>OLNK01000115.1_pt1 | contig 119105 bp, 106 predicted proteins | sample 1672791 | NCBI WGS metagenome assembly OLNK01 (sample SAMEA3136724, study PRJEB25190) | human gut metagenome | biome: human gut; feature: human-associated habitat; material: faeces | place: Austria | collected 2013 | reverse complement strand
TTCTTACACAGCCACTGGATCGATCAACCGATCCTTAACTGATCGGCATTACAGCAGCGCTGGCCTTTAGCATCTCATCATGACGGGATATTAACCGACGATCTGGCGCACAAACGCTTCGATCTCTTTATCCTGGCAGTTCTCAAAGAAGCACTGCTGGAAACGAGGGCCAGAAACGGCGGTTTTCACCAGCTCCGGATCGATCGCGCGCAGCGTATCCAGATAGTTTTCCTTAACCACCGCCGCTTTTACCGCGTTCAGGATCCCGGCGTTACGCACCTGAGGCTCTTTACGCTCCGGCGGATAACCTTCACCGTTGCGGCCGGTAAAGGCTTTTTCAAAGATAAAGCGTACGTTCAGCTCTGCGCCCCAGCCAAAACCCTTCGCAAACGGCAGAGAAAGCGCGTTACCGTTGTTGATCTGCGCAAACAGGAAGGCATCCGCAGGGTCGATACAGTAGCCGCATACCACGCCAGGGTGAATATTCAGCGACATCAGCGCGCCCTGCCCGGTACCGCAGCCGGTCACCACAAAATCCACCGCTTTCGAATTCAGCAGGATGCTGGCCATGATCCCCAGATGAATATAGGTCAGATGATGATCGTTTTCATCGCTCATACCGACGTTGTAAACCGGGAAGCCTTTTTCTTCAGCAACGGCGTTTAACTCATTGAGGATGATGGCGTTTTTGTTCGCCTGGCTGTTTTCCATCATCAGTGCGATTTTCATGCTTTACTCTCCTGAATGCTCTGCGGGCACTCCCGCGATAGTTCGTTAGCGTTGCTATGAACAATACTACCTTACGAACATACTTTCAAATTTTATGAAAAGTTGTTTTATAAATTGCATCTCGCCTCACACTTTTGACTTCCGTCCCCGGCTGGTACGGCATCCCCCCCACCCTTACCCGCGTCAGGCTAATCCCGCCGCGGCCGCCGGGCGGGTCTATTTTCACCGCTAAATTAGGCTCAACGATTTTTCGCATGGAATATTAAATTAAAACCATTCTCATTATTTTTAAATCGCCAATGCGTGTTATTCCCATTTGCATTATTAATAAATGATTTTATTAATTTACTTTTTGCAAATAAATTAATAACAAATTATAGTGAGCGCACAATAATCCTTAATTCTATTTTCCCGGAGCAGCCTGATGCTAAAAACTGAAATGATCGACAAGCTGAATGCGCAGATGAATCTCGAACTTTATTCCTCTCTGCTTTATCAGCAAATGAGCGCCTGGTGCAGCTACCACAGTTTTGAAGGCGCCGCCGCGTTTCTGCGTCGCCACGCGCAGGAAGAAATGACCCATATGCAGCGCCTGTTCGACTATCTGACCGATACCGGCAGCCTGCCCTGCATCACGGCTATCGCCTCACCTTTCGCCGAATATGCGTCCCTGGATGAGCTATTTCGCGTCACCTACGAACATGAACAGCTGATTACGCAGAAAATTAACGAACTGGCCCATGCGGCAATGACCAGCCAGGATTATCCGACATTTAATTTCCTGCAGTGGTACGTTGCTGAGCAGCACGAAGAAGAGAAACTGTTTAAATCCGTTATTGATAAATTGACCCTTGCCGGTAAAAGCGGTGAAGGTCTGTACTTTATTGATAAAGAGCTGGCAACGCTCGATACACAAAATTAATAATTACGGCAGCGACGCCCGGCGTTCGCTGCCGTATGAGTATTAATGGCGGCAAATTTTACTTTCGTGCGTATTAAATCCTTCCTCAGCGGCAATAAATTTGCCTTTTTTCTGCAAAAACGCCACCAGCTCCGCCGCGCTCAGATTTTCCGCCGAGCAGGTATGGAATCGAACCTCTTTCCCAAAACGGTCGATAATCGCCGCTTCCAGCGTAGCAACAGTGTAAGACTCGCCTGATGAAATCATCATTTGCAGCACTTCGTGACCATGAATCGATGGCATAACCCCTCCCGTAAAGGCCGAAGAATAAACCAGCCAGAGCGGCGGATTCTTGCGCCAGCGCAGCTTTCGCGCAAACCCCTGGCATCGTAAAGTTATCATTACACCCACTGTAACCCTCATTTGACGAACTCACTGATTTCACATACTCTGCGCGGCATAATTAATTGTGTATTCCGTGATGGATAGAGAAAAGCGTGAAGAACCGCACTCTGGGTAGTATTTTAATCGTTGCCGGCACCACAATCGGCGCAGGGATGTTAGCGATGCCGCTGGCCTCGGCGGGCGTGGGTTTCGGCGTAACGTTTGGTTTGCTGATAACGCTGTGGGCGCTGATGTGTTATACCGCCTTATTGCTGCTGGAAGTGTATCAGCACGTGCCGGCTGATATGGGACTGGGGTCGCTGGCCGCGCGCTATCTCGGCCGCTACGGGCAGTGGGCTACCGGGTTTTGCATGCTGTTTCTGCTGTACGCTCTCACCGCGGCCTATATTAGCGGCGCCGGCGAGCTGCTGGCCTCCAGCCTCAACCAGTGGCTGGACTGGCGACTGCCTCCTGCGGCAGGCGTCCTGATTTTTACCGGGATCGGCGGGACGGTAGTGTGTATCGGAACCTCGCTGGTCGATCTTTTTAACCGCTTTCTGTTCAGCGCAAAAATTATCTTTCTCGCCATTATGCTGGCTCTGCTGCTGCCGCATATTCACCAGGTAAATTTACTGACGCTGCCGCTACAGCAGGGACTGGCTCTGTCAGCGATTCCGGTGATTTTTACTTCGTTTGGTTTTCACGGCAGCATACCCAGTATTGTGAGCTATCTGGGCGGGGATATTCGCAAGCTGCGTCGGGTATTTGTCATCGGGAGCTTTATTCCCCTGGTCGCCTATATTTTCTGGCAGCTGGCGACGCTCGGCAGCATTGACTCTCCCGTCTTTACCGCGCTGCTGGCAAAAAATGCCGGGCTTAACGGGCTGCTGGAAGCTATCCGCGAAGTGGTCGCCTCACCGCACGTTGAGCTGGCGGTGCATCTGTTTGCCGATCTGGCGCTGGCGACGTCATTTCTCGGCGTGGCGCTTGGGTTATTCGACTATCTGGCCGATCTGTTTCAACGCCAGAACAGCGCCGGTGGACGGATACAGAGCGGCCTGATTACCTTTTTGCCCCCGCTGGCGTTCGCGCTATTTTATCCGCGTGGCTTCGTGATGGCGTTAGGCTATGCGGGCGTCGCGCTGGCCGTGCTGGCGCTCATGCTGCCTGCGCTGCTGGTCATGAAGAGCCGCAAACAGCATCCTGATGCAGCATGGCGGGTCGCGGGAGGCTCAGCGGCGCTGTGGCTCGTCCTGCTCTGCGGGATCGGCATCGTCGCGATCCAGTTTGCGATTGTCGCAGGCTTGCTGCCCGCGGTAGGGTAAAAAGAAGGGGCCATATTGGCCCCTTCTTTTATTTGGCTAAACAGCACTGCTTATATTTCTTACCGCTGCCGCACGGGCAAGGATCGTTGCGCCCCACCTTCGCCTCATTCCGGATGGGCTGCTGAACTTCCGCCGGCTGCGCGTGCTCAGTCCAGTAGTTATAAAGCGCCAGGGCGGCAGGACGAATTCGCTCAACGCTGGCGACAAACTCTTCCGCGGATAATTCATCAAGCGCCTCAAATCGCTCCTCGGTACCGTGCAGGGCAATCACGTCCAGCTCCGCCTGCAGCTCAGCCGGCAACGCGGACCAGTCGCTCAGCCCCACTCCGCGCATATAGCCGAAGCACCACTCTTCAACAATCGTGAGCTCCTGCCCTTCCTCTTCGCGGCTGCCGAACATCGGTTCGAACTGTTCGGGATAATCGCTCAAGCGCTCGGCAATATCGCTCATTTGCTGCAGCGTCAGGTTCACAAAACGATCCCGCTCGCGATCGTTGGCCCAGCGCGGCACGTTATCCGCTCCGCCCCAGATAGCAAGCAGCCACTGCGCGGGTTCAATCTCCGTCGGCCCGGAGAGAATGGCCGTCAGCAGCCCATCAAGCTCGGCAACGTCCATGATGGTGCCTTCTACCGCGTATTTCGACAGGATATCGTCCAGCCATTCAACTTCGCTTTCTTTCAGGGGTCCAGTTTTCATAAACAGGCTCATCGTCGTAAAAAATGGCGCTTACAGTAGCGGAAATAGCGAGAGAAAACCACCCGGCTACTCAAGGTTCAGGCTGCGCAGCGTCTCAGCAATCTCACGAAAGGCATCCGGCGAAAGCGGTAACAGGGGGCGCGGCAAACAATCCTCACCGCACATACCGAGGATCGTCGCCGCTGCGGCAGTGACCCGCAGGCTTCCGCCATACTTTCTGTAGAGCGTCCACAGCGGCTCCAGCCTGGCGCTTATTGCCTCCGCCCGCTGAGCCTCCCCCCGCGTCGCGGCCGCCGTCAGCTCTTTGGCGACGTGCGGGAACAGGCCGCCGCACACCGAATACCAGACTTCGCAGCCGGCGTTCAGGCCATCGGCCGCGCAGGCGTCTCCGCTAATCCCGATCGTCACCTCAGCCGGTAGCTGCCGCCGCAGGCTCTGAACGCGCCGTGTGACGTCATTTTTAGCGGGACCCGGTATTTTAATTGAGGCGATTCCCGGCAGCGCAGCGATCGCGCCTTTAAGCGCATCCGAGGTCGTCACGTGCGTGGTCACGGGGTTATCGTAAACGCAGACGGGCACGGAGACTTCGCGTGTGACGGTCTGGTAAAAAGCAAAAATCTCCTCTTCCGTCAGGGGCTGATAGGCGATTGCCGGCAGGAGCAGCGCATTGGCGCCAGCCCGCTGCGCATCCTCTGCCAGTCGAAGGACCCGATCGGTCCCCAACGCGCCGATCCCTGCCATAAGCGGCACCGCTCCGGCATGCGATTTGGCCTGTCGGATAACCTGCATTCTCTGCTCGCGGCTGAGCCAGGCATAGCTTCCCGTGGAACCGAGCACGCCGAGAGCATCGACGGCAGATTCGGCGAGGCGAGTGACAATCCGGGCAAAAGCCGTTTCATCAACACCATGCTGATGTAACGGAGTCAGAGGAAAAGCGCAGAGGCCAGTAAACATTTCATCCCCACTTATTGAGATAATGATAGATTGCCGACACAGAGTAACAACAGATGCGGGTTTTGTCCTATGACAAAAATGAATGAGGTGGGGCTGAGGTTCAAAAGCGAGGTTATGGAAATACAAAAACAAAAAAACCACCCGTAGGTGGTTTCACGACACTGCTTATTGCTTTGATTATTCTGCTTTATCCCAATGGTACCCGGAGCGGGACTTGAACCCGCACAGCGCGAACGCCGAGGGATTTTAAATCCCTTGTGTCTACCGATTCCACCATCCGGGCTCGGGAAGAAAGTGGAGGCGCGTTCCGGAGTCGAACCGGACTAGACGGATTTGCAATCCGCTACATAACCGCTTTGCTAACGCGCCTTAATGCTTGAACACCCGCTGATGCCGATGTTGTAAACTGGAGCGGGAAACGAGACTCGAACTCGCGACCCCGACCTTGGCAAGGTCGTGCTCTACCAACTGAGCTATTCCCGCATCATCAAGCTAATTTGCTAATTACTTGATTTTGTTATCGTCTGTCAGACAGTGCTGCCGTTCGATGCGTTGCATTCTACTTACCTGGCGCAATGAGTCAACGATATTTTTTAAAACCTTGTGTTGTTTGCTGAAAATTGCGCCGAAACGATCACTGATCAAGCAAATCGCCGCGCGCCGCGTTCAAATACTGCAGCATGGACCACAGCGTCAGCACCGCCGCCACGAGGAACAGACCAATCCCCGCCCATTCAACCCAGATATTTGGGCGCCACAGCATCCACACCAGCGCGGCCATTTGCGCCGTGGTTTTGACTTTGCCTATCCATGACACCGCCACGCTGCTGCGCTTGCCCAGTTCGGCCATCCACTCGCGCAGCGCGGAGATAATAATTTCACGCGCGATCATGGTAGCGGCCGGTAACGTCACCCACCAGGTATGGTAATGCTCGGCAACCAGTACCATCGCAATAGCCACCATGACTTTATCCGCGACCGGATCGAGGAAAGCGCCAAAACGCGTGCTCTGATTCCAGCGACGCGCCAGATAACCATCAAACCAGTCGGTCACCGCTGCGACGAAGAAAATTAGCGCACAGGCAAAAGGGGCCCAAGTAAACGGCAGATAAAACGCCAGTACAAAGAACGGGATAAGAATGACGCGAAACAGAGTAAGCAACGTAGGGATATTAAATTGCATAGTAACGGGTAACTATCTGTTGTAAGTAAAAATTAGCCCTATGTTGCTACAGAGCCCCTAATGTTTCAACGAGTAGAAGATCTTTTCTGCCAGACCGTGAGATATACCCGGTACTTGCGCAATTTCTTCGACGCTGGCTTTCTGCAACCCCTGCAGACCGCCCATATATTTCAGCAGCATCTGTCGGCGTTTGGGTCCGACCCCCTCAATGGTTTCCAGCGTGCTGGTGCTTTTTACTTTTGCCCGTTTCTTACGGTGGCCGGTAATGGCGTGATCGTGCGACTCGTCGCGAATATGCTGAATCACATGCAGCGCGGGGGAGTCCGGCGGCAGACTAAAGCCCTCGCCTTCCGGTTCAAAGAATAGTGTCTCCAGGCCCGCTTTACGATCGCTGCCTTTTGCCACGCCCAATAACAGAGGGTGACTTTTATCCCACGGCACGTCCAACTCGGCAAAAACCGTCTTCGCCTGCCCAAGCTGGCCTTTACCGCCATCGATCAGGATAACATCGGGAATTTTACTCTCTTCTATTGCCTTACCGTAGCGACGACGCAGGACCTGATTCATCGCTGCATAATCATCTCCCGGCGTGATGCCGGTAATATTGTAACGGCGATACTCTGCGCGCAGCGGTCCGTTGCTATCAAAAACCACGCACGACGCCACCGTCTGTTCGCCCATGGTATGGCTGATGTCAAAGCATTCCATCCGATTGACGGCCGGAAGCTTGAGTAATGTCGCCAGCGCCCGCAAACGTTGCGTAATCGTTGAATGCTGGGAAAGCTTGGTGGTCAGCGCCGTCGCGGCGTTCGTGCGCGCCAGCTTCAGGTAACGGGCGCGATCGCCGCGGGGTTTGGTCTGTACGTTAACCCGGCGCCCGGCCAGCTCTGAGAGCGAATCCGCCAGCAGGGTTTTGTCTCCCAGGTTAAAATCCAGCAGGATCTCGCCCGGCAGCGTCCGCATCTGGCTGCCCTGCAAATAAAACTGCCCGACAAAGGTTTCCACCACTTCACCGAGTTCGGTGCCATTCGGCACTTTGGGGAAATAGCTGCGGCTACCAAGGACTTTACCCTGGCGGATAAACAGCACGTGGACGCACGCCATGCCGGCATCAAACGAGACGCCGATAACATCCAGATCGTCACCGGTATTGGAGACGAACTGTTTCTCCGTTACCCGACGTACGGCCTGAATCTGGTCGCGGATCCGCGCTGCCTCTTCAAATTCCAGCGCCTGGCTGGCCTTTTCCATGCGGGCAATCAGCTGAGTCAGTACCTGATCGTCTTTGCCCGCCAGGAACAGGCGCACGTAGTCGACCTGCTGGGCATACTCTTCCTCGCTCACCAGTCCGGCGACGCACGGCCCCAGACAGCGGCCAATTTGATACTGCAGACAAGGCCGCGAACGGTTGCGATAGACGCTGTTCTCACACTGGCGGATAGGGAAGATTTTTTGCAGCAGCGCTAACGTCTCGCGAACCGCGTAGCCGTTGGGGAACGGGCCAAAATATTCGCCTTTCGCATGCTTCGCCCCACGATGCGTCGCCAGGCGAGGATGCGTATCGCCGCTAAGGAAAATAAAGGGATAGGATTTATCATCGCGCAGCAGCACGTTGTAACGCGGCTGGTATAGTTTGATGTAGTTATGCTCAAGCAGCAGCGCTTCCGTTTCGGTGTGGGTCACGGTAACGTCAATCTGGGCGATAAGCGCCACCAGCGCTTCGGTTTTACGCGAAGCCAGGTTGCTGCGAAAATAGCTGCTCAGCCGCTTTTTCAGGTCTTTCGCTTTGCCTACATAGATAACAGTCCCGCCAGCGTCATACATACGATAGACGCCCGGCTGGCTGGTTACGGTTTTCAGGAAAGCTTTTGCATCAAAAACATCACTCACTGACTTGCTAACGACTCCGCATTGCACAGGCCATGGCGAATTGCCAGGTGCGTCAGCTCCACATCGCCGTGTATGTTCAGTTTACTGAACATACGATAGCGGTAGCTGTTCACCGTCTTGGGACTCAGATTCAACTGCTCTGAAATCTCGTTGACCTTCTGACCTTTAGTAATCATTAGCATAATCTGCAATTCTCGCTCAGACAAACTGGCAAACGGCGACTCCGCCTTCTCCGGTTCAATCTGGCTTAGCGCCATCTGCTGGGCGATATCAGAGGCGATATAACGCTGACCCGATGCCACGCAGCGAATCGCATTCACAACCTCCTGCGGCGCGGCGCCTTTACTGAGGTAGCCAGCAGCGCCGGCCTGCATGACTTTCGCCGGCAGCGGGTTTTCCGTATGCACGGTCAGCATTATCACTTTGGCATCAGCAACGGAACGGGCAATTTTTCGCGTAGCCTCAAGGCCGCCGATACCCGGCATGTTCATATCCATCAGGACTACATCAACGGGATTCGCGCGGCACCATTTCACGGCATCCTCACCGCAGCAGGCCTCGCCGGCAACTTTAATCCCTTTTATATCTTCCAGAATGCGTCGTATCCCTGCGCGCACCAGTTCGTGGTCATCAACAAGAAGGACGTTGATCAAAGGAATATTCTCCAGAATTAGGGATAACGCTACTGATAGCTTATCTCCCACATATTACCGGGTTTTAACCTAATTTTGAAAGCCAAAAAATGTGCTGGGAAAGATTTCTTACGCAATTATGGAAATTTGTCTGCACACCCGCTGGAAAGCCATACATAACATAGAGTTGTACAACAGTTATTTTTTAACATTCATCATACAGATTACGTAAAAACACAACACATTGCGTAGGCGATAAATATGTGCCTGAATATGTAACAATTATTAACACGAAAACGGGGCGTACGAAAAAATTAACACGCTTAGATCTCATGAATACGTATTATTCAGTCAATTAAATCATTCACCACTCGGATGAAAGAACAGAAATCAAGCACTCCTTTTTTTTCCTTTGCTTGTGGTATACTGCGCCGCCTTCACTTTTAGTCATGCGCAATTGCGCAGAAAGCAACCGAGGATATAGATGAGCACTCCAGATTTTTCCACTGCGGAAAATAACCAAGAACTGGCACAGGAAGTTTCGTGTCTGAAAGCAATGATAACGCTGATGCTGCAGGCCATGGGTCAGGCTGATGCAGGCCGCGTGATTATTAAAATGGAAAAGCAAATCGCGCAGATGGAAGATGAGGCTCAGGCTGCCGTATTCTCCTGCACCGTTAAGCAAATTAAGCAGGCATATCGTCAGTAATCAATTACCGGCTGAAGGTATTACTAACAGCCGGTCTTACGTCTGGCACGCAGAACAACACATGAGATCAAATTAAGCCCGTCGCTACTGCATAGCAGGCAATTTGGGTTTTGTTTGGCGCGTTGAATTTTCGCTGCATATTTTTCTGATGGAAATTGACGGTATTTTCTGAGATAGACAGAATCATTGCCACCTCAGCCGAGGTTTTCCCTTCCGCCGTCCATTTCAAAATCTCCAGTTCACGTCGACTAAATTTCATTTCCGGCGGCATAACCATCTCGTCCTCCAGGCGCAAAAGCGTCAGCAGGCTCAATTCGGTTAGCGTTCTTAAGCGCATCTCCAGTTCATCTTCCGCAAAGGGTCCCTGGCTATGGCTGGTTCCTGAAACGGATAAGAATCCCTGAGCATGGTTCGGCAGCGTCAGGCACTGCGTGACGCCCTTGCGTAATCCATGGTCGCGCGCGCCGTCCCATAATTCCGGTGTATCATGGAATAGCTTGTCGTTCCATGGCAGATGCCCACGAAGGAAATTCTCCTTGCGCAGCACCGGGTCGATCGCCAGATAATTCTCGGCTTGATAATGCGCCATCCAGGCCTGAGGATAGGTCGATTGCAGCGTCACCCTGGGCCGAGTAAAAGGCACGGGATGCCGTACGCAGAGTGCGAAGTAGTCATATTCCAGCCCTTTTGCTTCCTGCTGCAGAAGATGATAAACCCCCTCGCCTGCAGAAACGGACTGAAATTGTTGCAGCATTTCCCGCCGCCAGCTGAAAAAATCATTGTCCCTCATAACTAACCAAATAACTCCTGAGTGATAATCATTATTATAAATACATAAAACTAACACATAAATCCTGCTTATATGTATAAAAAATGGCAGCCACCGCATTTATTAGACTACGTCCGGCGAAAGTACCGGATACGTTAAAAAATTATGCCAATTGATGTGGCACAAAACCTTGACAGATGTATCGTCGTTGCTTATGACCACTATCCGGACATACTTTTTTTGCTGATAAACCGGTTATTCAGCGCTGCCCGGCCGCATCCGTCAGCACAAGCCTGAGCGAATGCGGCCGGCGCGGGGCGATTACTGCATCAGGAATTTTTCGAGGAACTGGCGGGTACGCGCGTGCTGAGGATTGGCAAACAGCGCTTTTGCTTCACCCTGTTCAACGATACGCCCCTGATCCATAAAAATAGCGCGGTCCGCCACGTCGCGGGCAAAGCTCATCTCATGGGTCACGATCACCATCGTGCGCCTCTCCTGCGCCAGCTGGCGAATGGTATTGAGTACCTCCCCTACCAGTTCAGGATCTAATGCCGACGTTGGCTCATCAAACAAAATGACATCCGGACGCATCGCCAGCGCGCGAGCAATCGCCACGCGCTGCTGCTGCCCGCCGGACAAACGACGCGGGTAGCTATTTTCTTTACCGGTAAGCCCAACTTTCGTCAGCAGTTCACGCGCCCGGGCGATGGATTCATTTTTATCCTCCCCTTTAACGATGACCGGCCCTTCGATAATGTTTTCCATCACCGTACGGTGGGGGAAAAGATTAAAATTCTGAAACACAAAGCCCACGTGCTGACGCAGGCGGCGAATGGCCGTTTTTTGCTGGTTGATGCTGCGCCCGGCATCGATCGTCACGTCGCCTACGCGAATCGTGCCGCTTTCCGGCTGCTCCAGGAGATTAATACTGCGCAGCAGCGTCGTTTTCCCCGAACCGCTGGGACCGATAATCGCCACCACTTCCCCTTGTTGAACCTCAAGGTCGATACCATGAAGCACCGTCTGGCCATGGAATTTTTTCACCAGGTTTTTGACTTCAATCGCACTCATTTTGGATCTCGCTCCTGGCGGTTCAGCTGATTTTCAAAATAGTTTTGCAGCGTGGAAAGCACCGTTGCCATTACCCAGTAGATAAGCGAAGCGGCCAGGTACATGGTGAATACCTCCAGCGTCCGGGAGGTGATCAGCTGAGCCTGACGGAACAGTTCTGGCACCTGGATAGTTGCCGCCAGCGAGGTATCTTTCACCAGGCTGATAAAACTGTTGGAAAGCGGCGGTAACGCCACGCGCGCGGCCTGAGGAAGAATCGCGCGGCGCATTGCCTGCCAGCGCGTCATACCGATACTCGCCGCGGCCTCCCACTGCCCTTTATCAATGGAGGCAATCGCTGCGCGCAGCGTTTCCGCCGCGTAGGCCGCCGTGTTTAAAGACAGGCCGATCATCGCCGCGGGAATAGGATCCAGCTCGATGCCGAACTGCGGCAAGCCGTAGTAGATCATAAACAGCTGCGCAATCAGCGGCGTTCCGCGAAAGATGGAGATGTACATCCGCGCCAGCCATTTAATCGGCCAGACGGGCGACATGCGCATCAGCGCCAGAATAAACCCCAGCACGAGGCCAAAAAACATGCCGCCGATGCTGAGCTGTAGCGTAAATACCGCGCCCTTCAGCAGAAAAGGCGCGGAATCAATAACCAGTTGGATACTCTCTTGCATTCTATGTGTTCTGCATTAGATATGAGGATGATAGGCGAACAGCGCAGGCGCGCCGCCGGTGTGAACAAACAGTATTGGGCCTTCATCCTTAAAGCGCTTCTGGCTGATACCATCAATCAATCCGGCCATCGCCTTCCCGGTATACACCGGATCCAGCAGGATACCTTCCAGCTGCGCCAGCAGCTTCACCGCCGCCATCCCTTCGTCGTTCGGTATTCCGTAACCCGGCGCAAAGTACTCATCCCACAGCTGAATACCGGCCTTTGCCTCCAGTTCCAGGCTATTTGCCACCGCCTGCTGCAGCGCAGCCACTTTTGGCAGTTGGTCAGCCACGCTGCGCGATACGGTCACGCCGATAAGCTCGGCATTGGGCATCAGCTGCTCCAGTCCCACGGCGAGGCCGGCATGCGTACCGGCGCTGCCGGAGGCGACGACCACGGAGGAGAGCTCGACCGCCCCTTCGCACTGCTGGGCAATTTCCAGCGCGCTCTCCACATAGCCCAGCGCGCCCAGCGCGTTCGAACCGCCAACCGGAATCACGTACGGACGATAGCCCTGAGCTTCAATGCGGGTCGCCAGCGCTTCCAGCTGAGCATTAGGATCGGTCAGCGCGTCGCACATTTCGACCTGAGTATTAAACAGGTCAAGCAGCAGGCGGTTACCGTTGGTCAGGTAGTTCTCAGCCCGGGTACCCATTGGATTCTCCAGTAGCGCCACGCAGTGCAGGCCGAGCTTAGCCGCCACCGCCGCCGTCTGGCGCACATGGTTGGACTGGATAGCTCCTGCGGTAATCAGGGTATCCGCCCCTTCTCGCAGCGCATCGGCAGCCAGAAATTCAAGCTTACGTAGCTTGTTGCCCCCCATCGCAAGCGGGGTTACATCATCGCGCTTGATAAAAATTTCGCGGCCAAGGTAATCGGACAAGCGCGGCAGATATTCCAGCGGCGTCGGCGCGCCAATCAGTTCCAGACGCGGGAATAGGGTTAAATTTTGCAGTGACATAAGACCTCCTGACTGAATTATCCTTGATTATGCACGCTGTGACGCGCGAAATAAAAAAAGGCGCTATCTGGAGCGCCTTTTTTCACCGCTGGCCGTTACTTCGTGACGTCAGCGCCAAACCATTTTTCCGACAGCGCCTTCAGGCTGCCGTCTTTTTGCATATCCGCAATGGCGCCATCAACCGCTTTCAGCAGGTCTTCATTACCTTTGCGCAGCGCGACGCCGGACTCCTGGCGAGAGAAGGCTTCACCGGTGACGGCAAGGGTGTTACCGGTTTTCTTCACCAGATCCAGCGCTGCCAGACGGTCAACCAGGATGGCGTCAATTCGCCCTACGCGCAGATCCTGGTATTTCGTCGGGTCATCATCATAAGTCCGAATGTCGACGCCCTGTACGTTCTGGCGCAGCCACTCTTCGTAGTTGGTCCCCAGGCCGACGCCAACTTTCTTACCTTTCAGGTCGGCTGCGGTTTTAATCACGCCTTCGTTACCTTTTTTCACCAGCGCCTGGATCCCGGAAACGGTGTACGGCGTCGAGAAGTCATATTTTTGCTTACGCTGATCGGAAATAGTGACCTGGTTTATCACCACATCGATACGTTTAGAGTCCAGCGAAGCCAGCATGCCGTCCCATTTCGTGGGTTTAAGGTCAGCCTTCACGCCCAGATGTTTCGCCAGTTCATTAGCAAAATCCACCTCGAAGCCGGTCAGCTTACCGTCATCTCCCTGATAGCTGAATGGCGGATATGTCCCTTCCAGACCCACGCGTAGCGTGCCGCGTTCTTTAATCTGATTAAGCAGATTTTCAGCAGCAAAGGTTTTTACGCTGACGCCGGTCATTAATACGACGGCCATTGCGCCCATCAGCGCCTGACGACCCAGAAGTGCTAATTTCATAGATACCCCTAAAAGAGTGATATTTTGCTGTAGTGTAAGGCGTTTAACCTTAGTCACCAACATCGATACGCTACATCTTATTCCAAATTATTATATATGATGCCTTTTAGGGCATAGTGAAAACGTATCGAAAACATCTCCATTTTGCTGGATATCTCTCATACTGCAATGGTCAGCTTGATGACGTATGGAGCATGGAAGATGAAAAACCCCACGTTACTGCAGTGCTTTCACTGGTACTACCCCACCGGCGGCGAGTTATGGCGTGAAGTCGAAGCCCTGGCGCCAAACCTCAACGAAATCGGCATTAACATGATTTGGTTGCCTCCTGCCTACAAAGGCGCCTCCGGCGGCTACTCTGTCGGTTATGATTGCTACGATCTGTTTGACCTCGGCGAATTCGACCAGAAGGGGTCTGTCGCCACAAAATATGGCGATAAAGCCCAGCTGCTGGCCGCCATATCCGCCCTGCGCCAGCATGATATCGCCGTACTCCTTGACGTCGTGGTCAACCATAAAATGGGCGCGGATGAAAAAGAGCCGGTACGTATTCAGCGGGTTGATCAAAACGACCGCACGCAAATCGCCGAGGAGATTGTGGAATGTGAAGCCTGGACGCGCTACACCTTCCCGGTACGCGCCGGCAAATACTCTGAATTTATCTGGGATTATAAGTGCTTCAGCGGCATCGACCATATTGAGAATCCTGATGAAGATGGCGTGTTTAAAATCGTCAACGACTATACCGGAGAGGGATGGAACGATCAGGTTGATGATGAAATGGGTAACTTCGACTACCTGATGGGTGAAAATATCGATTTTCGCAATCGGGCGGTAACTGAGGAGATTAAGTACTGGGCCCGCTGGGTGATGGAACAGACCGGCTGCGATGGCTTCCGCCTCGATGCGGTTAAACATATCCCCGCCTGGTTTTATAAAGAGTGGATTGACCACGTCCAGGAGGTGGCGACAAAGCCGCTGTTTATCGTGGCGGAATACTGGTCGCATGAAGTCGATAAGCTCCAGCAGTATATCGACATGGTTGACGGTAAGACGATGCTCTTTGACGCGCCGCTGCAGATGAAATTCCATGAAGCCTCGCGGCAGGGTCGCGACTATGACATGAGCCAGATTTTTAGCGGCACCCTGGTGGAAGCCGACCCGTTCCACGCCGTAACCCTGGTGACCAACCATGATACCCAGCCGCTGCAGGCGCTGGAGGCTCCGGTTGAGGCCTGGTTCAAACCGCTGGCTTATGCGCTCATTTTGTTACGTGAAAACGGCGTTCCGTCCGTCTTTTATGCCGACCTGTTCGGCGCCAGCTACGAAGATACCGGCGGCGACGGCGAGACCTACGCCATTGAGATGCCGGTTATCGAGCAATTACACGAACTGATCGATGCCCGTCAGCGTTTTGCTCACGGCGTACAAACGCTGTGGTTCGATCATCCGAACTGTATCGCTTTCAGCCGCAGCGGCACCGAAGAGGATCCGGGCTGCGTGGTGGTGCTTTCCAACGGTGACGACGGAGAAAAAACGCTTCCTCTGGGGGAAAACTACCGTAATAAACGCTGGCGTGATTTTCTCGGCAACCGCGAGGAAGTGATTGAAACCGACGATGAAGGAAACGGGGTTTTTACCTGTAACGGCGGCAGCGTCAGCGTCTGGGTTATCGAAGAGGTGTTATAAAATACAGAGAAACGCAGCGGGCTGAGAAGGGTTTCAGCCCGCAAAAAGCTTATTGCCCGCTTTTATCAGCCGAGGCCTTTTTCCATGCCTGTTCACACTCCGGGGTGAGACGATCCACCCGCTTGAGCGTCATCCGGTCGTAGCTCAGGGTATCGCCTTCGCGCTCAATCGGATAAACATCCAACGCGGAGGTGACGTTATAAACCGCATCATCACGCTTCATTAATTTACCCGGCAGGACGATAACCCGCTGCCACTGGCGACAGTCAAGGGTATTGCCCTCTTTGGTGACGATCAGGCTCGCAATCGCATCCGGACTCATCATTTCACTCTGCGGGCCGGCCGATTGCCAGTATCCTTCCAGCCCAGCCGGCGCTGGCGCTTTAACAACCTCGCTGTAGCTATCAACCTGAACACACCCGGCCAGGGCCAGCAGAGCGCCAGCAAACACTATCTTTTTCATCATCCATCCCACACACCGATAAAAAAACATTGTGGCATTAAAGCGTTAAGCTCGCCACCCTTCGCGATTCGGCAACAGCGCAGCAGGGCGAACGTCGGGCACCCCCAATATGGTAAAAAATAGCCTTCGAATGTTAAGTTATTCTAACCCATCGAATAAAACCCATAAATCAGCAGGTGTTATTTTAACCATTCAATATAAGGATAATCCTATTTTAAAAAGCCGCCAAAATGGCAAACTTATATATGACGGGTATTTATTGTTTTTATTTCCTCCATATAGCGATTTGTAGCCTTTACTTTGAGAATATTCCTGGCAAATTATGGGGCTTATTACGGAATAGTTCAGGCTGCCTAATGGTTCCACGGCAGCAGTCGTTTTTTATTGCTAACAAAATGGACTTCATCGCGCTTGTCAGCGAGGAATAAATTATCGTTACGTGTTGATTGAGGATGGGTCATGTCAACGATTATCATGGATTTGTGCAGCTTCACCCGGCTGGGATTAACCGGGTACCTGACGGGCAGAGGGGTAAGGAAGCGCGATATCACTGAAGTACACAGTGCACCGAGCCTGAAGGCTCTCTGCGAGACCAGCCGCCCGACGGTGGTATTTATCAACGAAGACTGCTTTATTCATCATGAAGAGAGCAACCAGCTTATCCGGCAAATCATTAGCCAGTATCCTGCGACGCTATTTGTTATCTTTATGTCGCTGGCGAATATACATTTCGATCACTACCTGCTGGTGCGCAAAAACTTACTTATCTGCTCTAAATCCCTGACCGAAAAAGACCTGGACGACATCCTTGCCATCCGCCTGAAATATGAGAACTATCGTCCCACCCGGATTAATATCCCCACGCTATCCTTAAGCCAGACCGAATCAAATATGCTGCAGATGTGGATGGCCGGGCACGGAACCTCGCACATATCAGCGCAGATGAACATTAAGGCCAAAACCGTCTCATCGCATAAGGGCAATATTAAAAAGAAAATTCATACCCACAACAAACAGGTGATTTATCATATCGTACGACTGGCTGAAAACATCACCTCTGGAATTCACGTCAACCTGCGTTGAAAGACGCTGGCGGCCGCCGCCGCCAGTTCACTTGAGGCAAATCACTCGTCCCGCTCAACGAAAATACCGTCGGGATGACCGTTCTCATTAAAAAACCAGATCCCGAGCGGGTAATCTTCCAGCGAAACCAGGTACATTACGCCTTCGCTAAACGACTCTATCGCCAGTACAACACCCGATCGACGTGGGCCACCATCGGTCTTCACCGTGACACGATCGTTTACCTGCATAACTCATCTCCTCTATTTTTGAGCCAGTGTAGAACAAAACTGCCGATCGCGCAGTGTCCGGCCCGGTAACTGCTGTTTTTGTAGACCGACTATACTTAAATAGCCCTGTCTGAGTTAAGCGAGGTACCCGCAATGAAAACCGCCAAAGAAAATCAAGGCGCAGGAAGCGTAGACGTTGACGCCCTGCTGGCGGCGATTAATGAAATCAGCGAAAGTGAAGTTCAGCGTACGCAAGACGATCCCCACCACGTCAGTATTGATGGCCGGGGTTACCACACCTGGCGCGAGCTGGCTGAGGCCTTTGAGCTCGATATCCATGATTTCAGCATCACCGAAGCCAACCGCTGAATTCTGAGCGAAAAAAATCCCGACTCGCAGGAGTCGGGATGAAGCTTGCTAATGCAAGAAGCACTTGAAAATTCGTTACACCAGGATATCCGATGCGCTACAAACATTACCCTCAATTATTTTGCATGACAACAAACATTCATGAAGCAAATTATTGAAAAATGTGGCTTACCTTCCCCCTCACGCTGGCAACGCTCGCCAGGCAAGGACTGCAGACATTTGTTCTTCCACGAACGTCCTATCGCCGCCAAACGTTTTTTAAGAATAATCTCACTAAAATAACCGTAGTGGATGATTTCAATTCAATTTATTTATATGGGGAATTAATTTTACCCTTCGGCGCAGACCCGATCGCGTCCGTTTTGCTTGGCCAGATACAGGCGATGATCGGCAACAGACTGCAAATTTTCAAAGTTATACTCACCCGAATCCTCGCTACAGCTCACCCCAAACGAAGCGGTAATACGCAAAGACGTGCTGTTACCCAGCAAAATTTCGCGGCTATTGATCCGGATACGGATCCGTTCAGCAATCGCCTTCGCTTCTTTTAACGCGGTATTCGGCAGCACAATACAAAACTCCTCCCCGCCAACTCTCCCCGCAAGATCGCCTTGCCGAATATGGCTGGCGATAGTACTCGCCACCAGCGACAGCACGCGATCGCCCGCGTGATGGCCGTACAGGTCGTTAACGCTTTTGAAATAATCCAGATCGAGCTGAATCACCGCAACGGGCCGCTTTAAACGCTCGCTCAGGCGAGTTTCTGCAGTGGCGCGTTCAAACAGCTCGCCGCGGTTTAATAGGCGGGTTAACGCATCGTGCCAAGCCTGCCACTCCAGGGAGGTCTGCAGCACGCTCATATTGCGCACCATTCGGCGGATCACCAGCCAGGAGATCATCAACATCAGCGTGAACATGAGCCACATCAGCATTAAAGCAATGGTGATGCTGCCAAAGTCACCGCGGACGCCTTCCCGGATCGTATGGATACGGATCAGTACCCCATCAAAATTGCGTAAGTTTTCCCAGCTGATATAACGCGTGACCAGGCGAATCCCTCCCTGATTCTCATGAGAAGACGCGCGGCTCAGCATCTCCTGTTCCCGCGGCGACAGCAGCGTCAGTACGTTGCCCGGCGCGGAGGAGGCAATCAAATTGAGCCGATTATCGTAAAGCTGGTACTCGCCCTCTTCGCCCGTTTTAATCGCATTGACCAGAAACGTTTTCATCTCTTGTACCGAGAAATCCATCGCCAGCACGCCGAGCCAATAGCGCTGGAAATCAAGCGGAATAGATGCCGTCACCACCTGCATTTCGCGCTGCGATGCCTCATCGGGAAAGGTTTGCCACACGATGCCGCGAGCAGGATTATTCCTCTGCGTTTGCCGGGTAAACCAGGGGGCGCTTGTCGCCCGCGAATACAGCGCCAGCGCCTGTGTCGCATTCTTCAGCGGCTCGGTGGTGGTAAAAAAGCCATTGCGCGACACGTACAGCATACGTTTCGCAAAACCACGGTTGTTATTAGCCAGACGCAGCATATAGCCCAGCTCAAGAGTGGCCATGAGCTCATTGCCGGAAAAGGAATTATCGCGAGAGAGAAGCGCGTCGCCGTCGACAAATGCATCGGCAACGCCATAGACCGGCAGCGTCCGCCGGTTATGAATCTCAACGGACCAGAGGGGATCATGCCGCTTTTTTAAATAATCCTCTTCCGCCTTGCGCAATACGACAAAATCCAGCGGCGTTCCCAGCGCCGATTGCATCCCGTTACGAAAAAAAATCATTCTGTCGATGTTAAACTGCAGCAGGCTGTCGAACTCATGGGAAACGTTTTCAAGATTATTGCGCTGATTTGCGACGTAGGCTTCTTCCAGGACCTTGATCTCACGCCATATCAACAACGTGGAAAAGCAGAAGACGATAAAAAAACAGAGGTTAACCACATATCCGGGGCTTAAAATCTGGCGCAATTTTTTCACCCACATCAGCTTATCCATCGTTTTCTCGCAGCACGGTTAAAGAAGCAAACGTCATCCACGCTCCCTGTTCGTAAAACAACCATTAATATGAAAGCGCCCGACGAATGCCGGGCGCTGATAACGGGTCAGGAGCGGTTCAGCTTCCCTCCCCCTCCGCGAATAAGTTCATCTTCACGAAACGCCTCGCGCTTAACGCCGTAACCGTCATACCAGCGACATTCAACCATGCCGTTGGCGAACCCGGTAACGACCATTCGGGGGCCACCGCTTTTACGCCTGACTTCATCACTGACCAACAAGACCATTTTTGCCTCCGGTATCAGGAAGAAACAGATTTAACATAGACGAAGCTGAACCACTTTGCATGACCAGGAGCACATTTACTTTGCCGGACGACGCAGAGCGGCAATCGCTTTCACTCCAGCCAGCACGATGGCGCCAATGATGAATCCCAGCACCAGGTTGGCGCCCGTTGGCAGCAGCGAGGCAATGACCCCGTTCTGTCCATGGGCCAGATTTTCAATAGCGTGGTGCAGCGGCGCAATACCGTGGACCACAATACCGCCGCCCACCAGGAACATCGCCAGAGTGCCAACGATGGACAACACTTTCATCAGACGGGGCGCGATTGCCAACAACGCCTTGCCTGTCCACTGCGCCAGCGAGCTGGTTTTCTCCACCAGCCAGTAGCCCATATCATCCAGCTTGACGATGATCCCCACCAGACCGTAGACCCCCACCGTCACCAGAAGCGCGATGCCGGATAAAATCAGGATCTGATTCAATAACGGCGCTTCCGCCACAATCCCAAGCGTGATGGCGACAATTTCAGCCGACAAAATAAAATCGGTGCGTATCGCCCCTTTCACTTTATCCCGTTCAAAAGCCATAGGGTCCTGGTTCGCCAGGGCCTCAAGCCGCCGCTGGCGAACCTGCGGATCTTCCTTGTGTTTGCGCGCCTGCAGGCTGTGCAGCACCTTCTCGACGCCTTCAAAACACAGAAACGCGCCCCCCAGCATCAGCAGCGGCGTAATCGCCCACGGAATAAAAGCGCTGATCAACAACGCCAGCGGCACCAGGATGACTTTATTGATCAATGAGCCTTTGGCTACGCCCCAGACTACCGGCAGTTCGCGGTTAGCCCGCACGCCGGTGACCTGTTGAGCATTAAGCGAGAGATCGTCTCCCAATACGCCTGCCGTTTTTTTTGCTGCCAGTTTCCCCATGACCGAAATATCATCGAGTAACGTGGCAATATCATCCAATAAGGTTAATAGACTACTTCCCGCCAAAATTGCATTCCTTCATTTATGATTGTTCCTCCTGAAGTATGAAGCAAAAGCGCTTTTTCGCCCACCGGTGTCCATAGTCAACAAAAATTTAACCATAGCAGGCGAATTAAAGCACTCGCCAGCACGATAGTTTTCACGTTTACTATACGTCCCCTTTCTATCTCTGCACCGTCGTGAGGAAGTATGTCTACCCGTCAGCTGTTACCGCTCATCGGGGCGCTGTTTGCGCTGTATATCATCTGGGGTTCCACCTATTTCGCTATCGCCGTCGGCGTCGCCAGCTGGCCTCCGCTGATGATGGCTGGCGTGCGTTTTCTTTCCGCGGGCGCGGTGCTGACCGCCTGGCTGCTGGCAACCGGTCATAAGCTGCCTGCGCGAAAGCCGCTGCTTAACGCGGCGCTGATTGGTGTGCTGCTGCTGGCGGTAGGTAATGGCTTTGTGACGCTCGCCGAACATCAGCACGTGCCTTCAGGCATTGCGGCGGTCATGGTCGCGACGGTGCCGCTGTTCACCCTGTGTTTTAGCCGCTTTTTTGGTATTGCGACCCGTAAGCTTGAGTGGTTGGGTATCGCTATTGGCCTCGCGGGGATCGTACTGCTCAACAGCGGCGGCAACCTGAACGGTAATCCCTGGGGCGCGCTGCTGATACTTATCGGTTCAATGAGCTGGGCGTTTGGTTCCGTCTACGGCTCGCGAATCGAGCTACCAACGGGGATGATGGCGGGCGCCATTGAGATGCTGGCGGCAGGCGTCGTGCTGATGATTGCCTCCGCGCTAACCGGAGAAAAATTAACCCAGATGCCGTCGTGGTCCGGTATTTTTGCCGTCGCCTATCTGGCTATCTTCGGTTCGCTTATCGCCATTAACGCATATATGTATTTGATTCGTAACGTAACACCGGCGGTAGCGACCAGCTATGCCTACGTAAACCCTGTGGTCGCCGTACTGCTGGGAACCGGTTTTGCCGGGGAAAGCTTATCTGCCGTAGAGTGGCTGGCGCTCGGGATTATCATCTTCGCGGTCATTCTGGTGACGCTCGGCAAATACCTGCTCCCGGCGCGTCGTGAAATTACATCCTGTAAGGCGGAGAAGTAACGTCCAGCACACCTATGCCCTGAGTATCGATCTGCGCGCACTGACCGCCGCCGCAGATCCACTCTTCCAGCCGTTCTCCCAGCGCGTCGTCATTGAGCTTCTTTCGCCCGCGCAGCGCGCACTCCCAGACCACCAGCACCCGCCATCCCTGCTCCGCCAGTCGCCCGATATCCCGGCGATCGCGCGCCACGTTTTTGGCTATTTTATCCAGCCAGAACGCGGTTCTTGTGGCAGGAACCTTGAACAGATAGCAATCATGATGATGCCAGAAGCAGCCGTGGGTAAAGATAAGGCACTGATAGTCCGCCACGACAAAATCCGGGCGGCCGGGCAGCGCGGCATCCTGTACGGTAAAAGAGAATCCGGCGCCCGCCAGTAGCCCAGCCAGCCGTTTCTCTATTGCCGTATCGCGGGTGCCTATCGCGCGCATGTTTTTACTGCGGGTGGCTTTATCGTGAACGTCGGCCATGGTTAATCTCTTGCTCACGCCTGGCAACCGCTTGTTCAATACGCGGCGCCAGCAGCTTCGCCACCGCCGCAAATACCGGCACGACGACGGAATTGCCAAACTGGCGATAGGCCTGGGTATCCGAGACCGGAATACGGAAGCGATACCCCTGCGGCGTCTCAAAACCCATAAGCCTCGCGCACTCGCGGGGCGTCAGCCTGCGCGGACGACGAAGCTGGTTTTCAGGGTCATCAAAATGCTTTTCGCCCAGAGGCCGATCCCAGCCCCGGTCAATGAGGATTTCCGCGCCATCTTTGTAATAGCGGGCAGAGAGCGTTCGCGCCACGCTGTGCGGATTCGTTGGGTCGACGAGCCCGTAGCCAAAACCGTTCCCCCGCTCCTGGTGCTTACGCGCGTAGCGATAGAGATACTTCCACAGCACCCTGGTGAGAATAAATTTGTCGTCAACCGCGGGCTCCAGCAGCTCGCCAAAGGTCGGCCGGCGAGTGGGATAGAGAGCGGCGATATCGCGCAGGGTAAATCCCTCATGCAGCTGGAGATCGCGCCGGAAACCCACCAGCACAATACGCTCCCGGTGCTGGGGTAAAAAATAACGCCCGTCGATGACTTTAGGGTCATCCGCCCCGGTATGCGCCGCGTCGGCTACCTCGTACCCCAGCTCATCCAGCGTCTGCATAATGATACGAAACGTCCGCCCCCGATCGTGACTCTTCAGGTTTTTGACGTTCTCCAGAACAAAAATCGGCGGCTGACGGGCGGCGATAATCCTGACCACGTCAAAAAACAGCGTCCCCTGCGTTTCGCAGGCAAAGCCGTGAGCGCGACCAAGGGCATTCTTCTTCGACACGCCGGCGAGAGAAAACGGCTGGCAGGGGAAGCCGGCCAGTAAAACGTCATGCTGCGGGATAGTCTGGCGTATATGCTGCGCGGCTTCTTCCTCGCTCACCTCAGGGAGATGGCTCAAAGTCACATCGCGGATGTCTTCATTGAAACGATGCTGGTCAGGATCGCAGTACCAGTTGGCTTTATAGGTGCGCACCGCATGTTTATTCCATTCGCTGGTAAACACGCATTGCCCGCCAATCGCTTCAAAACCGTGGCGAATACCGCCGATACCGGCAAACAGATCGACGAAGCGGAACCCATAATGCGGATGATGCGCCGGCGGCTCCGGCAGGAGCGTGCGCAGGTGGGCCTGCTCCTGCCGGGTGATACGACCTGCCGCGCGCGCTACCGTCGCAACGCGCTTGAGGATAGCCGGGCTCCAGTGCTGCTCGCCGACGGCAATTAACTGCGCGACCAGCGTTTTGACATCGTATATCGCCATTAGCTGACGCAATAGCGCCTGCGCGTCTTCTCCGGTATGTTCAACCTTCAAAGACGGGGGATTTTCCTTGGATAAATTTTGCGCCATAACCTCAACCAGCCCGACTATTTGTGCAGAGGTTACCATAAATAGCGCGGTCAGTTTTATGCTAGTGGATCAAAGCGCTGCAAAACCTCAGCATCAAGCGCCATCGGCTCTCCGCGAAGCTCTGCGCTTAGCTTGGCCATAAACTGCACCAGAAAACGCGCATTGTGCACCGCCATTGCCCTGCCCTTTTCTGTCTGCATCTTTTTCGGCAAACGCAGCAGCTTGCACTGGAAGTGATCCAGCGCATACGTTTTGTCATCCAGTTCCCGCCGGTCAGCAAAGGGATCGCGGGCATCAAATAAGCTATTGTTCAGCGCGCCGGACACCGCAAATACGCGCGCCAGCCCTATCGCCCCCAGCGCCTCAAGGCGATCGGCATCCTGGACGATTTTCGCTTCTTCACTTTGCGGAGCAATTGCCGCGCTAAAACTGTGGGCTTCAATCGCGTGTAAAACCGCCGCGTAGCGTTCCGGGGGGAAATCAGGAAAAGCGGACTGAAGGATAGCCAGCGTTTTTTCCGCCGCCATCGCGGAAGAACGGCTTCGCTCAGGATGATTTTTCGCCAGACTGACAATGTCATGAAAGTAGCAGGCAGTGAGGATCACCAGGCGGTCGGCAGCGGTCTCTTCGGCCAACTGCTGCGCGGTAGCCCATACCCGGCGGAAGTGTGAAATATCGTGAGCAGCATCCTCTTGCCCGTGATGTTGGCTTAGCCAGGCTTCAAATCGTTGCTGCCAGTGATAAAGGTCCATGCGCGTTCCTTTGATATAAGGCCAGCAACGAGCATAGCAATTTTAATCGTGATGTTCATACATCTGCGGATTAGGACGCGTGTACCAGGCGATCGCCCCGAGAAGGGTCCCGACAATACCCAATACAAGGAAACCCAGCAGCGCGCCAATCCATTTTCCTGCCGTTGAGCCGAGCTCGCCGTCAATCGTCGCGCCGGGCACGCTTTCAATCTTCCCCACAACCCACCAGTAACGCGCCATCGCCCACAGGAAATAGCCGCAAAAGGCGTAAAATGCCCACAGCGCCAGTTTCCCGCCAGGACTTCTTTTCGCTTTATCTTCCATTCATTTGTTCTCCATCTACTTCACAACCCTATCACCCACCGGTAAAAATGTGATATCTGTCACATTATATAGCGAAAACGCCTGCAAAACAGCAGTTCCCTCTCTCACGGGTTCGACTTTGCGCACCGGTCGGGAGCACGACCCTATCGCCTGCTACATATAGTCAATGAATTCATTTCGTTTTTAAATAATACAAATTAATGAATATAACTGAATTTCTGAGACCAGATTTACCCTCTTTCCCGGCTTCAAATATCACATTTGCTTGCTCGCTCTTCGCTTTATCTTTACAGAAAAGCGGCGGCAATCAGAGATTCAGAAATAGACATACAACATATAAATACAACCGCACAATTCATAGAACGCATGAAGCTTATGGGCAACAAAAATTATACAAAACAAATCATAACCCAATGTTATTAAAAGACATAAATACAATAAATAAATTTTTAAACATCAATACAATTTAAATATAATGAATAGAACAGAAACATTTTGTAATATTAGATATAATTTAGTTACATTTTTAATTTAAAGAAAAATGAACTTAGTCGTTAGTATTTAATAGTCACCCCGGAAGGAATGACACAATTCATATTAATTATAATCAAAAGGGAATATATAATGAAAAGAAAAGTACTGGCAATTCTGGTTCCAGCTTTATTAGTTGCTGGCGCGGCTAATGCAGCAGAGATCTATAATAAGAACGGCAACAAACTGGATTTCTACGGCAAAATGGTTGGCGAACACATCATGACCCATGATGGCGGCAACAACAACTCTGACGATACCTCCTATGCGCGTTTCGGCGTCAAGGGCGAAACCCAGATTAGCAATGAACTGACCGGCTATGGCCAGTTTGAATACAACATCAAAGCGGACAAACCGGAAGGCCAGCAGGGTAGCGCTACCCGTTTAGCATTCGCCGGTCTGAAATTCAGCGACTACGGTTCATTCGATTATGGTCGTAACTACGGCGTGGTTTATGACGCGGCGGGTTACACTGATATGCTCGTTGAGTGGGGTGGTGACGGTCTGGTTTACACCGATAACTTCATGACCGGCCGTACCAATGGCGTAGCAACCTACCGTAACACCGACTTCTTCGGCATGGTGGATGGCCTGAACTTTGCTCTGCAGTATCAGGGTAAAAACAACGATACCACCGCGAAAAAATCAAACGGCGACGGTTTTGGTTTCTCCGTTAACTACAACTTTGACGGCTTCGGTTTCGTTGGCGCCTACAGCAACTCTGACCGTACAGATGAACAAGCTGCGGACCGCAGAGGCGAAAAAGCTGAAGTCTGGAACCTGGCGGCTAAATACGATGCAAATAGTCTGTATGCATCAGTCATGTACGGTGAATCCCGTAACATGACTCCGCTGGAGAAAACGACTTTTGGCAGCTTTGCCAATCACACCCAGAACATCGAAGCCGTTGTTCAGTATCAGTTTGATTTTGGCCTGCGTCCATCCCTGGGCTATGTTTATGCGAAAGGTAAAGACCTGGGCGCCAAAGAAGACACTAATGCGGATATCATGAACTACGTTGAATTGGGTGCCTGGTACTATTTCAACAAAAACTTCAACGTTTACACCGCATACAAATTCAATCTGATCGATGATGAAGACGCGGCGGTAAGTGGCGCAGCCACCGACGATCAGTTCGCCGTGGGTATCACCTACCAGTTCTAAGATTGTCTCATTAATCTAAGGCCCGCTTAATGCGGGCTTTTTCGTTTTTATCGACAGCACCTCACCCTGCATCGCGAATATCGCTACACGGCAGAAAGATGAGGCGTTGCGATCTATTAACAATAGCTCACGCAGTAAATCAGGAAGATGATAATTATAGCCCCTTCGAGGCGTGATATCCTTTGTGACGGGAGACGTTGGAAGAAAATTACGTCATCATGCAAATCATATAATCAACAATAAAAAAACAAAAAGCTCACAATATTTTCACCCCCGCCCTCAGCCCTATCCGGGAGATTTAAACTGTTTTTTCTTCTTGAGCGCAGCAACGTCCGCGCAAGTAGACGAGTTAATACCGCAGCTCTGCCTGGTATGACCGCACCAGAGCTCACGCCTCCGATTACTTTCCGGCTTTTATATCGCCGCCATTCGGCATTATCATACCCATACAAGCTCGGCCAGAGAAGCGTAAAACAATACCCGCCGAGGAATATGTCCACGGTAATAAAACCCGGGTTGACACCGACCACGAGTTGGCGTCAAATACTTATATTCCAGGGGCTCATTGCTTATATCGACCGTGCATTCAGTCTCTTAACCGCCCCTTTAAAAAATTGATGTAAATCAATAAATGATTAATCACACCTTGAAAAAAAATATATCCAGAGAAGCGGTCAGGTACATTATCGTTGGCCTGGCAAATACAGCAATTACGGCAGTTGTTATATTTGGCCTGATGCATGTCGGCGTGGGAGTCTACCTTTCAAATGCAACAGGCTATGTCGCTGGCATTATTTTCAGTTTTGTTATGAATGCCAAGTTCACTTTCTCAACGACATTGAGCCCCCTGAGATTTATCAAATTCGTATCCACATGCGCTTTTTGTTACATTTTAAATTTAATAGCAATGAAAGTTTTTTTCATCGTCATACCTAATGCTATTTATACAGCGCAAGTTGTAGGCATGGTGATTTACACAACAGCTGGTTTTATTCTAAACAAATACTGGTCAATGAAATGAAAGAAATTAATATAAAAACACGAGGAGCAAAATACCTTCGTTAGCAATCGTTGTTCCTTGTTATAATGAAAAAGAGGCCTTTCCATACTGCCTGGAGGGGCTTACCACGGTATTACAAAACCTCCTTGCAAAAGAAAAAATCGCTCGAAATAGTTACCTCCTCTTTGTTGATGATGGCAGTAAAGACAACACCTGGGAACAAATCAAATCCACATCACAGGAAAAGTCATTCGTCCGCGGTCTGAAATTATCAAGGAACCGGGGCCATCAGATAGCCCTGCTGGCGGGGTTGGCAAACGCGGATACGGACGTTACCGTAAGTATTGATGCAGACTTGCAGGATGATATAGGTTGCATTGAGAAAATGATCGACAAATATCATGAAGGGTTTGAGATTGTTTATGGCGTACGCGACAACAGGAGTAGTGACTCAGTATTCAAAAGGGCAACAGCCAATAAATTTTATTCTCTGATGTCAGGGCTGGGTGTCAATCAGGTTCCTAACCATGCGGACTTCCGGCTTCTTAGCCGTACAGCGTTGACAGCATTAAAGGATTTTAAAGAACAAAATTTATATTTAAGGGGGCTAATTCCGCTGTTGGGTTATAAGTCCAGCAGCGTTTATTATAGCAGAGATGAAAGGGTTGCAGGCGAATCAAAATACCCCTTGAAAAAGATGGTAGCACTGGCGTTAGAAGGAATAACGTCTCTGACAATTACCCCATTACGTATGATCGCTGCAGCTGGGGTTGCCACATGCCTTCTAGTTTCCCTTTTGTACTATCTATACTCCTTGCCGGAATAAGTTATGCGACATTAAAACCCACCAATAAGAAAACGACAATTATAAGATTTGCAGCATCCGTCATTATTTTATGGTTTGCATTTGCCATATACCAACCAACGGCGATGGCATTTTTATTTTTCGTCATGCTTGATAACTGTGTGAAAAAAGACAAATCCTTTTCCATCCACATTGTTTTAATCAGCGGCGCAGTTTTATTTATCGGCATGCTTGGTAGCCTGCTGTTTTCAAAATTTGTACCTGTATGGTTATATGGCAGTTCAATTGCACGTGCCGAGCTAACTAATAATCCACTTGAGAAGTTACGATGGTTTATAAAAGAACCGTTGATTAACGCCATCAACAACTTTAATATAACTCCCGGCACCTTTTTCACAACGCTCTCATTAATAATTTGCGCCATAGGTTTACTTTCAATAATAAAAGGCAAATCAGGCCCGATTAAGGTTCTCATGTTTATTATCATGGGGATTGGCGCCTACTCTCCAAACTTATTAGTCAAGGAAAACTGGGCTGCATATAGGTCACTGATAGCACTGGAATTCTTCACATGCGCTCTTGTTATTATTGGGTTAGATGCCTTGACAAGCAAACTCAACATAGCAAAAAAAGCGCTACCCATATTGACGGTATTCGCGATGATCGCTGCATCATACAATATCTTTAACGGTTTCATTATCCCACAAAAATCGGAGTTAAACGCATTAGCCAGCGCGCTTTCCTACAAGGTGGGGAAAACATTTACAGGGGATGTTCTTTTTGACATTCAAGATCCTGCCTATAACGCCTTTACTAAAACACAACGTTATGACGAGTTTGGCAATATTTCCCTTGCGGCTCCCTGGGCTATCAAGGGGATGGCGGAGCAAATCTTAATTAGCAAGTCAATGCATTTCAGGCTTCCCGATAATGTTATTCTGACGACAAAGGAGCAGTGCGCCACTGATTGCATCATTATAAAAACGGGCGATGCGATGAGGAGTTCAACCTCCAACTATTGAAACTTTTCGCCACCCCGCATACCGGTATATGATCCCGCGCCAGATCCGCGCGGGATAGTTTTTATCCCGGCAGCTCGGGCCTGGGTCATAAGTCTCTCTATCACCTCACAGCACTCGACAGTCAATCATGCTTCCAGTGCTTTTCTGAGTTCGCTTCTTTTCATCCATCATCCCTTCTCTTGAGGATATCCTTGCAGAATCCGTGTGTAGCAAGGGCAGTTAACTGCTTTGTTATCTGTGATACAAGACGGGCTAAGCTATTGTAAAGAGTGTGAGCTTGTGAACTAAAGAGGATAAAAGTGGATGCCCAGCAAGAGGCAACATGGTAAAAAAGACACTGTTAGAGGCGAGAAAACAGAGCGATAGAAATAAATTTTAATGCAGGGATTCGTGCAGGGCAAAATCAAAAGCGCTTTGCGACTGACTGATTTTGTTGAATAGTGGCGGAGAGAGGGGGATTTGAACCCCCGGTAGAGTTGCCCCTACTCCGGTTTTCGAGACCGGTCCGTTCAGCCGCTCCGGCATCTCTCCGCTGTTGAGGTTGCTATAATGCCAGGTTCTTTGGCATTTTAATAGTTCCTGTCTCTTTAATTCAGTTCAAGTGACGACTTTGCGAGCAATATGATGTTTAAATGGCCCTGGAAAGTAGATGAAGAGTCCGGCAACGCGGAAATCCCCTGGGAAAAGGCGCTTGCCATCCCTGTATTAGCCAACCTCTCCGACCATGAGCAGCAGCAGCTGGCGCAAATGGCATCCCGCTTTTTGCAACAGAAGCGTCTGGTTGCATTACAGGGGCTGGAGCTCACTCCCCTACAGAGCGCTCGTATCGCGCTCCTGTTTTGCCTGCCGGTTCTCGAACTGGGCATCGAGTGGTTAGATGGTTTTCACGAAGTGCTTATCTACCCTGCCCCCTTCGTTGTCGACGACGAATGGGAAGATGATATCGGCCTGGTGCATAGCCAGCGAATCGTGCAATCAGGGCAAAGCTGGCAGCAAGGGCCCATTGTTCTAAACTGGCTGGACATTCAGGACTCCTTCGACGCTTCCGGTTTCAATCTGATTATTCATGAAGTGGCGCATAAGCTGGATACCCGCAATGGCGATCGCGCGAGCGGCGTGCCGTTTATCCCCCTGCGCGAGGTGGCTGGCTGGGAACACGATCTCCATGCTGCCATGAACAATATTCAGGATGAGATTGATCTGGTCGGTGAAAGCGCCGCCAGTATTGACGCCTACGCGGCCACCGATCCTGGCGAATGTTTCGCCGTACTCTCTGAGTACTTCTTTAGCGCGCCAGAGCTGTTCGCCCCGCGTTTTCCCGCGCTTTGGCAGCGTTTTTGCCTGTTCTATCGCCAGGATCCGCTGGAGAGATTACGTGAGAATACCCCACCGGATGACGGCAATAGCCCGGCAGTACACTAAAACAACGACCTGCACTAAATTTAGCCATTTGAATCAGCAAGTTAAATTTAGTGTTGACACAAAAATCCGAGACCAGTAGTATTCGCCCCGTTCACACGATTCCTCTGTAGTTCAGTCGGTAGAACGGCGGACTGTTAATCCGTATGTCACTGGTTCGAGTCCAGTCAGAGGAGCCAAATTCTTGTTTTCATGCATCTTCACGAATCTTTATACGATTTAGATTCAACAGGTTAGCGTGAAAAGTCTTCCTGATGCATTTTCATTTTCCCCTGCGCATCGGGCAAGATTGGTGGTCTGATTTGGGGTCATTTCAGTTCGATTATGGAGTGGCCACCCTATGCCTCTGAACGACACTAAAATCCGCAGCTTAAAATCATCCGCTAAACCTTTCAAAGTTTCCGACTCTCGTGGCCTGTACCTTTTAGTCAATCCAGGCGGTTCAATAATTACGTTGAATTTACTGAGCGGTGCTGAGTTTCGCGCAAGCCGATGCAATACGCCGCCCGGCTTCAGCTACTGTAGCGTTATCGGTGGCAATCGATAAGCGGAAATAGGGCAACAAGCCGTATGCGCTGCCGCCAACGCCGGACACGCCGCTTTCCAGCAGATAATCCAGCACGTCAGCTTCGTTTTCGATTTTTGTCCCGTCAGGCCGGTAACGTCCGATTAATCCGGCGCAGCGGCAAAAGACAAAGAAACCGCCCTGCGGCACCCGCAACTCCAGCCCATCAATATTCGCCAGAATGTCGGTTATCACATCGCGCCGTTGTTGATACGCCGCAACCTGTGGTGCAATAAAATCCAGCCCGCCGTTAAAGGCTGCAAGCGCAGCCGCCTGACTCACCGAACTGGCACCGGAACTGATTTGCGACTGCACCACGGTCATGGCGGTAATAAGCGCCTTCGGCCCGGCACCGAAACCAATCCGCCAGCCGGTCATCGCATAGGTTTTGGATACGCCGCCCACCAGCAGGCTACGCGCCTGAAAATCATCGGCCACGTTGAGCAGATTCTGATGTTCACAGCCATCAAACAGAATCTGCTCATATAAGTCATCGAGCATGACCAGCACCTGCGGATGCCCGCGCAGGACCGCGGCCAGTGCCCGTAATTCAGCGGTAGAATATACCGCACCGCTCGGGTTTCCCGGATGATTGAGTACCAGCCAGCGGGTACGCGACGTAATGCTGGTAGCCAGTTGTTCCGGCGTCAGTTTGTGACCCTGCTCCAGATGGCATTCGATAAACACCGGCGTGCCGCCGTTAAACCGCACGCTGTCCGGAAATGTCGGCCAGTACGGCACCGGTACAATCACTTCATCGCCATCATTAAGCGTGGCGGCAAAGGCATTGAAAATGACCTGCTTGGCACCGTTGGCAATAATGATGTCTGCAACAGCGAATTCCAGCCGGTTTTCCCGCTGTAATTTCTGCTGCACCGCCTCACGCAACGCCGGAATCCCCGGCGTCGGCGTGTATTTAGTTTCGCCACGCGCAATCGCCTCGTATGCTGCCTGTTTGATGTGATCGGGTGTATCAAAATCCGGTTCGCCGGTGGTGAGATCCAAAATATCCACCCCGGCTTTTATCAGGTCATTGGTGCGCTGTTTCGCCGCCGCATTGGCGGAAAGTGACGCGCGCTGAACGCGGTCTGACAAAGAAATCGTCATCGTAATTTTCCAACGCTAAAGTCAAGTCTGAGGGTTAAAGTCAGGCTCAGGCAGACCGAGGTTTTCACGCAGCGTGCTGAATTCGTATTCTTCACGGAACAACCCACGGCGACGCAATTCGGGGATCACCAGCTCAACAAACAGCGAAAGCTGTTCCGGCATCACTGCAGGCATGATGTTGAAACCGTCTGCTCCGCCTTCTTCCAGCCAGTGCTGGAAATCATCGGCGATATCTTCCGCCGTACCGACCAGCACGCGATGCCCACGCGAACCGGCAGCAATTGCGGCCAGTTCACGTAAGGTCAGATTTTCGCGATATGCCAGATCGGTCAGCAGTTTCACACGGCTCTGATTACCTTCACCGGCAGGCACATCCGGCACCGGCCCGTCGAGCGGAAACACGCTCAGATCCATATTAAAGCGAGTGGATAGCTGGCGGATGCCGTTATCAATATCCACCAGCGAATTCAGTTCGCGCCAGGTTTCGCGCGCCTCTTCCCGCGTGCGGCCGACAATGGGCATTACACCCGGCAAAATCAGCACATGCTCCGGATTACGTCCGGCCTCTTTCACCTGCTGTTTCTGCGCACGGTAAAATGTTTGCGCTTCTTCCAGCGTTGCGGCAGCGGTAAACACGACTTCGGCGGTGGCCGCAGCCAGTTTCTGGCCGTCAGCGGAGGAACCCGCTTCGATAATTACCGGACGCCCCTGCGGCGAACGGGTAATATTCAGCGGCCCCTGTACCTGGAAATACTTGCCCTGATGGTTCACCGGTTTGATTTTCTCATTGACGAAATACTGACCGCTGGCATTGTCCGGCTGTACCGCCCCTTCCTGCCAACCTTCCCACAGTTTGAACGTCACCTCGAGAAACTCATTCGCCACGGCGTAACGTTCGGCATGTGCGGGCATATCGTCACGGCTGAAATTACGCGCCACGTCCGTTGAAAACGACGTCACCACGTTCCACGCCGCCCGGCCGCGGCTGATGTGATCGAGAGAAGAAAAGCTGCGTGCCAGATTAAACGGATCGCTGAATGTCGTTGAAGCCGTGGCGGCCAGCCCGATATGGCGGGTTTGTACCGCCAGCGCCGACAGCAAGGTCAGCGGTTCAAGCCGCGCCATGGTGGACGGTAAACGGTAGACGCTGGTCGCCAGGGCATCGCCGATGAAGAACATATCGAATTTACCCGCTTCGGCTTTTCTGGCGATCCACGTCAGCCAGTCGATATCGGTCGGCGAACCGAGGTTTTCAGTTAAGCGCCAGCCACTGACGTGATGCCCGAGCGGCTGCACAAACAGACCAAGACGCAATTTACGCGTGTTTTCTGAAGAAGATGAAGAAGAGGTCATGGCGTTATCCCTGAGAATAATGATGAACTTCAGTTGCCCGCAGGGCTTTTTCGATATTTTCCGCTGCCACTGAGAACGGCAAACGGTCGGCATTTTCGGTGGAGAATTTCACTTCGCGGGCAATGGCCGCGATGATCGTGTCCCGGTCGCCATTCAGTGGCGGCAGTGCCAGCGGCGCGCCATATTGACGCAACAACCCCAGCAACTGCAGCTCCGGCTGGCCGTTATAGCTTTCCATCAGCGACTGCACCAGCAACCCGAAACCCACTTTCTCGCCGTGCAGCCAGTCATGCAATTCCGGCTGATGGGTGAAACGGTTGTGGATCGCGTGCGCCACGCCCGGCGCGGGGGTTTCATCGCGCATGCTGTTAGCCATACCTGCCACCGCGATATTAGCGTCGATAACTTTCATCAGCGCCGGCGTGACTACATGGCGGGCGTTGTCTTTCACCGCCTGAGCGCCATATTGTTCAAAGACGTCCACCGCCAGTTGTGCTGCCTGCACTTTCAGGTTCAGCGCCAGACTATCGTCGCTTTTCTGTTTATACGGGCGGAATTCGTACCATTTAGCCAGCGCATCCACAATGCCTGCTTTGAGATAACGCACATCTTTTTGCGCAATCACATTCGTGTCGACCAGCAGCATAAGTGGCATACGCGACAATGGCTGGCTGCGCACATGCCCGCCGTGCTCATTATAAATGATGCTGACCGGCGACCAGGCGGCGCAGGTCGCGGCAACTGTCGGTATTGTCACCAGCCCGACGTCGGTCAGCAGGTTCGCCACCGCTTTGGCACAATCAAGCACCCGCCCACCACCAATGCCAAGCACCAGCGTGGCGTTTTGTTCCCGCACGCTGACCAGATGTTTTTCGATAGCCGCATCGGTGCATTCCGTGGTGAGAAAATTGACCTGCCAGCGAATACCGGCTGCCTTCAGGCTGGTTTCCAGTTGCGGATTCACTGCCCGCCACGCTTTCGGGCTGGTGATGATCGCGATATCGGAGGAATGAACGGCAAGCAGCTCACCGGTACGTGAAAGCAGGCCGGGCTGATGATGATAGGTCTGCGGTGATTTTATGGCGAACACATCGATGCCCTGTATTTGTCGTCTGGTTAAAGAGAAACTGCCCGTAATTAAACAGGAATTTGATATGGGATATATTCAAGTGTTATTAAAAACATCCTACGAGAATTGAAAAAATTAACAAAGTGCTAAGTGGGGATTCTTATTAACTTATTCTCAATAGCATAGATTGATTTTTGCTATAGTCGATAAACCCCTTGCATGCTGTGCTGGATCAAAGAAATGATAGTGTCAGGCAGGGCTAATTTAACGCAATGAAAACAGACGCATCTGGCATCTTCCTATACCTGATACGCTATTTCGATGATTTGTTTTTAATTACGGCCTTAAAACCAACGTTAATTAACCCTTATATAAGAAGAGAGTATTATGTCCTCACATCCGATAGATTTTCTTTTACTTGGTAACAATTTTGGCACACCAGAAATGCGGGAAATCTGGTCAGAGCAAAATCGCCTGACACAGCAAATCAATGTCGAAGTTGCGCTGGCATTAGCCGAAGGTGAGCTGGGTGTAATCCCGCAACAGGCCGCGCTGACCATTGCTGAGCTGGCCGATGCCAGCCAGCTGAATATTGAGGATATCGCCGCTTCTGGCTCGCAGATGAAGCATTCCCTGATGCCGGTGCTCAGCGCACTACAACAGCAATGTGGTGACGCAGGGGAATACATTCATTACGGCGCGACCACGCAGGATATCGTCGATACCGCCACCGTTTTACAGCTGGCGCAAACCCTGAAAGCGATCGTCCGTGACAGTACCGCCGTGGCGAATGTGCTGAAATCTCTGGCGTGCGAGCATCAGTACACGCTGATGGCTGGCCGCACCCACGGCATGCAGGCGCTGCCGACCACATTTGGTTTTAAAGTCGCCGTCTGGCTGGATGAATTTATCCGCCATCTCGACCGCCTGGACGCCATCACGCCGCGCCTGCTGACCGGCAATATCAGCGGAGCGATCAGTACCTACGCCGCACTGGGCGAAGCGGGTCCGGAAGTTGAACGCCGCACACTGGCGCGCCTGAACCTTAATACGCCGAATATCGGCTGGCAGGCCGCGCGTGACCGCTTTTCTGAATACGCCTCGGTGGCGGTGCTGATCAGCGGCACGCTGGGCAAAATTGGCAACGAACTTTACAACCTGATGCGCACCGAAATTAATGAAATCGAAGAACCATTCAGCAGTGGAAAAATCGGCTCCACCACCATGCCGCACAAACGCAATCCTGCAGCCCTCGAAGGTCTCGCCAGCCTGACCCAACCGTTGTTGCACAGCGCATCTCTGATTTATCAGTCAATGCACGTGGAGCATGAACGTGATGCGATGAGCTGGCGCGCCGAGTGGATCACCCTGCCGGAAATCTCGATTTATCTCTCTGCCCAGTTGCAAAATGCCCAAGCGATTCTCTCCGGCCTGACGGTCAATAAAGCCCGTATGCTGGCGAATTTACAGATGCAGGACGGCCTGCTGCTGTCCGAAAAAGTGATGTTTGAGGTCGGTAAAAAACTCGGCAAACAAACTGCACATCATCTGGTGTATGACTGTGCCATGCAGGCGTTTGAAAAACGGCAGTCATTTAAAACTGTTCTGCTTGCGCATCCGGTGCTGGCAGCCAGTATTACTGAACAGGATCTTGACCACTGGTTAGATCCGGCTCATTACACCGGCTGCGCCGCGCAAAAAGTCGATGACGTCATCCGTTTTGCCGTGCAGTCCGGTCATCTGAGTTCTCCTGAGGAGCACGGGTTATGACGCACCATTTCAGGCGTCTGACGCTGGATGATAAACACGATTATCTGGCGCTGATGCTGGCCGCCTACGCGCCCATTAAAGCGCTCGGGATTCAGTTTGATGCGGCCACCGCCGATCTGGCACGCGTGACGCAACATCTCGACGATCATGCGGTGTTTGCGCTGTTTGATGACCATCGAATGGTCGCTTCTGTCACCCTGCGTTTCCCGTGGGGCGCAATGCCTGGGCCGATGGGCCTGCCGCATATTGGCTGGTTCGGCACGCATCCGGACTACACCGGTCAGAGCCTCGGCAAAAAACTGCTGGGCTGGCTGGAAAACAACATTCTGATCCGCGAACTGAAAGCCCCGGCTTACTCCCTCGGCACCGCCACCAGCCATCCGTGGCTGCGCGACATGTACCTGAAACTAGGTTTTCAACCGGTCTTCGAAAGAGACCTCGGCAAAGGGCATATCACGCTGTACCTGAAAAAAATTCTCGATGAAAAAAGCCACACCCGCTGGCTGGAACGTCAGCCACCTACAGGAGTTTAAATGTCAGATATCACGCAAGACCATCAGCCTGTGGCGGCGTTCATTCAGGATTTCCGCCACCACATGCACCGCTATCCGGAACTGTCCAACGAAGAAGTTAACACCACCGCCAGCATCAGGGAGGCACTGGAGAAGTATCAAATCCGCGTGTTGGATTTGCCGCTCAAAACCGGTCTGGTAGCAGAAATTGGCGGCATCAATCCCGGTGAACTGGTGGTGCTACGTTCTGATATCGATGCTCTGCCAATTGAAGAACAATCCGGCGTGGATTACACCTCGCAAAATCCCGGTGTGATGCACGCCTGCGGCCACGATTTCCACACCTCGGCGGCGCTCGGCGCGGCGATTTTGCTGAAAGCGCAGGAAGAGTCGCTTTCCGGCACGGTGCGCATACTGTTTCAGGCGGCGGAAGAAACCGGTCACGGAGCCCCGGCGCTGATTGATACCGGCGCGCTCGATAACGCCGCCGTCATTTTCGGCATTCATAACGATCCCTCTTTGCCGGTCGGCGTTATCGGCAGCAAAGACGGCGCATTAACAGCGGGCGTGGATCGCTTTGCGATCGCCATTTCCGGTACCGGCAGCCACGCGGCACGTCCGCACGAAGGCAACGACCCGATTATTATCGCCGGACAGGTGATTTCCGCACTGCAAACCCTGATCGCCCGCAACGTGCCGTCCGCACACAACGCGGTGATATCCATCACTCAGGTTCACAGTGGCAGTACCTGGAACGTAATCCCGGATTCCGCCTGGCTGGAAGGCACTGTCCGCACCTTTAATCAGGATACACGAGAACTGATCGAGCGCCGTTTCCGGCAGGTTCTCGCAGGCATCGCTGCGGCATTTGATACCGACATCAGCCTGGACTGGCAGCCAGGCCCGCCGTCAGTGGTCAATACGGCTAAGTGGGTGGATTTCGCGCTGGCGCGAGGCGAAGGCTCCGGCTTCGAAGCCCGTCGCGTTGAAGCCAGCCCGATTGGCGAAGACTTCGCGTTCTATCAGCAAAAATTACCCGGCGCGTTCATCATGATCGGCTCCGGTGGTCCTTACGCGCTGCATCATCCGCAATTTCGCGTTGACGATCGCGCCCTGTTTCCGACTGCACATTACCTGTCGCAACTGGCGGTACAGGCACTGCAAACGCTGAGTGCGGAAATTCTCAGCAAAGAAAAAAAAGATTGAATAAGCAGAGACATTTTTCGGCGCAATGACTTCGTCAGCAAGCCATGATCATTTTTACCGGGTGGGGAATGCCCAATATCGGGCATTTCTTTCTGGCGCTGGATACGGCCGCGTTTGGTGATCCCGATGTGTTTAGTTTCAGACGCCCTTCTGGCGCAATTGCATGCTCTTTGCGAGCGTGAACATTTCGTTGATTTATTATCTCCGGTCATTCGGGCCTGAAGCGGGAAATACACCTATGACATTAACGCAGTCGCTGGCGAAACTTATCGTCAGTTCATCCCCTACTCCAGCCGCTCATGAGGCAGCCCGCGAAGGGTTACTGGATTTTCTGGCGGTTACCCTGCCGGTTTTACGCGGCGATTTACCCGATGCAGGGCTGAACAGTTTGCATCAGGTTTACCGCGCTGGCGATCGGGCCACCCACGCGTTACTGCTCGGATATGCCGGTCACGCGCTGGATTTTGATGATTTCCATCCCGACTTTCGCGGCCATCCCGGCGTGGTGATTTTGCCCGCGCTGTTGGCGCTGGCCTCACAACGGCCAGACATCAGCGGCGGGCAGTTTCTCGATGCGTACGTGACCGGCGTGGAAATGGCCGGACGCCTCGGGCTGGCCGCCGGTTCTCAGCATTACAAACTCGGTTTTCACAATACCGCCACGCTCGGCACGATTGCGGCCTCCGCTGCCTGTGCGCGGCTGGTGGATGCCACTGAACGGCAAACGGCGTTGATTCTGGGTTTAGCGGCGACGCAGTCCGCAGGGTTACGTGCGCAGTTCGGTAGTGACGTCAAACCGCTGCACGCCGGGCTGGCGGCGCAGACCGCCGTCATTGCCACACAGCTGACGCTGGCAGGCTTTCACGGCCAGGCAGACAACGTGCTTGACAGCTTTTTATCGGCTTACTGCGCCGGTCAGCAACAGCCGGAAAAACTCATTTCAGACTGGGGCGCGCCGTGGCGGATTGTCTCGCCCGGTCTGGAATTCAAACCCTATCCGACCTGCGGTGGCACGCACAGCGCTGCCGATGCCGCGCGGACTATTCGTTATGACTGGCTGCAAACCGGTCAAGGCACAGATGCACTGATCGGCGCCATCGAACGGATAGAGGTGTCTTTCCCGCCGGGCGGTGATATTGCGGCGTCGGTACGAAAACCGGCAACCGGCGTTGAAGCGCGGTTCAGCCTGGAATACGTGATTGCAGCCTGTCTGCTGCGCGGAGACTTACGCTTAGAGGATTTCACCCCGCAAGCGGTGGAAGCCGACATTGCCGCACTGGCAGAGCGTGTCTCGCGTTGCCCGGATTTCTCCGCACCGCCGGACGAGCTGAACCCCGCTGCGCGTTTTCATCAGGTGACGGTATTCCTGCGCGACGGCACTCTGCTGCAACGGCGTTTTACCCGTCAGCAAAGTCTGGCGATCCCGTTTGATTTGCCGGCGAAACTGCGCACCTGTTTGCCGGATTTCACTGACGCACAGCGGACAGAAATCGTGGCACTGAGCAGGCTGGAAAGCCGCGACAGTCTGCCACGGCTTGCAGAGATGTTGTTTGGGAAACGGGTTAAGGAATAACGTTATAAAACAGTCGACAGAAAATGGCGGACACGGACGTTCTCCGTTTCATCCAGCACGCTTTTCGTCGGCCCTGACGCCACAATTTTTCCGCCCTCCATAAAAATGACATTATCCGCCACTTCACGTGCAAAGCCGATTTCGTGGGTGACGATCACCATCGTTATCCCTGAATGCGCCAGCTTTTTGATCACCTGCAACACTTCGCCCACCAGTTCGGGATCCAGCGCGGAGGTCGGTTCATCGAATAACATCACTTCCGGGTCCATCGCCAGCGCACGGGCAATTGCCACGCGTTGTTGCTGGCCACCGGAAAGCTGCTGAGGCCAGTCATCTTCGCGGTTGTCTAAGCCGACCTGCCGGAGCAACGCGCGGGCTTTACTGACTACCTGCTGACGGTTTTGCTTCTTCACCCGCAGCGGTGCATCGATAATATTTTGCAAAACCGTACGGTGCGGAAACAGGTTAAATTGCTGAAACACCATGCCGGTACGGCTGCGCTGTGCGGCAATTTTGCGGCTGCTCAGTTCATACAGCGCGGAACCTTTCTGCTGATAACCGACCAGTTCACCTCCGATACGGATTGTGCCGCCATCGAGTTTTTCAAGATGATTGATACAGCGCAGCAAGGTGGATTTCCCTGAACCAGAAGGCCCGAGGATCACCGTGACCGAACCGGCCGGAATATCGAGGCTGATTTCATCCAGTATGGTATTACCGGAGAAACGCTTGGTGACTTTGCGAAATTCAATGGCCTCACCCATGGCTGGTTTCTCCTGCGCTGAGACTGACGGTGCTGACCGTGCGGGCTGCGCCGGTTTTCGTGACTTTACGTTTTACCTTCCTGTGGCTGCTGCGGCTGAAATGTCGTTCGACGTAATACTGAATCACCGACAGCAACGACGTCAGCAACAGGTACCATAATGTGGCGACCAGCAGCAGCGGGATCACTTCATAGGTGCGCTGATAAATAATCTGCGCCGAGAACAGCACATCCTGTAATGAAATCACCGAAACGACCGCGGTGGTTTTCAGCTGACCGATCACTTCATTCCCCGCAGGAGGCAGAATAGCCCGCATCGCCTGCGGCAAAATGGTGTGGCGGAATATCTGTGACGGGCGGTAACCCAGGGCGCGTGCCGCCTCGACTTGCCCGGTGCCGACGCTCTGAATACCGGCGCGGATAATCTCTGCGGCATAGGCAGACTGATGCATGACTAATGCAATCACGGCGGCACTGAACGGGCTAATCAGTGAGTTCGCGGAAGCGCTCCAGATTTCACCTGCCCACGGCAGAGAAATCGAAATATTCGGGTAAAGCGCGGCAATGTTGTACCAGAGAAACAACTGGACCAGCATCGGCACCCCCCGGAAAAACCAGGTATAACCCCAGCTGACAGCGACCAGCACCGGATTGGATGACAGGCGCATCAGAGCAAGAACCGTGCCGCCTGCAAAACCAAAAACCACGGAAATTGCGGTCAACCGCAACGTCATCAGTACGCCCTGAATGATTGACGGACCGGTAAAGTTTTCGGCGATTACCGACCATTCAAAACGCGGATTGCTGAGCATGGAGTTCCCCATAGCCAGCAATATCAGCAATACGATCAGGGCGCTTATCCAGCGCCCGATATATTTTTTACCGACGATCCGTAGTTCCTCCGCCTGCTGATCGTGTGTTTCACTGCTCATCCGAAAATCTCTTCATTACGTTTTGACTCTTTGACTGCGCCAAAACCGATGGACCATTTATCGAGGATCTGCTGGTAAGTGCCGTCTTTGATCAGCGAGTTCAGGGATGCCTGCACCGCCTCTTCCAGCCCCGACTGTTTAGGGAACGCCACAGATACAGGCGCATCATCCACATGAATGGTGCCGGTCAGCGTCAGCGGTTTGACCTGACTAACCTGATACGTCAGACCTTCATACGGGCCGAAGAACATCGGTACCCGACCGCTGACCACGGCCTGTACGCCTGAAGGGCGATCCGGGAATACGGCAATCTTGATCGGGGGTTTACCGGCATCAGTACAAATTTTGCTGGCCGCTTCAAGGCGCCCGATCTGCGTAGTACCCGCTCCTGCGCCCACTTCCTGCCCGCACACGGCGTCAAAAGAGGTAAATGGCGCAATGTTTGCGTCTTTACGCGAGATCACCCCCAGGCGCGACGCATCGTAATAACTGACGAAATCGACCTGCTCGAGACGTTTTTTGGTGGCATTGATATTGGATAGCGCGACGTCATAGCGACCGGATTTCAGCCCCGGAATGATGTTGTCGAAACCGCCGGTATCCTGCCAGCGCACTTCCACACCGAGCCTTGCCGCCACGGCATTCATCACATCAATCTCGCGCCCGGCGAGCGTTTTATTGTCTTCCTGGAAAAAAGTGGTTGGCGGAGTATTCGGGTTGGTACCTGCAACAATATATCCGCGTTTGGCGATGTCCGCCGGAAGCTTACTTTTCAGCGCATCATCAGCGGTGACATGAAAGGTGGTCGAAGACGGAACAACCTGCTCCGCAGCCCATGCAGAAGAGAGATTCCCGGCAATCAGCAAAGGGAGCAGTAATTTAGATAACGTCATAAAGAAGCCTTTTCCTGGTTAAAAGCTGTGAAAACCACAAAAGAGGTGCGGTAAAAGAGGCAAGGCCATCAGAGGGGTTTTATCATTTATAGAGCAACACCCGCCCTGCCTTAGACCTGATTTTGCGGGCATATACCTTTTATTGACAAATGAGAAAAAGAGATAAAGATTTCGAAAAAGTGGGAAAGTCAGGGGCAGACTTAAGAGCTCTTTTAATTCAAATTCAATGTCCACACCGTGGGCTTGCCGCCCACACTGGCCCAAAGGGTTGGCAGACTGATACGCGTCAATTATCGTATGAACCCTGACCGGATTTAACGCCTCAAAATCACAAAGTTAGTACCATCCGAAAGCGCTTCTAATAGCATCCTGCCGCCACGCACTCATCCTGGTCAAACGCGCGTCATGGCTTCATCACGATCCGGCCAAGCGGTTTCGCTGTCTCAGCAAATTCGTGGGCCGCGGCAGCGTTAGCCAGGGGGAAGATGCGATCAATGACAACCGTGACGCGCCCTGCTGCTACAGCCTGCAGCATCTCGTCCACGCTGGTTCGAACTCCATGTCTTGCAAAAAGAGGTCCCATGAATACCCCCATGAGCGTCTGGTTAGACTGCATTGCCGGCCATAAGTCGACAGTCAGACTGCCGCCGCCGGCATTACCGACGAAGACCAGACGTCCTTCCGGAGCGAGTGCAGAAAGCGAAACAGGCAACGTCGTTCCCACCGGATCGATGACGAGATCAACACCGGTGCCATGGGTGTACTGTCGGACACTGTCCACGATGTTATCCTTTGTACGATCCACAACATAATCGGCACCAAGTTCACGCAACCGACCTCGTCGCTGCGTTCCGCTTACCACGGCGATGACCGTTGCGCCTGCTTGTGAGGCAAGCTGAACGGCCGCGAGCCCCACGCCACCCGCTGCGGCCTGAATAAGAACGGTTTCTCCCTGCCGGAGCATGCCTCGCGTGAAAAGGCAATGATGCGCGGTACCAAATGAAATCGGCAATGACGCCGCTTCTGCCATTCCCACCCCATCGGGTATAAGCCAGGTGCGTTCCGCGGGCACAGCCCAACGTTCCGCATGCGATCCCTGCATGTGAAAAGCAGCGACTCTGTCCCCAACCGTACGGCTTCGGACTTTCGATCCGACGGCAACAACTGTGCCCGCGGCCGCGTAGCCACCGATCCATAAAGGAAGCGGCGGCGGCGTTGAACGGCGGTTAATCAGATCGCCACCCTCAATCGAGATAGCCTCGACAGAAATCAGGATGTCGTCGGGCCCTGTGACCGGCTCCGGGACATCGACATATTTCAGGACGCCGGGAGCGCCTTCCACGTCATAGACCGCTGCTTTCATAAATTTTCCTCTGTCTTATCTTTCGACTGGCGGAAAAACCCGTCACGCGCAGGGCAGCCTGGCAATCACCTTAATCTCAAACTGGAATCCGTAAAGCCACGTCACGCCGATCCCGGTCAACGTAGGGTAAGGCGCTTCCCCCCAATATTCTGGCAGGATACTCCAGATAGCGTCGAGATTTGACTCGGGGTCGACAACAAAGAGGGTCACGTCAACCACGTCACCGAACGTGCAGCCCGCAGCCGCGAGAACAGCATTGAGATTATTGAATGCCAGCCTGACCTGCGCTTTTAGTTCGGGCTCAGGCGAACCATCCTCGCGGCTACCAACCTGCCCGGAAACGAACAAGAAACCATTGGATTTGATGGCCGGTGAATAGCGATTGCGCTCATAGAGCGCCTGCCGACCGAGGGGAAAAACGGCTTCGCGTGCTGTCATGTTTGTACCTCTGCAATGGGTCAAAATCAGCCCGGTGAACGTAAAGACACTTTACAGGTGCGGGATCGGGCGGATAAACAAGCGACTTTGTCCATCATTGTTTGTAATATCCAAACAATCGGCGAAAAGAGAGGATTAGGAATGGATCGTTTCGATGCGATGCGCGCCTTTGCTCGCGTGGTGGAGGCAGGAAGCTTCACAAAGGCTGCCCAAACGCTTCATATGAGTAAAACCACGGTGACGCAGCTCATTCAGCAGCTGGAAGCGCGCCTGCGCGTCAAGTTGCTCCATCGCACCACCCGCAGGCTCGGCGTGACTGCCGATGGCGCGGTCTACTACGAGCGCGTCATCCGCCTGCTGGCGGACATGGAGGATGCTGAAAACAGCCTGTCCAGTGCGGCGATGACGCCCAGGGGACGGCTACGGGTGGATGTGCCCAGTCCGCTGGCCCGCCTCGTCCTGGTACCGGCGCTACCGGCTTTCCACGCGCGCTACCCTGACATCCAGTTCGACATGGGCGTCAGCGACCGGGTGGTGGACCTGATCGGCGACAATGTGGATTGCGTCCTGCGCGGTGGCGACATCAACGACCAGTCCCTGATCGCGCGCCATGTCGGCGATTTGCAAATCGGCGTCTACGCCGCCCCTGGCTATGTGGAGCGCCTTGGCGCCCCTGCGCACCCGCGAGAGCTGGAAAACACCGACCATCGCATAGTGGGATTCTTGTCCTCGCGCACCGGTAAGATTGATCCTCTGGTCCTGCGCAGTGGGAGTGAACATATTGAAATCACAGGCCGCTATGTACTTGCCGTGGATGATGGCAACGCTTACCTCGAAGCGGGGCTCGCTGGCTTAGGTGTGATTGCGCTGCCAACCTATATGGCGGCAAAACATCGGGCCAGTGGCGCTTTAATTCCATTATTTGAAAAATGGCGTATCAGTCCAATGCCATTGTACCTGGCGTTTCCGCCAAACCGCCATGTCAACGCCAAACTGCGTGTTTTTATTGATTGGATCGTTGAATTGATGCAGCAGCATGTTCCCAATGTCAATAATAAGTAACGCCATCCCGGTCAGAGGATCCCTGTTTAAGAAACCCGGCAGCCATCGCGCAGCCGGGATCACCCCCTGCGGTGCCAGCGCAGCGCGTCGACCACCAGCGTAAACGCCGCCGGAAGATGCTGTCGGCCCGGGTAGTAAAGATAGTATCCCGGGAAATGAGGGCACCAGTCGGCAAGTAGCGGTACCAGTTCCCCCGTGGCGATATATTTCGCCGCTAAGTCGTGAGGAACATAGGCAATCCCTGCTCCGTCCAGCGCGGCCTGAATCATCAGAAAGGTATTGTTAAAAACGGTTTGCCCGTCAACGCGAACGCTGGTCTTTTGACTTCCCTTTTCAAACTCCCAGGCGTAAAGCCCGCCATGGGTGGGCAAACGCAAATTAACGCAGTTATGCGCCATCAGATCCTCAGGACGTCTTACTGCCGCCCTGCCGGCAAGATAAGCGGGGGCGGCAACCACCGCCATCTGCACATCGGGCGTGATGCGCACCGCAATCATGTCCTTATCCACCTGATCGCCCATCCGTACGCCGGCATCAAAACGCTGGGCGGCAATGTCGGTCAGCTCGTATCCGACGCTGAACTCAATATGAATATCCGGGTATTGCGTTAATAAAGGCCGCAGACGGGGCCACAGCACGGTGACGATGGCATGATCGTTGGCGGTAATGCGTACCGTTCCGGCGGGTTTATCTCGTGAAGCGCGCAGAGAAGCCAGTTCAGCTTCGATTTCATTCAGCCGCGGCGCCAGAACGGCCAGCAGACGGTTCCCGGCATCGGTTGGCGAGACGCTGCGCGTGGTGCGGATTAACAGCCTTATCCCGAGACGCGCTTCCATAGCCAGCAGCGTATGGCTCAGCGCTGACCGGGAAACACCCAGAATCGCGGCCGCCCGGGTAAAGCTGCGCTCGTGAGCCACCGTGGCAAAAGCCTGCAGGTCGTTGAGTTTTTCTTTGCTCATTATTGGTGAATTTTGTGCACTAGTGTATTCACATTTGCGCATCTTATCATTTAATCAAACCTTCTCTACACTTTGTTCAACGAGTCGTAAGGGGCCGCTTAAAAGCCCGAAACTGAAATGTGGAGACATCATGAACCAACAATTTGACGGTAACGGTATCTTCCCTAAGGGGGAGAAAAACGAGGCCTATGCGCAGTATTTTCAGGGTACCAGCTACCTGAATATGCTCTCCACGGAAGGGGTCAATATCGGTAACGTGGTCTTCGAGCCCGGCTGCCGTAACCACTGGCATATCCATCATAAAGGCGGGCAAATTTTACTGGTGACCGGCGGTCGCGGCTGGTATCAGGAGTGGAATCAACCGGCGCGCGAGCTTACCGCTGGGGACGTCGTGAATATTCCCGCAGGCGTCAAGCACTGGCACGGCGCGGCCGCCGATAGCTGGTTTGCCCATATCGCCGTTGCCGTCCCTGCCGAAGGTGCGTCTAACGAATGGCTGGAGCCGGTCGCCGACGACGCCTATCGTCAACTGCCTTAAACATCGAAACAGCAGGGCTCGCCAGTTAATGCGCCCTGCTCTCATTCGGCGGTATGCGAAAATGCATCTTAGACTAATTGCCCGAGCCCCGGGGAAAACCGCTCATCGCCAGCAGCGCGCTTTGCAGCGAGGCGCTAAACATCTCCCCGTGAGACAGTCCGGGATAGGGCCACCAGTTGACCGCCACGCCATTTTTCTTGAGCAGGGAAACCGTCTGCAGAACGTTGCTCCGGATCTCTTCTGCCCCTGCGAAAGAGGCCCGCTGGGTCGCAACCGCCCCCTCCATCAGGTACAGGGACTTCCGGTTAAACGCATCCGCCTTCGCCTCGGCCATTTTTGCTAACAGCGAGGCGTTGCCCCGTCCCAGAGAAGGACTGGCAGAAAAATAGATTTGGAAGCGGGATGACGCCAGCCAGGCGTCAATGATGAATAATCCGCCATAGGAGTGCCCCCAGATAGCCCGCTGCTGAGGGTTGATAGCGATCCCGCGCTCAACTTTTTCCACGATGGTATTTTCTAATAGCCGGCGAAATGCCTCGCTGCCGCCGCTCTTCCGTCGGTCCCATCCGGCGTCGGCAGGATTCTCCTCTACTTTCGGCCGGTAGTCATAGGCTCGGGCGGGCTGATCGAAGGGCAAATTCGTTTGATAGCCGATGGCCACAATAACGGGCGGCGTTTTTTGCGTAAACGTCTCAAGCAGCGAGTCGGACAACCGGTCCATCACCGCGTTGCCGTCCAGGGCGTACAGAATCGGATACCCCTGCGCGGGCGGCGCCGCGTTCGGTATCGCCGTCCAGACCTTATAATGCCGTTCGCCATCAAGGGAATCGAAATAAGCAACGTTGAAGTGATAATACGCGGAACCGCGGTCGGCGATATTCGGCCCCAGCGGGCGCATATCCGGCCTGGCGTAAGCGTTAATGCCATAAAGCGTGGAGACCAGCGCGGCGATAAAAATCCGCCCTTTCGGCGGAGAAGCAAAACAAAACTTGCGAAGCGACATCGGTTGATTGTTTCCAGCACACCCTCGGTAGTGATAATGATTGCTAATATCAATCTCAATTGCAAGCAACGAGGTTATCCCGGGAGCGGCGCGTTGCGCCTGCCCGGGGAACCCATCATCACATCACGGGTAGCCCGGCTCGCGCTGCGCTTAGCCGGGCTACCGGGAATGCCGCGTTCTGCTCAATATCAGGCCGTACGCCATCTCCGGGTCAGCGGCTTCTCGACTTCCACAATCAGGAACATCACAAAACCGATAATAAAGGTGATAACCCAGTAGCGGAACGGCAGCGCTTCGGTACCAAACAGCATCTGCATAAACGGCGCGTAGATAATCAGCAGCTGCAGCACCAGCAGCACCCCGCTGACAATCCAGATCCCCCGGTTCGCCAGCAGCCCTTTACTCAGCGAGAAGCCGTCCGCCACCCGGCAGTTGAGCATATAGAACCACTGGGCGGTGACCAGCGTCTGCAGCAGCACCGTGCGGATAAACTCAGGCGAATAGCCGCGCGGCTGTAGCCAGGCTTCAAGCACAAAGGCGCTGACGGCAATCATCGAACCGACAAAAATCACCCGCCAGATAGCAAAGCCGTCCATTACGTGCAGTTTGGGATCGCGCGGCGGACGCCGCATGATGTTCTTCTCGCCCGCTTCGAACGCCAGGCCGAACGACAGCGTGGCGGAGGTCGCCATGTTCATCCACAGGATCAGCACCGGCGTCAGCGGAATTAAATTCCCCGCCAGCAGCGCAATAATGATCAACAGCCCCTGCGCCAGGTTGGTCGGCATAATGAAGAGAATGGTTTTCTTCAGGTTGTCGTATACCCGACGCCCTTCCCTGACGGCGCTGGCGATGGTGGCGAAATTATCGTCGGTCAGCACCATATCCGCGGCCTCTTTGGTCACTTCGGTGCCCTTAATCCCCATCGCGATCCCGACATCGGCCTGCTTGAGCGCCGGGGCGTCGTTCACGCCGTCGCCGGTCATCCCGACCACCTCTTTCCTGCTTTGCAGCGCCTGCACCAGGCGGAATTTATCTTCCGGGCTGGTACGCGCGAAAATATCGAATTTCTGCGCCGCTTCGCTGAGCTGAATATCGTCCATCACCTCCAGTTCTCTACCGGTGATGGCGTTTTCCGCATTGCCGATCCCCAGCATCTTGCCGATACTCATCGCGGTTTGCGGGTGGTCGCCGGTGATCATCTTCACGCGGATCCCGGCCTGCAGGCAGTCGCCGATCGCCGTAATCGCCTCCGGTCGCGGCGGATCCATCATCCCGGCAACCCCCAGCAGAATGACGCCCTGCTGTAAATCCTCATGGCTAAGCTCCGTTTGCCCGTCGGCTGCCGGTTTCCACGCCGCTGCCACCATCCGCAGCCCTTCCCGCGCGTACTCTTCGATTTTCGCTTCCCAGTAAGGCTGATCGAGCGGCGCCAGGCCATGGTCGGTTTGCTGATGCTGACACAGACGGAACAGGACATCGGGCGCGCCGGTAATCAAAATCATCTCTTCATCGCCGATGCGGTACAGCGTCGACATATATTTATACTGTGAATCAAAGGGGATTTTGCTGCGCAGCTCGGTGTTGACCGTCGGGAGCGGGACTTTCGCCGCCAGCACCTTCAGCGCCCCTTCGGTCGGGCCGCCGGTAATTTTCCACAGCCCGCTTTCGTCTTTGATAAGCTGACTGTCGTTACACAGATCGATGGTGCGCAGATAGCGTTCCAGCAGCGTGCCGGGGGCAACGGTTATCGGATCGGGCTCATCGATCGGATGAATATTCCCTACCGGTTCGTAGCTGTCGCCCTCTACGCGATAAACGTTATCAGCGGTAATAACGGCCTTCACCGTCATCTCGTTCATGGTCAGCGTTCCGGTTTTATCCGAGCAGATCACCGTCATCGCCCCAAGGGTTTCCACTGTGGGCAGCTTGCGGATAATCGCCTTCTGACGGGCCATGGTTTGCACGCCGAGCGAGAGGATTATCGAGATAATCGCCGGTAAACCCTCTGGCACCGACGCCACCGCGAGGCTAATCAACGACAGCATCAGCTCAGAAACCGGCATATCGCGGAACAGCAGGCTGAAGACAAACAGCGCGGCCATCATCACCAGAATGATGATAAAAATGGCTTTGCCGAGCTTATCCATTTGCACCAGCAGCGGCGTACGGTGTTTTTCGATATCCGACATCATCTGGTTAATATGGCCGAGCTCGGTATCGCCGCCGGTGGCGACCACCAGGCCTTTTCCGCCGCCCGAACTCACCGTGGTGCCGGAAAACAGCAGATTGGTACGATCGCCTAGCGGCAGTTCGCCGCTGAGCGCCTCGGTGCTTTTCTCCACCACCGTCGATTCGCCGGTCAGAATCGCCTCTTCCACCCGCAGGTTATGCGCTTCGATCACCCGCAGGTCGGCGGGAATGCGATCGCCTGCGCGGATGACGACGATATCGCCGGGGACCAGGGCGGTTGTCGGGATCGTTTCATGGTTGCCCTGACGAATAACCACCGCCTCGCTGGAGAGCATGTTGCGAATGCTCTGAAGCGATTTTTCCGCATTGCTCTCCTGGATATGGCCGATCAGGGCGTTAATCACCGCCACGCCGAGGATCACCAGGGTATCCACCCAGTGCCCCATGACCGCCGTCAGCAGCGCCGCCGCCAGCAGCACATAGATCAGCACATCGTTAAAATGCGCCAGAAAGCGCAGCCACGCCGGCTTTCCCGCCTTTTGCGGCAGCGCATTTTCGCCATACTGCTGCAAACGCGTCGCCGCCTCGGCGCCGCTGATGCCTTCCGGAGTGCTGTTGGTGCTGGTCAGGGTTTCTTCTACGGAGAGCTGATAGAACGGGCCGCCCGGTTTTTCTGTATTCATAGTTATCTCCTCACTCCTGTAACGGAAATCAGGACAGCCTCAGGCCGCCCTTAACGCACCACAAAAACCGGAACATGGGCATAGCGAACGATTCCTGCCGCCTCCGACCCCAGCAGATGCGTCTGAATATTCGGGTTGCGCGAACCGATGATCACCACATCCGCTTTCAGTTCATCGGCCAGTTTGGTCACCTCATCGCGAATGTTGCCGCTGCGAATGTGAATCTGAATATCCTTTTCCGTCAGCGCGAGTTTCTTGATCAGCTCTGCCAGCTTTTCCTTAGCAGTATTAATCAGATAGTCCTCCATTTTTCGTGCATCGGAAATAAAACCGCGCGTCAGTACCGGAGAAAAAGAGGGAATGATGTGTACCAGATGAATCTGTCCCGAAGAGCTTTGCGCAAGGAATTGGGCGTGGGACAAGGCCTTGTCCGCCAGACCGATTTCAAACACATCAACCGGCACGAGGATATTTTTATACATAGAGACAATCCTTTTATTACCTAAAAAAGGTGGTGAAAACAGCCCGGGCAATGGCGCTGAGGAAAAGATCTCAAGAACAAAATCTGCAAGACGTGTAGGTATAATTAAACGTAGCACACCACGATAAACATTATTAAGTCGCCAATTAATATATTGAAAAATATCACAGAGTCAGGCGCAGCCAGACAATTCGACTACAAACCCCGTAAAATCGTCGCCATCGCCGTAATTTTTGCTCTTTTTAACATTTCCGTTTTACTACGACTATCCTCATTATCAGTGGCTTGTTCACTTTCTGTCGCCCCACAATAATTATTACGATAAGAATTTACTTAGCTAAGCGTTAGCGCTAAAGGAGGAACGATGTTCGGTTACAGTCTGTTTCGCCTGAGCCTGTTTATTGCCCTGGCAATAATCGCCTGTACGGCTACCGGTTTAATTACCTATTTCGTTGTCTCGGCCCTCGCTGAATAAATACAGCGATTGTGAATAATATGTAAAATATAGCCTTTTACTTCGAGGGGAATACAGTGAACCGTTATTTTTCTCTCATTCCGCTTGTTATTTTAATAACAACGGCTTGCGATCGGAAAGCGCCTGAAATTACGCCGTTACCGCGGATGGTCAAAGTCGCCGAGGTGGTGGCTATCGGTGATGCGCAGCAGCGCGTATTTCCCGCCCGCATTGAGTCCGGGGACTCCACCGATTTGTCTTTCAAACGCGGCGGCCAGATTGAATCTCTTGATGTCCGTCAGGGAGCCAATATTACTCAGGGGCAGCCCCTTGCCAGGCTCAACGCCCGGGAAGCGCAGCAGCGCGTGAATGAACGGCAAACCGCTGCCACCCTCGCCCAGCGGCAGTTCGATCGCTTCCAGACGCTGGCCGGGCGTCAGGCGATTTCAAAGGCGGAAATGGATATCCAGCGGGCCAACCGCGACGCCGCTAACGCCGCGCTGAAAATCGCCCGCGAAGAGCTGTCGCAAATGACGTTGACCGCCCCGTTCAGCGGCGTTGCCGCCAACGTGCCGGTACGTAACCACCAGGTTGTCGCCGCCGGACAGCCCATTGTGACCCTGACGCGAAACGATCTGCTCGACGTGGTGTTTAGCGTTCCGGAAAACCTCTTTACCGCGCTGGATATTCGCAACGCGCAGTATCGTCCTGTCGTCAAAATTAACGCCATGCCGGATCGCCAGTTTACCGCCGACTACAAAGAACATACCGGCAGCAGCGACAGCAGCACGCTCACCTGGCAAATCATACTGACTATGCCGCGGCCGGCCGACTTTCCCTCGGTGGGCGGCGTTAGCGGAACGGTGACGGTCAATCTGGCAAACCTGCCCGCCAGCGCCGGTCAAAACGCGGTGGTGGTGCCGGTTGAAGCGGTGTTTAACCCGGATAATCGCCCGCGCAATGAGCCCCACGTCTGGGTGGTACAGGGCAGCGGCGACCAGCTCAAGCTGGAAGAGAGAAAAGTCGGCGTGGGCCCGGTGACCTCTCAGGGCGTGGTGATTACCGAAGGGCTCAGCGTCGGCGAGCGCGTAGTGGCGGCAGGCGTCAGCGAATTACATGCGCAACAGCCGGTTCGTATCTGGACGCGTGAACGAGGTTTGTAATGGATATTTCCCGCCAGTTTATTAACAACCCGGTCCGCGTCTGGCTGACCATTTTGCTGCTGGGCATCGGCGGGATCTTCGCTCTGCTGAATATTGGCCGCCTGGAAGATCCGGCGTTTACCATCAAAACCGCGGTGGTGGTCACCCACTATCCCGGCGCGTCGGCGCAGCAGGTGGAAGAAGAAGTCACCCTGCCGCTGGAAAACGCGCTGCAGCAGCTGCCGTATCTCGACAACGTCAGCTCAATTTCCTCCAACGGCCTGTCGCAAATTACCGTCAATATCGCCTCGCGCTACCACTCCCGCGAGCTGCCGCAAATCTGGGATGAACTGCGCCGCCGGGTGGGCGACGCTGCCCGCCAGTTCCCTCCCGGCGTCGCCGCTCCGTTTGTGAACGACGATTTTGGCGATGTCTTTGGCTTCTTCTTTGCCCTCTCCGGCGAGAGCTTTACCAACCCTGAGCTGGTTCGCTATGCCGAGCAGCTGCGTCGCGAACTGGTGCTGGTCCCCGGCGTCGGCAAAGTCGCCATCGGCGGGGCGATCCCCCAGCAGATCAACATCGATATCTCGCTGGCGAAAATGGCCGCCCGCGGAATCACGCTCAACCAGCTGGCGGCGATACTGAGCAGGTTGAACGTGGTGTCTAACGCCGGTGAGATTAAATCCGGCAGCGAATCGATTCGCCTGCATCCCACGGGCGAGTTTGCCAACCTCGACGAGCTTGGCGACCTGTTAATCAGCCCGCACGGCTCGGTAACGGCGACGCGGCTGCGCGATATTGCCACCCTCTCGCGCGGGCTGAGCGAATCGCCTTCCAGCATTTACCACGCCAACGGCCGACAGGCGGTCACTATGGGGGTGTCGTTTATACCCGGGGTTAACGTGATTGACGTTGGCCGCGCGCTGGAAAGCAAGCTGGAGCAGATGTCGGCGGAAAAACCGGCCGGAATCAACATTGACCTGTTCTACGATCAGGCGGCGGAAGTCGCCCATTCGGTCAACGGCTTTATCACCAACTTCCTGATGGCGCTGGCGATTGTGGTTGGCGTGCTGCTGATCTTTATGGGCGTACGCAGCGGCATTATTATCGCCCTGTCGCTGGCGCTCAACGTGCTCGGTACGCTGCTGATCATGTACCTGTGGGGTATCGAGCTGCAGCGTATCTCGCTGGGGGCGTTGATTATCGCCCTGAGCATGCTGGTCGATAACGCTATCGTCATCGTCGAAGGCGTGCTGATCGCCCGCCAGCAGGGGTCAACGCTGCTCATGGCGATTAACTATGTGATCCGCCGTTCGGCGCTGCCGCTGCTGGGGGCCACGGTGATTGCCATTCTCGCCTTTGCGCCGATTGGCCTGTCGCAGGACTCGACCGGCGAATACTGTAAATCGCTGTTCCAGGTGCTGCTGATTTCGCTCATGCTGAGCTGGTTCTCGGCGCTGACCATTACCCCGGTGCTGATTAAATGGTGGCTGTTTAAAAATCAATCGCAGCCGGTGGCGCAGGCCGACGCCAATCCGTACGGCGGGCGATTTTACCGTCTGTACCAGCAGGCTCTGCGTGCTCTTCTGCTGCGCAAAACCATTACGCTGACCGTCATGGCGGCGCTGCTGGCCGCCGCTATCTGGGGATTCGGCTCGGTGCGGCAAAACTTTTTCCCCTCGTCAAATACGCCGATTTTCTTTGTCGATCTCTGGCTACCCTACGGTACCGATATCGCGACCACCGAAAAGATGACCAGCGATATTGAGACCACCATTAACGGCCAGCCGGGCGTGGTCACCACCGTGGCCACCGTCGGTCAGGGCAGCATGCGGTTTATCCTCACCTACAGCGGGCAACGGCAGTACAGCAACTATGCGCAGATCATGGTGCGCATGGACGACCAGCGCAGCATTGCCGCCCTGACGCAGCATGTGGATCGCTATATTGCGCGCAACTACCCGCAGGTGAACGCCAGCACGAAGCGCGTGATGTTCGGTCCCTCCGGCGACAGCGCCATCGAGGTGCGGATTAAAGGTCCGGACCCCGACCGTCTGCGCCTGCTCGCCAGCCAGGTTGGCGATATCCTCTCCGCGGACCCGGCCACCGACGGCGTTCGCAACGACTGGCAAAACCGTAGCAAAGTTATTCGTCCGCAGTACTCCCCCGCGCTTGGGCGCGAGCTGGGCGTTGATAAACAGGATATTGATAACGCCCTGGAGATGAACTTCTCCGGCAGCCGCGTTGGATTGTACCGTGAGGGAGCCGACCTGCTGCCGACGATCGTCCGCCCGCCCGCCGCCGAGCGCCAGGACGCGAATCACCTGAATAACGTGCTGGTCTGGAGCCAGAGCCGCCAGCAGTATATTCCGCTCAGTAACGTGGTCAGCGGCTTTCACCTTGAATGGGAAGATCCGCTAATCCTGCGCCGCGATCGCAGCCGGGTGCTGACGGTACAGACCGATCCCGACCCGCTCAGCCACCAGACGTCGGGGGATATCCTGTCCCGCGTGAAGCCGCAGATTGATGCGCTCGCTCTGCCGCACGGTTACAGCATTGAGTGGGGTGGCGATGCGGAGAACTCCAGCGAGGCGCAGCAGGGGCTGTTTACTACCCTGCCGCTGGGTTACCTGGTGATGTTTGTCATCACCGTCCTGATGTTCAGTTCGCTGAAAAATGCGATCGCCATCTGGCTGACCGTGCCGCTGGCGCTGATTGGCGTAACGCCGGGCTTTTTAATCACCGGGATCCCTTTTGGGTTTATGGCGTTAATCGGTCTGCTGAGCCTGAGCGGAATGCTGATCCGTAACGGCATCGTGCTGGTAGAAGAGATTGAACAGCAGAAACAGGAAAAAGCGCAGCAGGAGGCGATTATTGATGCCGCCACTTCGCGTCTGCGCCCTATCCTGCTGACGGCGTTTACCACCGTGCTCGGCCTGGCGCCTTTATTACTCGACGTTTTCTTCCAGAGCATGGCGGTCGTTATCATGTTTGGTCTGGGTTTTGCTACTATTCTGACGCTGCTGGTTCTGCCGGTAATCTACGCCTGTTTCCACAATCAGAATATGAAGCGACAACCATGAACAGTACCGGATTAAATATTATTAAAACGCTGGGATGCATGACGGCGGTGACCTTCTTCACCATTTACAACACCTGGGATAGCTATGATTATGACTATCACTGGATCCTCGGGTTTTTGACGTTTATTTCCACTATCGCCACGCCGCTTTTTTTTGTGGTGGCGGGCTATCTGGATTCACAGTCTCGCCACGACTCACAATGGCAGTTGGGCAAAATCAAAAGCGTGGTGATCGTCTTTCTGTTCTGGATGACGGTGTACTATCTCTGGGAGCCCTACCAGCGCGGCTATCTTATCCAGCCGTGGTTTGTATTTGCGTTTATCGTCATTTACACCTTTCACCCGGTTATCGAGTGGCTCAGCCAAAGACGCACAGCGTTCTTTGCCGCGGTGTTCACGCTGCTGCTGCTCTCGTATGGTTACGATCTTTTGTCCGCGCTGTACCCGAATGTCCATGCGCTGAGCCTGGCGCCGCAGTACCGCCTGTGGACCTGGCTGCTGTTTTATCTGACCGGTCAGCTCTTCAGCGACCCGCTGGTCGCCGACTGGCTCAGGCGAGAAAAAGTGGTCAAAGGCGCGATGATCGCCATTCCGTTTATTTACCTTTTTACCTGGTTTTACGAGCGGCATTTCTTTTTCGCCCTGTTTAAGGCCGACAGAAATGCGTTCATTCTGACCGGTTCACAAATCTATATTCTGGTGGTTGCGCTGGTTATTGCCGCCAACGGCGTGCGGTTTCGCAAAAACAGCGAGTTTAAAGAGACCCTTCTCGCCACCATTAGCAAAACGATGACCGGCGTCTATATTCTCCACTACTCCGTTTTTCACCTGCTCACCGCGTTTATCCCGATTAACTCGCTGGGGACAAAATTAATGCTGATTGTCCTTACGTTTATCACTTCGGTACTGATTTCGATGCTGGCGCTGTCCAATTCGGTGGTCAAAAAAGTGATTACGATTTGACGCTCGCCGGTTCAGGTCATGGCCGCCTGCGCATTTAAAAACCGTAGCGCAGCCAGGCAAACAGTACGTTGCCGTTATTATAGGTGCCGGGAATATAGGTGAACTGCACGCTCAGACGGCGGTAGCTGGCGGAGAAGAGCGGCAAAATAATCGGCAGAGGTACGTAGTTGGCAAAGTCATCGCGGGCGGTGATCCCGGCGGTGACGCCAAGACCCAGGCGAAAATCACGACGGCTATCAAGATACCAGCCCTTCTCCCAGCCGTAGCCGACAATCGGCTGCCACTCGTTGTGCGAATCTTTGAACATCATGGCGTAGAGCGAACTCCAGTTGCCCTCCGCGTTATATCTGGAAACGCCGAAACCTCCGCCCCACGGCATTTCATTATAGTTATCCGTTTTCTCTTTATCGTACATAAAGCGGTTGTGCCAGCTGAGAAACGGCAGATATAAATCGTAGTTTTGCGGCTCATTCCAGGTCTGCGAGACGTCGTTTTTCAACCAGCTCCACCAGCCGCTGATGCGCTGCTCGCCATAGACCTTCGTTTCAGCCTGTACCGACAAGGCGAAAATAAACGCTATTCCCCACGCTAGCCGCAGACAACGTCGCATCGTTTTATCCTTAAAGAAAGTCGCCCGGTGTTCATTCAGTTTGGGAACAAAAAACAGGCTTTGCAAATATCAATCAACAAATTTTCTGCACCGTCCCGGGCTAATTGCAAGTCCAGTTAAACGCCCGTTTCAGGACAGAGAGCGCCGCCGCGGTGATTTCATTTCCTTGCTGCTGGGATTATGATGGCGCTAATTATTCTTTCTGCCCGCAGTGATTGAGAAATAGATGGACTTCATCAGCATTATTATGTCGGCGGGGAAAACCTCCGTCGATGTGGCGCTTTATACGCTGTTGCCAATCATGGTCGTCATGCTCATCGTGATGAAATATCTGGAGGTCCGCGGGGTACTGGACGCCATCGTTCGCTGGCTCGCCCCGCTGCTTAAGCCGTTCGGCTTAACCGGGATGAGCGCTTTTGCCCTGATTCAAATGAATTTTGTCAGCTTCGCCGCCCCGCTGGCGACCCTCGCGATTATGGATAAACGCGGCGCTTCGGACCGGCATATGGCCGCCACGCTGGCGATGCTTTTCGCCATGGGGCAAGGCAACGTTTTCTACCCGTTAACGCCCTTCGGCCTGCACTGGCTGGCCTCAATCATCATTTCGATTGTCGGCGGGCTGTGCGCCGCCGCGGTCACCTGGCATATCGCCGGCCGCAGGCTATCGATGGTTGAAAACGTGCGGGCCGACGCGCTGCCTGAGGCGGAGCAAAATAGCCAGGGGATTATCGCCGTTATCAACAGCGCCGGTGCCGACGCCATCCGCCTGGCCCTCGGCGCGGTGCCCATGCTGATCCTGTCGCTGGCCATCGTCGGATTTATGCAGGCGGCAGGCCTGATTGAGATGCTTCAGCGCCTGCTGCTGCCGCTGCTGCTGTGGCTGAATATTCCGGTTAACTTCGTGCTGCCGGCGCTGGTCAAATGCGTTGCCGGCGGTACGGCCTATTTCGGCGTGGTCTCCGAGCTCGTCCAGCAGGGTAAAGCGACCGTAAGCCAGATCAACGCCTCGGCGGGCCTGCTAGTGCAAACGTTCGATCTTCCCGGCATCGGTATCTTTCTGGGCGTCAGCTCGCGCTTCGTACGCCTGTTCCGCTTCGCCGCGATTGGCGCTATCGCCGGGATCGCCATCCGCACCGTGATGCACCTCACGCTATTCTGAGGCCGCCGCCTGCGAACGGAGACAGGCAGCGATATCCGCCTGCTCGCTACAGGCGATATGATGGTTAATGCGCGCCATCATCCACGGGAAAAACGGGTTGGACGTGACGCGCATCAGCGTATCCAGCCCGACGCTCAGGGTTGAGGTTTCCCCGCGCAACGAGATCGTGCCGATGCTGATCCCGTAGCGATTTTTCTCCGCCGGTTCGCGGCCATAGAGCGAGTCGGTCAGCGGGAACGGCACCGCCACGTGCGATAGTGAATACATATCCTGCGGCCAGGCGATATGCAGCGGCGTCACGGTTTCGCTTCGCGTCCCGGCAAGCGTGGTGCGGGCCACCGTCTCGTAGGTGTCGGGCGCGGCGTTGGTAATCACCGTGATGCCGTAGGGCCGAGGCGCCGGCGGCAATAACGTATTCACCGCCGAATAGAGCGAGGGACGAAATAGCGCGCGCAAATTCGCCGCCTGGTTAATGTCGAAAATCACCAGTTCGCTACCGTTATCCGGCAGATAACGATAGAGCGAATCCACCACCGCCCGGGTGCTCACCGTTGAATCCATCACCGACTGAAAAGTTAACACCGGCGCCAGTTCAGAAAGCCGCTGACGCTGCGCTTCCTGCACGATTTGCTGCTGCAGCGCCTGCGACAACAGCCATGACTGCCTTGCCGCCTTCACCGGGAACGAATTGTATTTATAGGGATTAAACTCCGGGACGACGTTCAGCCACGCCGCGCGGGCGAAAGCCGGAAATACAGAAGGTAAACCGGCCAGCCCGGCAAAACGCGCAAACGCGGTAACGCCAATCATCGGCGACAGCAGGATGACCTGCTGCGGCCGGCGCAGCGATTTATCCTCAAGGCTATCGAGGGCGTACTTCAGCGCCAGCGCCCCGCCGTTGGAGTAGCCCACCACGTGCAGCGGCGCGTCATCCCCCGCCAACCGCGTCGCTTCGCGCACCGCAAGCCGGGTTGTCGCGATCCACTCTTCGCGGTCCACCGCGGTGAGCGCGCCGGGGGCGGTACCGTGTCCAGGCAGCCGCGGCGCGACGGCAACAAATCCCAGCTGCTGATAGCGCTGCGCCAGATAATGTACGCTGTAGGGCGAATCCGTCAGGCCGTGCAGCAGCACCGCCGCGCCGCGCGGTTTGCCCTGCGGCAGCAAAATAAAGGAGCGGTTCCAGTCGGGATGAAACTTATCCGGATAGACCAGACTTTGCGCGTAAAAGCGGTTAATGGCCGTTTTTTCATCGTCGCTCAGCGTGTCGGTAATGCTGCTTTTCATATCGCGGAAAATCGCCGCTTCCCGCGTCTGGTATTCGGCAAAAGTGGCGCGGTCAATCTCGCTGGCGCTCATTTCATTCGCCGTCCAGGTATGCCAGCGGTGCAGCGCCGGACCGCGCTGCGATTCGTAAATACGGCCAATAAAAAAGACGATCACGACCACCAGCAGCCCAATGATGGCTTTTTTCGCCACCGAGACTAATCTTAATCCCGACTTATTCAGCAGCCGGGTAAAACGCATCATTGCCATATTTCTGTCCGAATTATCTCTTTAGCTGCCAGGGTGGGCTATTATGCAGAAGGAATCCGATCCTGCGATTCACTTATTAAACATAGACTAAACCAACCGCCTGTTCTTATTGTCAGATGAGGAGCAAACATGAATTATCGCCGGAGTGTAACAGGTCAGGAATAAACAAATGGAATGGTGGATTAAGAAACTACGCGAGGCCTCGACGTCTACACATACCCACGCGGTTCTGCAAAGCGGCCAGCTAACCATCATTGCGGAACTCACTTCCTGTGGCCGACGTTTACAGGAGGGCGATAAGCTGACGCCGTTGGCTAACGCGCTGTACTGCATTAACGACAATAAGTCGATCACCCTAAAAGTGCTCAACGCCACGCATTTCAGCGCTGAACGCTGGGGCGCCATCGCGAATATCACCGCGCATTAATCGACATCCCCCAGCATCAACTGGTTCTAATCTCAGTACTTTCTCAACTAAGCGGGTTAAATTGTCCTGCGCCTTTTTCAGTCTGTGACATACTAAGCAAAACGTCAGCAGAGCAGAAACAAGGAGTACGTCATGAATCAGAAAGCCGCCAGGCTGACCCCAGAACAGGCGCTTACGCAGCTCGAAGCGCTCTATGAAAAATCGGTCAATGCGCTGCGTAAAGCCCTCGGCGATTATATTCACCATAATATCCTCCCCGAGAATAGCGCCCGTGCGGAAGGACTGTTCGTTTACCCGCAGCTGTCGGTATCGTGGGACGGAGCGGAACATAAAGCGTTAAAAACCCGGGCCTGGGGCCGCTTCACCCATAGCGGTTGCTATACCACCACCATCACCAACCCTAAACTGTTTCGCGCCTATCTGCTGGAGCAGCTCACCATGCTGTATCAGGATTACGATGCCGCGATTACCGTCGGGCTGTCGCAGCATGAGATCCCCTATCCGTACGTTATTGATGGCTCTGAACTCACGCTCGATCGCTCAATGAGCGCCGGCCTGACGCGTTTTTTCCCCACCACCGAGCTGTCGCAAATTGGCGATGAAACCGCCGATGGCCTGTTTCATTCGACGGAATACTATCCACTTTCCCACTTCGACGCCCGCCGCGTCGATTTCTCGCTGGCGCGCCTGCGCCACTATACCGGCACGCCGGTTGACCATTTCCAGCCGTATATGCTGTTTACCAACTACACCCGCTACGTCGATGAGTTCGTGCGCTGGGGCTGTAGCCAAATTCTCGATCCCGAGAGCCCCTATATCGCCCTCTCCTGCGCGGGCGGGATCTGGATAACGGCGGACACGGAGGCACCGGAGGAAGCGATTTCCGATCTGGCGTGGAAAAAGCACCAGATGCCCGCCTGGCATCTGATAACCAAAGACGGACAGGGGATCACGCTGATTAATATTGGCGTCGGCCCGGCAAATGCCAAAAATATCTGCGACCATCTGGCGGTGCTGCGTCCGGACGTCTGGCTGATGATTGGCCACTGCGGCGGCCTGCGTGAAAGCCAGAATATCGGCGACTACGTGCTGGCCCATGCCTATCTGCGCGACGACCACGTGCTGGATGCGGTACTGCCGCCGGATATCCCAATTCCGAGCATCGCCGAAGTTCAGCGCGCGCTCTACGACGCCACGAAGCAGGTCAGCGGCATGCCGGGCGAAGAGGTAAAACAGCGGCTGCGTACCGGAACGGTGGTCACTACCGACGATCGCAACTGGGAGCTGCGCTACTCGGCCTCAGCGCTGCGCTTTAACCTCAGCCGCGCGGTGGCTATCGATATGGAAAGCGCAACCATTGCCGCCCAGGGCTATCGCTTCCGCGTTCCTTACGGCACCCTGCTGTGCGTCTCCGATAAACCGCTGCACGGCGAGATTAAGCTGCCGGGACAGGCTAACCGATTCTATGAAGGGGCCATTTCCGAACATTTGCAGATTGGTATTCGGGCGATTGACCTGCTGCGCGCCGAAGGCGACCACATGCATTCGCGCAAGCTGAGAACCTTCAACGAACCGCCGTTCCGCTAAGCGCTGATATCATACGAGCAGAATACACTCAGTCCGGATCGCGTGAAATATTTACGCGGCCACCATCCGGACTGAGCGTTATAAAATAAAGCGTTTATTTTTGTTAGGGGTAAAAATTCTCAGAACACATCCATACGTGTATATCCGCGCAATATTATTCCCACTACGAAAATCAACAAATAAACATTTTATTAACATATCAGTATCATTTTCCCTGTGGTCATAAAACGCCCAGCCGGGGCCTGATTTACACTTGAATTGAGTCTTGTAACCTCTTAAATTAATTAGATAAATTCACACGGAACAAAAAAGCGGTACAAAATAGCCAGCGCCAGGGAGAGATCAAAATAATCAAAGAGTTACCTATGGGCGCTACTCTACTCTGGAATCATCCTTTAATAGCGACAGGTTGTTTGCAACAAATACCTTGTTACTAAATTACCAGAGATGAAATTGCGCATGTCGACAGTAAGCAACCATGGATATGCTTATCTATCGCGATCGGCAATGTACTATTTTCGTAAAAGTATGGACGACAGCTTTATGAAATTAACCATAGGGAATATCCGCCTGTTTATTTTATTAGCAACTCTTTTTTTCTGGACTGCCGCGATCGGGCTAATTTCCCTTATTGTATCCTGGTTTTAAGACCCTGACGGTGCGCCGGGAATGTTCTTGTGCCCCGGCGTTGCCACCATCGTGGCTATGGAATAGGAAAGCAAAAAGCCCGCTTAAGTTTCCTTAAGCGGGCTTCTTAAATATGGCTCCTCTGACTGGACTCGAACCAGTGACATACGGATTAACAGTCCGCCGTTCTACCGACTGAACTACAGAGGAATCGTTTGAACGAGGCGCATATTATCGATGGCGCCTCACCTTGTCAAAGGCTGTTTTCACATTTCAAACCGTTTGCCGAATAATTCTCCACTTTGGGCGAAAAGTCCCGTTTCGCCCACCGCGTGTTACGTTTCTTCAACCTGCGCGCGGGTCTCGTCGGCCTGCGCTTTCGTTCGCGGATACTTCCACAGCCAGCGCCCGCTGACCATCCGGCAGTAAAACAAAACGCCGCGCACCGCCCAGTCAAGCACCATACCCAGCCAGACGCCGATCACCCCCATGCCCAGCACAATCCCCAGCGTGTAGCCCGCCACCACGCGACAGCCCCACATGCCGAGCATTGAGACCCACATGGTGTAACGCACGTCACGCGCCCCTTTAAAGGCGCACGGCAGCGTCCAGGCCATCGCCCAGATCGGCATAAAGAAGGCGTTCAGCCACAGCAGCTCTTTCACCACCACTTTGACGTCCTCTTCGCTGGTATAGAACGAGGCGATCAGGCCGGCAAGCGGCGCGGTTCCCCAGGCGATCGCCGTCAAAATAATGGTCGACAGCCAGAAGACGTGCCACGCCTGACGCTCCGCCTGAGCGATCTGCCCTTTTCCGAGGCGTCGGCCGGTGATAATGGTCGATGCTGAGCCGAGCGCGTTCCCCGGCAGGTTGATCAGCGCGGCCACGGAGAAAGCGATAAAGTTACCGGCAATCACGTTGGTCCCCATCCCGGCAACAAACATCTGCGTCAGCAGCTTACCGCCGTTGAACAAAACCGATTCAATGCTGGCGGGGATCCCGATGCCCATCACTTCCCAGATAATGGCGAAGTTAAACGGCTTAAAATAGCTCTTCAGCGAAATGCGCAGCGCCGGGTTAAAGCCGATCATTAGCACCCAAATGGTAGCCACCGCGCCAATGTAGCGGGCAATCGTTAATCCCAGCCCCGCCCCGACAAACCCCATGCCGGGCCACGAGAAAATGCCGTAAATCAGGATGCTGCTGATAATAATATTGAGGATATTCATCCCGCCGTTGATCAGCAGAGGAATTTTGGTGGTCCCGGCGCCGCGCAGCGCGCCGCTGCCGATCAGGGCGATTGCCGCCGCCGGATAGCTCAGCACCGTCAGCTCCAGATAGGTCAGCGCCAGACCCTTTACCTCTTCTGTCGCATCCCCGGCGACAAAATTAATGATTTCCGCGCCGAAGGCATGGATGACCGCCGCGAGAATAATCGAGAACAGGGTCATTATCGCCAGCGACTGGCGCGCTGCCGCCCTTGCCCGCCGCCGGTCCCGTTTGCCCAGGCTAAACGCCACCACCACGGTCGTACCGAGGTCGATGGCGGCAAAAAAGGACATGATCACCATATTGAAGCTGTCGGCCAGGCCTACGCCCGCCATGGCCTCTTTACCGAGCCAGCTGACCAAAAAAGTACTCAACACGCCCATCAGCAATACGCAGGCGTTTTCCAGCAAAATGGGGACCGCAAGCGGGCTGATTTCACGCCAGTAGAGGACGCGATAGCTCTTGCGTTTTTTAAACCAGGACGTGCGTTCGACGGACTGGCGTAATGCGGCGGTGACGTTCAAGGGAGACCTTAGTGAGAAAAGTTGAAACTACATTTCAAATGATGATAGAGAAAAGCTAATCCTGCAAAGCATTTTTCCCGATAAATTGTCGATAATGGCGACAATTTGTTGATGGATGCGCCAGTTGAGCCTCGGACGGCGAATAGATGTTTGACAAAAGTTTTTTCGCCGCTAAGATACGACTCCACAACGATTCCTCTGTAGTTCAGTCGGTAGAACGGCGGACTGTTAATCCGTATGTCACTGGTTCGAGTCCAGTCAGAGGAGCCATATTAGAAAAGCCTGCTTTTGAAGCAGGCTTTTTGCTTTTCTGCGTCCTGCGTTAACTCAAAATTGCATCCAGCCTGGCAAGCACTTCATTTACCACAGCGTCTGGTATGCGTTCCAGCCGCTTGCCGTTCCGGGCAGTCATATCAATGGTTCTGGGCTGGTCGCAGCGAATAACGCCCAACGTTTTTATCCCTGCCCCTTCCAGTGAAACGGTGAAACCAGCCGTGCGAGCAAAATTTCCACCGCTGGTGATGGGAACAACAACGGGTAACCGGGTCAGCTTGTTAAACGATGCCTTCGATACGATAAGCACCGGACGTTTTCCGCTTTGCTCGTGGCCAGCAATCGGATCCAGTGAAACGAGCCAGATTTCCCCTCTGTCCATCTACAGGATCTCCTTGCCCACCGCAGGAGCATCAATCCATTCCCGATCCTCTTCGCTCATTTCGGCGTGCGGATCGCACTGCGCCAGCAGTTCCTCAAGAGAATAATGAGGCCGTTTCTGGGGTTCAATAATCAGGCAGCCATTATTAATGGTCATGCCGACTTCGCTGTCCGTCGACAGCTCCAGCGTTTTGAGCACGGCGGGAGGAACCGCCAACATGATGGATCCGCCGACCTTTTTCAGGCGAGTGGTATACATAGAGCACCTCCGAATATTATATTTTAATATAACATCCATGTCAGGATATGCACAATTATTCATCAGGTTCATGGTGATTTCCTTTTCGTAATAAAGCGTGAAGAAAGCCGTTATCCATCGAAGGACAGTACAGGTGGGAACGAAACGCGTAACTAAGAAGGCTGATAATAGAAAACTGTTTTTGCGGTTTAAAGGATTATGGCGGTTCAGGTAAACGGAATGCGAAGCGGCTTCCGGATCGGAGCTGCTTCGGAGGAGCATCAGCGGTAGCGTGAGGCCTGATTTTTCCAGGCTCGACGTCGAACGCTTCAGCAATCAATCTTTCGCTGTTGGGCCAGCGGTGGGTAAGCGTACTAGCCAGAATGGAGGACACCAGGACCTGCCTGTCGCAAAAGCGCTGACAGTAAAGTGCCCCGTTTTTCAGCCCACCTATGATGTCGACAGGATGCCGGTCAGACTGCATCATACTTTGAGCTATACCGCGTCAATAAACTTCACTCTTCAGGTAGTACATCGCCAGCGCGGGGCTTTCATTTTTGTTGTGAGCTCATCAAAAAACGGCTGAAAATTGAGGAGACTAAAACACCATTAATGATTTTGAGGCGAAAGCTTGGGGCGTTCCTTTTGTTTCTGCCCGCAACCCTGAAGACAAAGCCAGGGACGAAGATCTCATCGTTATGGCAATTCGTCATATACTGAATGACAAAGCGGGTGCCGGCCAAACTGAGGTTCAAAAACGCCAGGCATATCGCCGCCATTTTCGTCAGCGATACCAACCCCGGCGGCTACCGGGAGGATCGGCGCTACAACGGGTTTAGCGGTATTTAGCGCTCGCACTGCCCCGGTACCACGGAACCGGACAGCGTTAACGGCGCGAGATGGCGACCGAACGATAAAGCCGCAGAAGCGTCAGGCGTACAGACGATACAAAAGAGCGTGATAAAATCAGTTTTTCATCCCGTCTATTTTCACCCGCCGTTTCACATGCTATTGCTGCAGGATATTTTTATTCATCGACATCACCCATGTTATAAATGTTCTCAGGGGGACCGGGATATGTTTGCGGCTCGGATAGTAAATATTAAAATGATCGGCAGGATAACGATAATCAGACAGTAAGCGGACAAGCCCGCCTTCGTTAATTTTATCCTGAACCAGATTCTCATATACAAAGGCAATACCCAACCCGGATTCCGCAGCCTGTATCATCGCCGCATCGGAATCCATCACCAGATCGCCCTTCACAGCCACTTCCGTTATAACGCCCGTAGCGCTAATAAACTCCCAGCGGTACAGATCCCCACCTGGAAAGCAACGATTAATGCATCTGAAATTAACGAGATCTTTTGGTGAAGAGGGTGCGCCGCATTTTTTTATAAAATCCGCACTCGCCACTGGAATAAGAGATAGCGGCTCTCCAAAGGGTATGGCAATCATATCTTTAGGCACATCTTGCGTATAGCGTATACCCGCATCAAAACCTGAATCTATAATATTGACTTTTCTGTCCGTGGTGAATAACTCAAGTTTAATATCCGGATACTCATTTTTGAACGGTGCGAAGTAACGTTGAAAGAAGAGATCCAGCACAATGCGTGGCAAATTGAGTCTCACCACCCCTTCCGGCTTTGCTCTGTGCTCATTAAGGTTATCAATCACCCGCCTGTAGTCATTGAGCACAGGAGTAACGTCATTCAGAAACTCCTGGCCGATAGCGGTCAGGGAAAGACTGCGCGTAGAACGATTTAAAAGCCTCGCGCCCAGTTTCTCTTCCAGATTATTTATGGCAATAGTTAACGTTGGTGGAGAAATATTCAACTCTTTTGCTGCCTGACGAAAACTTCCATGCTTCACAATAAGAATAAGCATTTCTACATGTTGCAATTCGGGAATATTTTTCATTGTTAACATCCGTAAAATACTGCATTAGAAAGAGATTAATTGTTGTGAATGGAAAAGGGAAGTATATATTTCAGCACATTGTACGAGTGAGGAAAATAAAATGGAAACACGTTATCTGGGAAAGAACAAATTTCAGGTGTCGGCATTAGGTCTGGGTTGTATGGGAATGAGTTTTGCCTATGGCGGAGCCGAAGAGTCGCAGGCAATTAACACCATTCACGCTGCGGTTGATTTGGGCGTCACCTTCCTTGATACCGCAGAAGTTTATGGCCCATTTGAGAATGAAGTGCTGATCGGAAAAGCAATCAAAGGCGTTCGCGATAAGGTACAGATTGCGACCAAATTTGGTTTCCGCATTCTTCCTGGCGGTCAGGGGCTTGAGCGTATGGCCGGCGTTGACAGCCGTCCTGAACATATCCGCGAAGCGGTAGAAGGCTCCCTAAAACGTCTCAACGTCGAGACTATTGATCTCCTTTATCAGCACCGCGTTGATCCCACTGTCCCCGTTGAAGACGTAGTGGGAACAATGGCAGATCTGGTCAAGGAAGGGAAAATTCTCCATATCGGACTTTCCGAGGTCTCTGCCAATACTTTACGCCGGGCCTGTGAAGTTCATCCGATCGCCGCCGTTCAGACCGAATATTCTCTGTGGACCCGCGAGCCGGAAGAAAAAATTCTCAAAACTTGCCGCGAATTAGGGGTAGGATTTGTGCCCTATAGCCCGCTGGGTCGTGGATTTTTAACCGGCAAAATCACCGATCGGTCCGGCTTCGCCGAGGATGATTTTCGGCGCAATCTTCCTCGCTTCCAGCACGATGCCATGCGGAAAAACCAGCAGCTACTCAGCCAGCTGCGGGATGTGGCCGATAAATATCGCTGTACCCTGGCCCAGCTCGCTCTCGCGTGGGTGATGAGTAAAGGCGATGATATTGTCCCCATTCCCGGCGCGCGCCAAATCGCGCATTTGCAGGATAATGCAGGCGCAGCCAGCCTGGCTATTTCCGATGTTGATATTAAACTCATCGATCGCATCTTTACCCCTGACCATATTCACGGATTAAGATATACCCAGGGTGATTTTCATTTAATCGATAAGTAACATCCTGCTATAAATTCTCCCGCCTTTCCGGCGGGAGCTAAGATTTACCGTCTCGCGCACATCTCTCCTCCACCGCGCCAGTTTGCTGGCGCCACGCGGTAACCTCCTCATCAAGCCAGGCCTTAAATAGAACGGCTTCGTTTTTCTGCTCTGCGCCCTGCGATGAAACCAGCCAGTAAGGCCACGGATAAGGGGCGGTGAAAGACGTAAGCTGTACCAGCTCACCTCTGGAGAGCGCATCCTGGACTAAAGAGCGGCGTTCCAGCGCGATACCTTTACCGAGCCGGACGGCCTCCAGCACCAGGTTTGAGTCGTTGATGCACAGACCGCCTGGCACAATCTCTCTTTCAAGCCCCGCGTTGATACACCATGCTTTCCACGACTCCATGGAAAAGATAATGTTGCTCTTCGCTATCTCTGACGGCGTACGGGGGAGCACGCCGCCGTTATAGGTTGGCGCGGCCACAACGATAAGCTGATCGGAGAAAAGGTAATGGCTCTCCGTTCCTTCCCAGTCGCCTTTTCCCATGCGTATAGCCAAATCCGCCCCTTCCTGCTGCATGCTGGTTATCGCCAGGCTCGCCTGTATTCGCAGCGAGATATGGGGGTATTTCTCCCGAAACCGTTCCAGGCGAGGCAACAACCAGTGGCAGCCGAACGAGGGCACCATCGCCAGGGTCAGCTCCTGCCTACGGGGGTTGATCTGCACCAGCCGGGTGGCATCAGCAATATGGTGCAAAGCCTCGCGGACCTGTAAGGCATAGAGCCGCCCTTCTTCATTAATCTGCACGCCGCGGCCGTGACGGATAAACAGCTTGAGGCCGACCATCTCCTCCAGCACTTTAATCTGCTGGCTGATGGCTGAATGCGTAACGTGTAGCTCTTTCGCCGCCAGCGTCACGCTGCCAAGACGCGCCACGGCTTCAAAACTACGTAAACTCGCAATAGGGGGAAAATCCGCCATGTTACCGCTCCCACAACCTGACGCGTAAAACGTGACCCACAATCTGTCAGTAATACTAACCCAACCCGTAAGATACTGAAGATATTCGCCATGACGAATTTACTGTACTGTTTCTTCACCGCCGGCAATGAAGCATTAACCCCAGCCTATTTCACCAGCACAGGAAAACAGGAATCATGATGAAGCTTATTGGCATGATGGATTCGCCTTATGTAAGGCGCGTGGCGATTTCCCTTGAACTCTACGGCGTCGAGTTTGCAAGTCACCCGCTGTCCGTATTCAGCAGCTTTGACGCCTTTTCCAGGATAAACCCTGCGGTCAAAGCGCCGACGCTGGTGCTGGATAACGGAATTCGCCTGATGGATTCGTCGCTGATACTCTCTTATTTTGAAACCCAGGCAGCCCCGGGGCGCAAGCTGCTGCCGGTCGCGCCGGAGGCGCTGGCAAGCGATCTGCAAACGCTGGGCTTTATTCTCGCCGCGGGTGAAAAGGCGGTACAAAATGTCTATGAACACAATCTGCGCCCGGCGGAAAAGCAGCATAATCCGTGGATAGCGCGCATCACGACTCAGCTGCTGGCAGCCTGCAGGGAGTGGAACAGGCTACTGGAGGAGCGTCCGGCGGCCGCGGTTCCCGATCAGGTGGCCGTAACAAGTACGGTTATCTGGACCTTTATTCAGTCAACGATCCCTCACGTGGTTCATGCGGGAGACTTTAATCATATCCGGTCCGTTGCCGAATTATTTGAAACCCATAGCGTCTTTAAAAAACATCCCTTTAGCTAAAGCATCAGCTCAATGCGATGAAGCTAAACCCTGAACGTGAATCGCCACGACAACCGAGAGCGCCCGGCAACCGCGGGCGCGTTATCCTGATGGAAGAAATCGCCTGGCGTGAGGGAAAGGGTTAAAAACCGCTACCGGCGTGCAGTGCTGCACGACCAATTTCCACCGGCATCCCTGAACGGCGTTCAAGCGCCTGCTCCGCGTGATTCACATCCACCCCCTCGCCCTTCACAAAGGCCTGAATCGCCGGCGTGATGGGGAGCGGCACCTTCCGGTCAGATTCATACTCCGCGCGATTACGCGACAACGGTTCGTGAACTTCAACCCAGCGGCTGCCGTCCGGCTCGGCGGTATACTTCACCGGCTGGTCGATGATTTGCACGCGCGTCCCGACCGGAACGGTATCAAACAGGTATTTGATGTCGTCGTTACGCAGGCGGATGCAGCCCTGGCTCACGCGCAGGCCAATGCCGAAATTGGCGTTGGTGCCGTGGATCGCGTAGAGCCTGCCGATGTAAATCGCGTACAGGCCCATGGGATTATCCGGCCCTGCGGGCACAAACGCGGGCAGGCTTTCGCCACGGCTGGCGTATTCACGACGGGTATTGGCGGTGGGCGTCCAGGTCGGCGCCTCCTGCTTACGCTCCACGGCGGTAACCCAGTTACGCGGGGTTTCGCGTCCTGCCTGGCCAATGCCAATCGGCAGAACGTCAACCGTTGTGCCATCGGGCGGATAGTAGTAGAGACGCATTTCAGCCACGTTGATCACGATCCCGTTGCGGACCGTGGCGGGCAGGATAAGCTGCTGCGGGACCACCAGCGTGGAGCCCGACTTCGGCAGGTACACGTCGACGCCGGGGTTGGCCTCAAGCATATTGCTCAGGCCCTGACCGTACTGAGCGGCGAAGGCCTCCAGCGGCTGGGTATTGTGTTGCGGAATGGTGATGGTCAGCGGGCTGCCCACCAGGCGGCTTCCTTCCGGCGGCAACGGGTAACTCACCGCCAGAGCGCTCTGGCTGGTGAGGATCATAATAAGAGAACAAAGCAGTTTCACACGCCGCACAATTTCCCTTCCTTTGTGGCGATAATCGTGAATAAATTATAGCTTCGTTTACTCTCTCATATCTGATTTATCATCCTGCTAAATCTGATAATCGATTGCGGCCTCTTCCGGCTCCATCGCCTGACGTTTAATTTCCTCCAGCGACAGCCCTGCGTTACACAGTTCAATAAAGCGCCAGACGTAATTTCGCTGCAGCTGACCGCGCTTCAGGCCCAGCCAGACGGTATTGGCATCGAACAGATGGCGGGTATCGAGACGCGTAAAGGTATCAGATTCCCGTGCGTCGCCTGACTGTTCCGCCACCAGCCCCACGCCCAGCCCCAGCTCGACGTAGGTTTTGATAACGTCGGAGTCCTGAGCGCTTAATACGATATCCGGCATCAGCCCTTTACGGTTAAAGGCTTCGTCAATACGTGAACGCCCGGTAATCCCCTGGCGATAGGTAATAAGCGGCCAGCGGGCGATGGCATCGAGGGTTAACGGCGTCACCTGGGTCAGCGGGTGATCTTTGGGGACCAGCAGGCTGTGGTGCCAGCGGAACCAGGGGAAAGCCACCAGCGTCGGGTCGTTGCTCAAGCGCTCGCTGGCGATGCCGATATCCGCGCCGCCGTTGTGCAGCAGCGCTTCAATTTCCTGCGGCGTCCCCTGAACTAATTCAAGACGTACGTCGGAAAAGAGTTCGCGGAAGGCTTTGATCACCGGCGGCAGGCTATAGCGCGCCTGGGTGTGGGTGGTGGCGATGGTTAAGACGCCGGACGCATCGTTGGTAAACAGGTCCGCCAGGCGACGAACGTTGCTGGCTTCATTCAGAATACGCTCGGCAATCGACAGCAACGCTTTGCCCGGCTCCGTCATCCCCAGCAGGCGTTTGCCGCGGCGGATAAAAATCTCGATCCCCAGCTCTTCTTCCAGTTCACGAATATGACGGCTGACGCCCGATTGCGATGTATAGAGCATATTGGCGACTTCCGTCAGGTTGTAATCCTGACGGGCCGCTTCACGAATAATTTTGAGTTGCTGGAAGTTCACCCTTTCCTCCGGGCTATCAGACATAACATATGCACTATTGTTAAAGTCTGTTGTCCCTGCTAACAAATAATAAAAACCAGCAACTTATTCCATTCAGGAATATAGCCTAACTGACTAACAATAATTCACGGTTTTCCAGCGACGGACGGCTCACCAGCGACATTAAAATTTCCTTAACCGCCTGCGCCTGCGGCGACAGACTGCCGCGTGCCGACATATTGACCGACAGCGACAGGCTCATTGACGGCGTGCTGATGCGCGCCATCCAGCCATTCGCCGCGCTGCACAGCGAACGGGCGGCGGACTCAGGCAGAACGGTGACGCCCATGCCGCTGGCAATAGCCGCCGTCAGGGTGGTAATGGATTCAATTTCGCCGATAATTTTTGCCGACAGTCGACGCAGAGTGAAGGCTTCGGTGACCCTTGCGCGAACGGCGCTGTAATCACGCGGCAGGAACAGATTCATTTCCGCAACCGCCGTCAAATCCACGCTCTGCCCCGGGCAATCCCGGGTTCCGACCAGGTAGAGATCTTCCTTCAGCAGCGGCTGACTGACGATCCCGGCGACCGGGGAACGTTCATAGAGCACGGCCATATCCAGCTGACCGTCGATAAGCTTATCGTTGAGGATCGTTCCGCTGCTTTCCTGCAGATAGACCATAACTTCCGGCAGCTCGTTACGCACCGTTTGCAGCAGCGGCATGGTAATGGCCGAAGCCGCCGTGCCCGGAGCCAGCCCAATTGACACCTGGCCGCTTAGCGTCTGACCGACGTTGTTAACCGCCAGCTGCGCCTGCTCGCACTGACGCAGGATAGTCCGGGCGTGGGTGTAAAGGATCTTGCCCGCTTCGGTCGGCGTCACGCCGCGCTTGGTGCGGATCAACAGCTGCTGGTCCAGCTCGCCTTCCAGGGTCGCAACCTGCTGGCTCAGCGCCGGTTGTGCGATGTGCAAGACTTCAGCGGCCTGGGTCAGACTGCCGATATCGACGATTTTCACAAAATACTTCAGTCGTCTTAAGTTCATTTTGCCTCCTGTAAGGAACACCAGTACCAACACTGGCCGTTTAGATGCAGAAGGTTTTGCAATTTGCTTGCCAGCTTTTTTGCAGGGACGCAAATGCCGCTGCAGGCCGCGTAATAAGGGATACTGATAGCAAATCGCGATTTTGTTGCCCGGTAAGCGGATTGCGGTATGCCCCATTAGGGGTATAAATGCACCGCAACGGTGCATCCGGCGGCGCAATGCCGTAAAAACAGGCACTCTGCTGAAATTGTCGGCAAACGAACAAGTTAAGGTGATTCAGGCTTTGACAAGGGGGATGGTCATCGTTAATATGCGCCCCGTTCACACGATTCCTCTGTAGTTCAGTCGGTAGAACGGCGGACTGTTAATCCGTATGTCACTGGTTCGAGTCCAGTCAGAGGAGCCAATTTCCTGCTTTCATGCATCCTTGCGAATCCTTATATTATTTCGATTCAACAGGTTAGCGTGAAAACTCTTCCCGGTGCATTTTGATTTTACCCTCCGCATCGGGAAAAATTGGTGGTCAAATCTGGGGTCAGGTTAGTTCGATAATGGAGTGACCCCCATATGTCCCTTAGCGACGCAAAAATCCGTACTCTCAAACCTTCTGATAAACCCTTTAAAGTCTCCGATTCCCACGGTCTGTATCTGCTGGTCAAACCGGGCGGCTCCCGTCACTGGTATCTCAAGTATCGTATAAACAGTAAAGAATCCCGCATTGCACTGGGTGCCTATCCTGCCGTCTCCCTGTCTGATGCCCGCCAGCAGCGTGAAGGTATCCGTAAAATGCTGGCGCTGAATATCAACCCGGCAAAGCAGCGGGCCACTGAACGTTGTTCACGCACACCGGAGACAGTGTTTAAAACCGTGGCACTGGCATGGCATAAAAGTAATAAAAAATGGTCGCAGAACACCGCTGACCGTCTGCTTGCCAGCATGAATAACCATATCTTTCCGGTTATCGGTCATCTGTCAGTCTCAGAGCTTAAACCCCGGCATTTCATTGATCTGCTGAAAGGGATTGAAGAAAAAGGCCTGCTTGAAGTCGCGTCCCGCACACGGCAGCACCTCAGCAACATCATGCGTCATGCAGTTCATCAGGGGTTAATCGACAGCAACCCGGCGGCAAATCTTGACGGCGTGACGGTGCCTCCAGTCAGACGCCACTATCCTGCCCTGCCACTGGAGCGGCTGCCTGAACTGCTTGAACGGATCGACGGTTATCACCAAGGGCGGGACCTGACCCGGTTGGCTGTCCAACTGACGTTGCATCTGTTCATCCGTTCCAGTGAACTGCGCTTTGCCCGCTGGTCAGAGGTTGATTTCAGAAACCGGGTCTGGACGATACCCGCCACACGCGAAGCAATTGCAGGCGTGCGTTATTCCGGTCGCGGTGCCAAAATGCGCACTGCTCATATCGTGCCCCTCTCAGAACAGGCCGTCGCCATTCTGAAACAGATTAAGGAAATATCCGGTGTTTATGAACTGGTCTTCCCCGGCGACCATAACCCCTACAGGCCGATGAGCGAAAACGCCGTCAATAAAGCACTGCGCCTGATGGGATACAACACGAAACAGGATATCTGCGGTCATGGCTTTCGGGCAATGGCATGCAGTGCCCTGATGGAATCCGGTTTATGGTCGCAGGATGCGGTGGAACGCCAGATGAGTCATCAGGAGCGCAACACCGTGCGTCTGGCTTACATTCATAAGGCTGAGCATCTGGAAGCCCGTAAGGCGATGATGCAGTGGTGGTCGGATTATCTGGATACTTGCCGGGAAGCATATGTGCCGCCGTATATCCAGGGCCAGGAAGACAGCCACAAAGCGGCATAACGCATCGGGCATAATAAGATCATTAGAAAAGCCGTATCAGCCTGTGCTGGTACGGCATTATTCATTTAACCGGTATGTAGAAACCCGGCCATTTTCCCGGTTTCATACCGTTCAGTGAGTACTGCATGGCCGCGCATTCTCACGCTGCTGTCTGAACCTGCGAACAACCCCGTTTCAGTTATTGGCAGAACACGTTAACAGAATTTGCCACTGTCAGCTCTCCGGGCAATTTGGGAGAGGCTTCCCTGGCTGAACCTGACACATCAGTCAGGCCAGATGAGAAACAGGGCCGCGCTTCTGGCACAATTATCTGCTCTGGTGTTACGATGCTCATCCTGAACAAAATCAGCCTCCGATAATCCAGGGGTGGATTTGTTGCTGGTTTCTGTCCGGACTCAGATCAGACGAAATCGTATCCCTGCCAGGGTAGTGGTGAAATATATCAAGAGAAACAATGGATATTTACCGTTATACAGAAAACCTTTCTGTGTTTGTTGAAATAGCAAGATGTGGTTCATTTTCAGCGGTCGCACGCCGCCACGGCGTAAACCCGTCATCCATCATGCGAAAAATTGATATGCTTGAAGCGGTCATGAAAGCCCCCCTCTTCACACGAAGCACCCGTGGCATTCATTTAACAGAAATCGGCGATGCATTGTTTACCCGTGCAGTGGGGGTACTTGAAGCGCTCAATGATATGCGTGATGAAATCGTTTCTTTAAATGAAGAAGTGACAGGGACATTGCGCATCAGTTGTTTGCCGACTTTTGCAAAACTCCATATTTTCCCTTGGCTACCAGAATTTAAATCTCATTATCCTGATGTGGATCTTGTTCTGGATCTTACAGAGCAACTTGAAATCCCATCAATAGAACGCCTTGATGCAGCGGTTCGAATAGGTAAACTAAAAAACAGCTCACTGTATGCGACAAAAATAGCGCACCAGACCTGGATTGCCTGTGCAAGCCCTCGTTATATTGAGCAATATGGGGTTCCCGGTGGACCGACTGAACTCCCCGGCCACCATATTCTGGACAAATATCATGATCCACACTACATTTCCTGGAGTCGTATTATCGACACTCAGGGAGGAGAGTATCGCTTATATATGCGTTGCAATGATTTCGAAGCTCTGCTAAAAGCAGCCATTTCAGGATTAGGGATCGTATTTCTGCCCAATTGGGTTGTGGGACAGGATATTAAAGCTGGCAGGCTGGTCAATATATTTGATGACCCGCAGCAAAAAGTTGACGATATCCATTTTTTGCGTGCGCTTCCCAGAATGACACCCAAACTGGCTGCTTTTTTGCAATTTTTGCGTGATAATCTTAAGGCTGTTATTGAGTGACTAAATTCGTTCAATGATAACGGCGATCCCCTGACCGACACCAATACACATTGTGCAAAGTGCATAGCGCCCCTTTGTTCTTTGCAGTTGATAGCAGGCCGTCATAACAAGTCTTGCACCGCTTGCCCCCAGCGGATGTCCGAGCGCTATTGCTCCGCCGTTGGGATTAATCCGTTCATCATTAACGTCAATATCCAGTTGTTTCATCACTGCCAGCGCCTGAGCTGCAAACGCTTCATTGATCTCTATCACATCCATCTGGTCGATGGTGAGCCCTGCCAGTTCAAGAACTTTCCTGACGGCTGAAACCGGGCCAACTCCCATGATCCTTGGCTCTACGCCCGCAACTGCCGATGCCAGAATCCTCGCTTTTGGCGAAAGAGAATATTCGGACAACCCGGTTTCACTGCTGATTAATAACGCTCCCGCGCCGTCGTTGATCCCTGATGCGTTACCCGCAGTGATCGTACCATCTGCTGTCACAACCCCCCTGAGACGGGATAATGCCTCTGGCGTGGTTTCCCGTGGATGTTCATCCTTATTGAAGATAATATTCTCTTTATTTTTCTGAGGTAAGGTGACGGGAATAATCTCATCGTTAAAAATCCCGTTACGATAAGCATCTGATACCCGCCTCTGGCTGGTCAGAGCAAACAAATCCTGTTCTTCACGGGAAATGCCAAACTGGCGGGCAACATTCTCAGCCGTTTCAGGCATGGTATCCACGCCATAACGAGCTTTCATTTCAGGATTAATGAATCGCCATCCCATTGTTGTATCTTCGATGTTCAAATTTCGCGAGAAAGCTTTGTCTGACTTACCTAAAACATACGGCGCACGACTCATATTTTCCACTCCACCGGCAATAATAAGATTGACTTCACCGGATTTGATTGCCCGCGCCGCTACCGCAATGGCATCAAGACTGGAGCCGCATAACCGGTTTATTGTTGTACCCGGAACACTGGCAGGCAGGCCAGCCAGCAGAAGAGCCATGCGGGCGACATTCCGGTTATCCTCACCGGCCTGATTCGAGCAACCTAAAATAACATCATCAATATTGCTGAAATTGATGGCCGAATTTCTTTCCATAAGGGCAGAAATCGTCAGCGCTGCAAGATCATCGGCCCGTACAGAGGAAAGGGCTCCACCATAACGCCCAAAAGGGGTACGAACGGCATCACAAATATAGGCATTCATCATATTATTTCCTCTTAAATTCACTCAGGCCAGAACATCAGTATTTTTATTCGTATTCGCTTGTCTTATATTCAGAAACAGGACAAAACAGGAAAGAATAAATCCCATTACAGTGATCCCGGTCCATCCGTACCGGACACTGATTTCAGCCCCTGCACGGGTTCCGACAGCACCACCGATAAAATAAGAGCACATAAATACTGTATTTAAACGACTCCTTCCTTCTGCAGATAATGCCAGCGCTCTCAACTGGTTTCCCACAAGCCCCGCCCGTCCCCCGATATCGAGAAGAACAAGAGCAAAAATTAACGCAAACAGATAATGAGGAGAAAAGAAGACAGAGATAAAACCCAGCAATGCAATCACACTTCCCACTAATACAATAATACGTGGGCTGTAACGGTCAGCCATTTTCCCTATATAAGGTGTGGCAAGAATCCCGGCAATTCCTGCAAACCCAAAACTGCCGACAATATCACTGCCATAATGGTAAGGTGGTCGCGCAAGTAAAAATGCAAGCCCACCCCATAATGCGCTGAACCCGCCAAACATCATTGCCCCACAAAAACATGATAGTCTGAGATCACCTTCTTTTATAAAAAAGGTGATTAGTGATTTCAGCAGTAAATGGTAGGGGATCTGTGATGCCGACGTTTTACTGTGTGGTAAAAGCATGGGAACCATAATAAGCAAAAAAAGATCCAGAGCAGTAGCCACAAGATACATCGACCGCCATCCAAAATAATTGCCAACAAATCCGGACAGGATCCTGCCAAACAGGACACCAGCCATTAATCCGCTCATCACAGTTCCAACTGCACGTCCTCTTTGTTCCGCAGGAGCTATCAGGGATACCATCGGAATGACAATCTGTGCACCAACAGATGTCATGCCAATGACAATATTTACAGTAAGTAGCTGTCCAATCGTTTGCGTGAAAGAGGCCGCTGCCGAAGCAGCAGCATTAATGCCCAATAAAATAATAAGCAGTTTCCTGCGTTCAAACCGGTCGCCCAATGGCACGAAGAAAACAAGACCTGCTGCATAAGACAGTTGCACAAACATCGCAACAGAACCGGCATGTTTTTCATCAACCGCGAAATCTTTTGCAAAGAGTTCAAGCAAGGGCTGATTATAATAAATATTGGCAACAGCAAAAGCACACAGACAAGCCAGTGCAAAATAACTACTTTGTGTTCTTTCCATAAATATCAGGCCTGTTTAAGCAGCATTTACAGCGTGAGGTACGGGTAAAAAATCAACTGACTGTAAATACCTTAAATATGTATCCAGTAATTCGTATCTCAAAGCAGGTAATTTATAGGCCAGGCGCTCAGTCGCCGCCATCGTATTATGGAAATCAAACTTATCAATTTCACGGCCAAACCTGAGGATCTTATCATGAGAGCCGTCAACGCCATAAAGTGGAAGAAAACGAAACAGTGCATTACTTTCATTATCCGCCAAAAGTTTTTTCTGCCAGTCATAAAACTCCGTAGTCTCAATTTTATACCCACGTAAGTTCAGCCATGAAACAATGTCTTCCCAGCTGATAAGTCCGGAATAGTTAAACAGATTGAGAACATCTCCCCCTTCTGACATATACCTGGGTTGAGCCATGATGGCGGTGGTGTAATCGACAGGAGTGAAATTAATCATTCTGGGGAGAACCGGGGCGTAACCCAGTTGAATGAAGCTTTTGATAAACAGCATAAACTGGTTATCGGTAAAAAGCGAAGCACCTGTATGACTGTGACCTGAAATATAACCGAGCCGGAAAAGATTAACTTTCCCCCCCTGATCCTGAAATTTCTCCAGAAGACGCTCAGATTCCCATTTCGAAAGCAAATACCCCATGTCAGAGTTAAGAATGGCATTACCCGGAAAGGCTTCAACATAACGACCATCCTTATCCTTTTTAGCCGCAGACCCTAACGTTGAAACAAAATTAACGATTTTATCCCGACCTTTCTGAGCGATGCTGATGATATCTGCGACACTGTCCACATTGGGCGCTTTTAGCACTTCATATGGTCGGATGTGATTGACACGTGCCGCAATATGGTGAATAACATCCACCTCTGAACAGAGTTCTTCAAAAGCTGCATCGGATATACCCAAGCGGGGCTGCGTAATATCGCCTTCAATGACTGATATATTGGTTGCCGCTGCCAGTTGTTCATGGCCTGGCACCGAAAATTTTTCAAATGCGGTGAACAATCTTTCCTTTTCATTATTTTTATCCACTTTCCGGGAAAGAATATTAATCCTCCCGATATCTTTATTCTCCAGAAGATCAGCCAGCAGATATGAACCAATGAAACCCGTAGCACCTGTTAATAATACATTTTTCTTTCTGTGCATATCAGAATCCTCAAAACAATTGGGAAGGCACATTTACTCTATGTAACAGTCACTCATTGAGGAATACACAAAACAGGCATAATTGTTTTGCACAGAAAGCAAAACTGAAATTATTGCTATAAGTACAGGGCATAAGTGAAGAACAACAAAACCTCCCATATTAAGGGGGTTATATTTTTGATTTACATTAGTATTTAATTGATAGTAGAGGCGTAAATGAAACACAAAAAATCGAATATGAGCATGCTTTGCGATTTATATCGAAAAAAATAATGCGCTGAGATTTCAGACGATGGTGTTAAGCCGTAAAATTAGCAAGTGGAGCGTGGACAGAAAATTCAATTTCGCAGAAATTGTTAATTTTCAGGTACCGTGACCACCTGCGAACATTCGCCCAAAGCGAATTGAGCAGGCCGGGGGGAGCCGCAAAAATTTTGCCGCCCCGGCGAGCAAAAAGGCACGCCCACGTGCCGCTTTTGACACTGGGGGTTTTGACGTAGCGTTCAGCGGGGTCATTACCCCCATGTGACATGCAGTGAGGGCGTCCAGCCCGAGCGTAATGGCACACGCCGTTGCCCGTAATTCGGGACGTCATCTGTGGGCGTCTCCAGCGGGCGTGGGGTCTGACGTCCATCCGTGACGCCCATAGTCAGCGCCTGTGTCAGCATGAAAAACACATACCAGCGGCACGTCCGTTTTCATGACAAAAAACTGAGCCGGGAACACTTACCGTTCGCCCCACTCAGCTGCCCAATAGGGGCGGTAGTCTGGTTATGTAGGGATATAGTCATGTTTTTTCTCCGTCAGTGATGTGATTTTCGTCTTCGTATCGCCTGACGGTTCGTTTTCCCGGGGTCGTTCTGGCCCGCAAGGGCGCAGAATGCGTGCCATTTACCCTTATATGTTTCTGGTGGTATAGGATAGAAAAATGTTGGATTTGGCAAGGTCCATGCAGCACGTATTTACCCGAGGGCTTTAAGCCCGACCGCAAGCAACCCGCGCATGGACTGAGCCACTCATGTAAAGCCCGTACAGTTGAATGAATTAAATTCGTATCGTAAGGAGGGGTAATATGAGTCAGCCAGTTCAGCATGTGATTGGTATTGATGTAGCGAAGCTTTCTTTAGATATTTCTGGAGCAGGTTCATTGCCTGCATTTACTGTCAACAACGCTCAGCAAGGTTTCGACCTCTTAGTACAAAAACTCGATGAAATTAACGTCTCACTTATACTAATGGAGGCAACAGGTGGTCTGGAGTCAGGAGTAGCATATTACCTTCAGACAAAGGGATACGATGTTGTTGTTATCAATCCTCGCCAGGCACGCGATTTTGCTCGTTCAATAGGATATCTGGCTAAAACTGACAGGCTCGATGCCAGCGTATTAGCTGAACTTGCGCAGGTTATTGACCGCAGCCCTGAACGAGCCCGTTTTATTAAGCCTTTACCAGAAATTACACGTCAGGAACTTACAGCAATTGTTGTTCGACGTCGTCAGTTGAATCAGATGCTGGTTGCTGAACGAAACAGGCTTTATCCTTCTCATCCCGGGAGCCGGGAAAGTATTGGTATCATCATTAATGTTCTGGAAAGAGAGCTCAGGCGCATCACTCAGCAAATGAATCAATACGTTAAAGCACATTTCCGTCATCAGGCTGACCTGCTTGCCAGTGTGAAAGGTGTGGGTGAGGCGACAATTGCGACTTTACTTGCGGAATTGCCTGAACTTGGCAAACTCACCCGTCGGGAAATAAGTGCTCTTACGGGAGTAGCCCCCTTCAACCGGGATTCCAGCAAAATGCGAGGCAAGCGAACAACCTTTGGTGGTCGAGGTACAGTAAGGGCGACCCTCTACATGGCTGCGCTTACAGCGACGCGGTTTAACCCCATTATAAAGGAATTTTATCTGCATCTGCTTTCCGGTGGTAAAGCTAAAAAGCTTGCACTGGTCGCCTGCACACGCAAATTAATCACAATCCTGAACGCTATGGTAAGGGATAACCAGCAGTGGAACACTTCATTCGACAAACAAAGAGCTTCTCCGATAAGTTAGCTGTCCTTATGAAGTATAAAATCAAGCATAAGCTCAATCTGAGCTGCAAGCATGGATCTTCCGGTGTGAATGGAGAGGTTATGCTGTTCTGCCAGCCTGAGAAGAGGTGTTTTCTCTGGGAAAATTACAATGTCACAAACGGTTGTCGTGTTTCCTAGTTTTTCTAAAGAGAATGGAAGACTTTTGTTTTCCCCCATCCCCACAGATGTAGCATTAATAGCAATATCAACCTGTTCGGGAACGTTGCTACCCGCATAAATATTAACGTCGGGATACCGGGATGACAGCTTTTTTATCAGTTCAGTTGATTTATCCATTGTCCGGTTATAGATAATCAATTCTTTAACCTGCCGGGCGGCCATGGCATAAGCAATCGCACAACCGGCACCGCCAGTCCCTGCCAGATAAACTTTTTTGCCTTCGACATTGATTTCTCGCTTCAAAAGACTCAATGCAAATCCTTCACCATCAAGCATATCGCCATGTAACATTCCGTTGGTATCTCTCCTGATTACGTTGCACCCACCGGTAGCCCTGGCAGCATCACTTGCTGAATCAAGGAGCGAAAGAGTCTGTTTCTTATGGGGCATTGTTATAATGCCCCCACGGAAATTTTGAATATATCTCAGGCCATTGACAGCATTTTGCAGGCTGCCAGAATTTACGTGGAAAGGGACCATCAAAGTGTCGGGAATATTTTTTGCCTGAAGAGCAGCATTAATCATGAGCGGAGCGCTGACCTGGGCTATCGGATCACCGATGATGGACAACAATTGTAATTTACCACTAACGATGCTGAGTTCATTCATGGCTGATACCCTTTAAGAAAATTTGACCAGATCACCGTACATACAATTACATGATGAGCGATTTCATTATCAAGTAAAAGAATGCGCCAACCTCAAGCATCAGGGAAGATCCGATAACACAGTTGCTTGCGGGACGGGTTGCAACGGGAAACGATTAACCGGAAGCGAATACGGGAACGGAAAGCACACGGGAGAAATAATCTGCCCCTGCATAACCGGGCGTAGCGCCCCTTACTCCGCAGTGGTGAAATGGGGTTGACTAAAAGCTGGCGCTGGCAGATGTCATGGCAGGAAGCCTGAATTTATCAATCAGGCCGGTCATCTGATGTATTGACGGCGGGACACATACTAACCGATATTTATTTTGATGTTATCCGAGGTGTCCTTTTTCCGAGATGACATAATTTCCAGCTTTAACCACAACATCCAGAGAAGAGAGCCACATTGTCCTTTTGGCTCGTTCGTAAGTATCAGTCAGGCTGGTACGAAGCCATTCAGAAAGGGCTGTGAGTTTCTTCTGCGCATTCAGAATATGGAGGGGCATTTGAGAAAAAAATATTGCCATCGAAAAGCGTTAATCAATAACAATATATTAACAGACAGAATCTCAATGTCATAGTATCCCCTAGCCCCGTTCATCATCAATCCTCATCTGGTGCAGAGCTGAGAGTTAAGTCATCCAGGTACGTTTGCACTGCACGATTAAAATCACTCTTACGCTTTTTCATATGACTAACGTCGTGTTACTGCCAGCGTTACATGATCCCACCATGAATTGTGGTCAAGTTTCATGTACCGAATGATAAAACCCGCCGAAATGATTTCATTTTGCAACAGGGTGAGCGGCATCAGTGTTCGCCATGGTTTACCTTTCCTGTAAAGAATATGGCCTGACGCGTCATATTGGTGGAGGTCCTGCTCATATTGTGGCTCTCCACACATACTGCTGATAATGAACGTCCCGTTTTCCCTGAGTAAACGTCTGACCTGGCTGTAAGCCTGTTCACGCTGGCTTCCTGTCAGACAGTGCATGCAACTGCCGTCAAAAATCAGCTCGAAGCGATGGTCTTCCAGTTGCGCCAGCGAGCAGACATCATCTTGCAAAAATACGCCTGAAATCCCCTGTTGCGCAAAATTCTCCTGCGCCCAGTGAATGGCTGTGGGCGAAAAGTCCACGCCACAGACATGATATCCTTTCCGGGCAAACCACTGGGATGCCATCATTCCGTTGCCACACCCCAGTTCCAGGACATGGCTCGCCGGTACCGGTAATTGACTCTCTGCTGCCAGTAAATCGAGAGTCTCTGTCAATTTTGCCCATGCCCGAGGATAGCCATCACCGGTCCAGGCGGGTTTGTCATTATTACGGAGTTCCTGGTATATCTGCTCGTATTTTTCCATTCTGCTCTCCCGGGCACTCAGCATTAAACCACCTCAGACCCTTTCAGAATTCTGCGCCACGGATGGATGAATGTTCTGGCGCGGGGAGTTTTTATGCCCGGGATTACATTTCTCATGTGTACCGGGGAGATAGTATCTGCCATCAGAGGAGAGTCTCGTTCCTCCCGGGCAACCATCCATGCCCCGCAGACCATTTTTCCCGGCAAGCCCGGCTCCGCCGTTCGCATCATTCGTAAACAGCAGTCTGTACCCGTCCCCTGAGTCACTCTGACCGGCATAAGTGAATGCTGAAAATGCCAGGACAAACAGCAGAAAAAAATTCAATACCTTACTCATACTTTATCCTCTTTCCGCGTCCATTAACCTAGCAATGAATCGAAAGGTTTTCATTTCACCATACCTTTTTGAAAAAATTGAAATTTCATAATATGTTAGCTTTGAAGAATGGCCCATTATCCTGTTAATTCACGGGCCTTTTTTAGGCCACCATGCCGCACTCCCCCCTTCAAGCTTACTCGGCAATTATTTAAGTAAGTAGATGATCTTTAATGGTACCCATTGATTCGTGAGCCCACTTTTATCAGGATTTTACTATCACTGACCCCATAACCATGCAAACAATAACTGAATAAACAAACTAATGAAAAATATTTCTAATAGTTTTATACATTTATATGTCATTGATTTTAAAGATATTATATATCAACAAAAGATGCATGAATATTATTTATTTCTTTTAAAAGAAATATAATTCTTTTTGTTGACTTTAAAGATCCTTAGCGATTAATTAGTAGACAGACATATCAACATTTCTTAAGACTCAAGGAGACTAAGATGGTGATGTTGAAAGAATGTAATGAGAGTGGACTGTATGGATTCACCATTGATGGGTTATCGGTCACTGATACGCAAAACTTCTTTACTCAAGCTGCACCAGATATTCGGGAAGCACTGCTCAATAACGGAGCGTTGCTACTACGCGGCGTTGCGCACAGTGTAGAACCCGCTGTGTTTGAGGTGATAATGAATGCGCTAGGTTTTCGCACCAGAGATTACATTGGTGGTTCATCTCCCCGTTCAACCATAAAAGGTAAAGTGATGGAGGCAACCCGAACGCCTCCGGCATGGTCAATCATCCTCCATCAGGAAATGGCCTATGTAAAACACCCACCGGAAATCATTGCCTTCTCTTGCGTCAAACCCGCCACAGAGGGCGGAGAATCTACCATTGGCGATATGCGCCGAATAACAAAACAGGTCGAGCCTTCAACATTACAACTTCTGACAGAACGCGGCCTCAGGCTGCGCAGAACACTGCCGGATGAAAACCGAGTTCATCTGAAACCCGGAATAAAAAAAAGCTGGCAGGAAGCGCTTTCTGCAAAAACAAAAGAAGAGGCAGAGTTTGCCTGCCACTCCAGGGGTTGGGAATTTGAATGGTGGAATGATGATTTAATCCTTTGGCAGGACTGTATTTCGCCGGTGCGTCAGCATCCTCGTAAAAATGAGTTGATCTGGTGCAATCAGGCACATTTCTGGGGTGCTGCTGCGATGATTGAATGGGCGCGGGTGGATTCCAGAAACAAAGACGAAGAAGAGTTAAAAGAAGCTGCTCAGAATTGTCCTGAACTTCTCGAATCCATGTGTTTCGGCGATGGAGAACCGCTACCGGAAGAACTGACACTTAACTTATTTCATCTGGTCAAGGGGTTAGAACAGGACGTGAATCTGAACACCGGCGATATTTTGCTGCTCGATAACCTGCAGTTTGCTCATGGCAGGCATGCATTTTCAGGAAACAGAGAGATTAACGTCATTATTGCCGACTGGACTGAACATTAATTCAAACAAACAGAAGGAAAATGGTCATGAATATTACACAGCATAATAGCACATCGACAGGCGATACCTTCATTCTCAGCCCAGGCCGTAACGTCAGTCTGAAAGACTTTATTGAATTCTCTCAGTTCAGTAAAAAAATAGTTGCTTCAGAAGAAACCAGAGAAAGAATTGCCGCATCAAGAAGAGCCCTTGAAAAATTAGTGAAAGAAGGGTCGGTTATATATGGGGTCAACACTGGGATGGGTGGGTTTGTCGATCATCTCGTTCCGCTCGAAAGGGCTGAAGAATTACAAAAAAACCTTATCCGTGGTGTTGCGACAAATGTTGGTGAAAGATTTTCAGATATAATTTGCCGGGCAACTATGTTCGCCCGAATTATCTCACTTTCTCGCGGCAACTCAGCATTATCTCTGGAAAATTTCGATCGATTTATCGCAATCTACAACGCTGGTCTGATTCCTGAGATACCACGTAAAGGGTCATTGGGCACCAGCGGAGATCTGGGGCCATTGGCAGCCATGGCCCTTATGCTCACTGGTGAGGGCAATGCCTGGTTCAATGGTGAACGCTTGGCTGCAGAAGATATTCTGCACCAGCTGGGGCTCGCACCGCTTGAGCTAAGTTATAAGGAAGGGCTAGCACTCATCAACGGCACCTCCTGCATGGTTGCGCTTGCCGCCCTTAATGTCATCGAAGCCAGGTCACTTCTTGAACAATATGCGTCAATCTCCGCCTTTGCCTCCGAAACGCTTCTTGCCAGGATCCGGCCATTTCATCCCGACGTTCATCAACTAAAACCGCATACAGGCCAGCAAAAAATTGCAGAGATGATATGGAATAACCTCCAGGGGACAAGGCTGGCGGTTGATGATATACAGCTTTCATCAGAACTCGGAAGCAGGCTTACGAATAGCATCAAACAAGAAGATATGCCGATTGAAGATGCCTACTCAATTCGCTGCACACCACAGATACTTGGCCCGGTTTGGGAGACAATAGAATTTGTGGAACGAATAGTGAGTAATGAATTAAATTCGTCAAATGATAACCCCCTTATCACACCCGAAAACGGTCAGGTTTTCCATAACGGTCATTTTCACGGACAGTATATATCCGCCGCGATGGACTATTTGACGATAGCAATCATTACCATGTGTAACTTATCTGACCGGCGAATAGACAGATTGCTGACCAGTGCGAACAGCAACGGGCTCCCCGCTTTTCTATGCGCAGAAAATGGTGGGCTGCGGTTTGGTTTAATGGGGGGACAGTTTATGTCATCTTCTGTCACAGCGGAAAATCGTTCTCTGGCTACACCGGTATCAATACAAACACTAACAACAACAGGTGATTTTCAGGACGTAGTCTCTTTCGGTCTGGTTGCTGCTCGCAGAACGGCGGAGGTACTCCAGAATACCCGCTATGTTATTGCTTTTGAGTTGATCTGCGCCGCTCAGGCAGCTGATATCAGGGATGCTACAAAATTAGGAAATTCAGGTCGCCTGTGGTACGCAAAAGTGAGGGAGTCAGTCCCTTATCTGGACCATGACGAGTCAATAACACCTTATCTGGAAGAACTCGTATCCCGGATACTTGGAGGCCACTCATGATGTTCTCTAAAAAAATCCGGGAATGTGTTGAGGGAGCAAATAATAATGCTTCCATCCGTCTGCACGCCAATGAAAATCCGTTGGGTTCACCAGACATAATACAAACGGGACAATATGATCTGTCTTTGCTGAGCCTGTATCCCGATCCCACCTACAATGCACTAAGAGCAGCAATTGGAGAACGCTGGAATATTAATCCGGAACAGATCATCACGGGTAATGGCTCTGACGAACTGATTGATATCACACTGCGTAGTCTGCTGAAACCGGGCGCACGGCTTACCGCTCCTCGTCACAGTTTTATGATGTACAAAAAGAGAACTGATATTCTCGGAGCCTTATACAGTGAGATCCCGGTGAATAGTGGGCGCATCCTCCCTGAGGATTTAAAAGAGGCGGTCAGTCATAAACCTGACATTCTGGTCCTGGTTAATCCTTCTAATCCTTTGGGTCACTATATTGCACCTTCAGAAATGATATCATTAGTTGAAACCATACCGCCAGAAACGACCATTATCATTGATGAGGCCTACGCAGAATTTACACCTGATATCGAAAATACGGCAGGTATTCAAATCGTTCATAAACGCGTTAACTCAATATGCTTACGAACATTTTCAAAAGCGTATGGACTTGCCGGATTGCGTCTTGGCTGGGCTTACGTCAGCACAGATCTGTATCCACAACTGGAAGCTCGCCGGGCGCCTTACAATGTCAGTGCTTTATCTGCTCTTGCTGGTGAACATGCACTACAGGATCGTGAGCATCTTTTCAAAACAACGGAATATTGTCTTAGCTGGGGAAGAAAACTGGTAGATTTATTTGAAGATTACGGAGTCAAAGCCAGTGCCCAATATGTCAATTTCGTCTTTGTTGAATTTGACAGTGAAGAACGCAGCCGGGAGATCCAGAACAGTCTTAACAGTGAAGGATTCCTTATAGCCAGGCTGACCGATTATTCTTTGGATCATTGCCTGAGAATTTCATTCGGACCCCGGGAACAAATGGAAAAGTTATTCTCTGTTTTAGAGAAAGAACTAAAAGCATAGATTCTGCCAAGGTTATTTACATTCATTCAAATAAACAATTAAAAATATCTATTCAATTGAGGTTTAAGAATATGAATAAAGTACCTGGGCTATACCATACGGCCCCCTATCTAAGTCAAACCCAAACGCGACTCCTTCATGTTAACCTTGATGAGTCAAATTCTCCCTATTGTGTCCTCAGTCCGACCATTTTTTACCCACAGGGTGGTGGGCAATTGGGTGACAGAGGTTATCTTGTTTTACCGGATATGCTGACATCACAACAAAAAATCGGTGTTCTCACAACAAAACGAAAAGATGAAGAGATCAGACACTATCTTGATATTAATGAGATCGGTTTTGACTTGCTGAAAAAGCAGGCAGGTCAGCAAGTGACTGCTATTCTTGATTGGGATCTGCGATATCACCAGATGCGTATACACTCGGCTGTACATCTGATCCATTGTATACTCGAGCAGGTAACAGGCCATTCAATCCCTTACCCTGTTCGTTCACCACTCAATGATGAAAGCGGAGAGAATCATTATCAACTTCTTGACTATATTGATAAAGAAATTCTTGAAAAGGCAACAACAGAACTGAATGAATTTTGTTCATCGGGACATGAGATACAAACTGTAAATGTTCCCGAACAGGGAAATAACTTTCGGATATGGAAATGTGGACGATGGTCAATTCCTTGTGGAGGTACACATGTAAAAGATACGAAAGAGATCGGGATGATATTTTCCACGTTGAAAATCAAAAAAAACATGACGCGTATAGCACTCAGGCTCTCTGATAATTCAGGTTAACCTAGTAGATGTCTATAGAGTCAATAACTAATCAACAAATAACGATGGTAGCCTCTGGTATGAGAACAGATAAAAACAAAACAAAACACGTAGATAGTCTCCCTGGTAAAACGTCTAACAAGACAGATGAAAAACATGCTCTTGGTTCATTCCTGACACAAATTCGTGTTGAAAGGGGACATCTTAAAGTTTCGACGTTTCTGGACGGGATAGATATTCCTTTTTCTGCTAATTATTATCGTGATATCGAAGCAGGCAGGAAATATCTCAGTATAGACTCAGCAGTAGAACTCCACAACTCTCTTGGTATAGAAACATCAAGCAAATCAAGCTTTGATTATTTCTGGCATTATTTTAAGGATTTATTACCTTCTGATATGCATGAAATGTTATTTGGGAAAGGAATAGAAACAAGAGATCTGTCTTCAAGACTGGAACTGAGAGACCATGATTTCAAAATATTACGCCGCGCACTCAGCCTAAGTCGATATGAACGCGAATTTATTATTTCTGATGAAATAATTAGAGGATTTAAGAACAATTTTGATTTATGGCCTCTTATGACATATCTATATATGGTTGACACTGCATCCGTGGCCGAAATCAAACAAGTTTGCCATCAACTTGACATTGCATTCGATTCTCGTGTGGTCGAATTTTTGAGTCTTGTAGCAAAAGAACGAAACCATGAGGAAGCCCCTTTCATTCGCCTTGCACCGACACTCAGAATGCCAAGGACCCCAGAATCTATTAATCTTAAAGACAAATTTATGTGTTATGAAACTGAGAAATCCTTGTCCAAACCCGAAAAAAGTGAATATTTTGACATAGATGGGACATTTAAATTTAGTGCTATGGTTACGCTTAAATCGCCGGAAATTGAACAAATACAGGACAGACTTGTTGATCTCTTTTCCGCTATTGAGGTGCACACTAAATCCGGACGACAGCTTGAGGATGAGAATGCACATCCTTATTTTTTGGAATTGATCATTTCAGGCAGACCAGAATATGACGGTCGAACTGCCAGAAAACCTTCAGGATTTAAAAAGCCAGAATAGTTCCACCATAAGGCCCTGATTTTATATTTACAATGGAGGCAATGAATGAACATATCAGTTATCGAAAAATTACAGGAAAAATTTGGCGATCATTTTCATACGGAGCCGACATTCAGAGAACAGTACTGCCAAGCTCCGACGGGAATTACTCTTAGCCCTCCCGATGGGGTTGTGACCGTCCGAAATGAACAGGATATCGTGGATATTGTGACGTTCTGTTCTGTTGAAGGACTGCCCGTGATACCTAGCGGTGCTCGGACCTCGATCGAGGGACAGATCAATGCCCCGCAAGGAGGTATATGCATTGATTGCTCTGAAATGAATGCCATTACGGACATCAACATTGAAGATATGACCGCGACAATCCAGCCCGGTGTCACACGCGAACAATTGAATGACGCTCTCCGGGGAACAGGGTTGTTTTTTTCAGTTGACCCAGGTGCAAATGCCTCAATTGGCGGTATGGCGGCAACCCGTGCTTCAGGAACAAACTCAGTGCGTTATGGCACGATGGCAACGAATGTCCGGGCTGCCCGTCTTGTTATGGTTGACGGGTCTGTAGCAAACATCGGATCCAGAGCGGTGAAATCAGCTATGGGGCTTGACCTGCTTTCACTTGCCGTTGGTTCGGAAGGCACACTAGGCATTTTCAGTGAGTTAACCGTTAAGCTTCATCCACTCCCTGAAGTTATTCTTTCCGGTGTTTGTGCGTTTGACTCAGTAGAGAATGCCGTCAGGGCTGTGACAGACACCTTGAAATCTGCACTACCTATTGCACGTATTGAACTCCTTAATGTTTCCGCAGTTCGGGCATGTAATGCTTATTCAAAACTGGGATTATCAGAAAAACCGCATTTGTTTGTGGAGTTACACGTTAATAGCCTGTCAATGCCAGGTAATATTGCGTTATTTGAAGAATATGTGCACAGGTACGGGGGGGAAGTACAGCTTTCTTCTCATCCAGAAGAAAGAGAGGCACTGTGGGTAGCACGTCATGATGCCTGGTGGGCATTCCATGCCTTTTATGAAGGTTGCCAGGGAATCCCTACGGATATCTGTGTCCCTCTGTCATGCCTGAGTGCTTGTATTACTGCAACAGAAACGGATATCGCGAATACAGGGCTCAAGGCCCCCTTAATAGGGCATGTTGGAGACGGTAATTTCCATCTTTTACTTATGCTCCGTGAAGGAGAGGAAGAAACTCCTGTTATACAGGGATTTCTGAGTCGTCTGGCTGAACGAGCTTTGTCATATGGTGGAACCATCAGTGGCGAGCACGGTGTCGGACAGGGAAAAATAAAATGGATGTCAGTGCAGCATGGTGCAGCCCTGCATTTGATGAAAGCCATTAAGTCTGCTTTGGATCCGCATAATATCATGAATCCAGCAAAAATGTATTGAGCGGATTCAGCAGAACTATTCTGGTTACACTAAAACGGGAATATTTAGTATGCAATACATATTAATCGTAGGAATAAACAAGATATCGGTGAAATATATTAGTGACGCTATTCGCAATGCAGGTCACGACCTTATTCTTTCTATTGATAAATCTGCACTTTGTGGCGATGCCCTACAAGCAATTAGTGATGTTCAATGCATTCCTCTTTTTTCTGACCATAATGCTCTGTCTGACTATTTGAATGCCCATCCGGATGTCACTCAGAATATCCACAGCATTACGACTTTTTTTGATGAATTATTCCCGATGGTCAACAAAATCGCGGAGGAGTTTAACTTTAGAGGACCACCTTCCGTCTTTGCTGAGCTGGCGTCAAAATATGCGGTCGGTAAGATAGTCCCTGAGCATGTTCCGGAAGAGGTACAAATCTCATTTTCCGAAGATAAATTCGTTCTACCTTGGCTTAAGGTACGTGAAAACAATACGATCATATTGAAACCAGCGATCGGTTCCGGCGCGCTTGCTACATCCACACTTCATATTGAAGCAGACCGGGACCCGACGCATACGATCAAGTCAGCGATAATAGCAAGCGGTGCTAAATCCTGTGAAACCCTTCCCTGGATTATCCAAGAATATTGTTCAGGAACGCTAGTGAGCATGGAAGGATTTGTGCAGGGAGGTAAAACTATTTACCTGGGGTTGTCCAGACGTGAAAGAGTTCGGTTTACTGAGGTGGCAAACCATTTTCCAAACGACTGCGGTATTGAGCCCATCGTACATGCAAAAATTCAGGCGGCTATTCACGATCTTGTCTTACGTTCAGGATTTGATAACGGATTCTTCCACTGTGAATTTATCGCCACAGATACGACAGCATATCTTATTGATGCCAATATGGGACGTTTAGGTGGGGCAACTATCGTAGAACAGGTTGCTCTGGCCTATGGATATTCTCCTTCATCTGTTTTGCAGCATGCAGCATTACTCCCTTTAGGTCTGGCAGAATCCGTCCCCGCATATGACCAAGCAGCGCAGATCAATAATACCTTGAGCTACTGGTATGGTCTGGCAGAAGAATCGGTTATCCGTGGATGGGACTTTCCGGCGATCTCATCCATTCATACCCCGATAGCCAGTCCAGGCAGCCGCATCCAGCCTGTGGGGGTATCGGATTATTCATGGGTCGGGATGCTTACCGGGTACACCGACATTGTTCAACAGGAAATCAACCTGATACGCGTAAAAACTGACCATGGGGACAGGGTACCTGTATTCAAATGATATACATTATTCGCTTTTTCTCAGCAGCGGCCTGGAGCTTTTTTTATCCCTTCATGGCTGTCTGGCTTAATAGCGTTGTGGGACTCAGCACTAGCGCTGCCGGTATCGTCGTCGGGTTTGCTATTGTGGCGAACCGTACAGGCGCGCTCGCTTTCCATCGCCTGCTGGACAAAACAGAACGAAAAGCAGAGATCGCACTGACGCTGTTGGGTGTTGCCATATCAGCATTCCTGATGCTCGTCGCAGCAGCAATGGGCGTTTCTGATATTTTTGTCTGGATTGTTCTTGCAACGTTATTTGGCCTGACTAACTCTGTATCAGTCATATCGCAAATTTCATACATCGTGCATGTTTTCCATGACGGCGAGCATGAGCGTGTGCTTTCATATGAAAACGTTGCAGCCAATGCTGGCGCTGGTATTGCACCATTTCTGGCGTCCTTCATGCTTTCAGGTGCAGGTTACTGGTTTGTTGCCTTTCCCTTGTTACTTGGGACACTGGGCGCAATAGCCACCCGTCCTCTACCCTCTGCAACCCATCCTAAGGTGGCTGACACAAAAAGTGAAACAGCGAATTCATCAGAGGATACTGGTAATCACCAAATTATCGCTTTTATGGTGATTAATTTCCTGACGATGATTGGCTATGCCCAGTTTTATTATGTATTGCCAACCTATGCGGTGGAAAAGTTTTCCAGTGAACTGGTAGGCACTCTATTTCTTCTATCAAGTATTATCATCATTATCGGACAGGTTTATATCACTTCATTCTCACAGAGGATAAGCCGACTATGGCGGGTTGTTATTTCAAACTTATGTATCGGTTCAGGATGTGCATTATTAATATTCTCATCTGAGCAGCAAGCCGTTCTGTATATTGTTGTCGTCCTGATCGTAACCGGAGAAATGATTTGTGGTCCGTTGTATCAGGCGCAGGCAGTTAGAATCTGGCGAGGACGTCGTTCTGTTGTAATGGCAATACAGACCTGTGTCTGGGGCGCTGCTGAAGCCACTGCTACAGTAGCAGGGCTGTTACTTATTGCAGGAAAGCTGAGTGTCATTTCCTTCCTGTTGGGAGTTTTGACCTGTTTTATTGCAGCAGCTGGAGCATGGTTATCAATACTCCAGAAACGACCTTTAATCGGTATTGAGACGGATAAAAATTTTGCAGACTCGTCATAATCAGACGAGGCCAACACTATAACATAATGATTGTGGTAACAGTTGTTACCGCAACGTATGTGAATGCTGCGGAAAACGGCATCATTAACTTTACGAACATTATGCATGACAATTTTAAAACTTTCTGAGTATATAATCTGATTTATCCGTAGGCGGTGGCACACGATTTTTAAGATATATCAAAGATTATAAGAATAAAATTATTAAGCATAGCAAGTAATGTCATGTTTACTCTGTGATATTCAAGGAGTTTATTTCATGCAAAATGATGTTAGTAAAGTCAATGCCTTTTTCCCTAAGCCAGCCTGGGTTACCATCCGTGAAGCAGTGAAAATAACCAATAAACTTAGGGATATAAAAATAGCAGAATATGATATTTATCGACATGCCTTATATGGTAACATTTCACTTTCGATATACTTTCAGTCACCTGTTATACTGAGAAAAATTCGTTCCTCAGTGAACAAAATAAAACTACGCCCAGTAGGCGATTCTCTACCATATCGGCTTTGCATGCTTGAACGAAATGTATTTTTAAATGGTAAAGGTTTAATTCTCAGTACAGAGGGGGAATATATCTCACCTGCTCAATTAGTCATGAACATAGGTATGCTGGGACATGAATTCGTTCTCATTCAGCGACTACTTGCACATTCTCTAAATATGCCGTTACCTATTACAGGTGCAAATAATGCCAATTATGGTATTACAATTACTTTGGCAGGCCAATCATATCAGATTTTTGAAAAAAAGACATGGCAGGACAGAATTAATCAGCAAATCATGCGATTACCGGCGCATATCATTGCAGATATTTACGAGGATGAATCAGTAAACAGATTCATGAATTTTTCCGGTAAAGGATATTTTCCTGTTTATGAACTCCCGGAAGATGCCTGCTTTGTGATACGACAAGAGGAACTTGATAAATTACTCGGTACACATGCAGATCGCTTTACCCACACTTCATCCAGTAGGCTTTCTACACCTCTCTCACGCTTATTCTGGTTAGCATGCAAACATAATGATTCGATCAGCCCACTGCTCAGGCATCCCTATAAACTTCTTCCCATTTTTGAAGAATGGGCATCAGTCGATGGCATTACCGATCATTTGAGCGCGGACACGCTGAAAAGAGCGCTTGAACGCGGTTCCCCGAATCAGAGTTCAAAATAATATGGCATACCCGAATAATATCCGTATCAATAGTAAAACCATTCATAATACGGGCTCACACTCTCACTAAATTTTTCCCTTCCCTGTCGAATCCCATTTCTTTTCATATCAAACCTGCCTTGTCTCTCACCTAATAGAATAATCAAAAAATCAAATCGATTTTCCACCAAAAAGAAAAGACCACTACTCTGGCAATTCAAAACAAAAGTTAAGACATTTCATTCACCCTAAAAACCCTTATTAAGGATATTACAACCCTTAATAAGGGTTCAGAAACTTTTCCTTCACTCTTTCCTGTGTTTTTTATGATTGCCGGACACATCGGTTAATTGTGATGCAGGAGTAGACAATGACAACACATCAGTTATTACGTTTAAAACAGGTCGAAGAAAAAACTGGCCTGAAACGCTCACAGATCTACCTGTATATGAAAAATGGCGACTTTCCTCGTTCCATTAAAATCGGCCCTGCCAGTGTGGCATGGCTCGAATCGGAACTTGATGAATGGATCAACCGGAAATTATCCATACGTGAGAGTAGTTAAAACATCCGTTTATGTACTCAACTTTCCCCCCAACAAATTGAGGAGATAACAGAATGATCCCATCAATTAATTACGCCATCATGACCGATGCACTGCATGCACTAAAACAAGGCAATTTTCGCCACTGCGAAGCTCTGGGTTTTACTTTCGACGAAATAAATGCTCTCGATCAGTTATCTCTTGATGAACTGTTTACTGTCAGTCGGACGGTGGCACCCTTCATTTCGATTACTGTCAGCCATGATGTTCTGTCTCATTTACTGACACAGGCACGCCAGGAATATCGGCGACAACAGCAGATCAAACGCGCTATCCGCCTTGGTGGTTCTATCGCTTTGCTCAACCGCTATTTTGGTTTGACGTCAAATGAGGTCAGCCTTCGCCGACGGTTACTGGGTATCAGCGTGCCATATGGGCGCACACCTGAGCCAGATGAAGAGACGGATACCGAGATCTGGCGGCAATGGCAGCAATGCCGGGTGGGCAACCTCGAATCGCCTGACGCACTGATTGCCATGATGCAGGTAACGGAAGCCCTGAAGCCTAAGGTCGAAGGGCTATCACTCACCATGGTCTGGAAACGTATCGCACTGTGCGAACAGGGGGTCGTCGCTATCAGGAGGGTGCCCCATGCCGGATGAGATCGATCGCGATCAGGAATTTAATGAGCAGCGCCTGGAGGAGATGATTGAACAGAGTCGTTTTAAACCGGGGTCAGCACCATCATTATTTCACTGTCGTGTATGTGGTAAACCCATTCCTGAAAAGCGACGGCAAGCACTGCCGGGTGTAACCACCTGTACGGAATGTCAGGAAAAACTTGAACGCCACAGCCGCTGACAATAAAAAAAGACGTGTGGAGGTATTATATCCCTGCACGTCTTTACTATTCCCGGTGAATTTTAATACCACTCTGTCGTGTTTTTTATATCCTCATTATTCTCACTCCATCTTAAATATTCCGCTATTTTTCTCTCTTCTTCTTGTTTTGAGTTTCTCATTTATATCTCTTGCCAGATATTCGATCCTGAAATCACCATTACAGCATGGTTGCCATGATAAGCGTTAATTCGCCCGAGCAGGGTATTGTTCTTTAACAAAATGGATCGGGCTGTCACGTAACCACAATTCAGGGTGCCGCTGAATGTTCTCGCTGACCCGTTAAAACCGGAATGCAGAACCGGGATGTGATTGGTTTATTTTATTTACTGTTTTTGATTAAAGGAAATTCCATGAGAAAACCCGTTTATCACGTCTTTGTTACCCAAGAAAGCCAGCAAGATGCACAGGGCGAAAAAAACACGTACTGGACAAAAATTGGCGTGGCCTTCGCACATAACGGCAAGCCTGGTCTGAATATCGTTTTGATACCCGGTATTGCCGTCTCCGGCAGGCTGGTGCTACTTGAACCGAGAGAAGAAAGTGACATTTCACAGGATGCCGCTGCCGCTTAATCCATTTTCTCTTCCTATCCTCCGGCGGCGTATTTTTCTATAAGCCGCCGGTCTCTCTGTTACGAGGCCAGCATGCTTTCCACCACTGCCTTTCTGGCACTGGCGGTGCAGTGCGCCGCCAGTATTCACCCGTCCACGTCACTTGATGTCGCACGGGTCGAATCCGGCTTCCACCCTTACGCCATTGCTGAAATTCTGCCAGACAGCCGGGGCGTTATTTCACATTTCCCCACAAGTCTGCCGGAGGCGATCCGCCTCACCAGACAGCTGGCGACACTGGAGCGACGCTATTCGGTCGGCCTGATGCAAATCACCAGCACCAATTTCCACCATTACGGCGTCACGGCCAGCGACCTGCTTAACCCTTGCATCAATCTGTCGGTATTTGAGCGCATTCTCGCCGACTGTTACCGGCGCGGCGGCACCCTGAAACGGGCGCTCAGTTGTTACTACTCCGGCAACTTTGAAACCGGCCAGCGACCGGAATCCGCCTTTAACCGGACCAGCTACGTGCAGCGCATTGGCTATGTCGTCCCGTCCACCCGGGAAGACCGGCGGCGTGCCCCTGACCGGAACGCGCAACCGCCTGTCCGTTATCCCGCCGTTGTGCTGCGTGGCGAGCCTGCCGGTGCCACTTCGCCGGTCCTGACTTCCCTGCATTATCCCGGTTCCGTCATGCGCGGCGCTATCCCTGTTATCCCTGATGAGGAGAAATGATCATGCGTAAACGCCGTTACTCCGCTGTTGCTTCCGTGCTGCTGTCTGCCCCGGCGCTGGCGGCAGACAGCGGATTTAACAAGGCCAATGAGACACTGAGCAATACTTCGACTGGCCTGCTGGGACTGGCCGCCGTCACCATCACACTGGCGACCATGTGGGTGGGCTACAAGGTGCTGTTCGACGGCAAGAGCCTGCACGACATGCGTAACGTCATCATCGGCGCGATCCTGATTGTCGGCGCATCCGGCTTCGGTGCCTACTGGGCATCATAAGAGAGGTAACGATGGCTACGCTGAATAAAGCACTGACGCGTCCTGCCGCCATTATGGGGATTCCTCTGGTGCCGTTCGTTCTCGTCAGCGGGGCCATCGTCCTGCTGGCGGTCTATGTCAGCTATTACCTGGCGGTTCTGCTCATTCCTGCCTGGGCGGAAATGAAAAATAAAACCCGAAAGGACATTCATTATTTCGGTCTGCTCTGGCTGGCGTTTAAAACCCGTGGACGACTTTTCACCAATACCCATTTTGGCGCGAATGCCCTTCTGGCAAACCAGTACGATAACGTTGATGTCTCGGAGTTTATTCAGAAAGTGAAATTAAACGAGCGTATTACGCTGGATAAATATATTCCGTACTCCTCCCATATTCACCCTTACGTCATCAGAAATCGTCACCGTGATTTGGTTGCCACCTGGGAGCTGGGCGGCACGGTCTTTGAATGTGAAGATGAACATCATCTGACCCTGATGGCTACGCACCTGAATAACGTTATTCGTTCTTATGAGGGGCTGCCGGTAACATTCTATATTCACCGGCTCCGTGAAAAATACCATGATGCTTTTGAAGCCTGTTCGGGTATTCCCTTTTCCGATGACGTGACCCGGCGGTATTACCAGCCGGTAAAAGAAAAACCGTTCTGGCGGCACCGGCTGTTTTTCACCGTCTGCTACGCGCCGTTCTCTCAGATTGATAAGAAAGCCATGAAAGCGCAGTCGCACGGTAAACGCCAGGCAGCACTGGATGACGCGCTCAACATCATGCTGGAATACCGCGAAGCACTGGAATCTTCATTATCCCGCTATATGGCAACGCCGCTGGGGATATATGAAGAAAACGGGCGGGTATATTCCTCGCAACTGGCGTTCTTCCATCGTCTGCTTACCGGCCAGTGGCAGAAAGTGACCGTAACGCGCTCGCCGTTTTATGAAACGCTCAGTACGCCAGACGTGTTTTTCACCACCGACACCGGTGAATGCCAGACGGTCAGCGGCTCCCGCTTCTTCCGCAGCCTGGAGATTAAGGATTATTCCCCGGAAACCCATACCGGTATGCTGGACGCACTGTTGTACGCCGAAAGCGAGTATGTTCTGACGCAGTCCTTTACCTGTATGGCACGGGATGAGGCGCAGGATCATATCCGGCTGGCGGAAAAACGACTTAACTCCACGGACGACGACGCGACTTCCCAGCGCGAAGAGCTGATTGTCCTGCGCGACCTGCTCCAGTCCGGGCATGTGTCGTGCGGTAAATTCCACTTTTCCCTGCTGATCTCCTCAGACAGTGCCGGACAGGTGGTGAAGGACACTAACGTTCTGGCCCAGCCCTTCGCCGATCTGGGTATTATGACGACGCTCTCCACCCTGTCACTGCCCGCCGCATATCTGGCGCAACTGCCGGGCGTCTATACGCTGCGTCCCCGACTGGTAGCCGTCAGCAGCCAGAATTTTGCCGATATGGCCTGCCTGCATAACTTCCATCCCCACAAACGCAGCGGCAATCCGTGGGGGGAAGCCATCGCCATCCTCACATCTCCCGGCGGTGGCGGGTATTACCTGAACCTGCACGACAGCCAGGCCGGACGGGATGACACCGGAGAGAAAACGCCGGGGAATACGGCGATTATCGGGAAAACCGGCTCCGGAAAAACCCTGCTGATGACCATCATGCAACAACTGATGCAGAAGTACCGTAACCCGGCGTCGTTTGCGCCTTCTGCCACCATCAAACGGCTGACCACGGTGTATTTCGATAAGGATCGGGCGGCGGAGATGGCGATCCGCCAGGCGGGCGGGCGTTATTTCCGCATCCGTACCGGCGAGCCCACCGGCTTCAACCCGTTTGCGCTGGAGCCATCCCGCCGAAACATCAGTTTCATCAAACGGCTGGTGCGCATGCTGTGCCGCCGCAACGGGAAGCCGCTCGATCCGCGCGATGAGGAGCGGATCAGCGCCGCCGTGGACACCATCATGCTGGACTACCCGCCGGAGTACCGCCGGTTCGGGATCACCCGGCTGCTGGAAGTGCTGCCAGAGCCGCCGACTGCAGATGCCCGCACAAACGGGCTGCGTATTCGCCTGAAACAGTGGGCGCATGGGGGCGAGTTCGGCTGGGTGTTTGATAACGAGGCCGATACTTTCACCATCAGCGATGTCGATAACTTTGGTATCGACGGCACTGAATTTCTGGATGATGACGATATTCGCGGCCCCATCACCTTTTACCTGCTGTACCGTGTGACCAGTCTTCTGGACGGTCGCCGCCTGGTGATGTTTATGGATGAGTTCTGGCGCTGGCTGGCCGATATCGAATTTTCCCGCTTCTCGCTCAATATGCTGAAAGTCATCCGCAAGCTGAACGGTATCTTCGTCCCGGCAACACAGTCACCGGATGAAATCGTCAGACACCCCATCGCCCCGGCGATTATTGAGCAGTGCGGTACCCATATTTTCCTCGCCAACCCGAAAGCCAGTCATGCGGATTACGTGGAGAAAATGAAAGTGCCGGACAGCGTTTATGAGACGGTCAGGAACCTGGATCCGGGCGAGCATTATATGGTCATCCTGAAAACACCGCTGCGGGCCGGGGAAACCCGCCCGTTTGTGGCGATGGCAAAAATGGATCTGTCCGGACTGGGTAAATTCACCCGGCTTCTCAGCGGCAGTGAGGACAACCTGAAAATATTCGATGCCATTTATCAGGACGGTATGCGACCTGATGAATGGAAAGATACGTTTCTTGACCGGGCAATCTGAAAGCCAACCGGAGGTAATATCAATGCGTTACCGGGATCATCTTCTGGCATTATCGTTATTTTTCTCGGCGCAGGCGTTCAGCGCCGGAATACCGGTTTTCGACGCCGTGCAGAATACCGAATCCATTAATCAGTGGATGCAGAAATTACAGCAATGGGAGGATACGGTTACCCATTATAAAAGTGAACTTGATGCATATAAGAAGCAACTGGCTACCGCAACCGGCGCGCGGGATATTCAGGGTTTTCTCAGCGATGCCCGAAGCCTGAAAACCGATATTGATAATCTCCGTAAGAACGGTATTTCACTGGATGATCTGCTGACCACGCAGAACAGTTCATATTCTGCTGAACTGCAAAACCTTTACAGTAAATACAAATCGTTCAGCGTATGCAGCCCGGAACAGGAAGGAATAAAATCTCAGTCTCTGGCCGACAGTTGCAAACAGATAATCCTCAATCAGGCAATGGCGATTGAGAATACCACTGACGTTGAAAACAGGATCAACAGCACACTCAGCGATATATCAGACTTATCTGACCGTATATCGAATGCGCAGGACTTGAAAGAGTCTCAGGATCTGGCTAACGCCATCGCGGCGAAAAGCGTACAGTTAAATGTGCTGACGAATCAGTGGGAGATGTCTGTCAGACAGGCTGAACAGCGAACGACATTGCTGGAACAGCAAAGACAGAAAGCCTTTGAACAGCAGCAGCTAACGGCACCTGTTGCTGACCTTAATAATTTATAAGGAGGTTATCCGTGCTCAGATCCTTATTCACCTTATGCACACTCTCAGGCATGATATTACTGTCCGGCTGCAAGGAAACCAAATCCGAAGCCTGGTATAAGCAGCATCCTGACGAAACTTATGCGGTTTATACGCAATGCCTGAAGGATGGCGAGGCAAGCGATAACTGCGAATTTGCCCACCGGGCAGCACTTATGTTTGCACAGGAAGGCCAGCCCGGGGTTAAGGAGAAATTCGGGGCGATATTTCAGCAGGAAGCTGAAAAACGAAATGCAGTGACACAGTAATTTCTCCTCCAGCAAAACAGGGAATCCTCCCTGTTTTCTATTTCCTTTCTTTATATATCAGGTGAGGCACCATGTCCGGTGGTATTTTTGTTGGTATGGACAAAAACATCATGGATGGACTGAATGCCGTACTGGAAGGCCAGTCTTCCACTTACGGCACGATGATCAGCGTCATCATTGTCAGTTCTTTTACCTTATTTATACTGTTCCGCGGTTATCAGACGCTGGCTGGCAAACTCCGGACCCCGGTTGAAGATGTCGTCTGGGATGTGGGGCGAATGCTGCTTATCATCACCTTTGTGTTAAACCGGGATGGCTGGCTGGATATGGCAGTAGCGGCTATCCAGGGACTTAAAGACGGTATCAGCGGCGATGATAACGTCTGGGCACTGCTTGATACCGTCTGGGAAAAGGCACAGGCGCTGGGGCAAAAGTTATTTAATATGGACACCTCAAATTACGTCAAACTGAATGGTGGCCTTGCCGAAGTGCTGGTATGGGGCGGCTCTATTGTCCTGCTGATGGCAGCCACCTTTGTGAACCTGCTCGCCGAAATCACCATCCTGTTAATGACGACCACCGCGCCGCTCTTTATTTTTTGCCTGCTGTACGGTTTTCTTAAGCCGATGTTTGATAACTGGCTGAAAACGATTTTCGCGGCAATATTAACGATCATGTTTTCCGCCTTATCCATCCGTATCGCTATTAATTACCTGAATAAGATACTGGATGCTGCAACAAAAACATCCGCTGAAACCAATATGGTCACGCTGGCGGCGCAGTGCCTGCTGGCCGGGATTGCGGCAGGTGTGGTGGTCTGGTTCTCCGCGAAGCTCGCCAGCGCACTCAGCGGGGCCGCCGTACAGGCGGTGCTACAGGGGGCAGCCATGAGTGGTCTGAGCGGACTGGCGAATAAATCCGCCGACCTCACCGGTCCGGGTGTAAAGGGTGGTGCCCGCCTGGCTGCGAAAGGCGGCATGGCCGTCGCCGCTTCGACCGGCAGGCTCACCGGCGCAGGCGCGGGTAAAACCGTGAGCGCCTGGCAGAAACGCGCCGCCGCCATCGATAGTATGAAACGCCTGAACCGGCAGCGTCACCGTTAATCCTTCCTGCCGTTAATTTCCTTTCCCCGTCACGCCGTGGCCTGCGCCACCGGTGCGGTATTCCTGCATCCATACGATAAGGGGCTTCCATGAAATTCAGCATCATCCTTCTGATGCTGTGCGCGCTCACGGGCTGCGCACGGCATCAGGGCGGCCTCCCGCCGGTATCCGGCGAACCCGAGCCGGTAAATTCCCCCGCCATCATTCAGGAGCTGACTCACCATGTCTGATATTTAGAACATTGTTAATGTTTCCCGCTCTTTTGAATCCATCCTGCTGGAAAAGGAAGAGCGTTCCCGAAAAACTGCCTGGCGGGTGGCCGCTGCCGGACTGATTCTGGCCGCAATGGCGATTGCGGCCATTATTATTCTGCTGCCGCTGAAAACCACCGACACTGAATTATGGTCAGTGGATAAACAGACCGGGCGCTATGAATATATGACCCGCGTGAAGGAGCGGGATATTTCGTCTGAAAAGGCACTGGCGCATTCACTGGCAGCACACTATGTCAGACTCCGCGAGGGATATAATTATTTCTCCCTCCAGCGTGATTATGACGACGTGCAGTTATTTAACAGCGACAGCGTGAACCGGGACTATCTGGACGGGTTTAACGGCGACCAGGCACCTGACGTGATTTTTAACAAGGCGGAATATGTTGTTGATATCGCCATTATTTCCAATGTGCATGCGCCTGCCACCGGGCCGGATAATCTGGCAACCCTACGTATCAAGCGCACTATCCGCCGTATTGCTGATAATTCCGTGAAAACGGATGTGTGGAATATCCGCCTCACATACCGCTACGTCCCGCACCGGCAACTGACCGACAGCCAGCGCGAAGTGAACCCGCTGGGCTTTATCGTCACCAGCTACCAGCGCGACAAAGAGCTGAGGGGGGAATGATGCTGAAACACATTCTGCTCCTCACGGGTTTACTGGCGTCATGCGTGGCATGGAGCGCGGCGACACCGCGCGGCAGCGCGTATGACAGCCGGATGCAGAGCGTCACGTACAACAGCCAGAACGCCACGGTTGTCAGTACCCGCCCTGGCTACGTCACCATGCTGGTGTTTGACGATGATGAAACCGTTATCGATGCGCAGGCGGGTTTTCCCAAAGGCTGGACCGTGACGAAAAGCGATAACCGGGTGGGCGTCAGCCCGAACCCGATTACCCAGCCGGTCACGGACGCCAGCGGCAACAACGTCAGCCAGGTGTTTCTACCGACGGCAAAAGACTGGAATACTAATTTGTTCGTGGTGACATCGAAGCGCGATTACAGCCTGGAGCTGAACGTGCTGGATAAAGACTCCCCCGCCCAGGCATTTGTTATCCGCTACCGCTATCCCGACGTACTACGGAAAAAATCTGCCGCCGCCAGCGCCGCCCGTCAGCAACATCAGCAGGAAGCACTGGACCGGCAGCGGATAGCGGCGGCATTCGGACAGGCCACCACGGCGCGCAACTGGCGCTATACAAAACGGGTGGCAGCCGGTTCCGCCGCCATCGCCCCGGACTTTACCTGGGATGACGGTCGCTTTGCGTATATCGGTTTTTCTCCTGCGAAAACCCTGCCTTCCGTTTTCCGGATGGTTAACGGCCAGGAGCAGGCGGTCACGCCCGGAACGGTTAAACGGGGCAATTACACCGTGATGGTGGTTCCGGCATCGCCGCAACTGGTGCTGCGTTACGGCACCTCGGTGGTGGGGATCGAAAACGACGGATTCGGGCGTATCCCGCTGACCAACAGTGACACTGTTTCACCCTCCGTTATGCTGGAGGCAAAATGACCGACAAATCTTTCCCGGACGAACCGGAAAAAACCACCGCAGAACGGGAAGCGGAAGCCCGTGAACGCGCCCGCGCGGCAATGGCATATCAGGAGCCGGAGCAGAAAACGCCGCCCGGTCAGCCAGAAGTGACCCGTTTCCGTAAAGCTTCTGGTCGCCGCACACTGATCGTCAGCCTGCTGAGTCTGGTCCTGGTCATCGCGCTGGCATCCGGTGGCGATCGTCTTCTCAGCGCCCTGAAAAGGGGTGATGAGAAAGAATCCGACACCACGCCGTCGCCCTCCTCCGGTGCGGTGCAGCATGAACGTAAGAATCTGGGCATGGACAGTAATCCGTTTGGCCTGTTCGGGCCTGGGAGGCAGGAAAGCGCAGACGCTGCCAGTCAGAGCGCCCCTGCCACTCCAGCTCTGCCGCCTGAGCCGCCCGCCCTGAACAAGGCGGCAGCACTGGCTGACGGGCTGAACAACGGTAGCACAACGGCTGGCGGCAATCCTCACACGTCCCGTCGTGAACCGCGCAACAGCGCGGGAATGTCGGACAGCCCGCCAGCCTCCACGGCGTACACATCCTGTCAGTCGGTACTGGTTAATGGCGAAGATGGACGCCTGCGCTGTCCGGATACGACAGCACCGGCAGGCAGCAATAACAACGACAATCCGGACGTTGCCCGTGTCACCGGTGTCAGGCGGCTGGGCCTCGATCCCGATATCTATATCCCGGTGGATCGTTATATTCCGTGTTCGATGATGCGACGTTTCGTATCCGATGTTGGCGGTCATATCTCCTGCCTGATCGGGGAGGATGTCTGGAGCGCCAGCAACAATGTGAAGCTGATCCCGGCAGGAACGGTCGCCCGTGGTGTCTACCGCACCGGCGCACTGCAACACGGGCGCAGCCGGATGTTTGTGCTGTGGACAGAGCTGCGCACGCCGGAGCCCGGCAGCCTGCAAATCCCGCTCACCGATACGCAGGCCACCGGCCCGCTCGGTGAGGCGGGGATCGCGGGCTGGATCGACAGCCATTTCTGGGAACGTTTCGGCAACGCCCTGATGCTGAGTACCGTGCAGGACGTGGCGGCAGCGGCATCAGATGTCGCGCCGGGTAAAGACCGCAATACCGACTATACCGAAAACACCCGTGCCGCCACGGCCGAAATGGCGAAAACGACGCTGGAAAACAGCATCAGTATCCCGCCCTCGATGTACCTGAACCAGGGCGACGTGATCGGCATCATGACCGGTACGGATATTGATTTTTCCTCTGTTTATCAACTACGGCTGAAAAAGAAATGGTATGAGCGCTGAAAACCTGTCACTGGATTTTATGAAAAATCAGCTGTTCGGTGATTATCTGCCAGTCGAAGGGCTGACCGAAATCGCGATTAACCGACCGGGGGAACTGCACACCAGAATAAAGGGGGCATGGCAGCGGCATGAATCCCCGGTCACGCTGCGTCAGTGTTACGCCTTTGCCAGAGCACTGGCTTCCTGGCAGGACGATAATATTGACGATACGTCACCGATACTGTCGGCCACTCTCGAATCCGGCGAGCGTATTCAGACGATTATTCCCCCGGCCTGCGAGCGTAATACGGTGTCCATTACGCTGCGCAAGCCCTCTTTTGAACAGAAAACACATCAGTCATGGATTGATGCAGGTTTTTATCAGCGTGTGGCCGGTCAGGAGAAAACGGAAAGCCAGGATGATGCACTGGTTCAGTTATATCAAAGCGGGAACATCCCCCGTTTTATGGAAAAGGCGGTGGAATACGGCAAAACAATTTTTACTGTGGGTGAAACCGGCACGGGTAAAACCACCTACATGAAAACGCTGCTGCATTATATTCCGTCACACCTCAGATTGATCACCATCGAAGATAATCCTGAAATCCGGTTTTATGACCACGCCAATTATGTTCATCTTTTTTACCCGGCGGATGCCGGGGATAACGCCATTGTCACGCCCGGCAGGCTGATCCGTGCTAATTATCGTATGAACCCTGACCGGATATTGCTGGCGGAAATTCGCGGCCGGGAAGCGTGGGACGCGCTGAAAATTATTGGTTCCGGGCATGAGGGATTAATCACCTCCCTGCATGCGGGCAGCCCGGAAGAATGCATTGAAGGGATCATTGACCGCTGCTATGAAAACCCGGACTGCCGGAACATTCCTTACGATGTGCTGTTACGCAAGGTACTTAAAAGCATTGATGTCATCGTCAGTATTGATATACACGGCGATGTGCGCCGGATGCGCGACATTTACTTCAAACCAGTTCATTTAAATAGCATGAAAGAAACATTCAGAAAATAACTCCGGCAAATAACATTACCCAAGATACGTAACCTTTCATTAATCATAATGGTAACTGAAATGAAAAAAGCAATATCCTCCGTATTATTGTTCTGCGTTATTGCGTCATGTTCAACAACTGTACTGGCTGCTGATGCCTGCGAAGTGGCGTTATGTATGTACGGTAAAGCAACCAGAAATGGCGGCGGCAGTGAATGTCATTCCGCTGAACGGGCATTCTTTAATATCGTAAAAAAGAACAGGCATGGTTTTCTGCCTGACCATACGGCCGATGCCAGAAAATCATTTTTAAGAGAATGTGATTCGGCAGACCCGGCGACTATCGGTCAGATCATCAGTAAATATGGCCGCGTTCGTGGTTAATACTGGCGAGACCGGCACAGAGCGTGACGGTTTTCAGGTTTTTACGGCTTCTGTTTTTCGCGGATTAAGGAGCGAAGAAACTGGGGCCGCAAAAATGAGGCAGCGGACAGAAATATTTTCGCGGGTTAAGGAGCGAAAATAATTCAGGCACCGCGCCTCACCTGCAAACAGCCGCGCCCACGCGGATTTTGCAGGCCGGGGGGAGCCGGATAAATTTCGCCGCCCCAGCGAGCGAAAAGCTGTCGCCCACGACAGCGGTTTACCGGGGGGCATCGCCCCGCACACCGTCGCAGCTAAGTCTCCGGCCAAAAGCCGGTAGCGTGGCGCGACCATCCTCTTTAAAGGTCAGCTTCCCTTTTATTCCCGCTACGAGGAACGAGTAAAGGGAAGAAAAAGGCGAAAGCGACCGTCTTAAAGGGGATGGTCGCGCGTAGCGTGCGACGGTGTGCCGCCGTTGACGTTGGGGGTTTTGGCGCGGCGTCCAGCGGCGACATTACCCCCATGCGACAGGCAATAAGGGCGTCCAGCCCGCATGCACTGGCGCACGCCGTTCGGGCAGGCAAGCATGCTTTCCTGCACATGGCCGCAACGCGGCCACCTTCTTTGCCCCATACGGTCGCCCCGCCTTTTCGCCCGACACCGTGGGGCGAATTGATAGGGCGATGTCATGGGGCGAACTGCTGACGAAGGAGGCAATGTGATTTTGAATAAGCTGGCCATGTCACTGTCGCCGATAGTGAATGGCGCGCTGAGCTTCATCGCTTTTATGCAACAGCATCAGCTGATGCTGGCGCTGTTATCGGGGCTGACGATGCCGTTTTTCGCATCGATGAGAAGCGATGAACGGCAAAAAGCTCCGTTGTGGCAAAAGCTGATTATCGCTTTTTCCATGCTGTGTTTTCTTTCCGGCACCATGGGGCCGGTACTTATCTGGATTATCCAGTGGCTTTATCGGGGCCGTGTTATCGCCAGCATTCCCGTTTTGGCATGGCCGGTGCTGATTGCCTTTACCGTAACGGGTTTTATTTTGCATATTCTGCTGCGCAGGGTATTAACCCCTGAGTTAGACAAAATAAAGAAACACCTCGTCAGGAAAACCACGCTTGAACGGGAATTACGCACCGATGTCCGCACGGTGAAATCCCTGCTGCCGGAAACGCTGCATTATGACCCGCTGGATTATATCGACCTCAACAAAGGGTTATTTATCGGCATGAACCGCGATATTCAGCCGATGTACCTGCCGTTAAAAGACTGGCAAAAACAACACGCGGATATCATCGGCACCACCGGCGCCGGTAAAGGGGTGGCTACCGGGTTATTGCTTTACCAAAGTATTCTGGCCGGTGAAGGCGTATTTGTGATGGACCCCAAGGATGATGAATGGGCACCCCACCTTTACCGCAAAGCCTGTGAAGATGCAGGAAAACCTTTTGCCCTGATTGACCTGCGAAAACCCCAATACCAGTTAAACCTAATTGAAGAGATCACTGCCGATGAACTGGAAGAACTTTTTGTTGCTGGTTTCAGCCTGGCAGAGAAAGGCCAGGAGTCAGACTTTTATCGCATTGACGATCGGAAGGCGGCGCGCATAGCTGCGCAGTTTGTCACCCGTAATACTGCCTCAACCATTCGGGATGTGTATAACGGAGACTACGTTCAGGGTATTGCCGATAAGATAAAAGCCTTCTTCGGGAAAATTGAAGAGCTGGCCTTGCTAAATGCCATTAATGCCCCCACCGGATTTTCGCTTAATACGATATTTGAGGAAGGCGGTTGCTGCTATGTGATTGGCTCAATGCGCAACAGCAAAATCATTACCGCGCAGCGCATGCTGCTGGTTCGACTATACCAACTGGCAGAAAGGCGCGAGCGGGTGAAGGACGTGCCCCGCCCCATTGCTATTTATCTTTCCGAACTGAAATACCATTTATCCAGGCCCGCGCTGGAAGGTTTAGGCGCGGCACGCGATAAAGGTGTGCACATTATTATGGACCATCAGTCGATTGCCGATTTAAAAGACTGCCCGGCAGATTTGAAAGGTGACGCCGTTGTCGGCGCGGTCGTTGAGAACGCTAAATTCAAACTGGTTTATCGGGTCATGGATCCGGACACCGCTGAATGGGTAGCAAGGATGTCCGGCACCATATTAGTCGATGATGAGGTCCGCAAAGCGAAAACCGATGCCGTACTGACAGAGACAATCGACGATGAACGCACCATCAGGCAGGCGGAGCGTTTCTTTACCGACAGCAATATGATCCTGAACCTACCCGATTTTGTCAGCTTCATCTTTACGACAAAAACACTCCCGTCGGCCTCTCTGATTTCGCCCATCAGGGTGAAAAAACGCGAACTGGAGATCTGTGCCGTGTCGCCCGCGATTGCCGCCACCGCCGCAACGGTAAACATCACCCTGGATTTTAGCGAGGAGGAAACCTCCCCCGGACCCGCATCAACACCGGATATCACAGCAACTCGATCCGATCTTTTTTTTAATACGGATGAAAAAGACACGACAACACCGAATACCAATAAAGAAGAAAACCCGTCATTGCTGGATTTTTAAAGGGGGAATGATGCTGATCACCGCATACAGCGAACGCCAGACGCGACACCGTGAAAAAATACAACGACTGCTGAATTTCCTGAAAGAAGAAACGTACAGTGACTTTAAAACACTGATGCTGCTGTTCGGCTTCAGGGATCATAAATCACTGTATTCCCTGCTTTCAAAAGTCGAGGGCATGGGCTTAATACAAAAGCATGTCTTAGTATCGCGCACGATGAAGATTTCATTGTGGGGCATAACCAGTGACGGGATAGCCGTCGTGTTAACCCCCGACGATGCACTTTTCCCGGCGCGCTTTGAGCCTTCAAAAATCACCGGCTGGACGCTGGAGCACCACCTTGATAATCAGGCAGCCCGCATCATCCTTGAGCAAAAAGGCGCATCCGGGTGGGTAAATGGCGATCGCACGACCTTCCTCAGCCGTTACCAGGTTAGTCACCGCCCGGACGGGCTGATCACCCTGCCCGGCGACACGGTGATCGCCATTGAGACCGAGCGCCGTCTGAAAACCAAAGCCCGTTACCAGTCAATCATCGCCAGCCATTTACTGGCCCGGACCCGTAAAGACTGGATTTGCGTTTTTTATATTGTGCCGGACCCGCAGAAAAAGCGCGGCCTTATACGGCTGTTTGACAGCATCACGCACGTTATTGTTAACCATCAGCACATCCCGCTGGAAACCCGCCACCGGAATGTCTTTCGCATCTACACGCTCGACGAGCTGCAACGGCTGGATTTAAACCACTGCATATAGTTCTTCTGCATCACTTAAAGTCCCACCCCGCCCACCGGCAGCGCAAGGACCTGAAATAATGCCCCTCGAAATACTCACCCAACATCAGAACAGACAGGACACCAGAATGAACAGAGAAACTGACCGACTTTCGGACGTACTGACCGAAATGAGCGCAAAAGCGCTGGTGACATGGATGACACATTCCGCATTGCGCGACATACCGCGCGAAGCATTACTGGTTCGCGGCCACGATTTTGTGTATGCCCTACATGCAAATTTTATGCTGCTGCGTGACGTTTTGTCAGAAACACTGGAAGATATTGAGCAGCAGAGCCGTGACCTCGAAGAAAAACTGGATAGCCTGGAACAGCGGCTACTTGCGCTTCAGGCAGTTGCTGGTAACCGAGAATAGCTGCCCATTCAGCCCTGTCCGTGTGACTTGCTTTATTCCACTGTAGAGACATGACTGTTCGGTGCTCGCCTGGCTGCGCTCCGCCTCTCTCGTGTCTCTACAGCGTTACTGTTTTAAGCGGCCCTACACGCAAAGCCGCATTCTGTTGCGACTCCTTCCTGCTCAGATTTTATCCATCAAATAACGATGCGCTTTGGATGCCGCGCTGGCAGCCTTGAAAATATAGCGTTTGTCGTTCTTCAGTGCTTTCAGCCAGGAAGCAATATAACTTTCATGCTGAACCTCTCCGACAATCCCCAGGTCCGCCATCAGGTACGCGCTTCCCAGTTCGGCGATCAACTCCTCAAACGCATACCCCTCACTGCCAAACTTCCCTTTCATTTCACGATTCAGCCGAATTTTGGCTCCACTCCAGTGAACCAGCTCATGCAGACCCGTAGCGTAGAAATTGGCAGCATCGCTAAAAAGACGACGTTCCGGTAAATAGATTTCATCGGTTGACGGTGCAAAAAAGGCGTTTTGTCCCTTCTCAATGATAGTTGCACCACTGTTACGGGAAAGCGCTTCCACCTGCGGTAACGGCTCAAAGGTCTCTGCCGGGAAAACGGCTTTGTCGCTCAAAGGCAAACCATCAATTTGCTCAACATTAAACACGGTGAACGTCTTCAGCATCGGGATATAGTCAGTTTCTCCGTCGTCATTTTCCTTTTCCAGTGTGGTATAGAAAATGGCGGTAGTGCCGTGTTCCCCTTTACGCACCTGCCCGCCTTCCGCTTGCGCCTGTTTGTAAGTCATCCAGCGTGAATCCTTGAATCCCTGTTCTGACGCACTGCTCCACAACAACATGATATTCATCCCGCTGTAAGCAGCACCAGTCGCATAATTTGAAGGTAATCCTGACATGCCCGGTACGCGCTGCCATGGGCAAGACCACGGTTTTACACCGGCTTCAAGCGCTGCAATGATGTTATCGGTGACGGTCTGATAAAAATCTGTTCTGGTTTGAGAAAATTTCGTTTTTGAGGAGCCTGACTGCTCCAGCGGGGATACGCTGGTCACCGTTGCGGTGTTAGGGGCGCTAGTCTGGGTAGTATGCAGGGAAATGGTCATGTTTTTTCTCCGTCAGTGGTGTGATTTTCGTCTTCGTATCGCCTGACGGTTCGCTTTCCCGGCATCGTTCCTGCACGCAAGGGCGCAGAATGCGTGCCATTTACCCTTGCGGGACGGGTTGTGTTGGGAAACGATTTAACGGAAGCAGATATGAAAAGGGAAAGCACGTAGGAGAGGACCTGCTGCCTTCTACCAGTGTTGTAACGCAGCTTGCTTCATGGTGTTGATAATTCGGCTTATTATTTTGAGGATGGGATGTATACGATCCGAGATCCGGAAACATAGAGACCATCCATCTCAAGTGTTCTGTTGAATCACTTTTTTGTTTAAAGAAGCATCATAAAAGTATTGGTTTTTTTTATATTCTCAGTAATATAGATTTACAATTGGTTTCTAGTTGTTCAAAAAGTAATGACAACAAGTAATTAATTTTCTTACTGTTATTGTTGTTATTCGCTCCCTCAAATTGGAGTCAGGTGATGCAAATAGCTGGCGGTCTTTATCGTGAACTCTGTGAGAGTCCCTTCTGGGATATGACCTTCGGGTCTGGTGGCCGTGCGGCTATGGCTATAGCTTCACTTTGCTCAGATTCAGAGTTACATACCTATGCATCTGCATCCGATGAAAGCGCTATTTCGCAACTAAAAAGCCAAGGTATCCGTATAACTACAAATTTTCGACCTACATCTATTGCCTTTGCCTATTTCCATCCGCTTTCGGTTCCTCACATTGAACCATCCATCAAAAAAATTGAACGCCAAAGTCCAATCCATGTGACTGGAGAAGCAGTGTTACGCTTCGGATTTTTGGAGGGAGATGCTGTCGTTCAAGCTAATAGGGCTGTTTACGACCCTCAGACATGGCGTAATCCCCAAGCCTTTTACGATAACGGTTCTAAAGCTAATGAGCTTTCTATCGTCCTAAATGAATTAGAGTTACAGCATGCAACGGGTATTGCACAGCAAGAAGAAGCAGTATCTCAGCTAATAAAGATGCAAAATGCTTATTCTGTGGTTGTTAAAGCTGGAATAAAGGGTGCAACCGTGTATGAGAGAACGGGGAAAATTACCCATATACCAGCATATCGCTCTTCGAAAGTATTCAAGATCGGTACAGGAGATGTATTTAGCGCCATATTTGCATTTCATTGGGCCTACCGAGGTTGTTCAGCCGAAAAATCTGCTGATTTGGCTTCGAGGTCGGTCGCTCTATATTGTGACAGCCGCCAGTTAACTTTTAGCCAAACATTAATGCCAAAATTATCGCCAGTAACCTATATTCCACAGGCAAAAATTTGCTTAGAAGGAGCCGTTGATTCATTAGGTCAACGATATGTACTTGAGGAAGCTCGTTTAGCATTGAGTGAGCTCGGGATGGAAGTGTACTGCCCTGAACTATCATTCTCCACTTTAGACATAGTGGCTGATGCTTTGCTGGTTGTAGATGATGGGTTAAATATCGACGCCAAGAATCGCATTAACAATGCTATAGCAGAAGATATTCCTGTCGTCGTGCTACGTGAACGGATTACTACAAATACGACAGAGATTAAAAGCGCTTTAATTACAAATGATTTCACTACAGCAATGTACCTAACCGCCTGGTCAATTGATGCTTATCAAGCGTCAACTCCACAATAAAAAATGTAATTAATAATTATTGCGAATTAGGTTGTATAACGAAATGAAATTATCTGAGGCTTTGTTGACTTATGTCAGATGTGTATATAATTTATCCATATGAGAATGTTAATATAACCCAGCGGTTGCATGAACTCCTTTCTCAACAATGGGATGTATGGTGGGATGACAATATTGTTGGTGAATGGAGACCTGCTATTGAAAAAAACCTTGCCGAGACGAAATGTGTTTTGGCGTTGTTTTCAGACTTTTCGCGCAAAGCGACCGTCACCGACGAACTAAGAGTGGCTCAAAAACATACTCAAAATATTATCGGGTTAACAATAGATGAAAGTGATCCTCCCTATCCTTTTGGAAGTTTAACGAGTATTGACCTTCGCGACTGGGATGGCGATGCATCTCATCCAGGTTTCCTACAACTGCAAAGAAAAATTGCACGAGTTGTATTGCCTCGTAAGGCCCCTAGTAGGCTGCAGGCAACCTCAGGTAGTAACTTACTTATTCCTAACATATTTATGTCTGTTTCATCTCATGAGACTCAGTTCTCACCTTCTGATGCATTAGAAGTGCTCAGAGTACATAAAACATCATCAATCCTTGTGTCAGCCTATGATTTAGTGAAATCCCATGACAAAAGAGAAATGCTTAGCAAAATTAAAGCATACCGCAAAGCAGGTGGCTTCGTTCTGATTGATTCTGGCAACTACGAAGCACGTCGATTGCAGGATAAAGAATGGAAACCCATTCACTACAGACAAGCACTGATGGATACACCCCACGATTGGGCATTTTGTTTTGATGTGGCAAAACCGAACCCCGAACCAGAAAAAGCCATAGAGCAGATAGTGAAGGCTGTTAAAAGGGATTCCAAATTCACAACTGCACCAATGCTACCCATCGTGCATGTTTCACAGGATGATGCTGGGCTTTCTAGATTACCTGTGATCGTAAAAGGTATTTCTGAGCGACTAAATCCTCAAGTTATAGCTATACCAGAAAGAGAACTTGGCGCTGGACTTGCTGCCCGGGCTAGTACAATGAAAAAAATAAGAAAATCCCTAGATGAGCTCCCATATTATCAACCTGTTCACCTGTTAGGTACCGGAAATCCATGGAGCATTGCAGTTCTTGTTGCTGCTGGTGCAGATACATTCGATGGTTTAGAGTGGTGTCGTTTTGCAATTGATCCTCGGCGGGGGCGGCTACATCACTTCCAACATTTCGATTTTTTCAAAAATAGTGGAGAACGAACGCCTTTTCTTGACATGGTCGATGCTCAACCAACTATTGGATATGCAGGGCAAGTAGCATTCTACAATTTGGAATACTACGCAGAATTTGGTCAGCTTATGCGTAGTATGATATCGACAAAAGATGCTGAACCCTTCGCGACAGGAGTAACAAGATTGTTCAGCAATGAGTTAAGAAAGCTTTTTCCTGAGGTTTTTCCATGAATAATTACACACCAGAGGCTTTATCTCGAGCCGTAAAAGCCTTATGTGCAGATCTAGATACTCGAATTGAGTGCGGGTTGGTATCTGATGAACGCTATTTATGGTGGGAACTCTCATGCTGCATACTCAGCAGCCAAGTGCCTTACCCTCTTGCTGTCGCTGCAGCTGATATCATTGACAAAGAGCAGTTGCTTCACAACTCTTACGAAAACCGTGACGAATTGATAACTCTTTTGTATGCAGTTCTTAAGAGACCATTGGAGGTTGAGGGTAAAAAACGGAATTATCGCTTTCCTAAAGCTAAAGCTGAACAACTAGCTGCAACACACACAGCAGTTGCCCAAACGGGGAAATCACTAAACTCATTGGTTAGCTGCGATGTATATTACGTACGCGCATGGCTGGTGGCTAACGCTCAAGGTATAGGGCCAAAGCAAGCAAGCATGTTTCTTCGCAATTGTGGAGCAACTTATGACTTGGCCATTTTGGATCGTCATGTATTAGATTATATGTCTGCGCTTGGTATTTACTCAGGCAGTCAATCATCTATTTCAGGTTTAAATAAATATGGCCAATACGAAAATAAGTTACGTGACCATGCAGAGAAAATGAACTGTCAAGTCGGGCTGCTCGATTGGGCAATTTGGATTGTAATGCGAGTTGCGAAAAGAAATTATCAGGAGGAGTTAGCATGAGCATCGTTACTCTCGTTTCTGGCGGACTTGACTCGACACTGGTCGCTAAATTGGCGCAGGAAGAAGGGTTGCAAATTTTCCCCCTCTTTATCGACTATGGACAACGAGCTCGGGATAGGGAACTTGCAGCGTGCAAGTTATCGATGAGTACATTGGGACTGCCTGAACCAGAAATAGCAAATTTGGCTGGCTTTGGCCAACTAATACACTCTGGCCTCACCGACAAATCATTGCATGTAATTAATGATGCCTTCACTCCGGGGCGAAACCTGCTTTTTTTACTAACAGCTGCTGCCTATGCTTATCAGAAAAATGCAGATGCTATTTCTATTGGTCTACTCCATGAAAGCACAAGCCTCTTTCCAGATCAGACGTCAGAGTTTCTTGCTAGGGCGGAAATAATGATTTCATTATGCATGGGCAGAAAAATTAAAGTACTTGCCCCCCTTTCTGTTTTCACTAAATCAGACGTGGTTATGTTAGCAAATGAAAAAGGGATTTCAAATACGTACTCGTGTCATATGGGTAATGAAAAACCTTGTGGAAACTGCATCTCTTGTAATGAATTTAAGTTCGAGGATATGAATAATGGGCGGTAGCAGCACAGGTGGATGGAGCAGGCTTGGAGATGTGAGAGCCCTCGAACAAAAAGCTAAAGAAGCACTTAATGAGGGTAGAAGAAATGTATTCATCAGTTTTGCGACTGAAGACATGAATGAAGTTAATCTTCTCCGAGCCCAGGCTAAAAATGAAAATAATGATATTGAATTTAATGATCACTCAGTCCGAGAGCCTTATAACAGTGAACAAGCAGAGTATATTAAACGCAAGATTAGTGAACGCATTAATCGCGCATCAGTGACAGTTGTTTTTGTTTCCGATTCGGTAGTGCAGAGTCACTGGGTTAAATGGGAAGTAGAAAAAAGCCTTGAACTCGGGAAAAAGGTTATAGCAGTACACCCAGGCACACATTTTGATGGAGTTCTACCCAGGTGGATTTCTGATAATAATATAAAAATCATACCGTGGTCTAATTTATCTACTGAACTTAAATAAAAAATTAAGTATGAATCTATGGAATTGAGAAATTCCATAGATTCATTTACAGTATTTGATGAGCATAATCATGAAAACCATTCATCTCTTTAATCGCGTAACTTCATATAGTTAAAATCAAACTTGGTTGATTTGTATAAACCTCTCTCACATCCAAAACAAGAACAAATTAGCATAGAGAGTACATCCGATTTTTAAAATCTCATAGTTAAAAAATCAGGCTAGAAATTTCAAAAGATGAAATTTTTCCTGATTGGAATAAATCCACAACTTTTAACATTGTGATTGATAAAAAAACACAAACTCCAACATTTTTATATATGTCATTTAAGCTAAGCCGCACTAGTGGTCAAAATCACATTTCTACGTTTCCTAAAATTATTAATTTTTCACTTTGGATAGACAAAACTTCACTTTTAGCTGCTAAATAAGTGTCAATTTCCCATTGAGCCATTGCTGCGCCCATAAACTTCTGCTCATATACATTTCCGACATCCATATTTTGGCATGCAATATAACAATTAGCTAAGGTCGCAAATATCCATCGTTTATCTGGCCTGTCAAAAAAGTCCGCTGACGATTCAATCAAAGTCAATGATTTTATTATTGACTTTCGTATTTTGTGAGCGCTCATAAAATCATATATTTTCTCAGCTTTTTCGTATTGCTCATGTGCACGATACTCAAAGCACAAAGCGAAATTTTCACCGTTGTAATAGTCTCGCCGAACTTCATATCCCCGCCCATAATAACTTATAGCCAAGTCAAGTGCAGCACGATCCCCCTGTAAAAGCCAAAGTCTCTTATTTATTGCCCCGGCAATTCCCAAAGTTTCTGGATCATTTGAGTGTGCAGGTTTGAGAGGAGTTAACACTGTTATACCTTCATGCAATGCAGCTATCTCATCAGGAAGTTGCGATTTATATATACTTAGAGCAAGTTTTTGAAGGATATCAGGCTCTTCGGGCCTCATTTCGCGTGCAGCTTTGAAATGCTCAACTGCTAAAGCATGTTGACTTTTTCTTAGAAACTTCTCGCCTTCAAACATATGATGAGCAAGTTTCTTTTGCGCAGCCTCAGCCTCATCGACCAGCTCAATGATCCTACCCACGTAATGTGGACACGTCCCTAAGCGAGGGTCTGGTTTTCGAAC
>OLNK01000109.1_pt1 | contig 121231 bp, 139 predicted proteins | sample 1672791 | NCBI WGS metagenome assembly OLNK01 (sample SAMEA3136724, study PRJEB25190) | human gut metagenome | biome: human gut; feature: human-associated habitat; material: faeces | place: Austria | collected 2013 | reverse complement strand
CAGCTAGTACTTCGGCTTCAACAAGCGCAAGTACATCGGCATCTACAAGTGCTTCAATTTCAGTAAGCGAAAGCGAATCAACAAGTACTTCAGTAAGCGAAAGTGAGTCAACTTCTACTTCATTAAGTGAAAGTGAATCTACTTCTGAATCAGTAAGTACAAGTGAAAGCATATCAGCATCTGCAAGTGAATCAGAGTCTCTAAGTACTTCTGAATCATTGAGTGTTTCTACTAGTGAATCACAGTCAACTTCAGATAGTATTAGCTCTTCAGAATCTATGTCTACATCTACTTCAGAAAGCTACGCAACAAGTGTTGTTACAAGCACTGCAGGTGGTGGAACAGCTTATCGTCAAGTTGTAGTTGATACTCGTGCTCCTTTACAAGTAGCTCCAAGAGTTACTGAGGAAGAAACTGTAGAGGATGATGTAACTCCTAAGGCTAAGGAAGAGACAATCGAAAAAGAAAAGATGCCTAAATCAACATTGGATGTTGCTCATAGAGTATGGTGGTCTTGGATTCCAATTATAGGAGCTCTATCTTCTTTGATTAATGCTATCAATTCTAAAAAAGGTAGAAATGATGCTTCTAAAGATAAAGGAAATAATGATGCTTCTAAAGAAAAAGAAGATAAATAAATAAAATAATGATAAAATAACAGTAACTAACTTTTGGTTACTGTTATTTTTTTGGGAGTGATTTTTATGAAGGAAAAGACGCATTTGGTTAGAAATCGATGTCTTTTTTCAATTGTTATTATTTTAATTTATTTTGTTTGTCATAGAATTCCATTGAATGGAATTGATATGAGTGCTTATGATAATTTAGGGTTGGATTTAGGTTCTATATTGACTTTAGCGGTAAATGGTTCGAACAAAAGATGTTATGTCATGAGCTTAGGTATTTCGCCTTATATTACGGCTAGCTTAGTTGTTACTATTTTATATGCTATGCGATCTAAAGAGGCTAAGGCTCGTACGTCACCTAAGGCAATGAATTATTGGATTACTGCATTTACATTTATAGTTACATTAGTTCAATCTATTTTTTATGCTCTTGGTTTAAAATATATTGATCGTAATATAATGAGTATTTTGGTTGCTATTTTTGAATTAATGGCAGGAGCGAGTATTGCACAATTTTTATTGATGAAAAACAAAAAATATGGTGTTGGTGGATTTGCTCCAATCATTATTATCAATATGACTGAATCATTGATTGGAATATTAATGAAATCAACGTTTGAAGCATTGAAAATTCCATTAATCATTTCGTTTGTGATGGTTATTATTATGATGTTTATGGAAATGCATGAGAAAAGAATTCCACTTCAAAGAGTATCTGTGCATAATGTGCATGCCGAAAAGAATTATATGGCAATTAAATATAATCCAATAAGCTTTATGGCGTTAATGTTTGGTTCTGCAATATTTATGATTCCTCAATTAATAATTGCTTTTATTCATTATTTTCATAAATCAGACATTATCAATTTCTTATATAAAAATTTCAATTTATCAACCGTATTTGGTATGAGCGTATATATTATTATGATGTTTTTGTTTACGATTCTATTAAGCTTATTATTTGTGAATCCAAAAGATTTATCAGATGGTCTTCTTCAAAGCGGAGATTGTATAGTTAATGTTCCTGCAGGTAAGCCTACACGTCGATATATTCGTAAATGGGTTTTAATATTGAGTTGTTTAAGTGGAGGCATCATGTGTGCTTGTTTAGCACTATGTATGTATTTACAGTATAAAGGTATTGTAGATGCATCCGTGGCCATGCTTCCAACTACGTTTATGATGCTTTCAGGATTTGTTTGTAGTATTTATTTAGAAATTCGTGCTTATCGTGATTTTGATTCATATAAGCCATTTATATAGGGGTAGTATTTATGATGTATTTTGTACCTTCCTGGTATCATGGAAATGAATATAAAGAAAATGAACAATATTTTTATGTGCGTCGTGCAGTAACAGAATTTGATGATAGTGTTAAACAAATTCAGATGTTTAACCGTAATGACATTATGGATTATAAGATTCTGAATTTGTCTTATAGTCCTAACTTTAGACATTTTCTTCATAGACAGAGTGTATTCCATGCACCATATTGGTCTTGTTTTGATGCGATACAAGAAATTCGACGTACAAAGGTAGATATTCTTTCATATCATGATTTGATGTGGCCAGACCATACGGAATTTGTCTATACACCATTTTGTATTGTGGCTTATGTAAATAATCAAAAATATGCAGAAGTACATTTTGGTGAAGATGGAAACATGATTGAAGTCTTTTTGTATCAAGATAATATGATGGTCCGTAAAAATGTATATGATGATCGAGGCTTTTTATCGGTTACTATTGTTTATGAAAATAATCAAGCTATTTATGAACAATATTTGGATGGAAAAGGGAATTGGAAAATGTGTCATTTCTTTGAGGATGGGCATATTGAAATCAATTCTGAGAATCCATTTTATTTGATTGATAATAAAAGATTTAAATTTAATTGCTTGAGCTATGATTCCATGGAATCATTGATTGAAGAAGTATTTTCAACATATTTAGATGAAATGACAGAAAAGTCAGATATTTTCTGCTTGGCTATGCATGTTCTACATCATGATATGTTAGAAAAATTGTTTGAAAAACGTAAGACGATCTTATCTTTTTACCAAAATCGTTTGGAATTGTTTGAAGATCCTGAATTGAAGTCTTTGATTCAAAATACGAACTATTGTATTGTGGATTCGAAACATAAGATTTCAATGTTAGAAGACTATGCAGAAAAGAAACTTTCAATTGTAGATATTACACCTTTTGATACGCGTGCGGATTTTGGGATTAGTCAACAATTAACGGTTCAAAACATCTTGGTTCCTATTGATGCGATTGAACAATCTAAATTTGAAGAATTGATTCTTTTATTCGCATCTTATTTTGAAATGAATGAAACAGCTCGTGTTCATTTCTTTACGCGAAATGCAAATTGGGATCGTGTGGATTCGGTTTTGAATTTTACGAAAGAAGTACTAAAAGTAAATGGACTCGATGAAAGATTGGCTCGAAAAGAGACGAATGATAAGGCTGAGTTTGATTTGGATGGAGATAAGAAAGTTCCAATCAAGTTCTTTGTGGATCAATGTGTGGATGAGTTGAGTATTTCTAAATGTATACGTGAACAGCGTATTATGGTGGATGTGACAGCACGTCCAGATTTATATTTACAGATTTCATGTATTAGTAGTGCCATTCCGCAAATTGTTTCTTTTAATACACAATATGTACATGATGGAAAGAATGGTTTTATTGTCAAAGAAGTGTCTGAAGTATTGAATGGCTTAAAATATTATTTGGATAATATTACGAATTGGAATAAGTGTATGATTTATTCTTATGAATTAGGTAAAGAATATAATACGGCAAGTTTAATTCGTAAATGGAAGGGAGTTATGAAGCAAGTTGAACAAGATTAGTGTTTTACAAGTTGGAAATGAAGATTTAAGTTTAACACTTCATATTCCTGACTTTGTGGATTGGAATTATGTGGACGATTTAGAAGAAGCTACAGAACGTGGTTATGATGTATGCGTTTTAAATCGTTGCGTCAATAAAGAAGAGGCATATATCTTATTAAAGAAGATTCGTGCTTATACAATGTTTGTGCTAGATTCGGTTGAATTGAAGGGTTGGACAAAATGGATTTATGCTTCTAGAATGGCTAAATACGTAGATATAGTTTCTCTACAAACGTTTATTGATAAAGATATACAACTTTTCTATTCGCATACTTATGGTGAGAAATTTGTTCCTCAAGCTCTATCTGTTTCGCAAAGCTTTAAAGGTAGTATTTTCTGGAATGGCTTTTCAGGTGTTGAACTTGAAGGTGATTATGGGGATGATTTTTATCAAGTGGCGTATTGGAGATATAATATCCCTTTATTTAAAGGTCAAACTTTAGATTTATGGTTAGAATACGAAAAGGATGAGTCGATTTCGATTGAATTGAAAATCGAACAGTTTGAAGGTGGTTCACTTTCAGACTTACAAAATCGATGGATTTATTCAGAAAAAGATTTAAGTTCGATTGTTCATTTAAGTAATGATAAGATAGACGGTCCAGTATTTATTTCTTTAAATGCTAAAGGAAAGGGTAAATTAAAAATTATTGGTTTACATGATCGTCATTCACGTAAAGAATATGGATCATTTTTACCGGGTGGTGTACGCATGGTTTCTTCTAAACGTGAAGAAGTCTTTATGTACTTTGATCCAGGGGATATGAAACCACCTTTAAATGTGTATTTTAGTGGTTATAAGACGCAAGAAGGTTTTGAAGGCTTCTATATGATGCGTAATATGGGAGCACCATTCTTATTGATTTCTGAATCAAGACTTGAAGGTGGAGCCTTCTATTTGGGAGACAAAGAATATGAGGATTATATTGTTTCAGGCATTGAAGATTGTTTAAATCAACTTGGATTTGATCGTTCTCAACTTATTTTATCTGGACTTTCTACGGGAACCTTTGGAGCTTTATATAATGGTTGTAAATTAAGGCCACATGCGATTTTATTAGGTAAACCATTGGCTAGTTTGGGTGATATGGCCAATAATGAACGTATTTCTAGACCTGGAGGTTTCCCAACTTCATTAGATGTTTTAGTGAAAAATTGTGGGGATATGAGTGAACAATCTATAGATGTATTGAATCATCGCTTCTGGGATTTGTTTGATCAAACAGATTGGTCTCAAACTAAATTTATTGTTTCTTATATGTTAGAAGATGATTATGACATGACGGCCTATAATCGTTTGATTTCACATATTGATGATGTGGGTGTTCAAGTGATTGGTAAAGGTATTCATGGAAGACACAACGATGATACGTATAGTATTGTTGCGTGGTTTAAAAAACAATATGACGAAATACTAAAAATTGATTTTGATCGAGGTGAACCAAATGAAGAATAAGGCATGGAAAGTAGTATGGAATGAAGATACGTTTGGAACCTATTTATATGGATCTAAAATTTGGTTTCATTCTCGTGAAGATATTGAATTTGAAAATGAATTGATGCCTCCGGGAACAATTATTAAAGAGTGGTATTCTAAGGTCAACTATCAAATGATGCGTACGGAACCATCCTTGCCAATTATTGATGGAGAGAGTTCTTATCATATTCAAGTGAATATGAGTGATTTTGAATTGTATATTATACGAATGGTATTTTATGATCGTTATGAAAATGAGGCGGGTACATTGATTATTCGTGAACCGGAAATGGATTTTAAGTGTCCTTTAAAGACATATAGCTATCGTGTACAGTTGATTAATGCGGGTGGTACGAAGATGCATTTTCATTCTTTTGTGATTACAGAAAAGGAAGGGTAAGATGAATAAAATTGATAAGAGATTACACTTTCTTTTGGGTAAGGTCAAAGAGGAGTGTAAAAAGGTTAAAGAGCTTAGTGATTATGAATTGAAGAATAAAACGTTGGAATTCAAAGAACGTTTACATAATGGAGAAACAACAGATGATCTTCTTCCAGAAGCGTTTGCGGTATGTTGTGAGGCGGATTATCGTGTATTAGGTATGTTTCCTTATGATGTACAGATTTTAGGTGGTATTGCACTTCATTTGTGTTATTTATGCGAAATGAATACGGGGGAAGGAAAAACTTTAACGGCAACAATGCCTTTATATTTAAATGGATTGACGGGTAAAAGCTCAATATTAGTGACGGCCAATGAATATTTGGCCATTCGTGATGCCGAAGAGATGGGTCAAGTTTATAATTTTTTAGGTTTGAGTGTAGAAGCAGGTGTAAAGCGTGATACAAATGAAAAATTAAATAATGATTCAAAAAAGGATGTCTATGATGCGGATATTGTATACACAACTCATGGTTCATTGGGCTTTGATTATTTATTAAATAACTTAGTACAGTCAAAAGAAGATCGTTTTATGCGTGACTTCTATTACGTAATTATAGATGAGGCGGATTCTGTTTTATTAGATAGTGCAAGTATGCCTCTAGTTATTTCGGGTTCTCCTCGTGTTCAATCCAATTTATATGGAATAACTGACTTTTTTGTGACAACATTAGTAGAAGATGTGCATTATGAAATTGAAGATAAAAAGGTTTGGTTAACTAAAGAGGGTGTTGAATATGTACAACGTTACTTTAGAATTGAAAACCTATATGGTGAAGAAAACTATGATATTTTAAGACATGTTGTCTTAGCTCTGAGAGTTCATTTCTTATTAGAAAAAGATACGGATTATGTTGTCACTGATAAAGGAGAAGTTGTACTTCTAGATAAAAGTACTGGACGTAAAATGACAGGTATGAAGCTTCGTGGTGGATCTCATCAGGCAATCGAAGAAAAAGAACATTTGAAGCTAAGTCAAGAACAGCGTTCCGTTGCTTCAATTACGTATCAAAACTTATTTAACTTATTTCCTAAAATGTCAGGTATGAGTGGAACAATTGCGGATGGGAAAGATGAGCTTTTAGAAGTTTATCATAAACAAGTTGTTGTTATACCACCAAATAAACCATTAGCTCGTATTGATTTACCAGATCAATATTTTAAAACGAGTGAAGAACAGTTTGATGCGGTCATTCAGGAAACTGTAAGAAGACATAAAACTGGACAGCCTGTATTATTGATTGCTTCTTTGATTTCGGATACGGAAATGTTGTCTAAATTATTAGTACAGGAAAATATTGAGCATAGCGTCTTGAACGCGAATAATGCGTTCTGGGAAGCGGAAATCATTAAAGAAGCGGGTCAGAAAAATGTTGTGACAGTGGCTACAAGTATGGCTGGTCGTGGTACAGATATTCGCTTAGGACCAGGAGTAAAAGAATTAGGTGGTCTTTGTGTATTAGGTGTCGGTCGAATGAATAATACTCGTGATGAAAGACAGGCAAGAGGGCGTGCTGGACGTCAGGGAGAACCGGGCGTATCGATTTTCTATACTTCATTAGAGGATGATGTATGTGAAATTTTAGGTGATGATTTCTTGGAGAAATATATAGAAAAGGATAAATATATTTCAAAAAGAAGAATTAAAAAACTGGTTAATAAATCGCAAAAAATAAAGGAAGAGTCGAGTGTTTTCCAAAGGAAAAATTCAGTGGATTATGATAGTGTTATGCAACGTCAAAAAACGATTATGTATAAGACAAGAAATGATTTATTGGATGGGATGAGTTTGGATGAAAATGTCCTTAAGCAGATTTATGTAAATAATATCAATGAATTTGCCAAAGATCACAAAAAGATGGATGATAAAACAATGTATCGTTATATCTTAGATAATTTGGCGTATCGACTTAAAGAATTATCTGTTTCTTCTGCTAATAAAAAAGAATATTTGAAACAGTATGCGGATATGGCATTTAAGGATAAGAAACAAGTGTTGGGAAATCGTTTTTCTGAATATTGTCGTCTTTGTACATTAAAAGCTTTAGATGATGGTTGGATTGAAGAGGTTGACTACTTGCAGCAGTTACAAGCAGCCATTTCTGGTCGTTCTACGGCGCAGCGTAATCTTTTATATGAATACCAAAGGGAGGCAAGGCTTTCTTTTAGAGATATGGAAAAATCGATTAAAAAGGCGATGATTCGTAATATTTTACTTGGAGAAGTCTCATTTGGTAAAGACAATGAAATGATTATATTGTATCCTTAAAGAAAGGAGTTCTTGATTATGATATATAATTTTAATTTAGGCATTGGCTGGGCAAGTAGTGGTGTTGAATATGCTCAGATCTATCGTGCTCGAATGTTTCGTAATATTGGTGTTGATGCCAAGTTTGTATTTACAGATATGTTTCCTTCTGAAAATATGGAACATATGACAAAGAATATTGGTTTTTTAGATTCGGAAGTTATTTGGCTATATACATTCTTTACGGATTTTAAAACAGCACCTGTTACTTATACTTTAAGTGATTTAGAAAAGACATTTACAGATTTAAATTATACAAAAACAAGAGAAGGCAAGATTTGTCGTTATGTGTTTGGTGGAAGTAATAACTTTTATACAGCTTATATGGTTAATGATCATGATGATTTTGTGCATCGTGTAGAATTGGTTTCCAATGGATTTTTGATTCGAAAAGATTATTTTACATATGGACGTATATATTCAGAATATTATGCGCCATTAGATAATGCAGCACATTTATATCATCGTCGTTTCTTTAATGAAAATGGTAGTGTTGCCTATGAAGAAATCATTGATGATGATCGTGTGATGTATAAGTTTAAGGATAAGATTCTTTGTTCAAAAGAAGAATTTGTGGGATATATGGTATCTCAATTACATTTAACGAAAGATGATGTAGTGTTAATTGATCGTTCTACAGATATTGGTCAATCCATTCTTATGAATTGTAAACCTGCAAGAGTAGGTACAGTCGTACATGCGGATCACTTTAGTGAAAAGGATACAAATGATGATTATATCTTATGGAATAATTTCTATGAATATGAATTTAATATGCATAAACATATTGATTTCTATATTTGTTCAACACAAGCACAGAGTGATTTGATGGTTCAACAATTTGAAAAATATTATGGTGTAACTCCTTGTGTATATACCATTCCAGTTGGATCTTTACCGGAATTGAAATATCCTAGTTCTACTCGCAAACCTTATTCTTTGATTACGGCAAGTCGTTTGGCTAGTGAAAAACATGTAGACTGGATTTGTAAGGCTGTAATTCAAGCTCGTGCTGAAGTGCCAGAAGTATCTTTGGATATTTATGGTGTTGGTGGCGAAAGAGAAAAACTTGAAACTATCATTAGAGATAATGATGCTTCTGATTATATTCATTTAATGGGTCAACATGATTTGAGTGAAGTGTATCAAAACTATGAGGCTTATATTGCAGGAAGTACAAGTGAAGGCTTTGGACTGACTTTAATGGAAGCGGTTGGTGGAGGATTACCAATCATTGGTTTTGATGTTCGTTATGGAAATCCTACTTTTATTCGAAATGGGGAAAATGGCTATTTACTTGATTTACCAGAGGAAGATAAGGATAAAATTGAAGCTTTAAGAAAAGGTATTGTCGATTTATTTAAACAAGACTTAGAGAAGTGTCATTCTGTATCTTATGAAGTAGCTAAGGATTTCTTAACTTGTAACGTACAAGAAAAATGGAGGGAAGCTGTATGTTAGAAACTCCAGTTTTATTATTAGAAAATTTTGATGAAGAGAGTCAAATGTTGTATCAAAGCTTTAGAACTTCTGGCTTTGATGGTCCGGTTTTCACTTTTAGTGATGAAGGCTTTTTACCAGATGATGTGACAAGTATTTATACGTATTATTGTGGTAAAAAAGAGGGCGGTAAAGCTCGCTATTTCAATCAAATTGATGTACCGGATTATTGGGAAATTAAGGCGAGTAATTCAGGTGGTCAAGTCTTTGATTTGAATCATGAAAGAGGTAAGATATTCTTCGCATCTCCTTTACATAAAAGACTTGTGAAGATTGTAGATTGGTATGATGATACGCATGTTGTTCGTGTAAGTGATCATTATAATCAAGATGGGTTCATGTATGCCAAGACAATTTTTAATAAAAAAGGTCAGCTAGTATCTCGTAGTTATTATGATGTGTCTGGCAATGAAAAAGTGGTTGAAAACTTTGTCACACATGACATTATTTTAAATCAAAATGATAAAGTATATATCTTTAAGAATAAAGTGGAATTTGCGAAGCATTTATTTACTGAATTAGATATATATCCAACAAGACTATTCTATAATTCCTTATCAAATCCGTTCTTTGTATCTGAAAATTTAGAAGACAAAGAACATAGTGATGTCTTATTCTGGCAAGAAGGCTATCGCGAGGATATTCCTGGGAATATGCAGGTTATTCTGGATGGTCATTCTAGAAGAACTTCTAAGATCTATGTTCAGAAAAAGGAAGCGTATGAGAAATTAATATCTTTAGGTGCAAACAGGGATATTGTGAAACCGCTTGGTTTTGTCTATAATTTTGAAAAAGAGAATCAACATACAAATAATATTTTGATTTGTACAAATTCAGACCGTATTGAAAAATTAACTGAGTTAGTTAATGCGTTACCTAATATGAAATTTCATGTTTGTGCATTAACAGAAATGTCACAAAAGTTGATGTCTTTTGAAAAATATGATAATGTACACTTGTATCCAGGATGCAAGGCGAGTGAAATACTGAATTTGTTTAACACATGCGATTATTATTTAGATATCAATTATGAAAATGAAATCGTAGATGCCACTAAAGAAGCATTCTTACATAACCTATTGATTCTTGGATTTAATCAAACGATTCATAATCGTAAGTATGTATTGCCAGATTTTGTCTTTGATGCGAATAACTATCAAGATATGATCCGTGTTATTCTTGATGCATCCCATCTAGATATAAATCTAGAAAGACAGCGTAATGTGGCAATGACACAAAATGTGCAAGATTATAAAAATGTTTAGAAGGGAAGAGATTTATGTTTAGTACATTTAACACATTGATGGTAATTGTTGTTTTAGAGGCAATCTGTTGTTTATACAGTATCACTCTAGCTTACTTAAGTGATAAGAAATTTAGTAAGATTTTGAATTTGATTATGGCAGCTATTTGGGCAATTGCAGCCATCTTAAACGTAGTTGGATTTTAATTTTCATTCTTTGAAAACATCGCTTTCAAATGGGTCGTTCTCGCCACTTTTGGTCGAAAACGTCCCTTTTTTTTAGGCCAAAATTTGCATTTTTTTTAGAATTGTGTATAGTATTAATTGTTGTTTTAATTTATTTGACAACAATTGCCTCGTATTTTATGGGGCTTAAGGGGAAGATTGGAGGGTGTTTTGAACTTTATAAAAGAAGAAAATTTAGAATGTAGTTTATTAAGAAAAGGGTTAGTTTCAGGTTTATTGATGTCGACATTTGTATTAACATTACTAACAACATCATCAGTAATTGGGGAAGAAAGTAAGGTCTATGCTAAGTCAAATAGCACAGATGAAAATATCTTAATGCGTGTAGACACAAAAAATGGAACGGAAGAATTAAAAGAGAAATTCGAAAAACAGATTCAAGATATCGAGGAAGAATCTAGCAAGAAACAAGAAGAGTCGAAGAGCGTTGAAGAAATGATTATGGAACAGCCAGATTTATTGAATGATATGCAGTTCATTCAAAATAACTATAATGCTGTTACACAAATCGTTTACTCGCAACCATCGCTTTCACAATACATTAGTAATGTGAATGCACTTACTGCTTCTGGCGGTGTTTATTATGGACCAAGTGGTAAAGAAACATACTACAACTTAAATATGTCAGGAGTAATCGACATTATGCGTGGTATGGGAAACAATGATGCATATTGGGTTCGTGAAGATGGTGCGAAAATGTTGGGGGATTATATTATTGTTGCAGCCGATTTAAACAAATATCCTAGAGGTACAATTGTAGAAACTTCATTAGGAAAAGGAATCGTCTGTGATACTGGAAGTTTTACGCAAAATTCAGATACTCAATTAGATATTGCGACAGACTGGTAATATATATGAGTGCGAAGTAGAAGTCATGTGCTTCTACTTTTTTTGTTTTTCATTAAAAATGGCATCCGAAGATGCCAAATAGATTATTCTTTTGAATTTATAAATTGTTTTTGTACTTTAGAAACAGGATTGAATGTTGTAAGTCTTTTTGTGTTTATTGTCATACCACTAATCGTTTGGATAAACCACAAGAAGAATAGAATTACAAGAATAGGTATTACACAAGATGTTACGATCATGATGGCTGTTGCTTCCATAAAATTATTTAAGGATTGATTAAACATCTTCGTATATTTTTGTGCTGTTGAAGAAAATGCTTCAGCTACTTTTTCAATGAAGTTTTTATTTTCTTTGTCCTTTTTGATTTTCTTCTGTATGTTGTTGGCATGATCAATCGTTTCTTGAATACTAGTTTCATATGTAGCTTCTATTGTCTTAGACAGTTTCACACTACAAGGCACGATTAGACACATAGCTAAAGCCATAATTCCAATCTTAATACATACTATTCTTAACCAATCCCATTTTATGACGTTGTTTATAAGCCATGCCAAACATATTATTGGAATGATGTATTTAAAGGTAACCATACAGGTGAGTGTCAAAGCATATTTTTCTAAATAGATAGCTCCTAGAACGAGTAAGAATTTACTACTTAAGTCGGCCAATCCATTCACAATAGGCGTTCCTGTATCTCCAGGTAAAATAGTAATGGCTGTAGAGATGGCTGCACTTGATGCGGCAAGTGTCATGACCGTATTTCTTTTTTCATCCAAATATTGAATGGATTGTTCATGAAACTTAGGTGTTGATGTTTTTTGTGCAACCATACAAAAGCTTGATAAACAAATAAGAATGGGTAAGATCCATTTTAAAATGGTTTTGTAGTCAAATGATTTCATTATATCGATTCCTTTCTCTATTTCTAATTTTATCACAAATCATGTATAATCATGTCAGGAGGATTTTATTATGATTCTAATTATTGTTATTATTGTTGTTTTAGTTTTATTAGTACTATTCTTTATGTCTAGCTACAATAAACTTGTTCGTTTATCAAATAGGGTAGATGAAGGTTTTTCTACAATGGACGTGTATTTGAAAAAGCGTTTTGATTTGATTCCTAACTTAGTAGAAACAGTAAAGGGTTATGCAAAACATGAGGCGGATACATTGAGTTCAGTGATTGCACAAAGAAATATGGCAAAAACATCTAAGGATGTTATGGATAGTGAAAATAAGATCACTAATGCGATTCACGGTATTTTTGCCGTGGCTGAACAATATCCGGATTTAAAGGCCAACACAAATTTCATGGATCTTCAAAATCAATTGAAGAAGGTCGAGGAGGATATCGCAAATTCTCGTAAATACTATAATGCTTTAGTTCGTGAATATAATGATGTGATTATGAGTGTTCCGACAAATATTGTGGCATCTTTATTCCATTTCGAAAAGAAGACAATGTTTGAAGTGGCCAATGCTTCGGAAAGAGAAAATGTTCAAGTTAAATTTTAAGAAGGTCTTTGCCTTCTTGTTTGCCTTCGTTCTATGTTTTTCTGTTGTAGATATTCATGCTGATGATGGTGGGTATACGATTGATGACTATAAAGTCAATGCGATATATCATTCAAACAATACGATTGATGTGAAAGAAGTGATTGATGTTAACTTTTCAAGTTATCGTCATGGTATTTATCGTAATATTCCAGAAACGATGTATATCAATCGTGATGAAAAGTATAAGCTAAATATCCAGAATATCAACGTATTAAATGATGAGTATGAAGTAGATAGTGATTCTGGAAATCGTGTGATTCAAATTGGAAGTACAGACTATACGATCATTGGCCCACACACATATACATTGACATACAAGATTGTCATTCCAGAAGATTATCATTCGGATTTGGATTTTATTTATTATTCGGTACTTGGAAACAATTGGGATACAACAATCAATCATTTTAGTTTTGATATTCAATTTGAAAAGGCTTTGACAGAAGATGAGATGTCTAATATTGAAGTCTTTAGTGGAAGTCTAGGAAATCAATCGAATGATTTAAATGTAACTCCAATTATTACTTCGACTTCTATCAGTGGTTCTGCCAACGATATTGGTGCAAAACAAGCCATTACTCTTTTTGGTGAATTAAGACAAGGCTATTTTGTGGGTGCCAAACAAACGACTTCAAAAATTCCATTTATCTTTTTGGGTTTGGCCATTCTATTTGGTTTATACAGTTTGATTCGTGCTCTTCTTTTAAAGAAAACGCATATCACACCGATTGTAAATTTCTATCCACCAAAAGATATGGATCCAGCTATAGTTGGAACGATTGTAGATGAGTCAGTGGATCAAGAAGATTTAATGGCCTTGATTCCATATTGGGCAAGTAAGGGGTATTTAACCATTTCTGAAAAAGAGGATGATTTGGTTCTTACTAAGCAAGAGAATCATGAACCGCCGATTTTAAAACATCAAAAGAAGATTTATAATGGATTGTTTAAAACTAAAAATAGTGTGAAATTATCAAAGCTATCAAGTAAGTTTGGTAAGGCTATGGATGATGCCAAAGAAGCTTTGAATGATGTATTTAGTGGCGATAAAAAATTATCAAGTATTGATCATGGCTTTGTGACAACCATTCTAGCCATGATTTGTATGATTGTATGTATCTTATTTAATACAAGATATAGTATCCTAGATAATTTGATTGAAACCATTTTAGCAACATTTAGCTTTGTGCTTATGATGGTCTTAAATTATTCTGCAGCAGCAAGTGGTGTATTTAATAAAAATAAACTAGGTGTATTAAAGAAAGTATTAAGTATTGCGTTTATTTTAATTCTTTCATATTTTGTTTATCGCCAATGTGATTCGATTCTAAGTATTGTTCCATTTGAATTTATGATGATAGGCATTGTGGTTGTTTCACTACCAATTCTTTTAAGTTCTAAATTTAATGTGGTGAGTGACTACTTTAAAAGTGTGGCTCCTGAACTATTAGGTTTTAAAGACTTTGTTGAAAAGGCAGAAGTACCACAATTGGAAAGACTATCTTTAGAAAATCCATCTTACTATTATGATGTGATTCCATATGCGATGGTCTTTGGATTATCTGAAATGTGGACAAAGAAATTTAGCACGATTCCTTTGGCACAACCAGATTGGTATGATTCTTATTATTCAGATCCATACTCTTCATATTTCTATTACAGAATGCTGACAAGAAGTATGTATGAACCAATCCATCAAAATTTATTGGATTATCAAACAGAACAAATGAAAAGCACAGCCGATAGCATGGGCTCTAGCTTTGGTGGCTTCTCTGGTGGAGGCGCCGGTGGCGGAGGCGGCGGAAGCTGGTAATAGATAAGTATTAGGGTGATGAGCCCGCGTAACTTGGTAGGTGTTGTGCACCTACCTTTTTTTTGGATGTTTAAGTTTTCACAGTAGAATCTAAAGAGGTTAAAACGAAAAAGACAGATAATCCTTATACTTTAAATGATTGTCTTTAACAAGAAATTGTATGATCTAGTAATGTGTTTATCAGACATAATTTTGATAAACATGTCGGGCAGAAGTTGAAATAATGTCTTTGAAAAACTGTTCACCTTGTACTAACGACGTATACGACGTAAGTTTAAGATATAAATTTGCGAAAAGTTTAAGGTAAGAAATATTAAATTTAAATTGTCTTTAATTATATTTGGTGTATAATTGAATTGTGGAGATGAGTATTAGGGTGATGAGCCCGCGTACTGATTCTTGAACTTAGGGTGATGAGCCCGCGTACTGTGGTAGGTGTTGTGCACCTACCTTTTTTTTTAGGAGGAAAATATGTTTAAAACAGGTATAAAAGCTATCAAAAATTTAACAGATTATTGGTATCATTTATCAAATGGATCAAACAATCAAGTTGTTAATAAATCCATGAAATCTTTAGAATTTATTACCGCAAGTTATCATCGTGGCATAAGTTATGATTCATCATATAAAGTTGGTGATTTCGTTTGGATTGAATTCGGACATAATCCTAAACCTGAATTGTCCTTTGAACATATTGGTATTATTTTTATGAAACAGAATCATACTTATTATGTTTTGCCAATAACAACTCCAAAAAGTCATAATAGGCAGCATTTAAACGCTTATCATGAAGTTGAAAATCCGAATGGAACAAAGAAATTTGTTTTAATTAAAAAAGTTGATTTTCCTTTTTTAAAACATGACTCATTAGTGAAAACATCAGAACTGCGTGTAGTGAGTGAAGCCAGGCTTGGTAATGTTTTAGGACATAAAGAATTAGAAGATCCTAAAATTATTGATATATGGAGAATTGCTCATAGTTTCTATTTTCCTAGTTATGATTATAAAATGAATAATCTAATAAAAGAGAATTCGTTTTTGAAAATGATGATTGTAGCGTCTAAAATTAATAAAACATATACTATTAATGAGTTTACGGATTTAAATGATTTAATTGATATTGATACAACAAAGTATACTCTTGAAATTGGTATTCCAAAATTAATGAGCTCAACGCAATATATGGTTGAAATTAAAATGCGTGATATTTTTAACCAAGAAATCACTAAATCTGTAGAATGTCGTTTAAAGACTGATTGATTATGCAGCTAAAATGCTGCTTTAAAAAAAACTTGGAATTATCCAAGTCTTATTGAGCATTCATCTTTTGACGATATAAGTTACGACGATCTAAAGCTGTTAAACCTTTTTTACGGATACGAATAGCATCTGGTGTAACTTCTACTAATTCATCATCGTTGATCCATTCTAATGCTTCTTCAAGTGAGAAGATTTTTGGTGGAGTTAATAACATGGCTTCATCACGACCACTTGAACGGATGGCTGTTAATTTCTTGTTCTTTAATGGGTTAACATCTAAGTCGATGTTTTTAGAGCTTTGACCAATGATCATACCTTCATAAACTGGAGTTTGTGGAGAAATGAATAATTGACCACGTTCTTGAAGGTTCCATAAAGCGTAAGTCATAGCTTCACCTGTTTCAGTTGAAATCATAGCACCTTCCATACGTTGTGCAATTTCTCCTTTATATGGTTCATAACCACTAATACGACGTACTAATGTACCTTCACCATGTGTATCATTGATAAATTCTGAACGGAAACCTAATAGTCCACGAGTAGGTGCTGTATACACGATCTTAACATATCCATTTTCTTCAGACATGTCTTGCATAACACCCTTACGAAGATTTAATTTGTTGATGATTGTTCCTGAATATTCTTCTGGAGCTAAACATACAACTTCTTCGATTGGTTCTACTTTATGTCCATTTTCATCTTTGTGTAGGATAACCTCTGGCTTAGAAACAGCTAGTTCATAACCTTCACGACGCATATTTTCAATTAATACGGAAATATGTAATTCACCACGACCACTAACTTTGAAACAATCCGCTGAATCGGTTGGTTCAACCTTTAATCCAACGTTTACTTCTAGTTCTTTTTCAAGTCTTTCTTTTAAGTTACGACTTGTCACATATTTACCACTCTGTCCTGCAAATGGACTTGAGTTAACATGGAAGTTCATAGATAGAGTTGGCTCTTCAATTTCAATGTGTTCCATTGGTTCAATGTGATCGGCTGTACAGATTGTATCACCAATACTGATATCTGGCATACCCGCAATAACAACGATATCTCCTGAATGTGCTTCTTGAACGCTTGTTCTAGATAATCCTTTGTATACGAATAGTTTAGATAAGCTTTCTTTGGCATTCAATCCAGATTGGTTACAACGAATATATTGTTGTCCTTGTTTTAAAACACCTGAATATAAACGTCCAATTCCTAAACGACCAATGTATTCATCGTATGCCAAGGCAGATACTTGCATTTGAAGAGGTTCTTCATCCATATCTGGATATACATCGCAATGTTTTAAGATTGTATCGAATAATGGGTCGATGTTGTCGCTTGGAGTTTTAAGGTCGTATTGAACACGTCCTTCTCTAGCTACACCATAAAGGATAGGGAAGTCTAATTGTTCGTCGTTCGCATTTAAGTCTAAGAATAATTCATAAACTTCATCGACAACTTCTTCAGCTCTTTGGTCTTTCTTATCAATCTTGTTGATCAATAGAATTGGTTTTAAACCAATTTCCAAAGCTTTTGATAATACGAAACGAGTTTGAGGCATTGGACCTTCACTAGCATCGACTAATAAGATAACTGTATCTACGGTACGGATAATACGTTCAACTTCACTTGAGAAGTCGGCGTGGCCTGGCGTATCTACAATATTAATTTTTACACCGTTATGAATAACGGAACAGTTTTTAGAATAAATCGTAATTCCACGTTCACGTTCTAGATCGTTTGAGTCCATGATACAGTTAACAACTTCTTCGTTGTCACGGAATACATCACTTTGTCTTAAAAACGCATCGACTAACGTACTTTTACCGGCATCAACGTGGGCGATAACGGCAATGTTAAGAATTTTTTCTTTATTGGACATACTGTCACTCACTTTCCTGTCAAAAACAGTACAATTATAAAGCAAGAAACCTTAAAACTCAATAAAATGTGCTATAATAAAACAAAAATTTTATGAAAGGGGTAACACCATGCAAGTACAATATATAAAAGAGTATTCAAATTGTTTGGATCGTGAAATGGAATATAAAATCTATGGTCAAGGCGGTAAGTTGTGTTTGGCTATTCCAAGTCAAAATGGACGTTTCTTTGAATGGGAAGATCGAGGCATGATTCATGAAGTTTCTAAATGGATTGAAGCCAATCAATTAACGATTATTACATGTGATACTTTGGATTTAGAAACATGGTCTTATCCTTATAATACAAAGGTGCGTATGTTGAAACATGAGTTGTGGTTTGAATATATTCTTTCAGAATTGATTCCTAGTGTACAAGAGAAAATGGATAACTATGATAAATGGATGGTGACTGGAGCAAGTCTAGGGGCAACGCATGCCGCAAATTTAATCTTCCGGTTTCCTACACAATTCGATACCTTATTAGCCCTATCTGGTATTTATGATACAGAATTATTCTATGGCGATTATCATGATGAAAATACATATCATAATAATCCATGTGCCTATATGAAAAATATGTCTTTAGACCATCCCTATATGGAATTGTATAAACAATCCAAATTGATTTTTTGTGTAGGACAAGGCAATTGGGAACAAGAATGTGTCGAATCTTTAAGACAATTTAGTTCCATCCTTTATGATCAACAAATCGAGGCTTGGTGTGATTTCTGGGGTTATGATGTGTATCATGACTGGCCTTGGTGGAAGGTACAGCTACAGTATTTCATGGAACAAATATTAAAGAAAGTATGACAAAAATTAAAAATGAATTGATTTCACATACGGATTTGTATGTGTGGACACAAATTAACTTTGCGTATCATTCTAACAAAATAGAGGGTTCTCATTTATCTAAGAATCAAACAAAACAAATATTTGAAACGAATGATTTAACAATGGATTTGGATGATGCACTAGAAGCACGAAATCATTTTCGGTTGTTTGATTATATGTTGAAGACAGTGGATGAACCATTATCAAAAGAAATGATGATTCAAATGAATATGATTTTGAAAAGGGGTACGTCTTATGAGGACAATCCAGCCTATAATGTAGGTGGTTTTAAAGTAAGGGAAAATGGGATTGGAATGATAAATTCTTTTAAAACGACAAAACCAGCGAATGTTGAAACGGAATTAGATGCTTTGTTAGAAAAGTTTCAAAATAAAGGGGTTCTATCATTTGAAGATATTGTAGAATTTCATGTTTGTTTTGAAAGAATACATCCGTTTGGAGATGGAAATGGACGTACCGGACGAATGATTATGTTTAAACAATGTCTACAGAATAGTCATATTCCATTTGTACTATTAGATCGAGATCGTGCGTTTTATCTGCGTGGCTTAAAAGAATGGGATTTTGAAAGAAATTATTTAATAGACACTCTTTTAACACAACAAGATATTTATGCATCTGTCTGTGAACAATTAGATTTTAAAAAGGAGTAGCGTGAACTACTCCTTTTGTGTTAGATGACCTTATGTTCTAGCCATTTATTCGATTTAAAACGAGCTAAGAATATGAATGAGCGAATTGTCCAATCGGCCCCCATACCAATCCATACGGCTAAGGGGCCCATATGAAAAGTATGAACTAAAAAGATAGTAACTACAACTCGACAAATCCACATAGATAGTGTGGATGTGATCATACTAAATTTTACATCGCCAGCCGCTCTCAGGCCATAGCCGGGTAAGAATGAGGGTGTCCAGAAAATCATCTTATAAGTGAAGACAATGCGTGTTAGCCAAATGGCTAGTTTTGCGCTTTCTGTCTCCATTCCAGCAAGACTTGTGATTTGTTTGATTGGAAAGAGAATCGTTGCACAACATATAAAGCAGGCTATCCATGCATATTTTGTGAGTAAAATTGTATAGTGTCTAGCTTGTTCGTATTCTTTTGCACCTACACATTTTCCAACTACGCTCATCATACCAAGTCCAATACCGATGCTTGCTTGACAGGCAAAACTTTCAAGCATGGCCACCATGGCTTGTGCGGCAATAGCCGTTGTTCCCATTGTAGATACAGTGGATTGAATGACGAGTTTTCCAAATTGAAACATCCCGTTTTCAATGCCGGTTGGAATACCTATTTTTAATATTTTTGTGATTGTTTCAATTTCTGGACGGATACTTAAATAGGAATCAATATATAAATCTTGTTTGGGCTGTTTTAAAAGGATCAGGATAATGGCAGCACTGATGATTCTTGATAGTAATGTGGATAGGGCAGCTCCGGCTACGCCTAAGCTTAGGGTAAAGATGAAGAATACATTTCCTATAATGTTTAATATGTTAGAGCCAAACGCAATGGCCATGGGAAGTCTTGAATTTTGACTTGTTCGAAAGCTTGCAGCACCTGCATTGTATAGTGCGATGAAGGGGTAGGATAGTGCCGTGATGAATAGATAGCTTAAAGAATTGTCCATCACATTTTTTTCTACGGATCCAAAGATAAGGGTAAGTAGTGGTATTCTGAATAGAATGCAGGGTAGGGTAATCAGAAGAGAAATAAGGGTTATGGAAAAAATCAATTGTTTCAAGGCTTGGTTGGCCTTTTCTTTTTGGTTGGATCCTAAGTATTGGGCGCAGATAATGGCGCCTCCGGTTGCCATGGCGGCAAATATATTGATGATCAAAATATTTAATGAATCGACAAGGGAGACGGCGGAAATAGCGGCCGAACCTATATTGGTAACCATAATGGTGTCAACAGATCCCATTAATGCGGTTAAAACTTGTTCGAACATTAATGGAATCAAAAGCCTTCTTAATTGTCCTTTGGTGTACATAATCAAAACTTCTTAAAAAATAAAAAAAAGATATCTTTCGATATCTTAACCTACAAGGACTACATCACGGATGTTTGGTACTTCTTCAAGTAATAATTCTTTGATTCCACCTGAGAAATCTTCAGAGGCCATCATGCATCCTTGGCATGCGCCTTTGAAAGACACATAAACAACATTGAATTCATCAACTCCTAATAGTTCAATGTCGCCTCCGTCATGTTGGATATATGGACGAATCTTATCCAAACAATCATTAACAGCTTTACTATCTACTACAGTATCCATAAAATAACACTCCTAACTTATAAAAATAGTGGACATAAAATCAATGGGACAATAAGTCCTACCACAAATCCTCCAATGACTTCGACAAATTTATGACCAAGAACATTTTTTAATTTTTCTTGATAGATTGGATCATCAAAACGAAGTCCTGTCATTTCACGTAAATCTTTGACTAATTGTTGCGTTAATTCAATGTTTTTACCTGAATAATAGCGGACGTGACATGCATCATACATGACGATAAAGGAAAAGATAGTGGTTACGGCAAATATGGCTGAATCAAAGCCTTCCTGAATTCCTATGGAAAGGGAAAGGGCCGTTACGGTTGATGAGTGACTGCTTGGAAAGCCGCCACTTGCGATGACCCAGTGTAAATCCCATTTGCCAGTTCTATAATAATATACGACCGTTTTTCCTACTTGTGCAAGCACATTGCTCAAAAGAGCTGTGACAAGTGGATATAAGGACGATGGTATCATAAACTCACACTCCTAACAAAAATCATTATATCACACAATGTTAAATCGTGGTATAATCATCCTTAGGATAGCTATGGAGGGAAAATAAATATGATTACGTTAGATTTAAATCATGCTTTCTTAAAAGAAGATGTAAAGTCTTATCAAGATCAAGTTCGCGCAATTGATGAAGCTTTACAAAATGGTACTTGTAAGGGTAACGACTTTATCGGTTGGCTAAACTGGGCTAACAATTATGATAAAGAAGAATTTAGTCGCATTAAAGAGGTTGCCGCAAAAGTACGTGAAAACACAGAAGTATTCGTTGTATGTGGTATTGGAGGATCTTATTTAGGTGCTCGTGCTGCCATTGAAATGATGAATGGTTTATATGGTGACAACAAGCCTGAAATTATTTATATGGGAAACACTTTCTCATCTACTTATATTTCACAAGTTATGAACTATATTAAAGATAAGGAAGTTACTGTAAATGTTATTTCTAAATCTGGAACTACAACGGAAACAGCATTGGCTTTCCGTATCTTGAAACAATTTATGGAAGAAAAATATGGTGAAGATGCGAAAAATCGTATTATCGCTACTACAGACAAAGCTAGAGGAACATTGAAGGCTTTAGCGGATAAAGAAGGATATGAAACATTTGTAATTCCTGATGATATTGGTGGTCGTTTCTCAGTAATTACACCAGTTGGATTATTGCCAATCGCAGTAGCTGGAATCGATATCGATGCTTTGATGAAAGGTTTACATGATGGTATGGGTGAATATGGAGATGCAGATCTTGAAAAGAATGCAGCTTATCGTTATGCAGTAGCTCGTCGTATTCTTCAAAATCAAGGATATGATGTTGAACTATTAGTAAACTATGAACCTCAAATGCAGATGGTTGCAGAATGGTGGAAACAATTATTTGGTGAAAGTGAAGGAAAAGATGGAAAGGGTATTTTACCGGATTCAGTATGCTTCTCAACAGACTTACACTCTTTAGGACAATTTGTTCAGGAAGGTAAGAAGGTATTGTTTGAAACAAACTTATATGTTGAAACACCAATGATCGATTTAACATTCCCTAATGATGAAGCAAACGAAGATGGAATGAACTACTTAGCTGGTAAGAGTGTTGACTGGGCTAATAAAATGGCTGCCAAAGGAACATTACAAGCACATGAAGAAACTGGTGGAGTTCCAAATATCTTATTAACTATGCCAGGTATGACTTCTTATGACTTTGGAAATATGTGTATGTTCTTCTTTAAGGCCATCGCAATGACAACTTTGATGAATGATTCTAACCCATTCAATCAGCCTGGTGTTGAAGTTTATAAAAAGAACATGTTCAAATTATTAGGTAAAGAATAATAATGAAAATAGAGATGTAAGCAAGTGTTTACGTCTCTTTTTTATACGCTTACAAATTAGATAAGACTAACCTCTACAGTGAATTTTATCTTTAAAATTTGACATGAAGCTCGTATAATAAACTATGGTATTGAATATCTATAAAGGAGGAAATATTAATGCCTAGAGCAAAACAGTCTATGGATGGAAATACGGCTGCGGCTCACGTTGCGTATGCTTTTACAGACGTTGCTGCAATTTATCCTATTACTCCATCTAGTCCTATGGCAGACTCTATTGACCAATGGTCTGCAGCTGGACAAAAAAATATTTTTGGAAATCAAGTAGTTGTAAGTGAATTACAATCAGAAGCAGGTGCTGCTGGTGCAGTTCATGGATCATTAGCTGCTGGTGCATTGACTAATACTTTCACTGCATCTCAAGGTTTATTATTGATGATTCCAAACATGTACAAGATTGCTGCTGAACAATTGCCTTGTGTATTCGATGTTTCTGCACGTACAGTTGCAACTCATGCATTGAACATCTTTGGTGATCACTCAGACGTATATGCTTGTCGTCAAACAGGTTTCGCTATGTTATGTGAAACTAACCCACAAGAAGTTATGGACTTATCTCCAGTAGCTCACTTAGCTGCTTTAGAAGGTAAAGTACCATTCATTAACTTCTTTGATGGATTCCGTACTTCTCACGAAATTCAAAAAATCGAAAAATGGGACTATGAAGATTTAAAAGAAATGTGTCCAATGGAAGCTGTTGAGGAATTCCGTAAACACGCTTTAAATCCAGAACGTCCAACTATGCGTGGTTCTCACGAAAATGGAGATATCTTCTTCCAACACCGTGAAGCATGTAACACTGCATATGATGAATTACCTGCTGTAGTTGAAAAATACATGGGTAAAATCAACGAAAAATTAGGAACAAATTATGACTTGTTCAACTACTATGGAGATCCTGAAGCAGATCGTGTAATCATCGCTATGGGTTCTATCAATGACGTTGCTGAAGAAGTTATCGACTACTTAACTGCAAAAGGAGAAAAAGTTGGTTTAGTTAAGGTTCGTTTATATCGTCCTTGGTCAAGCAAACACTTATTAAAAGTTCTTCCTAAGACAGCTAAGAAAGTTGCAGTACTTGACCGTACTAAAGAACCAGGTGCTCTAGCAGACCCATTATACTTAGATGTAGCTACAACACTTCGTGAAGCAGGATTAAATGACATCACTCTTTGCGGTGGACGTTATGGTTTAGGATCTAAGGATACTCCACCTTCAAGTGTATTCGCTGTTTACACAGAATTGTTAAAAGACGAACCAAAACCTCGTTTTACAATCGGTATTGTGGATGACGTTACAAACTTATCATTGCCAGAAGTTAAACCAGCTCCTAACACTTCAACTCCAGGAACTGTTGAATGTAAATTCTGGGGTCTTGGAGGAGACGGTACTGTAGGTGCTAACAAGAACTCTACTAAGATCATCGGTGACCACACTGACAAATACATTCAGGCTTACTTCCAATATGACTCTAAGAAAACAGGTGGTATCACAATTTCTCACTTGCGTTTTGGAGACAAGCCAATCCGTAGCCCATACTACATTAACCAAGCTGACTTTGTAGCTTGTCACAACCCTTCATATGTAGTAAATGGATACAAGATGGTTCAAGACGTTAAACCTGGTGGTGTATTCATGATCAACTGCCAATGGTCAGACGAAGAATTAGACAAACACATGCCTGCTGAATCTAAAAAATATATCGCAGACAACAATATCCAATTGTACACAATCAATGCCATCGATAAAGCTATCGAAATCGGTATGGGTAAACGTACAAACACAATCTTACAATCAGCATTCTTCAAATTAGCTAACATTATGCCAATTGAAGAAGCCGTAGATTACATGAAAGCAGCTGCTAAGAAATCTTACTCTAAGAAGGGTGATGCAGTTGTAGAAATGAACTACAAAGCTATCGATGCTGGTGTAGGTGCAACTCACAAAGTTGAAATCCCTGCATCTTGGGCTAACCCAGAAGCTGATGCACCAAGACCTGAATTATCAGGACGTCCTGCAACAGTTAAGATGGTTAAAGACATCATGGAACCAGTTAACAAAATGGATGGAGATTCATTACCTGTATCTGCATTCGTTGGTAACATCGATGGTCAATGGGAAACTGGTGCTAGTGCTTACGAAAAACGTGGTACAGCTGTTACAGTTCCTGAATGGGATGCTGAAAAATGTATTCAATGTAACCAATGTGCATTCGTATGTTCTCACGCTACTATTCGTCCATTCTTATTGAGCGAAGAAGAAGTGAAGGCTGCTCCTGCACAAATCAAATTAGCTGATGTTAAACCAAAAGCTACAGAATTTAAATATACAATGAGCGTATCTCCATTAGATTGTATGGGATGTGGTGAATGTATCACTGTATGTCCAACACAAGCTATTAAGATGGTACCTCAAGAATCTCAAGCTGAACAACAACCAGTATTCGATTACTTAGTAGCTAACGTTTCTAAGAAAGATTCTGGATTTGCTGATGATACTGTTAAGGGTTCTCAATACAACCAACCATTGTTAGAGTTCTCAGGATCATGTGCTGGATGTGCTGAAACATCATATGCTCGTTTAATTACTCAATTATTCGGTGAACACATGTATGTATCAAATGCGACTGGATGTTCTTCTATTTGGGGTGGTCCAGCATCTGTATCTCCATATACAGTAAACAAAGATAGCTTACAAGGACCAGCATGGGCTAACTCATTGTTCGAAGACAATGCTGAACACGGATTCGGTATGCAATTAGGACAAAAAGTATTACGTGAACAAGCTATCGAAAAATTAGGTGCTATGAACGAAAGCGAAAAAGCAACTCCTGAATTCAAGGCTGCATTCGAAAAATTCATGGAAACTAAAGAAAATACTCGTACTAACACAGAAGCAACTAAGGCATTATTAGTTGAAGTAGAAAAAGCTGCTGAAGCTGGATGTCCAGATGCTAAAGCTGTATTAGACAAGAAAGAATACTTAGCTAAGAAATCTGTTTGGATCTTCGGTGGAGACGGATGGGCTTATGATATCGGATTCGGTGGATTAGACCACGTTCTTGCATCAGGTGAAAACGTAAACGTTATGGTATTCGATACAGAAATGTATTCAAACACTGGTGGACAGGCTTCTAAAGCATCTAACATCGGTGAAGTTTGTCAGTTCGCTGCAGCTGGTAAAGAAATGAAGAAAAAATCTTTAGCAGAAATCGCAATGAGCTACGGATACGTTTATGTAGCACAAATCGCTCTTGGAGCTAACCCTGCACAAGCAGTTAAATGTATTGCTGAAGCAGAAGCTTATCCAGGACCATCTTTAATCATCGGTTATGCACCATGTGAATTACACGGTATTGCTAAGGGTGGAATGAACCACTGTCAAGATGAAATGAAGAAAGCCGTTAAATCTGGATACTGGAACTTATTCTCATTTGATCCAGCTAAGAAAGAAGCAGGAAAGAACCCATTCACATTAACTTCTAAAGAAGGAGATGGAACTTACCAAGACTTCTTACACAACGAATCTCGTTACACTCGTTTAGTGAAACCATTCCCTGAAAGAGCAGAAAAATTATTTGCTAAATCAGAAGAAGTAGCTAAAGAACGTTACGAACACTTACAACGTTTAGTAGAACTTTACAAGTAAGAAATGAATAAAGAAGCTGATTGATTTCGGCTTCTTTTTTTGTGGGATTTCACTATAATGGTTTTAAGAGGTGTTTAATTATGAAAAAAGGAAAATTAAATCGAATTACAGATGTAGAAGGTGTATTGGTTGGACATAAAACAATTTGTTCAGGAACTCATCAAACAGGTGTAACATTTATTCGTACGGCTGAAGATGTGTTTCATCAAAAGTTAGCTTGTGGATGCAGCATTCTTAATGGTTTTGGAAAGACGACAGGCCTACCACAAATTATGGAGCTGGGAACACTAGAAAGCTATATTTGTTTGACAAACACTTTAAATGTGGGCGTTGTTCAACAAGCCTTAGTGGATATCATGGTTAAAGAAAATGAAGATTTAACAAGTGTAAACGTTGTCGTTGGAGAATGTAACGATGGTTATTTAAATTCGATTCGTGATTGTGTTGTTACAAAAGAAGATGTATATGATGCGTATGCTGATTGTAAAAAAGAGTTTGAACTTGGCAGTGTTGGAGCAGGTCGAGGCATGTCTTGTTTTGAAATGTCAGGTGGTATTGGATCAAGTTCAAGAGTCTTTGAGATTGATGGAAATACATATACTCTAGGTGTACTTGTACTCTCTAATTTTGGTTTAAGAGAACAATATTTGTTAGATAAAGTAGAGGGGAATCAATTGCCTTTAGAACAAGAAAAAGGTTCGATTATGATGATCATTGCGACCGATGCTCCATTAAGTGATCGTCAGCTTCATAGAGTTTGTAACAGAATGCCAGTCGGTTTAGCTTTAACTGGATCGCATATGGGCAATGGTTCTGGGGATATTGCGATTGCGTTTAGTACCGCAAATCGTTTTGGGAATGAAGAAATCCATGCTTTGAAACAAATCAATGATAATAAGATCAATGTTGTATTTGATGCAGCGATTGAATCTTGTAAAGAAGCTGTGCACTTATCTTTGATTGAAAATGAAGAGGTAACTGGACAGTCTGGTCATGTTCGTAAATGTTTAAATCAAGTGAAGATTCAGTAGTCGAATCTTCACTTTTATGTTATATTTCATCTGGTGATTATATGAAGAAATTAATGTTTGATTGTGATGATACCCTTTATGATTTATCTTGGCCATTTCGCAAATGCATGGAAGAATTTCTTCCAAATGTAGATGTGGATATGAATCAATTTTATGCGGATTATCGTAAGTTTGGAGATATGATTTTTGATGATCTACAACAAGGAAAGATTACGATTGATGAATCTGGCATTTATCGTATTGAAAAAGCTTGTGAAAAGTATGATATTGAATTTTCTCATTCAAAAGCTGTAGAGTTTCAGTCTCGCTATAAATATTATCAGCATCATATTGAAATGGATGCACCATTGATTGATTATTTCTCGCATTGTGAAGATGAACTTGCGATTTTGACAAATGGAGAGGATGCGCATCAAAGAATGAAATTAGAAGTGCTTCGTGTCTTTGATTATTTTAAAGCCTCTCATGTCTTTACAAGTGGACAGCTTGGGGTCGCAAAACCGGATGTGAATGCCTTTAAAAAGTGTATGGAAGCAATGCATGAAGATATTCATGAATGGTATTATGTAGGGGATAACTACATCAATGATATGCAAGGAGCAAAAAACGCAGGTATGAAGACAATTCATTTTAATCGTCATCATCTGGCAAGTGGTCCTTTGGCAGATCATGTCGTATATTCGGCTAAAGAATTGGTTGAATTCATTAAAAAAGACTAGATTGAACTAGCCATGTTAAGAATGTCGTAATGGCATTCTTTTTTTTCTACAATTCTTCCTCACCAATGATTTCATCCGACCATATTTTTTCTTGTTTGGTGTCTTCAGTATAATCTTCAAATCTTTCAGTTAATGTTTGTTTGTTCTTATTTATAGTATACATGAAATTAAGTCCGATTTAAATAGGAGGTTAAGTAGGCATAAAATCACATTTGTGGTAAAATAAATCTGTATGTTTTAATAAGGAGTAATTATGTTTATAACAACAATTCATTCTATTGATTCATTAGAAAAATTAAAAAGGGCTAAGGCGGATGCCGTAATCATTGGTGTTGAACATTATTCCATTCGTTCAAGTATTACGGTAAAAAAAGAGGATTTACAGCTTTGGAAAAAGAAGTGTAAAAAGCTTGGCATAAAATTATATATCAACTTCTTAAGATTATGTATGGATGAAGATCTATCGGGTGTTCGTGAATACTTTTCTATTTTTAAAGAATTAGATGTGGATGGTATTTATTATGCGGATGAAGGTCTATATTATGAGGCAAAACAATTGGGGATTGAATCCAAATTGATTTATCAACCTGAAACATTGGTGGCTTCAAGTGCAGATGTAAATTTCTATATGTCTTTGGGGATTCAATCTGTATCTTTAGCACATGAGTTAAGTCTTGAAGAAGTAGTAAGTATTGGTACTCATAATCCGGATATAGAAATTTTAGTGCATGGCTATTTCTCAATTCTTTATTCAAGAAGACCTTTGGTCACTAACTATTTAGAAGCTGTGAATAAACCGGTATGTTCATTACCATGTCATTATGATTTGATTGAACAAACGCGTGACAAACGTATGCCAATCGTGCAAGATGAATCGGGTACACATATCTTTAGTGAAATGCCAATCAATTCATTACAGGAAATGTGGGATTTTACAGATGTAGGAATGCACCGCTTCCGCATTGATTCTTTGTTCTTTGATGATGATTGGACAGTTGAAATCTTGTATTTATATGATTTGGCTTTACAAGGCATTAAAATTACGGATGATGAATCAAGTAATCGTTGGTATTTAGAAGAGACAATTAAGAAAAAGGAGGAGCAAGTAAATGAATAAAATTGAATTATTAGCTCCTGCTGGAAATTTAGAAAAGGCAAAGATTGCAATTTTATATGGAGCGGATGCCGTATATATTGGTGGTAAACAGTTTAGTTTGCGTTCTCGGGCTAGTAATTTTTCCATTGATGAGATTGCAGAATTAGTCAAATTTGCGAATGCACATAATAGTCATGTGCATGTAACTGTAAATATGCTTCCACATGAATCGGATCTTGATGGTATTGAAGATTATTTAAAAACGTTGGATTTGATTGGTGTGCATGCGATTATTGTGGCAAGTCCATCCATTATGATGTTGGCTAAAAAGCTTGGTTGCAAGTTTGAAGTGCATGTATCTACACAGCATTCTTCTACAAATTCAAGTGCTGTAAGATTTTGGAAAGAAAAGGGCATGGACCGTGTTGTACTGGCTAGAGAATGTCAAATGGAGGATATTCGTTCGATTTGTGAAGAGAATATATTACCAATTGAAGTCTTTATTCATGGAGGCATGTGTATTTCTTTTTCAGGACGTTGTGTATTGAGTAATCATATGACACTTCGTGATGCAAACCGTGGTGGATGTGCACAAAGTTGTCGTTGGAAATATCATTTGATGGATGGTGAAACCGAACTTAGTGATCCAACAAATTTATTCTCCATGTCTTCAAAGGATTTACAAGCAGTTGATTATATTGAGGATTTCATCCATATGGGTGTAGCGTCTTTGAAAATTGAAGGGCGTATGAAAAGTGCTTATTATTTAGCTACGGTTGTTTCTAGTTATCGTATGTTGATTGATTACATTTATGAGCATGGTCATGCGGATGAAAAAATCATTGAGCGTGTAAAAAAGGAAATCGCAAAGGCAGAGAACCGACCGACAGGACCGGGCTTCTATAATGGGCTTCCTGGATATAAGGTGCAGTTGTATCAAGATCATGATGAAACGGTAACACAGGAATATGTAGCCATTGTGCTAGATTATGACAAGGAAAGTCAGATGGCAACTTTACAGGTGAAGAATCATTTTATGCCAAATCAAGATTTAGAAATATTTGGTCCTCACATTCAAAGTACGATCGTACATGTTTCAGATGTATATGATAGTGACAAGAATGTATTAGAGGCTTGTAATAAGCCGATGCAGATCGTATATACGAAGTGGTCTGGGCCTATTGAAGTCGATGCAATGATTCGTAAGATTAGATAGTGGAAGAGGTAAGTAAAGATGAAATTAAGTCAGAGTTTCTTTTATACATTAAGAGAAAATGCGAAAGATGAAGATAGCGTATCAAGTAATTTATTGGTGCGTGCAGGAATGATCAAGAAATGTTCAAACGGAATTTATATGATCATGCCTATGGGAAAGAAGGTTCTTTCTAAAGTTGAAAATATTATTCGTGAAGAAATGGATGCGAAAGATGCACAAGAATTATTGATGCCAGCGTTGATTCCGGAAGATGTATATGTACAATCGGGTCGTCGTGAAGCATTTGGTTCTAATATGTTTTCATTGAGTGATCGTTATAATAAGCGTTATGTGTTAGGTCCTACTCATGAAGAATTGTTTGCGGTCGCAAGTAGTATGGATGGAAAATCTTATAAGGATTTCCCATATAACTTATATCAGATTCAAACGAAATATCGTGATGAAACTCGTCCTCGTTATGGATTGATTCGTGTTCGTGAATTTATCATGAAGGATGCGTATACATTTGATGTGGATGAAGCTGGATTGGATGTGGCTTACAACAAAATGTATGATGCATATTGTCGTATCATGGATCGTTTAGGATTGGAATATAAAATAGTTAAAGCCGATACGGGAGCTATGGGTGGTTTATTATCGGAAGAATATCAGGCTCTATCAAGTATTGGTGAAGATGTTGTTGTTGGCTGTGTTGGTTGTGACTATTCGAGCAACTTAGAAATCACAGAAGTAGTAGACACAATGGAAGATTCTTGTGAAGAAGAACTTTCTATGGAAGTTGTTGATACACCTAATGCGAAGACAATTGAAGAAGTAGCTGCTTTCTTTGGTAAGAAGGAAAGTGATTTTGTCAAAACATTACTTTATAATGTAGATGGAAAAGTCATCGCATTCTGTATTCCTGGTGATCGTGAATTGAATGAGACAAAGGCATTGAAGTTATTGGATGCGAATGAAATGGAAATGGCTAGCTTTGAAGAAGTTGAAAAAGTAACACATGCTCGTGTTGGTTTTGCTGGTCCAGTCGGTATTGATTGTCCTGTTTATATGGATCGTCAAATCAAACATATGAAAAACTTCATTGTAGGGGCAAACCAATCAGATCGTCACATTAAGAATGTTAACTGTAAAGATTTTACGCCTGTTGAAGTGGCAGATCTTTGTCAGGTAAAAGAAGGGGATATTTGTCCTAAGTGTGGTAAAAAGTTAACTTTCCAACATGGTATTGAAGTTGGTAACTTATTTAAATTGGGTACTAAATATTCGAAGAGTATGAATCTTTACTATACAGATGCCAACAACCAATTACAGCCAGTTTGGATGGGAAGTTATGGTATTGGTCTAGAAAGATGTATGGCTGCCGTTGCAGATCAGCATCATGATGATTTTGGTATTAAATGGCCAATTGAAATTGCACCATTTAGACTTGCGATTGTTCCAGTATCTTTAAAGGATGAAGAACAAGTTAAGATTGCCAATGATCTATATGAATATTGTAAAGAACATAAGTTTGAGGTTATTCTAGATGATCGTAATGAGCGTCCAGGTGTTAAATTCAAAGACATGGAATTGATTGGTGTTCCTTATCGTATTACGGTAGGTCGTGGTGTCAAAGAAGGAAAATTAGAGTGGACAGATCGTTATACAGGTGAAAAGAGTGAAATTGCGATTGAGGATGTATATTCTGAAATCAAAAAAGTATTTGCCATGTAAACGCTTGTACTTGAGATATAAACAAAAAAATTAGAATCACATTTACTTTCAAAGGTTTTTCATGTATATTAGTCATAGTTAAAGGAGTGTAATTATGCAGAATAAAATTGAAATTTTTAACAATCAGGTTATTATCAACTACAATTTGGCGTATCCAAAGAGTCGTGAGGTTTTATTAAAGTCTCATACATTCGCAAAATTCGTTCAATATTTCATTGAATATCAGGAAACAGATAATGCGAATATGTATGCTTATTTGACAAAAAATGGTGAATTATCTTCTAAAGAAGCAGCTTATGATTTCTGTTATTTCTTACGTTTATTGTCAATCTTTACTTGTGAAGAATTAAAAGATGAATATTATCTTTCAGATAAAGATGCAACTTTAGATGTTATTGAAGAGATGTATCGTACTTGGCGTTCTTTACAACGTTTTGGATATATGAAGAGTGATAATTCAACGGATTTTGGTATTAATACATTAGTGGCATTTGACTCAGCTTCAAATGATTTATTACTTCGTACATATCGTTTGTTTGAAGAAAAATTAATGGGAAGACCAAACTTAGTGTATCGTCAGGCTCAAGCTGGAACAAATGCATGTTTCTCTGTTCACACTTTGGATAAAGTATGGGCTGATGAATATGCAGCTTTACAAGATATTCCAATGATCGATACTGTAATGTTAAGAACTCCAATGATTTTGCATCCAAAATCAAGTAAACGTACAGGTATGTTTACTGAAATTGATACACAGCCTATGACATATTTCAAAAAGGGAGAATCAAACTGGTTCTGTTATCCTTGTAAAGTTGGAGCTTTATTATGTTTCGTATACTTCAACTCAAAATATATGTCAAGTGCACTGAGTATGGCTAACTTATTTGAATTAGCTACTAAAGAAGAAAGTGCACAAAAACCAGATTTAGTTGTTATTTTTGGTAACGATGACGGAAATGACGATACAAACTTCTATTATGATAAAGCCAATGATATTTGGGTGGGATGTATCAGTGATAATCCTCGTATCGAATACTTTGGATATTTAAAGAAAATGTGTTTGACATTACACAACTTGGCACAAATGAAAAAGGGATGGTTACCAATCCATGGTGCTTTCGTAAACATCTATTTAAAGGATGGAACAAAGAAAGGTATCATGTTGATGGGTGATAGTGGTGCTGGTAAATCGGAATCAATTGAAGCATTAAAAGCGGCAGCTGGAGATATGATTCGTGAAGTTGAAGTTGTATTTGATGATATGGGAACAATTCACTTAGAAGATGGTGTTCCATATGGTCAGGGTACTGAAATTGGTGCCTTCATTCGTCTAGATGACTTGGATCCAGGTACTCCATATCGTGACATGGACCGTTCAATTTTCATGGCTCCAGAAAATCCAAACGCACGTATGATTCAGCCAGCGGCTCCATATCGTGTTGTTGTTCACAACCATAAAATTGACTTATTTGCGTACGCAAACAACTACACAAATGAATTTGGTCTAAAGAAATTAACTGTACAAGAAGTAAAAGATACTTGTAAATTAGGTAAACGTATGGCTTTGGGTACTACTCAAGAAGTTGGTATTTCAACTACATATTTCGCAAACCCATTTGGTCCTATGCAAAAACAAGAACTTTGCGAACCAATCATCGACACAATGTTCCAGGCTCTAGAAGATAATGGAGTATTTGTAGGTGAAATCTATACGCACTTAGGATTCGATAAATCAAACCGTAAAGGTTTAAATATTGCAGCTCAGCAATTATTAGAATTTATCCAGAAAAAGGATTAACGCTTTATCTAAAGCGTTTTCTTTTTGTTTGGCATGAAAACGGCATAAAATAACTTCATTTTTTACCTTTTTTCTCTAATTTATCTATAAAATTTATCTATCAGAAAGAGGGAAAAAGGAAATGGCAGTCAAGAAAGACACAAAAACAGGTACGTGGTATTTTTATGGATCGTACAAGATGATGAACGGAAAGCAGAAGCAGTATAAGAAGCGTGGCTTTCCCAAAAAGAAGGATGCAGTTAAGGCGGAAATACTATTTAGAGCCGATATTAAAACTCCTTATAAAAATCTTACGCTGGAAGAACTATTTACTCTATATTCAGAGTACACTGAGAAACGGATCAAAGACAATACTTACAACACTCAGACAAGAGTTTTGCAAAGATGGATTGATATTATCGGTAAAGATACGTTAATTAAAAAGATAACAACTAGCAATCTAGAGGATGCATTGGAATTAATGATTCGTAAGTCTAATTCTAATACTGCGGTCAACTATCTTAACAGATTAAACAAGATGTTTAGGTATGCAGTTCAAAAAGGATATTTGGAAACCAATCCATGTGCTCCAGTAGAAGTTATCAAAAACCCCAACGCAAAAAAGAACGAAATGAAGTATTGGACATTGGATCAGTTCAATTTATTCATTCCATTTGTTACAAATCCTATGTACAATCTATTGTTTAAGAATCAGTTTTACAACGGAACAAGAATAGGAGAAGCACTCGCTTTAACTTGGGAAGATATAGATTTTGAGAACAAAACAATCACGATCAACAAGACATGGTCCAAAGATTTGCATAAAGTTACTACTCCAAAGACTAACAACAGTTACCGAACAATTACGATTCCAAGTTTCTTATGCGATAATTTCAAAGCCTATAAGGAATTATTGGATGTTCCTGATAAGTCATTTATATTCGGTATAGATGTTCCAATATCGAACACTGCAGTCAGAACATATCTTTTAAGAGCTATTAAAGCAGCTAACCAAAGCAACGAAGAACAAATACCTACTATTCGTATACACGATTTAAGACATTCATGTGCTTCATATATGATTGGCAATATGGTAAGAGACGGAAGCTCTAATTTTAGCTTATACGATGTTGCAAAAAGACTAGGAGACAATCTAAACACTGTATTGAGTGTTTATGCTCACTGGCTACCTCAAGCAGATAAAGGAATTGTACAGATTATGGATAAAGACAATGCACTAGATTAATTTCTAGTGCTTTTTTTGTTGGAAAAAGAAAAACACACATTTAAGTGTGTTCTTTGAAATTTATTATTATTATTAGGTGATTTTATTAATCAATTCCTCGTTGTTTTCGTATTGTATCAACAAACATTATTACTGATTCTATGTCGTTATCATTTAAATCACATACTTTATCGAATAATTGATTAAGAAGATTATGGCTAGATAATTTATTACATATGGTCTTTAATCGTATATCTTGTTTGTTTGGATGCTCTTCAACTTCATATCCAAGAAATACGAGGGGTGATACATTAAAAATTTCTGCCATTTTTTGAATTGTTGATCTTTTTAAATTTTCAACTCTTCCTTTTTCGTATTTAGCTATCGCAGATTTTTGAACACCTAATTTTTCGCCTAATTGTTCTTGTGTCCAATGATTTTGTATACGTAGCTTTTTAATCATTTCTCCTGTTTCCATTTTCATATACCTTTGTCAAATTATCGTGACCTCCTTATATATTGATTCTAACAAATATGTATCGTATAATTCAACTTACAGTTTAAAAGGTTTCTAAAAAAGACACATTTCATGTTGCAAAAAGGTAAAAGAGTGATATACTAAAAGTGTCTAAAAAAGACACCTTAAAAAAGGCGGTGATAATATGGATAAGAAAAAATTAAAGTCATTAATGGTATTAAATAATGATACAGGGAAGACATTATCCCAGTATTTAGGCATTTCTGAGCAAACTTTTTCCATGAAATTGAATGAGAAGCATGGGAGAAGTTTCACTAAAGATGAGGTGGAAGCAATATCTAATAAATATTCATTAACACCTGAAGAAATGGTATCTATTTTTTTTAAACATATAGTGTCTAAAAAAGACACATTTCAAATTTATTAAATTTAAAATTCTAAAAAGAAAGGATGGTCACATTGAAAAGCACAACTGAAATTATTAAAGAATCTGAAGAAGCGGAAGGCACAGTATTAGACATTCTAATTAAGAATGGATGTTCTAATGAAGATTTATTAAACGTATCTTCAATGCTTCAAACAATTTATATGTGTGGTTTTGAAGTTGGAAAGAGATGTGTTGTGAAATGAAAGTTCTTCTCGGTTACAAAGACATTATGGCGCTTGGTTTCTCTAAGAAAACAGCGTACAAGATGCTGAATCTTATTTGTGAATCTGAGGACTATAAAAAGTCCAATTTAGCAAAGGTTATTGATTCGAAGAAAGTTCCAACAAAACTATTCGTAAAGATGTTTCCTGAATTTAAAGAAGTAATGGGGTGTGAGAAATGATGGACACAGATGATTTAAGGGTTATTCAAGATAACCGATTTATTGATGAAGATGAAGAAGAGGAGGAAGAACAAGATGGCTATGAAGACTACTGCTACGACTTCTGCAAAGCAGAAAGAGACGAAGAAGCTTGGTTCTAAATCAACCGCAAAGAAGAAAGCAGTTGAATTAGGTGATTGTATCACGCTTCCTTCTTTTGCTAATAACGAGTATAGAACTCAATACTCTATGCTAGTTAGAAGCCAAAAGCAGACTCGTATGGTTAATCGAGCTGCTAAATTCAATTACATTTGTTCGTTAATTTGTTTCTTGGTTTCTTTGGCTTTCATTGTAATAGCCAACTGGTATATCAGAAGCCTATGACACAAACTGAAAGAGTTATCAAGCACCTAAAGGAATATGGATCTATCACTCCTTTAGAAGCAATTAAAGAATATGGAATCACTCGTTTAGGTGCTCGTATATGGGATTTAAGAGATTTGGGATATGACATTGAAACTCAGACCGAAACTTCTAAAAATCGGTTTGGAGATAAAACATCATATGCCAAGTATGTTTTGAAAGGAGGGGCAAAAAATGAACCTGTACAAAGACACTGATAAATACATTGTCGAAAAGTATGGAAACCACGAAGAGTGGTTAAAGAAACGTGGTCATGGAATCGGAGGGTCTGATGCAGCGTGTTTCATGAATTTAAACCCATGGAAAACGCTTAATCAGTTGTGGCACGATAAAAAATTCGGCTCACAACAGATTACAAATGATGCAATCGAATACGGAAATACCGCTGAACCTTGTTTAAGAACATTGTTCCAAGCTAAACATCCTGAGTTGGATGTGCAATACGTGGATAACGTAACACTTGTTTCTAAAGAACATGAGTTCTTGAGATACAGTCCTGATGGATTGATTTATGACAAAGAAACGGGTGAGCGTGGAATCTTGGAAATCAAAACATCCAAGATAATCAATTCTCATAGTTTGCAGAAATGGGGTTCTAAAGGAAACGAAACAGTTCCTGACAACTACTATTGTCAAACATTAGAAGGATTGATTGTTACGGATTTTGACTTTGTTATTTATTGTGCAGAACTAAGATTTACAGATGGTGATGCACGAATCATTGAGCGTTCATATCGTAAAGAAGAAGCTTTAGACAGTATGAACGATTTAAAACAAGCAATGTTAGAAAAATGGGATAGGTATTTCGTGAATGATGTAGAACCACCTATCACATTGTCTATATAAAAAATGGAGGATGAAAAATATGGAATTTAATTTGGAAGTAAGTGCAAAGGATGGAAAGGTTTATACCAATGCATCTGATTTATTACCTGCAATCCAAGAAGGATTGAAAGCTTACGATTACGTGGTTGATGAAAACAACTATAAGCAAGCAAAGACAGATAGAGCATCACTTAACAATTTAGTGAAAGTTGTATCTGATAAACGTAAGCAAGTTGAAAATGATGTATTCGCTCAGTGGCTACAAGACAAGAAAGACATTATGCAAGTCGAAAAGACTATCAAAGCAACATCCGATAAATTGGGTGTTGGAATCAATGATATTGATAATGCAGAGAAAGAATTGAAGAAAAATCAGATTAAAGAGTTGTGGTTAAACATGACCAACAACAAATATCCTTTTGAATTAGTTTTTGAAGAAAGATATTTGAACAAGTCTGTTAAGCCTAAAGAAATTGAAGAATCATTGAATAACAAGTTCTTGAAATCCGAAGAACAATTATCATTCATTGAAGCTTCACTTCCCGAAGATGAATTACAAGCAGAACAAGTTATCCAATTGTTCTGTAAGACTTTGGATTTATCTAAAGCTACAGAACGTATTAACGAAATCAAAGAAGCTAAAGCAAAACTTCAAGAAAAAGTAAATGCTCAGATTGAGCAATCTAAACAAGCTCAAACGGAAAGAGAAAACGTAGTTCCTTCACAAACTCCATTTGAAACACCTCAGACTCAAAATCTAACAGAGGCAAGAAGATATTGCGTGTTTAGATTTGAAGGCCCTATTAGCGAATTACAGGCTTTTAATCCAATTTTAAATCAGTTCATTCGTGAACATAACGTAAAAGTGACAATTGTAGAAAAAGGAGAATGTTAATTATGTTACAAAACAATATCGCAAAGAAAAATGACAATCAATTGGTAGAATTTTCTGCTAACGGAGAAAAAGTTAAATTATCTCCAGCTATCGTAAGAAATTACTTAGTAAACGGAAATGGTCAAATCTCAGACCAAGAAGTTGTGTATTTCATCAACCTATGTAAATCACAAGGCTTGAATCCATTCATCAAGGATTGCTACTTAATCAAGTATGGAAACACTTCACCAGCTCAAATGGTAGTTTCAAAAGATGTTTTCTTGAAACGTGCCGAAAGAAATTCAGAGTTTGATGGATTAGATGCTGGAATCATTGTAATTAATAACGAAAGTGGTGAATTAACTTACCGAAAAGGTGCTTTCTACTTAAAAGATCGTGAAGAAGTTGTAGGTGGATGGGCAGATGTATTTAGAAAGAACGTATCACATCCAACCCATATTGAAGTATCTTTTGAAGAATATGCAGGAAAAACAAAGGATGGAAAACTTAATTCTCAATGGAGTACAAAAGCTGCAACAATGATTCGTAAAGTTGCGATTACTCAAGCGTTGAGAGAAACATTCCCTAATGATTTCCAAAGTATGTATTCAGAGGAAGAAATGAATGTGGATATGAAATTGGATGAAACTCCAATTCAACAACCTACACAACCAATTGAACAAGCACCTGTTCAACCAACATACCAAGAACCACAAGAACAACTCGAAGGTGTAAGTCTTGTATAAGTCAAAGCGTAGTAAAGCTACAGATATAGATTTAAAAACTAGAAAGTTAGTAAAAGAAAGAGATCAAATGTGCATATTTTGTGGAAGTACATATCGTATTGAATTAGCACACACGATTCTTTCAAGAAGCAATGGCGGACTAGGTTGTGAAAAAAACCTAGTCTGTGCTTGCCAACGTTGTCATAGAATTATGGACTCAGAAAGTCATAAAGGAAAGAAATTGAGAGAGATTGCAATTAAGTACCTAGAACGTATCTACGGACATATTGATGAATCAGAGGTGAAATATAATGCTAACTCAAAACGAATTATTGTTTAAATACAATCCATTCAAAGTTAAATATTGGAAAGATGAAGAAATCCAAGAACAACTTGAAATTTTAGTAGATGCTTATATTTCAGATGAAAATGCAGTAATGGAAATGGCATTAAATGTTGAAAACCTAGCGAATCAAATGTTTCTGATTGGTGAAATGATGGCAAGATTACAAGAAAGCTCGAACATCTTAAAAGCAGATATTGAAAACAAAATGACAAATGCTATTTATGTAGAACGCAGCACATGGGAACGTGACCATGATGGAAAAGCACCTAGTATTAAATACTTTGAAGCGTTGGCTTGTCAGAAAGTCTCTGAAGAAAGAACAAAGCTTGCGAAAGTTGATTCCGATTTAAAGCGTTTCAAAACTGCTTACGAATCAATCGAAGCTAAGATGAATGCGACAAAGAAAAAGATTGATGCTACTAAGTTTGAGATTGGAGGTGCGTAAGATGATTTTAGGTATTGATCCAGCAAATGAATACAGTGCATTTGTTGTGGTAGAGAATGATTTATCGGCAGTTGTAGATAAAGGGAAAATATCTAACTTGGAATTGCAAGAGAAAATCTCAAGTTGGAAAGCAGAGAATTATCCAATTGATCATGTAGCAATCGAAGGAATACAAAGTTTCGGTATGCCTGTAGGTCAAACTACATTTGAAACTTGTTACTTTGTAGGACGATTATTGCAGCAATTTGAATCACTTGGTATTTACCCATCGTTAGTATATCGAAGTGAAGAAAAAATGGCTCTATGCCACTCTATGAAAGCGACAGATGCAACTATAAGACAAGCTCTGATTGATTTGTTCGCAAAAGACACTCCAAACAAAGGAAAAGGAACAAAAAAAGAGCCTGGATATTTCTACGGATTTAAAGCAGACATATGGAGCGCCTTTAGTGTTGCCTATACTTATTACGATTATTACATAGGGTCTGAATGTTAGGAGGTGTGATGAATGGCGGAACAACAAAAAGCGTATTATGCGATTATTCCAGCAAACGTAAGATACGATAAAGATTTAGCTCCAAACGCAAAATTGCTATATGGAGAAATCACTGCATTATGCAACGAAAAAGGATATTGTTGGGCATCTAATCAATACTTCGCAGAACTCTATGGAGTATCCGTCTTAAGTGTTAAGCGTTGGGTAAACTCGTTAGTGACTAAAGGATATGTTTATAGAAGATTGACATACAAACCAAATTCAAAGGAAGTCGATAAACGAATCCTCAGTATTGATGGTGGTATAAAAATTGATACTACCTCGGTTCAGAAATGTTACGACCCTAGTATCAAAAATGACACCTCATCTAGTATCAAAAACGATACGGATAATAATACAGTTATTAATAATACATTTAATAATAAAAAAGATGTATATACGCACAAACACAAATACGGAGAATATCAGCACGTTTTATTAACTGATAAAGAACACACACACTTGGTTGAATTGTATGGATCATCATTGGATGAGCATATAAAGATTCTTGATGAATATATTGAGACATCAGGAAAGAATTACAAGAACCATTCGCTAGTGCTTCAAAAATGGGTACATGATGAATGGGAAAAACGAAATAAGAACAAGCCTGTCAAACTCGATTCTAAATTCTATGCACAAGAAAGCAATCAATCATATGCAGATGTACAAAAGGAAATGGAACGAGTAAGGAAAGAAATATTAAGAGCATAGAAAGAGAGTAAATGGGTATGGCATATAACTTTGAAGTCAAAGCGATTGCAACTTTATATGGATATGTTGAAGCAGATTCAAAAGAAGAAGCAATTCAACGTATCAAAGATATGAATGTCGATTACATGGATATAACTGATGAGAACCTAGGTGATATGGATATGTCATCAGTTAAGTTTACAAAAACGGAGGATTAAATGGTTAATTGGTTTTGTGGGTTTCTATGGGGAAGTGCTGCAACACTTCTTATATATAGCCTATTTGTTGGAAAAAGAATTCAGGAAGAACAAGATAAAGCAACTAAATGTATTTTCAAATATGAAGAATACAGGCGAAGAATCAGAACATTGGCAAATGAAAACAAAAGTCTAGTGTATCAAGTTAGAGAGCTAGAAAAGAAGCTTGAATCGAGTAATTACACAGATAATTACACAAGCGATTACTTAGGCTTCGAGGAGACGAAATAATCAGGAGGGGCAAAAGTGCAATATTACATGCTGGACAAAACAGATATATCTAATGTACGTGGAATCGTATCTGCTAAATATGTTATGAAGGAGTTGGGCATCACAAATGCTCAGTTCTCTAAGATGATTCGGAACGAGGAAGTCTATAACGGATGTATTCTCGTTCCCGTCATTCGTGAGAGCGGCAGAGAGCTTCCAACAAGCGAATCAGAGGAACTATACCAACTAATTGGCGAAAGTGACAGTGGGTATAGATATTACGTTACAAGTCACATAAGAGTTGTTTCTGTATCACCATTTGATGGAGTAGAAAGAGAAATGTGTATACGAAAATCAAGTGAAACTAGATACGTTGTAAAAATCATAGATGGAAAGTGAAAGAAATATATAAGCGTTCTTTGTGAAGCGTATAAAGCTTTTATCGGGGGAATAAAAGATAAACATATTGTAGTTTGTGATGGTGATTTAAAAATAGAAAATCTAAAGTTAGTAGATCTATCAGAAGTAAACAGATTAAAAAACTCGAAGAAGGTAAAGGTTGGAGATAAAGTTTATAACTCAGTTATAGAGTGTGCTAATAAGAATTTTATCTCTGTGCCTTATATGTATCAGATGTTGGAAGGGGTCAAACCCAATTTGATAGGTGTCGAATTTGCATAAAGGAGTTGAAAAGAAATGAACAGAGTTATTTTATCAGGCGAAATCGGCAGTGATATTGTTTTAAAGAAAACTGCTGCAGGGCAAAGCCTATGTAACTTCTCAATTGAAGTTAAAGAAAAAGGGAAGGACGGACAAGAACGTAAATATTTCTTCGAATGCACCGCTTGGGGAGAAAATGCAGAACATATTAATCAATATGGATTTAGAGGACAACATATCGCAGTTGACGGAAAGCTTCAGAAAAGCTCATACACGAACAACAGTGGGCAGAAGGTGTATAAGACAAGTGTGTATGTTATGGACGTAGAATTGAGCGTAAACAATGCGACAATGCCACAAACACAAGCTTATCAACAGACGTATCAACAAACGTATCAACCTCAATCACAACAGATGCAGCAGCCACAAACAGTACCATTTACAAATCAAGTAAATTACCAATCGTATCCTGAACATTATGATTCAGATGAAGGGATGCCATTCTAGATGATTGCGAAAAGGTATGACGGAAAAGTTTCCTACAGTGTAAAGAAATGCGACAACAGGTGCATTAACAAATACAAATACTGTACAGATACAGAGAATGGGAAATTGGTTTTCAAGAAGCCTGGGAAAGATTTCCTAGGGGCAACAAAGGAAAACATTATGAATCTGTATGTAATTGAAGGAAGTCTATACATTGGGGAATATGTTGATAAATAAATGCTATGGAAGGTATGCATCATTCTTCAAAAACCACGAATTAAAAGAAGCGGATAAGTATATAAAGCGAGTGTTTCCAAATGCTGAGTTTTATATAGATTACGAGCACGCATTAGTTTTTGAAAGAATTAGGGAAGATGAAGAAATTGATCTTGATTATCATACAGTGATTAACGGGATTGCTTACAACGCAGCATTTACAAATAGCCATAAAGATTTAGTTGAATTTTATGACGAAGTAGAGATTAAAAATGATAAAGAAAAGAAATCAGAAGTGTTTACGTGTAATGGTAAAAAATATGAACAAGAAACATTGTTTTAACGCAGAAGCACTTGCATACATTAAAGGCAAAGTAAAAGCGGATTCTGAAGAGGAGGCTAAGCGAAAAGTAAGATATGGAGAGTATGATTTGCTATCAACTCAACTTAGTGGAATGTGTAGCGATGTCGAAATTACGAAAATAGAAGATGAACGGAGATAAACAATGAGCAAATGTAATAAATGCAAATATGAATATTCATCAAAGTTAGATGAGCCTTGTAAATACTGTAGAGAGAAAAGTGGCATAGCTACTTTAGGTTATCAAATGTCAGAAGATAAATTCGTGCCAAAAGAAGAGCAATCAACAATTGAACATGATGGATGTATGGGATGTGTATACGAAGATTTTGAAGAGTTTGAAGAACCTTGTATAAATTGTAAAGGAACATATAAACACGATACTATGGCATATTTAAAAGCAAAAGATCACTTCGAGCCTAAAGAAGAAAAAGCAGATAATGAAATCGACATGGTAAATCATCCGCCACATTATGTTGGACACGGCATTGAGCCAATTGAATTTATCGAATCTCACAACCTAAACTTCTGTCTTGGTAGTGCCGTCAAATACATTGCACGAGCACCTTATAAAGGCACTGAATTAGAGGACCTGAAGAAGGCGAAATGGTTCCTAGAAAGAGAGATTAAGAAACATGACAAACAATAAATGCCAACCAAAAGCAATATTAATAAACTGTGTTAGAGGTTCTGATGTTGATGAAATTGATGAAAGACTTGAATATCTTCGTTCACGTGTGCGTAAAGGCATTGAATCTGCTTGCCAAGATGAAAACATAAAATTTGCTTTATCTGTAATGTTAGATGATCTTGTCTGTACGGCAGTATCACTAGGTATTATGACCGCTACAAAAGGTTTAAATGATAGTAATAAGTAAAAGGAGAAACAAATGACAAGTAAAGATATTGAATTGATTAGAAAAATGTTAAAAATGCAAGCTAAATTAGATGAAGCTATCATGAAAGAATACGGATTATACACGATTGATGAAGAGAAGTTGAGCTTCGCAATCCTAGATGAAGTAGGCGAGCTAACTCATGAACTAAAAGGGAATTGGTGCTATTGGAAGAAAACGCAACCTCTTGTTGATGGAGAAAAGGTGTTAGGTGAATTAGTTGATATTTGGCATTTTGTATTAAGTTGGCAAAACAACTTTAATGGTGGTGAAGAAGGATTGTTAACAGATGATGAAATAATGGAAAAAGTTGACGATAATCGGTGGTCAATCGAAGAATATGGAAAAGGTATTGTTATAAAATTAGCGGATTTATCATATTCTCCGTTGTGGAAAGTAGAACCATTAATCGCGATTACAGAATACCTAGGCTTCACAATCGAACAGGTTTATGAAGCTTATTGCGGAAAGAATAAAATCAACTATCAAAGATTGGAGAATGGATATTAATGGATATTGAGCTTATAGTCGAGATTGCAATGCTTTTTGGAGTTTATATTGTGGCTGGGATGATAATTTCATATATCGTAAATGATATCAGTTATCTAGCATATGATTATTTTTGGTTAGTAACAATTCTTTATCCGATTATACTTCCAATTTTGCTTTATTTTGAGCTAAAAAGATTTGTGAAAGAATTAAGAAAAAATATAAAGAGGTAAGTTATGTGGATTAGAAGTCAGAATAATTATATATTAGCGAATGTTTATTCGCTTAGAATTTGTAAAAGCGATATTGATGGTTGCGTTTATTACTCGATTCATGGGCACTATGATAGATACGAACAGGAATTAGGCGTTTATTCAACCAAAGCAAAAGCTATAGCGGTTTTAGATGAAATTCAAGGAATAATGGAATGTCCTTATCCAAGTAGAGTCACACCAGCTTTCGGCACAAATTGCTATCATTTAAGTGAAAAAGGCAAATTTTACGAAATGCCTGCGGATGAGGATGTGAGATTATGACAGAAAAAGAATTAGAAGAAATGAAGCAGAAATACGGATTCACTCTACATCCAAGTGCGTTTAATGGTAAGCCGATCAAGTACGTATCAAAAGAAGAGTATGAAGAAAAGATCAATAAGGTATGGAATCAAATGTTTGAAGTAGCATGAACAATAAGGAGGATTTTTAAATGGAACCAATAGAATTTATTAAGAGTTGCTTCATAATTGCGTGGGTTATTATATCCTTTGCCGTCTATGTTAAAGTTTCGTTTACGTTTGTAGATTGGATTGTTGCAAAAATCAGAAAAGCTATTCTAAAACGAAGAATTAAACGCGTGCTTATGAAGTTCGCAGAATCAACACGTGAAGCTTTAGAAAAACGCGAAAGCTTAGAAGAACTTGATGATCTTACTGAAAGAGTAAAGGTGGAAAGAAAATGATTGAATTGATTTTATGCCATTTGATTGGCGATTATGTATTACAAGTAGATTTTATTGCGAAGTCAAAAGGAGATAATTACTATCACATGTTTGTACATTGTGCATTGTATTGTGTTCCGTTTTATTTCCTATTTGGTATTTCGTTAAAGTTGCTATTTGTATTTGCAACTCATGTTATTATTGATTTGTTAAAAGCAAGATATAAGAAGATTGATTACAAGACAGACCAAATCTTGCACTATGTTGTACTTGTAATCTTATGGTTGATTTAAAAGGAGTGAAAGAAAATGAATAAATATCAATATGCGTTCGATAAACTGTTAACTCTAGATTCTCCTGATGTTGAACAAATTGAACAATTAGAAGTGCGTGGCGCAGACTATTATCACGAGTTACTTGATACTTTATATGATCTGGTCGAAAAAGAAACGGCAACAACACCTGATATTGAAGGTGATGGATATTACAAAGGAGAACTTGTGTATGATACATGGATTTGTCCTCGGTGTGGCACTAGATATGAAATCGGTTATGACGAATATGAGTATTGTCCGAAGTGTGGCCAACACATTGATTTAGATAGCTTAGAACAAGAATGTGAGGATACAGAGGATGAAGAATAAATGAAAGTTACAGTAAATGATATTCATGATGAAAATATAAGAGATGTTTGCAAAACACTATTGATTACATTGTTAGATTGGAACGTGAGAATCTAGGATTAAAAGAATATAAGAAACATCAGGAACGAGCAAACGAACGCAGATATCGTAGTGGGGAAGAGTCCTGGCATAGAGGGTCAGTTGTCACAAAGAAGAAGTAGGTGGACGAAATGAACAAATTAAAAGTAAATCAAATGTTGAATGACTTGAAGTCGGCTAATTATTGCTGCCATAGAATCATTGAATTGAACGAGGAACTTGAGGTTCTGAATCATAAAATGTTAGGACTAAGCCATAATCCAATTAGGTTGACAAAGGAGCAGGAGAAATCAAATGCTCCTATGCCGACCTTTCATGGTTCTTATACAAGTCCTTTAGGAATGATGGAAGAAGAAACTTTAAAAGTGGAAGAAATAAATTATTATCGAAGACGTTTAAATGAATGCAGAGCCATCGAGCTTTTATCGTTGCAAGACCAGAACATTTTATTTGATCTATACTTCTGGAATCTGAATGCATGGGATGTAGCAGAAAAATATGGTTATACAAAGAACGGAATGTACAAACATATCCGCAGAGAAATTGGAAAATTAGTTTAATTGACGTTGATAATGTTCATATAGGTATTAGTGTTTAAAAGAAGAGGTGGTACAATAATGTTGATTAAAAGAGGGTATGTCATGAAAAAAGAAACACTTACATTAAGGTTTAAAGGCGAAAATGACATTGATATAGAAACATTATCTAAGTCGCTAGATTGTATTGTTGCGGTTTTGAGTAAAATTGCTAATTCGTCATTAAACGAAAATGATTTTTGCAAATTTAAAGTAAAGAATATCGAAAAAGGTAGCTTTATGATAACGATAGAGCAGATTGTTGAAATGGCTACTGTATTATTTCCATTGATGCCACCTATCCTAGAATCGTTTAATAGTATTGTTGAGCTGAAGAAAAATCTTGGTGGACAAATGCCTGCAGAAGTAATTCATGAAGGGAATAATACTATAGTCAAGTCTTGTGTTGGTAATGTAACCTATATTGATAACAGAACATATAATCTTTACACAAGAGATTCCTCAATAGAAAAGTGCTTATCAGAATTATCAAGAACTATTTCAGAAGATGGTGAGCGGACAGGCTTTTCTATTGCAGTTACTGATGATAAAACTGTGAAGACTGTTGAAATGGATAAAGAAGATTTAATTAAAACAATGAATCCTATTGATGTTGAATCACTAAATGGTGATATCACCGAACAAGAAGCTACAGGAGTACTAACTGTTCGGAAGCCTGATTTATTAGGAAACAGTAAATGGCAGTTTAAATTCCTTGGAAAAACAATCAATGCAGATATTGAGGATGAGGATTTTTTGAAAAAAGTAAAGGAAAAAGAGATTAGCTTTCCACTAGTATCAAAATTGAATGCGAAAATGCGAGTAAGATTAAAGAATGGAGATCCAATCAGTTATACAGTTATTGAGGTAAAAAGTTACGAATAACGCATTTTGTCCCCTAGTGGACAAGAATTCCGTGGTAAACTAATATCATAAGAAATTATGTCAAGACAGAGGTCTTGGCTTTTTTATGCAAGAAAGGAGGTGTTCCATGCCAGGAAGAGAACTAACAATCAAAAAATACAATCTAGATTTATATGATCCATTTGAAACAGATGGCCCATTTGAAATGCCTGTTATTAAAAAGACGCTTCATATTCCTAAGGAGTTAATTGGATTCAATGAAGCAATCTCTTCAAAGAATTATCAATCTGGAATTCATATGTTTATTGATGATTATCAGTTTGAGCGCATTTGGAACACTCCTGAACGATATGTGAATGTTTTAAAACAGTATGACTGTGTTCTTACACCAGACTTTTCTCTTTATATGGATATGCCTAGAGCTATGAAAGTATGGAATATCTATAGAAGTAGATTAATTGGGCAATATCTTCAAAATTTAGGGATATGTGTAATTCCAACAGTTTCCTGGGCAGAAAGAGAAACATACACATTCTGTTTTGATGGTATAGAACCAGGAGGAGTTGTAGCAATCTCAACTATTGGATGTATCAAGGATGAATTTGCTAGATCCATTTGGGAAGATGGTGTAGATTACATGATTGATAAACTTAAACCCACTGCAATTCTAATTTATGGCCAATCTATTGAACATGATTTCAAAGGCACAAAAGTTATTTATTATAAAAATAAAGTTATAGAGAGGGCAAGAAAACATGGGCGGTAGAGGAGCGAGCAGTGGTGTCAGTGACAGTGGAAAGCCTTATGGGAGCGAATACAATACAGTTTATCAGAGTGGAAATATTAAATTTGTGAAGCAAGTCAATGCTAGTAATGCAAAAGCTCCGATGGAAACGATGACCAGAGGGCGAGTATATGCCACTGTAAATGATAAAGATGAAATTTCATCAATTTCTTATTATGACAATTCGAATAAACGTACAAAACAGATTGATTTAACACATGATCATCAAAATATGAAGCCACATACTCACCATGGCTATTATCATTCTGAACATGACGGGAAAAAAGGTGCTACAAACTTGACTGCAGAGGAAAGGAAAATGGTTGACCGTGTAAAACGGTTATGGTTAAATAAAAATAAGAAAAGGTAGTCGTATAGGGGTGATTACACTTTGATGTATGCATATCACAAAACGATATGCACTGAGGAAACCTCCGTTCGAATCGGAGCGCCTTTTCGATTTGTTAAAAAATATCAGTTTAAATTTTAAACGCTATCTAAGCATCTTGTTAATTCAAGGTGCTTTTTTTATACATGAATAAGGAGGAAATATTATATGGGTGGAAGAGGACAATATGTAAATCGGGGGGGGACTGTTGGTTTAACTGTTACCACAGGAGATGGAACTGTATTTGAGTATAGGCAAAAAGGGAAGAAAGTATTTTCTTTTTCTGGTGCATCATTTGCCGATAGTGGAAGTAGGGAAATTCCTAGGACCTTATCCGATATAGCTTCTAGGGCAAAATCTATGGGTTATAAAGTACAAAAGCTTACAAGCCGAGATTTAGCTAATAAAGATTCAGAACAACGTCGTCGAAAAAGACAAATAGCAAAAGAAGTAGATCAATTGTGGGTAAGAGGAGCTGGCTCACCAAGAAAAGGATGGAAAGGGCATTAAGACAGATATTTAATTTCAAAATAATGAAAGGAGGAATTCTATGGCTAAGTTGACTGAAAAGCAGAAAATATTTGTAGACGAGTATTTGATTGATCTGAATGCGACAAGAGCATATAAAGTTGCGTATCCTCATGTAAAATCAGATGGCGCTGCAATGTCTGCTGCTTCAAGATTGTTAAGAAATGTTAAGGTCAAAGCTTATATTGATGAACAACTTGAAAAAGTCAGTTCGGGAAAGATAGCAGATGTTCAAGAAGTCATGGAATACCTCACAAAAGTAATGCGACGAGAAATGAAAGAATCTGTTGTTGTTACAGTGGCAAAAGAACGCTCAGAGTATGTCGATACAGGAGATGGAAAGCCGAGAAAGAAAACAGTCAAAGAAGAAGTTCCTCAAATCGTTGAGATTCCTGCAAAGCTTTCTGATGCAAATAAAGCTGCAGAATTACTTGGAAAAAGATATTCACTGTTTACAGATAAAGTTCAATCAGAAATCGTAGTACCTAAGTTTGAAGGAGAGGATGAACTTGAAGACTAAAACTATAAAGCTACCTAAAATAGTAGGGAAAGGATATAAATCTTATTGGAACTTCAGAGGACGTTACGCTGCATGCAAAGGTTCTCGTGCTTCTAAGAAGTCAAAAACAACTGCATTACGCATCATATACAACATGATGAAATATGATAAGTCAAATACATTGGTAGTTCGTAAGACTTATCGAACACTTAAAGATTCGTGCTTCACGGATTTAAAATGGGCGACAAGAAGATTAGAGGTTGAACACTTATGGGAATTTAAATATTCGCCTTTGGAGGCAACATATCTTCCAACTGGGCAAAAGATTCTCTTTAGAGGGCTTGATGATCCGTTAAAAATAACATCCATTACTGTAGATTATGGGTTTCTATGTTGGGTATGGCTCGAAGAAGCTTATGAAATAACGAGCGAAAAAGACTTTGATACCCTAGATGAGTCAATTCGTGGTGAGTTACCACCTTATCTTTGGAAACAGTGGATGATTACATTCAACCCGTAGATTTTGCGGCATATAAAAGTGATTTTATATGAAAACCCCTTTAATTTTTGGAAAACCCTACTCGAAAGAGAGGGCAATCAAAAGCTAAGTTTTATTTTCGTTTGTTGCTTGGAATGAAATATAATGGTAAAATATAGATATGAAACAAACACCATTTTATTACATATATCTATTTCGAGAAATTAAAACACAAAAGATTATTTATGTAGGAAGCACACGGACAATCGGTGCTCGTATCAATGAGCATAGAAGAGGCTTCAGAGATAAAACACGTCAACAGCCAATACATAAATACATGATTGCAAACAATCTTGAATTGTTCAAAGATGTTGAAATAGCAATCGTTGATACTGCAAGCACAAAAAAAGATGCAATAGATAAAGAAATCGCTTATACAGAAAAGCACAAAAAGACCATAGCAAATGTATGGACTGGTGAACAAAAAGAAGATCTAAACAATTCAATAAGAAAGCCTGTTTCTACACCAGATGGAAAACAATGTTTTTCATCAATGAGAGAAGCTGCTGATTGTTTAGGTGTTACAAGGCATAAGGTTTATAAAATGGTTGAATCTGGAGAGCTTATAGAAATCGAACTAACTGGAAAGTATATAAACGAGACAACAGGTGAAGTATTTATAAGCGGATATCAATTACAAAAGAGATATAATTTATCAACTAAATTAATAAATAAATTATCTAAATCAAACGAATGTGTTATTAACGGAATGAAAATAAAAAAAGTTTAACGACTATCCTAACCGCAGTTAATGCGGTTTTTTTAATGGAGTACGCTCAAGTGAGCGGAAATGGGGGGCATCTTGAAAATTCAAGATGGTGATATAGTCTGATCTCATTGGTAACAATGAGCTGCGAAAGCGGTGTAAGATTAACGACCTTACATGAACACAAATGGGAACGAACATCATTGGCTTAAAAAAAGATTCTTTGATGCCAAGAATGATCCTGATATATTAGCTATCACAACGAACTACACTTGCAACGAGTGGTTAGATGAAGCCGATTTAAGATTGTTCGATAACATGAAGGAGAAAAATCCTAGACGATATCAAGTTGCAGGTCTTGGAAATTGGGGTATTGTTGATGGATTGGTTTATGAGAATTGGAAAGAAGAAGAATTTACACTAGATCAAGTCATCAACTGTGATTCTGTAAATGGTATTGACTTTGGGTATACAAATGATCCTGCTGCAGTTTTTATAGGTTTCATTGATACAGAACATAAAAAGCTCTATGTTTGGGATGAAATTTATAAAAAAGGTCTTTCTAATAAAAGGCTTTATGAAGAGATTGAAAGCTCACATTATCAAAAGAAGTCTTTTACGGCAGACTGTGCAGAACCTAAGTCGATTGATGAGCTTAGGGGGTATGGTCTTCGTGTTGAAAAATCGCAAAAAGGAAAAGATTCCATTACACATGGAATTCAGTATATTCAAGATTTTGAAATTATCATTCATCCTAGATGTGTTAATTTCATAACCGAAATTGGTAACTATACATGGGATGAAGACAGATTAGGAAATAAAATAAATCGTCCAATTGATGATTTTAACCACTTAATGGATGCAATGCGTTATGCAGTTGAAAAATATACATTTGGACGAGTTAAATTAAGGACATTTAAAGGAGGCATTTAATGAACGCATACATTATTAAACCGGATACGATATTTAAGCTATCTGACGATAAAGACATCATTAATATTGAAGTGTTGAATGGATTGATAACAAAGCATAAATCATTAATCACAGACAGATATAAAAAGTTATATGACGCCTATATTGGAGATTATCCGATCTTACATCAAGCCGACAAAGAAACCTATAAACCCGATAACCGTGTTGTGGTCAACTTTGCGAAATACATCGTTGACACATTCAACGGTTTTTTTATTGGTGTTCCAATCAAAGTATCTTCTAAGAAAAAAGAAATTGATGATTATATCAACTTGCTAGATAAATACAATGATCAGGACGACAACAATGCAGAACTATCCAAGATTTGTAGTGTTTTTGGAAAAGGATATGAATTGTATTTTAATGATGATTACGGAAATTTAGGGATTACCTATTTAGATCCAAGAGAAGGTTTCATGGTTTATGATGAATCAACAGTTCAGAAACCAAGATATTTTGTAACTTATCAGATTGTAGACGAGGTTATGCGTGGATATATCTACGACAAAACATATAAATATGAGTTCAACGATAAAGGTGGCTTTCATGTGTTTAATGGCATAGAGCATGGATTCAACGATATTCCTGCAACCGAATTTATTGAGAATGAAGAGCGTATGTCTATTTTTGAATCAACATACAGTTTGATTAATGCCTACAACAAAGCAATGTCAGAAAAAGCAAATGATGTTGATTACTTTGCAGATGCCTATTTAAAAATCTTAGGTCCAAAATTAGAAGAGTCAGATTTGGTACACATCCGTGATAATCGAACAATTAACTTTGAGTCAATGGATGGAAGTGGTGATGGAATCGTAGTTGATTTCATGTCAAAGCCAAATGCAGATGCAACACAGGAAAATCTAATCAACAGATTAGAACGCTTAATCTTCCAAAACTCAATGGTGGCCAATATCAATGATGAGAACTTTGGAACGTCATCAGGAATTGCATTGAGATATAAACTTCTTTCTATGTCAAACCTGGCAAAAGCGAAAGAGCGAAAGTTCACGTCTGGAATGAATCGTAGATATCGTGTCTTATTTAGTAATGCGATCACACATCGTTCTGAGAATGACTGGCTTGAGGTTGAATACAAGTTTACACAAAATTATCCTGCAAACTTATTAGAAGAAGCACAAACTGCTGCACAATTATCAGGAATCGTGTCTCACGAAACTCAGTTGTCGCTTATCTCGGCAGTTGAGGATACGAATGCCGAAATGGAGCGTATCAAAAAGGAAGATGAGAATGATATGGTAGAAACTGAAAACCGAATCTTCCAAAATAATGAGGATTCGCAATACAATGAGCAGTAAAACATATTGGCGAGATCGTGAATTTGAATGGAAAAAGAAACGCTTAAAAGATGAACAGGAATATGCGGATGAGATACAAGAAATATATGCAAATATGATGGATTCGGTTGAAAAGGAAATCGAATCCTTTTTTAGTCGCTATGCATCAAAAGAAGGTATCACAATGTCGGAAGCCAAAAAGAAGGTTTCTAACATAGATATCAAAGCATTTCAAAGAAAAGCTAAGAAGTATGTAAAGGAAAAGAACTTTTCAGATGAAGCCAATGAACAGATGCGATTGTATAACCTTGCAATGAAAGTCAACCGATTGGAGCTTTTAAAAGCAAACGTTGGATTAGAGCTTGTGGTAGGTTATGACGAATTGAAGTCTTATACTGGCAATAAGCTTGAAGGAGCGTATTTAGAAGAGATCAAACGTAACGCTTCTATCTTAGGCGATACAGTGATTGACAATGCGAAGATGGCCAAAACAGTAGCAGATTCATCTTTTAAGAACGCAACCTTTTCAGAACGAATTTGGGTCAATCAAGATCAGCTAAAAAACAGTTTATCCAGTGTTCTATCAAATGCATTGATTCAAGGTAAGAATCCTAGAGAATTTATTCCGCTCATTCGTAAAAAGTTCGATGTATCAAGATGCAATGCAGAAAGATTGTTGCGAACAGAAATTGCACGAGTTCAAACACAAGCACAGATTGAATCTTACGAAGCAAACGGAATAGATGAGTATGAATATGTGGCGTGCGGATTAAAAGACGTGTGTCCATTATGTAAAGAAATGGACGGCAAAACATTCAAGCTTAAAGACATGGAAATAGGCGAGAATGCTCCACCCATGCATCCGAATTGCCATTGTGCAACGGCACCACATTCAGACCGTAAGGAGTATGAAAAATGGCTAAATGGGTTAGCAAATGGAGGACACGATCTAAGGCTTGATGAGTGGAAAGAACTAGAGGCTAAAACAAATAACTCTGGTGCATTAAATGGTGCTTGGAATAACGAAAATGACCCAAACTATAAAAAAAGAGACGAGATTGCAAAAGCACTGTACGCTCAAATTACAAATAGAAAAAAATCTTATGAAATAAAACAAGTAGCTAAAAATTCAGGTTTTACAGAGGAAGAGGTAAGTAATATATATGAACATGTGTTTATTCGCAAACATAAATTTAGAAGTGGAGAAATAAAAAAGTTTGACCCTGACTATTATATGGCACATTCTTGGCTTAGACTTAGACAGGGAAAGGATATTCAAAAACACGATATAACAATGTTAAATCATGAATTAGCTGAAGAGAAAGAAATGCAAGATAGCCTCGATGTTATATATGAAGATAGTCATGAAAGAGTCCAAAAAATATATAATTATCAAAAAGAATTGCTTGAGTATCTTAAGGACCATGATGTATAATTTCATATAGAAAGAGGTGGTAAAATGATTACATTTGAGCTATTAGAATATAAAAATGGCAGATATGTGTATTTGTTTTCACCTGACATAGACCCAAACGCAAAAGGAAAAGTTGCGATATACGATGACGGGAATCGCGAAGTGTTAGAACAGTCATCCGTTGATGTTAAGCAGTATTATGCAGGCCATGCTCTATGGGGCATTTCAGCAGGAGAAAAGGCAGGCACTGTTGCTTGGTGCTAAAGATTTTAACTTTAAAACACAGGTCACTCAAATGAGTGGCCTTTTATTATGCAAGGGAGTGATACTATGGATTATTATTTCACACGTGGTGAAGATAGATCAGAACAAATTAAGAAGCATATAAAAGAAGCAGCACAAAGTGTTATTGACCATGCAGATGATATTGTGGATCAATATGATTTGCTAACAGATTTAAAGATAGAAATGAATTTAAATCCTGATAACAACTGGCTTCCAAAAGTGCAAGTTACTTCTAGTTTTTTATCCGAAAGAACTATTGTGTTAAAAAAGACAAATGAAACAGGTGATACTATGTGATAAAAATTAAGATTAAACAGACAGAAAGTGATTGCCTGATTGAAGTACATGGCCATGCTCGTTACGCTCCGATAGGAAAAGATATCGTCTGCAGCGCTATCTCAGTACTATTTTTGACATTGGCCAATTCAATCGACGAAACATCCGATGCACTTTGCAGATATTACGAACCTGATAAAGATAGCAAGACGTTGTATATCTCAGGTTTGGACCTTGCTGGAGAGCTAGCAATTAATTTCTTCAGAATAGGCTGCAAAGGCACAGAAGAAGCATATCCTGAATGTGTGGAACTGAAAGATGTGTAATCACAAATATTTGGAGCGTGTCGAAAGACAATATTATGATCAATGGCTAGAATGCATCGTTGAAGTACGTAATCAACGGTGCATTTTTTGTGGAAAAGCCAAGACTTATAAAGTCTACATATCCACACTACCAAACAAGACCAAGCATTCACGTCGTTAAACTGTATGGGTTATAGGCCAAGCATTTATGCCTTAAAAAGATATGGGAAATTGACAAGCAAAGTCAGAAAAATAGGAGGAAAAATATATATGAAAAGATTCAATGACAGACTACCTTTTTGCTTACAACTTTTTGCAGATGAAACTTCAGGTGAGAATGAGAGTACAGGAGCAGAAAACACTCAATCAACTCAGACTCAATCAACTGAGGGACAAGACAACCAAGAAAAAGACAAATCATCTGAAAAGAAATATTCAGATAAAGATTTGGATGCGATTCTTGATAAAAGGTTTGCACGTTGGAAAGCAGATCAAGAAAAAGAAAAAGCAGAAGCTAAGCGCTTGGCCGACATGAATGCTCAAGAACGAGCAGAAGCAGAACGTGACAAGGTGCAAAAAGAGCTAGATGAATTGAAAGCAAAAAACGCAATCGCAGAAATGACAAATGAAGCACGCAAAATGTGCACAGAGCACAATATTAACGTTGGTGACGACCTTTTATCTGTTCTAGTTAATCAAGATGCAGATAAAACAAAGAAAGCGGTTGATACATTTGTTAAGATGTTTGAATCTGAAGTAGATAAAGCAGTTAAAGAAAAACTGAAAGGTAACGGTCCTAAACGTGGAGGTTCAAACAAAGGGGTAACTCGTGAATCAATCTTGAATATCACTGATCCAATGGAAAGACAACGCATGATTGCGGAAAATATGGATTTATTCCAGTAATAGAAAAAGGAGAACTAACATATGAATAAAATTTATAAAGGTATGAACTTACAAATGTTTGCAGCGCCTACAGGATTAACAGGAGCAGATAACATCCAGGTTAGAGCACATGAAATTGATTTTGTTACTAGTTTTGGAAAAAATATCCAGGCTTTATTGGATGTATTAGGAATCATTCGTCCAATTCGTAAAGCAAATGGTTCTGTTTTAAAAACAAAGAAAGTAACAGGAACATTACAGGATGGAAAGGTAGCAGAAGGTAAATCAATTCCATTAAGCGAATACAAAGTTGAAGAAGAAGTGTTCGATACAATTCGAATCGAGAAATTCCGCAAAGCCGTTTCTATTGAAGCAATTGCAGAGAAAGGATATGAAGCTGCAGTATCTGATACTGACGAACAGTTCCGTATTGATTTGCAAGATAACATCACTGATCGCTTATATAAACAGTTGAATTCAGGTAGTTTAGTAGGTCATGAAGCTACTTGGCAAATGGCTATCGCAATGGCAATCGGTAATGTTAAACACAAATTCCAACAAATGAAACGAAATACCACTGGTATTGTTGTATTCGTCAACACATTGGATGCTTACCGCTATTTAGGAGAAGCTAAGGTATCTATGCAGACTGCATTCGGCTTAACATACATTAAAAACTTCTTAGGAGCAGATATTGTATTCTTAACAGACCGAGTTGCAGAAAAAACAGTAGTGGCCACTCCAATGAACAACATCATTGCATATTATGTAAATCCAAGTGATTCTGAATTTGTAAAAGCAGGACTTTCATATACTACAGATAGCACTACTGGCTTCTTAGGATTCCATGTAGAAGGAAACTATGATCGTGCTATTTCTGATATGTTCGCTATCATGGGATTACGTTTAATGTGTGAATACCAAGATGCAATTGCACACTTTGCAGTAGGTGATGCCAATACTCAAACATTACGCGATTTAACATTGACTGCTTCTCAAGGTGAAGAAACAGGAACTACAAAAGTAGCGGTTGCAGAACAGTTACAATCTATGAATAACAAATTCAAATTCAAGGTAGGAGCTTCTGAAGACACTGTTGCTTATGGTGCAGATGTAAAATCATGGAAGAACTTCGAAGAAGGAGCAGATATCAAAGCAGCAGAATCTAATCATTGTACAGTAGTTGAATGTGACAAAAACTACAAAGCAGTATCAAAAGGCGATGTAGTTGTTGATTTAAAGGCATAGGTGATTGAAAATGTCGACAACAACCGTATTAAACGATGTAAAACTGCTTCTTGGCTTGCAAAGTGATGATGAAAAGTTAGATACCATTGTAAGACTTACGGAGGGTCGACTTAAAGCGCTTCTAAGCGTCCAAATCATACCTGACGAACTTGAATATATCATTACAGAAGTGTCTATCAAACGCTTTAACAGGATTGGTTCTGAAGGTGTCCAAACGCATTCAGTTGAAGGGGAGTCAATGTCGTTTAATGATGATGACTTCTCTTCTTTCTCTTCTGAGATTCAGGCATGGAGAGATGAGCAAGCCAATCAAAACAAAGGGAAGGTTCGGTTCTTATGAGATACGATAAACCTATTTACTTCCAAAAGTTTGTGCAAGGTGCTTATAACGAGAATACAGGCAATTATGAAGATGATTCGATTGTAGAAGAAATGGTAATGGCTTCCATAATGGATACAAGAACTGAAACCATGATGCAGGTATACGGACAAATCAAACAAGGAAGTCTTACTTGTCATATTCAGAATATCTATGAAAAACCTTTTGATCATATTCGAATCGGTACAAATAAATACAAAGTTGATTACTCACGTAGGCTCCGAACAAAGGAGTCTTTTATTCTGTCTGAGGTTAAATAAATGGCAAAAGTTGAAATAAGAGGATTAGACAAACTGCAGAAGAAACTCAAAAAGAATTGTTCTTTGGAAGATGTGAAAACAGTCGTCAAACAAAATGGTATTGAATTGCAAAGTAAAACTGTCAGCAATGCAGTGTTTACAAAAGGGTATTCAACAGGAGCAACCAAAAGAAGTATCAGAGGTGAAACACGTGATGGTGGATTCACATATGCAGAAGGGCCAACAACACATTATGCACCTTATGTTGAATTTGGAACACGTTTCATGGATGCACAACCATTTGTTAGGCCTGCGTTCAAACAACAAGTGCCAATGTTCAAGTCAGATATGAAAAAGCTAGTTAAGTAGGTGATGATATGGATTCTCAGCAGGAATTATTTAGTACATTACTAGTGCAATTAAAAAAAGAGTTAAAAAGCAAAGGAGTTAGCGTATATGATACGTTCCTTCCATGTGAAGGGACACCATATCCGTATGTATACATTGGTTCAAGTCAACTAGTGGACGATTATGGAAATAAAACAATGATTCTAGGCAATATCACGCAAGTTGTGGATGTATGGCACAACAATCCTAGGAAGCGTGGAGAGTTATCTGAAATCATGCAAATCATTAAGAAAGTGGCTAGACAAATTAACCACACAAACAATTTTGCTTTTATGATCCAAAATATCAACCAACGGATATTGTCGGATTCAAGTACAGGAGCACCATTGATGCATGGTGTTCTTGAGTTGGATTTTAAGATTACAGGAGGAAGAAAATAATGAAATTTGATTTACAAATGTTCGCAGATAAAGTAATTGAAGCGGTAAATGGTAAGCAGCTTATTTATCTTTTCAGAGTTGCAAAAGATTCAAAGAAAGAAAATGCTAGTGCAATTGCTTTCCCAACAGAAAACGAACGAAACGTTACAAAAGATGCAAATACAACTGCTACAAAAGATGGAACTATTCGTACAACATCAGTGGCAGAAATTGAAATCACATCGACATCTATTATGCCAAAAGGTGATGCAATCATTGATAAATTAGAAAAGGCTATGTTGGCAGATGAATTAGTCGAATGTTGGGAAGTAAACCTAGCAGAAGAAGGTACCGAAACAAATGCTGGTAAGTTTAAAGCCAAATACTACCAAGGATATTTAACAGAATGCTCGATTTCATCTGAAGCAGAAGGCTCTGTGGAAGTTGATTTAACGTTTGGAGCAAATGGAAATGGTGCAGATGGATATGCATCAGTAACTAAAGAACAACAGGAGATCGCATCTTACGTTTACAAAGATGTAACTAAAGAAACAGAAAGCGTATAGAACATAGGGGCAGAAAAGCCCCTTTTATATTTGTATTTAGAAAGTGAGGACTTTGAATGAGTAAATACATGGAAATTGAAGTAAATGGAGAAATTTATAAACTAGTAGCAGGATTTGGGTTCTTGCACGAGGTAAACAAAAAAGTAACTGTAGATGTACCTAATACAGGCAAGAAAAAAGAAGTAGGCTTGAAATTTATGGTTGCAAGCATCATTGACGGTGATATTGATGCATTAGCAGATTGCATTTTCTACATGAATGTAGGACAAACACCAAGATTGAAGAAAGCGGATGTCGAAAATTATTTAGAAGACGTTGATGATATCGACAAAGTTTTTGAGGATGTAATCAATTTTTTATCTCAAGCGAATGTGTGCAAGAAAGAAGTGAAGCCACTGATGATCACGCAGGAAGCAGAGAAGAAGTAGAAGAAACATTCAATGAATTTTATGAACGTGTCGCTATGACTTGTTTTAGGTATCTAGGATTCAAAAACTTGGATCGGGTAGATAATATTACTCCTTACGAATATCGTCTTTTGATGAAGTCTAAAGAACTTGAAATGGTGGATGAAGAATACAAGATTCATTTACAAGCGTATCTGAATATGTCTGCACAAGCTAAAAAAAGAGCAGGCAAAAAGGTGAAACCAGTGTATACAACTTTCAACAAATTTTACAACTACCAAAAATCATTAGACAGAGTTATGGGCATTAAGAAAAAAAGCAAGTTTGATGGTTTAGCGCAGTTCATAAAAGAACAAAAGAAGGAGGGATAACAATGGCAGAAAGTTTTAGCGTTGAGGCTATATTGTCGGCAACCGATAAAAACATGACCTCAACAATGAAAAAAGCTTTAGGAGCGTGTGAATCATTTGGCGATAGAGTTAAATCTATTGTGGCTGGCGTTGGAATCACCAAAGTAATAGGCGCTTCTATGAACGTTTTAAGTTCCTCGTTAGATGGGGCAATTAACAGATTCGATACCATGCAATCCTATCCAAAAGTTATGAAGTCTTTGGGGTTCTCAGTTGAGCGATCTCAAAAGAGTGTTGCAAAGTTAAATCAGTCAGTTCAAGGCTTGCCTACATCATTAGCCGATGTCGTTACAACATCTAAATCGTTGGCTGCCGTTACAGGTAATATTGATAAGGCAACGGATACTACAATCGCATTGAATCATGCCTTTTTGGCAAGTGGATCTAGTTCTGAAGATGCATCACGTGGATTACAACAGTATTCACAGATGCTTGCAAAAGGAACAGTAGATATGCAATCATGGAGAACATTACAGGAAACAATGGCCCCTGCATTAACTAAAGTTGCTAAAAAATTAGGTATTACAAGTGGTAATGCAAATGAATTGTATGAAGCGTTGCAGAATGGAACGATTACATTTGATCAGTTTAATGATGCAATGATTGAATGTGATACTGAAACAGGTGGATTTGCAGACACTGCATTAGAAGCTTCCAAAGGTGTTAAAACATCCATGACTAACATCAAGAGTGCGGTACAGAACCTTGAACAAGGATTCATGTCTGCAATGAATAACATGTTGAAATCAAAAGCTATGGGTGGATTAGTTGACAATCTCGAAAAGATTAAATCTAAAATCTACGATTTCAGAAATTCAATCATGGAAACTAAGGACGATGGATTAACATGGGATTTTAAACCAGGAGTCATGGAGAATGTATCAAAAGCTATGGATTGGCTAGCAGACAGGGCAAACAATGCTAAAGCTATGGTCCAACAATTCTATGATGGATTCATGAAAACGGATGCAGTGCAAAATGCAATCACAATGTTCGATAAAATCAAAGATGCTATCGGAAATGTAATGGATAAATTACAGGATAGCAAAGTCTTTGAACAGTTAGGACAAGATATTGGAAATATCATTGCAAAAGTATCAGAAGTAACAGGAAAAATTGCAGACTTTGTAGCAAATCTGAAAACGGAAGATGTTAAGAAGTTTGCAGGTGCAGTCAAATTATTGGCAGGAGCATTTGTTGGAATTAAAGTTGGAAGCAAAGTATCTAGTATGATTGGTGGAGTTGTTGGCTCTGCAAAGAGTGGCTATTCAAAGCTAAAATCAATCATGGATAAAATCAAAGGCATTGGAGGTACAGAAGGTGCTCCAACATCTAGCCCATCTTCAAGTGGTGTACCTGATATTGGAAATGCAAGTATACAAACTGCACAAAAAACATCTAAAGCAGCGCAGATTATTAATTCTGCATTTGAAGGGATTTCAAATGTTATTACTTCGGTATGTGAAGGAGCAAAAGGAATCATCACAGGTCTAGGAGAAGCTATTAGTACTGCTTTTCAAGGTATCGGACAAGGCATTAAGTCTGCATTAGAAGGAGTCGGTACTGTCATTGAATCGTTTGGTACTGCAATTAGTACAGTAGCACAAGGCATTGGACAAGGTTTAGCAACTGCATTTACAGGTTTAGGAACTGCAATTGCAATGGTACCACCTACTACATGGCTTGCGTTAGCAGCAGCTATTCTTGCAACTGGTGCTGCTATGGCATTGGTTGGCTCTCAAGGTGAAGGCTTACAAATGGTTCTTCAGGGAGTTGCAGATGTTGTATCGGCGTGTGGCCCAGTTATTAAAGATGTTTTTGAAGGAATTTCAGATGTGATCAAATCATTTGGTGAAACAGTAAGTGGAATCTTAAACTCAGTATCTGGAGTGATTAAATCTATTGGACAGTCTGCATTAAATGCAGGTAAAGGTTTCAAACAACTAGCAAATGGAATCAAGATTATTACGAGCCTTAACTTAATTGATATGGGAGCTAGTCTAGGAGCGGTAGCAGTAGGAATTGGAGCTATTGCAACTGCATCAAGTGGAATGGGCGATATTGGCGCTCAAATGATGGCATTAGCAACCGCATTAACAATGATCGTATCAACTCAAGCAGGTATTGAATCATTATCGGCAACAATTCCATCATTATCAGATGCTTTAAGCTCATTAAGCGGAATTTCAGAACCATTAACAGTTGCAAGTGGAGCTATGACTGCATTTGCAGGAGCTGTTGCACCAGTTGCAAGTTCAGTAATGGCTACTGCAACAAGTTTATCCATGCTAGTAGCAGTGGCTTCAACAATCAGTGGAGCTTTCTCAAGTGCTTCTAGTACAACAGTGGCTTCTATTAACGCGATTATCGTAGCTATGACAAATGCAGAAGCAAAAGCTACTACTTCAGGAACTGCAATGGGAACTAACTTTACTAAAGGGTTAGGTAGTGGTCTTAAAACAGGTGTATCAGTTGCAAAAAGTTCTTGTCAATCAATTATATCTGCATTTAATTCATGTCAATCACGAGCAGAATACTGTGGTCGTATGATTGGTCAAGGATTGGCGAATGGTTTAAGAGCTAGTGAAGGTTCTGTTAGAGCTGCGGCCGCTAGTTTAGCGTCTGCGGCAGATGCAGCTATTCAAGCTAAAGCTAAGATTGGATCTCCATCAAAGGTCACTAAAAAAGATGGTATGTGGATTGGTAAAGGATTGGTTTTAGGACTTGAATCAATGTATTTTGACGTTAAAAGAGCTTCAGAGGACTTATTATACTTTCCAATGATGAATGCTCCAAAAATGGCTTTTGGAGGTATTGTGAGCGACTTGAACACAGAATACGACTACACAAACAATGCTGAATTAACCATTGAAACACCACTTTATATCAATGATAGAGAATTCGCACGTGCAACATATAGAGCAAATCAGAGTGAGTTTGATAAACATTCTAAATTCAATGAAAGATTGCGAGGTAACAAATAATGTATGCATTTGTAGATACAGTAAATAGTGGCATTGTCGGTACTAACCTACCGACAGAAGCCATGTCATATAATGGCGTATATTTAGAAAATGAAATTGATGGTTATCGAACACTTTCGGTAACAGGTCGTGAGTTAATGGAATCAGAAGTTACGGATCAAGAAATTGATGGAATGGATGGCTCTTATTACAGATATAAAACTACGCCTGCAAGAACGATTACTGTTAAATATCAATTGAGAGCTAGAGGTAGCAGAGAATATCGAGAAGCTTACAACAAGATGAATAAATTGTTGAGCGGTGAGCAAGTAAAAGTCATTTTTAACGATGAAAGCGATAAGTATTTTATTGGAACAAAGACTTCAAATACACAGGTTGATGGCGGAAGCAACAACGTGATTGGTGAGATTGAAATCTATTGCTCAGACCCTAGGAAATATTCAACCACAGAAAAAGAGTTTACTGCTACTGATGGAGTGTTGAATATTGTTAATGAAGGAACTGTACCAGTTAGTATTGATTATGATGTTCAGACAACATCTGAAACAGGATATATTGGATTGGTATCAGAAGAAGGAATTATGCAATATGGAAAAGTTGAAGAGTTGGATGGTGAGACGTACAAACAAAGTGAATGGTTAGCCTCAATTAAAGACTTCTACAATTGCAACGATGATATTGGCGGTACTGATGTAATGCATCCAAGTTATGGAACGAATGGAACATTAATTGAACATACATGGTTTGGTAATAAATTTATTGGACTAGGTTCTGCTGGAACGAAAAAAGGAAATGCAAATGGCGGATTAAGAACATTGGTATTACCTGCAGATTCAAGCGGAGATACTAGCGGGGCTAAGAACTTCTATTGTTGGTTTCATTTATGTTTTTATGCCGGTCTTATGGGACAGACTGGTGAAATGTGTATCAACTTTTTGACTGAAGATGATAAATTGATTTGTGGTTGTAATTGGTACAAGACAGATTCGGTAGGGAATACTGGCCATTATGAAATATTGGCAAATGGTAAGGTATTGAAAAATTGGGAATTTACAACATCACATTTACAAGCTCAGAATCCTTTTTATTACAAATGGGGAAGTTGCGATGTTTTAAAAGAAGGAGCGAACATTAGATTCTTCTTCTGGGCAAGATACTACAACTTCTACATTCCTGAGATTGAAAATATGAAGTGCGCAAAGATTCAAATTGCGGTTAAACAATGGGGTGATAGAGGTGGCAATAAGTTCATGTCTATGATTGGATTTGATGTCATCGACTTTGAAAAGATGAATGTCGAAAAATGGAAAGATATTCCTAATAGGTATCCAAATGGTACTAATATTACGATTGATGGTAAGTCATCTCATGTATATGTAAATGGAATGGCTAGACCAGAAGATGAGGTGTTAGGTACTCAGTATTTTAAAGCACCAGTTGGAACATCAGAAGTTAAAGTTGCGTGTTCTGAATGGACGAAATCTCAACCGATTGTTAAAGCTAAAATAAGGGAGGCATGGTTATAATGGAACAAATCAGAATAGCGATATTAAATCCTTATAATAAGGTATTGGCTTTTTTAGATAACACTGTGCCTAATGCAATGCATTACTTTGATGAGATTTTGCATACATACTTGAAAGGCTCATCATATACATTTGAATTTACTACAATGACTGCGCATGATGATGCAGTCTTTTTAGTTGAAGGAAATAAATTGAGTTTTAAACGCAAAGGTAAAGACTACCATTTAACGATCATGAGCGTTGAAAAAGGTGGTGACACAACAACTGTTACCGCCTATGGTCTTTGCTTAGAATTAACGAATGAATATGTAGGCGAATATAAAGCTCCTAGAGCTATGTCATTTGTAGAATATATCAATGCATACGGATTTGAGCAATCTTTCGTGATTGGCAAGAATGAAGTATCGAATAAGAAGATTACTCATGAATGGACAGGTACTGATACAGTACTTGCTAGATTGTATTCAATCGCAAATGTATTTGATGCAGAATTAGAGTTTGTCACAGAATTAAATGATGATTATTCTTTGAAGAATGTTGTATTGAATATTTATCGTGCTCATTCAGATTCAGTTCAAGGAATGGGAAGCGATAAACGCAGTACGATCTTGAGATACCCAAACAACATTTACGGAATCACTAAAACAAGTGATATTACTGAATTGTATACTGCAATTCGTCCAACAGGAACAAATGGATTGCAACTTAACTCAATCAGTGGTCGAGTTGTTAGAGATTCAAATGGAAATGTATTGTATAAAGTTAATGGAAACAATATACTAGCACCCCAAGCTAGAGATAGATTCCCTTCAACTTTACTTACGAATAATTCAAATGATATGTACGCAGTGCAAATTTGGTCTTATGAAACTGAAAATGTTGAAACATTATATGGTCAAGCTTTAGCAGAATTGAAAAAAAATTGTGTACCTAAAGTTACTTATGATGTGGATGCATATATTGATGCGGATATCGGTGATACATTTACAATCGAAGATGCGGAGTATAACCCTACATTGTATTTAGAAGCACGAATCACAGAACAAGAGATTTGTTTCACTGATTCAGAGAAATGCAAAACTATTTTTGATAACTTTGAAGAAAAGCAATCACAGATTAGTTCGGCTCTGATCAGTGAAATGAACAAGATGATTGAATTGAAGAAAGTTTACGAAGGTTCAATCGTATCTAGTAATGGAATCTTATTTAAAGAAGATTCTGACACTACAGATTTGACCGCAATCGTAAAGGATAGTGGTGTTGATGTTACATCTCAGTATTCAATCATTTGGTATAAAGATGATGTGCAATTATCAACGAGTCAAACAATCACAGTCAATGCTTCAGACTTCACTGAAAAGGCCGTATACCGATTTAAAGCAATGAGTGGTGAAATACTTAAGGCAACTGCAGAAGTCACTGTAATGCGTTTACAAGATGGTCAGAGTGGTGCAAATGCTTACTTACATATTGCCTATGCCAATAGTTCAGATGGTCGTGTTGATTTCAGTTTAACAGACTCAAATCGTAAATTTATGGGTCAGTATTCTGACTCAAAACAGTATGGTAGTGAAGACCCAACTAAATACAGATGGAGTGCAATTAAAGGGGAAGATGGTCAGTCATTTGTTAGTGCTGAGGAACAGTTCTATTATTCGACTTCTAAAATCGAATTAATCGGTGGTGAGTGGTTTGTTGGTAATGTAGTTTATCAAAGTGATAAGTTTCTTTGGAAACGTTGGAAGTGTACGTATGCAAATCCAAGTGAAATCAAGTACACGAAAGCTATATTTGATAACACATGGAATGAAATTGATGCGAAAATCGGTGAGATTCATACACAAGTATCTCAAGCAAATGTGCAATCAAAAGAAGCACTTGGCAAAGCAGAAGATGCTGAAAAGCTTGCAACTAGTGCAAATGAATTGGCTAATACCGCTAACACTCAATCAAGCGAGGCTAAGCAACTAGCACAAGACGCGAATACAAGTACAGGTAAAGCTCAACAACAAATTGATGCAATTAAAGGTGATATTACTGATTCAAAGAAACAAATTCAAGATGCGGTTGATAAAGCAAATGCAAATGCTAAAGAAATCAATTCAGTAAAAGAAACATATGCTACAAAAGTTGATTTGACTAACGAATCAAAAACGATTCATGCAGATGTAAGCACAGAAATTGAAAAGAAAGTCGGTGAGTTATCGACTACTGTATCACAAACATATGCTTCAAAAAGTGATTTAACGACACTTGAAGGAAGTATGAATACGCAGTTTAAACAAACCGCAGATACAATATCAACTCAAGCTTCATCTATCGAAAAGTTACAGTCTGATACAACTCAAGCTCAGAAAGATATTACTGATGCGACTAAAAAAGCAACGGATGCTCAAGCTCAAGCGGATAAAGCTTTAGGCAATGCTCAAAGTGCTCAAACTTTGGCAGATGAAGCTAAAAAGAAAGCAGACAGTGCTCAAACAAATTTAGACAACGCTAATAAAGAGTTGGCAGATGCAAAAGCTAACCTAGAATCAGTTACAGGTCGTGTTGATGCAAGCGAAAAAGAAATAAGTGATGCAAAGACTAGGTTATCAAAGGCAGAGACAGATGTTACACAAGCTCAGAAAGATGCAACTACCGCTCAAACAAACGCTCAGACTGCAATAAGCAACGCTAAAACTGCTCAATCAACTGCAGATACTGCTAAAGCTAATGCGGAACAAGCTCAAAAAGACCTTGCAGAATTAACAAACAAAGTTACTTCAAATACAACTAAAATTGAACAAAATGCAAAGCAGATTACATTGCAAGCTACATCTGTTACAGAAATTAAAGGAGTGGCAAATACTGCAAACAGTAATGCATCAAGTGCATTAAATAAAGCCAATAGTTTAACTGATCGTGCTAATAGTGGTGAGTTCGACGGACGAGGCGTGGCAAGTACAACCGTTGAATACCAAGCTTCTACATCTGGAACTACTGTACCTACTGGTACATGGTCCACTACAATTCCTACTGTTGCTCAAGGTTCGTATTTGTGGACAAAGACTACAACTAACTATACAAGCGGAACTCCTACTGTTGGATATTCTGTAGCAAGAATGGGTGTAAATGGTGCGACTGGTACTGGTGTAGCTAGTATGACTCAACAATATTACATGAGCGATTCAAAAACTACTCAAACTGGCAGCTCATGGGTTGAATCAATGCCAACGTGGTCATATGGTAAATATTTATGGACTAGATATAAAGTTGTTTACAAGAATCCTTCTTCAACGATTTATACAACACCAGTTTGTGATAGTTCATGGGAAGCAGTAAATGAAGAAAGCATCACTCGTCAATCTGCAATTGAGACTAAGGCAAATGAAATTACATCTAAGGTTTCTGAAACTTATGTATCAAATTCGGCGTTTGAACATTATCAAAATACTGTATCAAGTCAGTTTACTCAAACGAAAAAGGACTTCACATGGTCAATTAATCAATCAGTTAATGATGCAAAGAATGAGATGAGTGGTCAAATTAACGGTGTAAACGGTCGTGTTGATGGATTAAAGCAAACTACAGATAACGTAAACAATTACATGAGTTTTGATAACAATGGATTGACTTTAGGCAAATCAGACAGTGCATTTAAAACTAAGATTACAAACCAAGAATGGTCAATTCAAAAGAATGGTGCAAAGGTAACGTATATAAACGATCAAACAATGTACATTACAGATGGTCAATTTACGCAATCTTTAAAAATCGGTAACTTTGAATTTGTACCAAGAGCTAATGGCTCTTTGGACTTTAAAAAGATAAGGTAGGTGATTGAATGGCACAATTTAGTGGAAGCATAGGAATAAGCACAGGGCAGACAGATAAGTATTCGTTATTATTAGACGTTTCTGAGAAATCTTATTCAATTGAAAATAACACATCTCAAGTTGAATGGTGGGTTGGTATTCGTTCAAATACTGCATACCATAATCACTATGGGTTGTCGGAAACGTATGTAGTTAATATCAATGGCACTGTAGTACACAATGCAGTTCATACACCTACAGTTAACAGTGGAGCTACTGTATGGGTAGCAAGTGGAACAACTACTGTATCACACAATACAGATGGTTCTAAATCTATATCAGTCAGTGCATCATTTAACAATGCAGATAGAGGTACATATTTACCAACAACAGGCTCATGCAGTGGTAGTTTAAAGTTAACGACAATACCACGTGCAACTACTCCTTCTATTGATAAACCGAGTTTAGATTGTGGTAGTGCAATTAAGATTAGTGGTACAAGTGCATCAAGCAACTTTTCGCATAAAGTTTATGTAACTTGGAATGGAACAAAAACACAAATAGGAACAATAGCTAGTGGTACAACAACCCCTAGCTTTTCTTATACCATTCCGACAGATTGGGAAAAAAATATTCCTGATTCAACAAGTGGTATTGCTACATTTACATTAGAAACAATCAGTGGTTCAACTTCCGTTGGCTCAAAGTCAGTAAATGCAACTATCAAAGTTAGAAGTGGTGTCGTTCCTAGTATCGGAACTGTATCAATATCTGATACAAATTCAATTTGCGCAGGAATAGGTCAATATGTTCAGAGTCAATCAAAGTTAAAATTCTCGATTGCAACAAGTGGTAATCAAGGTTCAACGATCACATCTGTATCGACTAAATTCAACAATCAGACATACACTGGTAGCACGTTTACAACTCAAACGATTCAAAACAGTGGTACGTTAACTTACACAATCACAGTTACAGATTCACGTGGTCGTACTGCTACTAAGAGTGGTTCAGTTAGCGTAACTGCATACAATCCACCTAGTCTTACAAATGTAAGTGCAAAGCGTGCTAACTCAGGCTATGCAGTAGATGAATCAAGTGGAACGTATGCGTTATTACATTTCAAAGTTGGTTTTACAAGTTTATCGAATAAGAATGTAACATCATTCTATATTCAGTATCGAGCAAGTAGCGCTAGTTCATGGACTAAGATTAATTCATGGGCTAATAACTACACTTTGGAACAAGATTACAAAGCAGGTAATTTATTTACCTCGACAACTACAACGTATGAAATTGCGTTCGGTGTTAAAGATAAATTCATGAGCGATTACTCATGGCAAATTGTAACCGTAACGCCAACTTATACTTTAATTAACTTTGGTAAAGATGGAAAATCGCTTACTTTCTTCGGTCAAGATGGTAATAATGCTAACCGATTAACTGTTAATGGCGATTTAGTATCAAATAAATACAAATTCAGTTCAGTGATTGAAAACACATCATCAACTCACGTGTTGGTGGAGAATGGTAATGAAATTCAATATCGTGATTGGAATAAATTAGTTAATTCAATCAAAAGTGCGATGTATCCTGTTGGTTCAGTTTATATTACTTACAACAATGTCAATCCAGGTACTTTTTTAGGTGGTACATGGGAAAGATTCGGGCAAGGTCGAACGCTAGTCGGTGAAGGCACAGGAAACGATGGTAGTACAAGTATGTCCTTTACGTCCAATTCAACTGATGGAAAATACAAGAATACTCACTATCACGTAACTTCATTTGGTTGGGATGGAGATTATTTTTATGCAGGTAGACCAGACGGAGCAGCTAATAATGCATACGACCGAACCTCAGTAATTCCAAATGGATATGGAATTCAAACTAGTTCTTTTATATCACGTCAAGTACGATTGAATTGGACTGATAACCGTACTATTGATAACTTGCAACCGTATATAGTTGTTTTCTTTTGGCGAAGGACCGCATAAATTAAGCAGTCCTTTTCCAGAAGTGTACTGTAATGTATGGTTGCACTAAAGATACTTTTGCACTACGTTCTCCGCTACCATTTCCTACATCAGAACTACGAACAATAGTACGTTCGGTGTAATATGTCGGGCCGTCGTTCTTTCTTAAACCATATTGTTTATCCGAGCTATTAAGAACATCCGAGTAATATTTACCACCTGTATTATTGGTAGCAAAGGACATACCTATGCAGTTCTACGCCAAAAATAGACAACAATGTATGGCTGCATAGTACTTGAATTTGAAGTATTTGATTCAATTTTATATGTTATTGTATGTAAACTTTTATTGCCCGCTTGACTACTATTATTAAAATATGCATTTTCTGTGCCATCTTTTGCACCATCTTGCCATGATCCATCTGGCTTACGCACTCTAAGATTTGCCGTAGCACCATAATATTCATTCACTTTAATACCATATATATGGCTATGAGAATAAGAACCACCCGATGCATTAGCAGTAAATGACATACCTTAACTATTTAATTCTGTGCCAAAAGTAGACGGTGATATATGGTTGCAATAATGGTATCTTTGCTTTTTTCATTTTGCCATCATGGTCATGAACACCCATTTGATTACCATTACTATTCAACAATGCACCATAATATAAATATCCTATATCGTCAAGTGACATAGGATGAATGTACTCTCCGCCTGTGTCATTAGCCGTAAAAGACATACATTTACAACGTATAGTAATCACAAAGTAATTCTACACATTTACGCTTCAATTCCATTTGTGGATGTACATAAATGTTCATTGTGATTGATACGTTGGAGTGGCCAAGTAATTCACTAAGTGATTTGTAGTCACATCCACATTCAATACATCTTGTTGCGAATGTATGCCTTAATGTATGGAATTTGAGGTGCGGTAGTTCGAGTTCTTTTAAGACTCTATTGTAGTAAAGTCTGTATTTGTTAGGTTCTATTGGTTTATCTCGATTTGTTAATACATAGTTATCTTCTTCGCCTTGAAGAAGGATTGCATAGTGCATTATCCATGTATTCAATGGAATCATTCGAGCACTGGAACGTGATTTAGGTGGTGTTATTGAAAGATGGCTACCATCTTCTTTTGTGTATGTTCGTATCATGGTTTTGCTTATATTTAATAACTTGGTTTGAGTGTTTATATCAGACCACTTCAAAGCGCATAGCTCACCTATGCGTATACCAGTGTGGATGCATAAAAGGATTCCAAAGTTTTTACAATTAATCTCAGATTGGAGGTGATTAATCAATGTTATTTGATTTTCTTTTTCAAAAATCTCTACCGCCTTAGAAGGATGGTATGGTAGTTGAATATCGACTTTGAATGGAAGTGTAAATTTTAAAACCTGAATAATGTCTTTGGCATATTTGAATGATATACCACCTTTGCCATCTTTACGACCGTTTTCAAGCTTTTGAAGAATAAACTCTTGTAAAATATCGTTGTTTAACTCCTCAATCTGATAATTGCCTAGTTTTGGCATGATGTGATTGTGGATCACATTACAATAATTTGTGTAAGTGCTGTATTTTAGATAGATTTTCTTTTCCTTTAACCAGGATGTTAATTTGTCAGAATATAGCATTTTTGTTTTACCTCGCTTTTTTTATATTAATAGGAGGATTTTATATGGTTAAAACACATGAAATCAATTTAAATACTAAATTATGGAACTTTTTCCAAGAACACGATTTTATTATTCTTGATTTGACGGATAAACAAATCAACGAACAAGATTATGTGTTATTCAAGCAAGTTTCTTTAGATGAAGGCAAAGAAACGGATACTGGATTATTCAGAATGACACAGATTCGCAGCATCACTACTAATGACGGATTCAAAGAAGGCTATGTGATGTTAAACGTAACTAAATTATAGGAGGAATATAAGATGATTGATTTTGCAGAATTAAGTAAATATTTTGTTTTGGTTGTTGTAGTAGCTTGTCTAATCGTAGGCTACATTTTGAAAACTTCATTTGAAAGCTTTCCAAACAAGTACATTCCTACAGTACTTGCATTCGTTGGATTAGTACTTAACCTAGCAGTCAGTGGATTGTCAATTGAAAATGCAGTTTATGGTGCATTAATGGGTTTAGCTAGCACTGGTATGCACCAGGCTTTCACAAGATTCATTGAAGGCCAAGCAGAAGAAAAATAAAGTAGGTGGCTTGCATGGATTTTGTAATTACAAGCCAACAGATTGTATGGATTTGTGGATTCATAGCATCTATTTGGGGTGTTGTGAAGATTGTTAAAGAGCTAAAAAAGCCGAATGATGATTTGCGCACAATGGTGCATCGTCATGATGAACTATTGCATAAAGATAACGAACGATTAAATTCACTTGAGAAGATAACACTGAATCAGGAAGGTATCAATCGCAAATTAGAAGAACATACTCGCATTCTGTCTGACCACGATGAACGGTTAGAAGAGGATAAAAAAAGAGGCGACTTGATGTTAAAAGCGAACATGGCCATCCTCGATGGAATGCTATCGGAAGATGATAAAGAAAGCCTAAAGGCTACACGAAAAGAAATTCAGGACTTTTTAGTCGAGAAGAATTAGGAGAACAGAATCATGGAAGAAAAAGAAGTAAAATTTGAAGAATTATCAGAAGAAGCTCAAACAGAATTGAGCAATGGTAAAGAAGAAGGTGAAGATGAATGTCATACTCAAGCTTAACGAATAAATATATTCCTGCTAGTGCAGACAACTATATGCGTGGTAGAGGTGGTTATAAAGTTTGCAAAATCACACCTCATCACATGGCTTGTCAGTGGAGCGCTGAAAGATGTGCTCAATCATTCCAAGTAAGTGGAAGAATGGCTAGTGCAAACTATTGTATTGGTTCAGACGGTACAATCGTATGTAACGTAGACGAAGAAAATAGAGCGTGGACATCAAGCAACTACTACAATGATTGCCAAGCTATCACAATTGAAATTGCGAATGATAACACGAATACATGGACTATCTCATCAAAAGCATGGAATGCATTAGTAAATCTATGCGTGGATGTCTGTAGGCGATACGGATTCAGATTGAATTACACTGGTAATGCGAATGGCAGCTTAACTGAACATAGAATGTTCGCAGCAACATCTTGTCCTGGTCCTTATTTGCATTCGAAAATGCCACAGTTAGCACAAGAAGTAAATGCTAGATTAGATGGTCAGACTGTAGTGCCAACACAGCCAAGTACTCCAATCGCTCCAAGTGGTGAGAAGTACTCTACTGGTACTCCAATTTGCACAAATACATTAAGCGTAAATTGCTATGGTACAGGTAAAGTTTATAAAGGCGATTGGAATGGTACGATTGGTAGAGTGATTAAAGGTGCCAAATATCCGTATCGTGTAGATCGTAATGGGGTAGCGATTGGATGGACAAATGATACAGGTATTGATTCAGACCCTCATGTTCCTGGAGGAAGTGCTACAAGTACTCCTACAGTGTTGAACAGTATGCCTTCTGACTTTATTAGAGAAAGTGCTACATTCTATCCAAATACAACTTTGAAGATTAGAAAAGCACCAACTGAAAAAGGAATTGATACAGGACTGTATTACAGTCAAGGAATGTCCGTTCGATATGACGGATATGTAAAACGCGAAGGATTCGTTTGGATCAGTTGGATTAGTGCATCAACAGGTGAAAGAAGATGGATGAAAGCTGGTGTGCTCAATTCAAAAGGATACAATACTAATCCATATGGAAGATTTGCTTAAAATTTAATAAAATAAGACATAAAACTGTACAAAATGTACGTAAAAGTTGAACAATACTATATTTTAATGACTAATTTTAATGACTACTTGAGCCTACGTGTAATGCGTAGGTTCTTTTTTTATGCTATAATTGAATAGGTTTGAGGTTAATATATAAATTTGATGTTAATCTATGGTAGCTCTGTTTATCAGGGCTTTTTTAGTGGCTTATGCATTTATGTGATATAATCATGTTGCTAGGAAAAGTAGAGTGATAAAGGCCTAAACTCTCTTTGGTGTAGTGCAAATTGCAGACGTGTAATTGAATCTTAACATTTCTCTTTGTGGCACTAGCAAACAACAACAAAATGTGACAATCGCTAAAAATTCCCCTTTCTAGAAATTGTCACCAAAACGATTCCATACCTCATCCACATCAGGTATGGTTTTTTGTTTTTTTAACAAATCATTTAATTTAGGTGCTATATTATTGATGTGTTAATTGTGACACGCCCTTTCCTAAAAAGATATTCTTTATAGCAGAAAAGTCTCCATGCCAGCAGGAGGCTTTTTTGTATGTCTATATAATAATAAGGAAGAGAATTTATGAATCTGTGGCATAAAACTTTGGTGCAGTGGCATATAAAATGGAATATTTTTTAAAATTTTACAAAATAAAATGTAGTAATATAGGTGAAAATATGAGAAGATAAGGGCGGTTAGAGGAGAAAGGAAGATTAACTTATTTACCATTTTAAAGGTAAGGGGTTAATCCAGAAAAAGGATTAATATGTTTAACAACGATTCTATGAATTATTATTCAACAAGCACTTTAAAAAGTGCTTTGTTGAAGTCTTATGCATGGATGGCTATTGCCTTATCCATTACAGCAATTGTATCTTATGGTCTATATGCTACAAATGCTTTATTGATTTTATTAAGTACAATGCCATTTCTATTTATGTTGTTTGTGATTGCACCATTTATCTTGTCGATTGCCTTTGGTGTATCTATGGCAAGATCTACATCAAGTACAGGTATGAAGGTTATGTTAGTGCTTTATGCCATCTGTATGGGTGTTTCACTTACTTCTATTGGCTATGTATATGATGTCGCTACAATTGGTACTGCTTTTCTAGTCAGTGCAGTTTACTTTATTAGTTTAGCTGTTATTGGTACAACATCTAAAAAAGATTTTACAAGCTTTGGCTCATTATGTATGATTGGACTTTTTGTATTGATTATTACACAATGCTTTATGATGCTATTTAGAGTCAGTATGGATGTTCGCTTACTTTCTATCCTTACTCTATTAATTTTTACAGGCATCACCGTTTGGGATGTTCAAAGAATGAATCGATTGTTGATTCAATCGGATGGTTCAGTCGTAGCACAAGATAAGATCGCCATCTTCATGGCATTACAATTGTATTTGGATTTCTTGAATATCTTCTTAAGAATCTTACAATTGATTGGCATGGGAAATCGTAATAATAAGTAGATGAAAAGGAAATGTGTTTTAATGATACATTTCCTTTTTTATATGTTCAATGAAAATAAAAATGGAGTAGTGTAATACTACTCCAAAGGTTTTTGATAGAAGTTTCCGTAGAAGTTTACTGTATTGTAAGTATTGATCAATACTTTAGGATCAACTTTTCTTACGTTATCGACAACATCTCTTAATTCATAAGTAGAAATAACGGCTTTACATACATAATACTTACGATGGCTATATGCTCCATAACATTCAAATACGCTCATACCATGACGACAAGTGGCCATAAAGGCATCGATAATTGGGTCTGGATCGTTTGTCGTAAATTCAACGGTAATTTGTGCATAGCGTTGATATAAAGATGAGATTGTCTTTGTAGATAAGAATTGGAATAGAATGGAATATCCTGCATAGATCCATCCACATAAGTATCCAAAGATAACAATCATAGCGCAGTTATAGAAGAATACATAGTCCCATATGCCTCTATGAATCTTACTAGAAACGTATTGGGCAATGAAATCTGTTCCTCCAGTAGATCCTCCAGCTCTTAGGGATAGGGAAATGGAGAAGCCCCATAAGAAGCCTCCAAATAGAACGTTTAAGATTTGATCTTCAAAGAAGGGTTCAAAATGGAAGATAGAAATAAAGAAGGATACTAGAAAGAATTGCACACAACTCAAAAATGTGAATCTGGGTGAGATGTGTTTGTAGCATAGAATGGCTGCTGGAACATTTAAAGCGATGATTCCAACTTGAGTAGGAAAATTAATGTTTACTAGAGCACAGACTTTATTGATTAATAGAGCAAGTCCTGTAAATCCTCCTGAGATCAAATTGCACGGCGCCATAAATACATTCATGATATAACATTGCATAAAAGCACTAAATACAATCATTATGGTCGACGTTAATAGTCTTAGCTTCTTTTCTTTTTGAAGCTGGTGAATAATGTGTTGCATAATATAAAATACCTCTTGTTTATTGACCACATTATAATAGGTCATTTGTCAAATAAGTTCAACCAAAAATGAAAAATGTATGGTTTTTAAAAAAATGTAAAAAAAAATAAATTTTTTTCTTGCTTTTTATTATGCGTTGAGGTATTATATATGGGCAGTCAACGAAACGGTTCCGTAGCCAAGTGGTAAGGCAATAGACTGCAACTCTGTGATCATCAGTTCAAATCTGATCGGAACCTCCATAAATGATGGGGTCGTGGCGGAATAGGCAGACGCAACGGACTTAAAATCCGTTGGGAGAAATCCCGTGTGGGTTCAAGTCCCACCGTCCCCACCATCGTTTATTAAAAATCAACAAGTTACGGTTCCGTAGCCAAGTGGTAAGGCAATAGACTGCAACTCTGTGATCATCAGTTCAAATCTGATCGGAACCTCCATAAATGATGGGGTCGTGGCGGAATAGGCAGACGCAACGGACTTAAAATCCGTTGGGAGAAATCTCGTGTGGGTTCAAGTCCCACCGTCCCCACCATTTTTTGGAAGAGATAGCTAGAAACAAATGTTTCTAGCTTTTTTCGTACTTATTTGGCCAGCACAATAACCAAGTTTACCATATTTGTATATAAATTTAATGATTGAAATATAATCAAAGAGAGGTATATTCTATGAGCTGGATTGAAAGAACAACGAAAAAACGAATCAAAGAATTGGATGAACATCCCAAATTGAATTCGTATGATTTTGAAGAACAGGGAAATAAAATGATGAAGGATATTAAATTCTATGTACTTGTTATCTTACTAGCTGCATTCGTTTTAGCGCTTTGGTATCAATGGAATCATCCGGAAATTGATATATTTCCATTTCATTTTCCAATATTAGTCTAAGTAGAGGTAACGATGGGTTGGCTTGATAAAATAGCGAAGAAGCGATTGGCTGAATTAGAGGAACATCCAGAATTGAATGAACAGAATTATTCGCAAAAGCTGAATTCTATTATCTTTTATATTTTGTTATTTGCGATTGCCATACTTATTCTTTTGTTTTGGTATGACATTGAACATTTTGAAATCTGGATTTTCCCGCAAAGATAAAAAAAATAGCCACAATAGTGGCTATAATAGCATAAATCCAATGCCTACGATAACACCTGTTATAAATAGGATGGAAATGGTTCTTAAAATATCTTTCTTTCTTGCTTCGTAGCGAATCATCACGATTAAACCTAGTCCTGCATTTGTGATAAGTCCTGCAAGTAAGGATCCAAATGACAATTCACCAGCTGTATAAAGCTGCGTTAGAACAACTGTAGCTGCGCAATTTGGAATAAAGCCAAATAGTGCGGCGATGATTGGTTGGAATAAATTATCTTGAAGTAAGATCATAGATAATGTTTTTTCTCCAATACATTTCATTAATAGTGTTAATACAAAACTAGTAATAAAGATGAATACATAGATTTTTAAAGATCTTAATAAGGCACTGATCCATAATGGATATTCAGGATAACAACATGGACAGCTTGATCCTGAATTTTCTTCTTCCTCATATTCGTCTTCATCATAATCCTCTTCTTCCATATCTTCGAAGCGGAGGATTTTTTGTTTGCGAAATAATACATGATCGGTAAATAATCCAACGATGATTGCAATGGCAAGTTTTAATCCTAAAATACCAAGTAGAGATGAATACATCTTCGGATTACTAATAAGGATTGGAATGGCTTCATCGCTTGTCGCAATCATAACACTGACTAAAGTTCCTAGGGTAATGTTATTTTGAACAAACAACATAGCGGCTAGAATACTAAATCCACATTGGGGAATCAATCCAACTATTGCGCCTAGAATGGGTCCAAGTCTTTGTAGTCCAAAGAAGAGTTTATCGTCTTGCGTATTCTTTCTTTCGAAAACTTCTAATATACAATAAGTAATATACAATAATGGTAGCATAGCCCATGTATCGTGTATTGTATCTAAAATAATGTCTATAAAATTCAAAGGTAGTTCCTCCTAACTTACATAAGTATACACATTTTTTTAAAAATTGCACGTAAAAAGCAGGAAACTAATCAATTGTTCCTGCTTTATCGTTGATTGTAATTTTTTTGTTTCTTAATCGAACTTGAATATAATCATGTACACCTGCATAGATGAGTGCAAATATAGGAACACCTAAGAACATTCCAACAACGCCAAATAATGCACCACCAACAGTAACGGAGAATAAAATCCAGAAGCCTGACATTCCCAGTTTATCTCCAAGAACAATCGGTTTTATGATGTTTCCATCGCACTGTTGAAGAATGAAGATAAAGATTGTAAAAATCAAGGCTGAGAATGGGTCAATCAAACATAAGATAATGATGACGGGAATAGCTCCTAAGAATGGTCCAAATACTGGAATTACATTTGTGACACCGATAATAAGGGCAATCATACTTGTATATGGAAGTTTTAATATTAGGGCTCCAAAGTAACAGATGACACCGACAATAAATGAGTCAATGATGTTTCCAACGATATATTGTTCAAATACAGTTTTTGCATCATTTGTCCATAGTGTTAAATAGTTCGCAAAGTTTTTGTCAAATAAGGAATAATTTAATTTCTTGATTCCTTTTACTAATGTTTCGCGGTCTAATAAAATGTAGAATGCAGAAACTAATGCTAAAATAATATTGATAAATCCTTTCACAAAGCTGTATGAGTAAGATGCGATTTTAGGAATGGATTCCGTTAAAACGCTTGTGATTTTCTTTGTGATATCAAAATTGATCAACAATTGTTCAACTTGTTTTTCTGAAATGTTTAATTTATACGCAAAATCTTTTGTGTATCCAATTAAAGTGTCAGAATAGATCGCAATATTTTTAGAAAATTGTCGTACAGAATCAATCGTATTCGGGATGATAATAGAGAAAAACAAGATTAGAAATCCAATAGTTAGAATAAACACAATACCTGTCGATAAAATTCTTTTATGTTTATTTTGCATAGGTGCATTAGCTAATAATTTGTTTTCAACCCATTTTTGCGGATTGTTCAATATAAACGCTAAACCAATTCCAAGAAGGAAAGGGAATAGAATTGTTATTATGAACTGAATGGATCGTGTTATATCCTTAAATCGATTTAATATTGTGAAGAAAAGAATCGCAATAATCAATGAAGCAGAATAAACGATGATTCTTTGTTTCATTTCCTGGGTTATTTTAAAATGCATTAAGTAAGACTCCTTCCATACCTTATATAATACCATCTAGAAAAAAATTATAAAAGCCATTATAATAGTCCTATGGAAAAAATATTTGAAGGGGCCATTTCCTGCAAAGCCCTATTAGAAGCAGGTTCTCGTAATTGTAAAAAACTATATATTGATAAGAAAAAGAATACGAAAGATACAAGATATTTGGCTAAAATTGCGAAAAGTCGTGGGTGCGAAGTTGTATTTTGTTCGCGTGATGAAATCAATGAATTGGCAACAGGTAAAACACATGGTGGCGTGTTACTTATAGCTGAAGAAAAACAGATTCCTCAACTTATTGAAACACATGTCCATGGATTTCTTTGTTACATCGACGGTGTAGAAGATCCATATAATTTAGGAAGTATTTCAAGAACTTTATATGCATCTGGTTGTGATGCAATGATTCTTCCAAAAAGAGACTGGAGCTTTGCCGAACAAACCATTCTAAAGGCAAGTGCCGGTGCTTATGAAAAGTTACCTATTTATTTTGTGGATGCGGATGAAGAATTAGTAAACTATTGTAAAAAGAATAACCTTCCAATTCTTTGTGCCCACAGAAAAGATGCCGTAGGACTCTATGACTATACTTTTGAATCGGATTTTTGTTTATGCCTAGGCGGAGCTTTAAGAGGACTTAGCTCAACCATTACGGCAGCTTCCAAACAAAATATAGTCGTAGAATATGGAAGAGATTTTAGAAATGCCTTAGATTCAGCGAGTGCTGCTGCTGTATTTAGTTTTGAGATATTAAGACAAAAGAAAGTCAAAGCGAAATAAAATGCTTTGACTCTTTTAATTTGTAGAATAAATTTTGTGTGCTAATTCTTGATCTGCAAAATTAACAATGAGGATGCCATAATTCTTTTTTTTGCCAATTATATTCCTTTAAATACGCATTGATTTTCTTTGCGTATTTCTTTGGGAAACCAATCTTACCACGAACTTCATTTTGTGTTGGAATTCGTATGGATGGAAGAAAAAAATTTGTAGGGATTTTAGAATTTAATATGGACTTTACCTTATTTAGATCATACTTACTATTTTCTTTCTTCGCACAAAAAATCACTGCTTCAGATGGATTTTGATCCAAGAAAAAAGTAGACATCTTCTAATACATCATCTAAAGTAAGTGGTCTTGAAAATAAAGATTTGTCTTTTCTGCATTTGGCAAAGTTGTGTTTTAAGATAAGATTATCATTCTTTAAAACCAATCGTATGTCTAAATAGCGATAGACATTTTCTAATTGTGTTTGAATGTCTGTATCTTGACATTGAAAGATTGGACTCAAATTTACATATTGCGTGGCTGAATCATGTGTGCCTGGAATCGATAATTCACTCAGTTTTGTATCTTTTGAAATATTCTCCATCTAGTTTGATGAAGAGTTTTCCTTTGCTTGAATTGGTGAAATAAGCATGGAAAAGAGGATTATAAAAATCCTGAGTGTTCTTTGAATGGTTTTCATAATATCATTTTCCTTTAAGTGTGTGTATGCTTAAGGATAGTGTAACATATTTAACAAAGATTGAATTTCAGTTTGTATATTCATTCATAAATCTTTTGTAATCTAATAATTGTGAATAAGAAAGAACAAGCAGTATTGAATATTTTATATACAAAAGATATTTATCCTGGGTTTCGATTCTTAAACGATAGGATAATTGTGGTATGATAAAGGTATAAAAGGGAGATAATATGCCACAAATAATACCAATTAAAGAATTAAAAAATACTTCTGAAATATCAGACTTATACCGCAAAACAAATGAATCAACTTTGAAAAAACTTGAAATGTACCAAGATATTGCGATTTCTGAATACCAAATTGATATTGGAGAGACAAAAGATGCAAAACTAGCCGTTCAAGAAATGAGAAAGAAGCATGGTTTATAATAGGATAAAAGTATAAAAGCACCGCTTTGGTGCTTTTACTCGTTTTTAATGGCCTTTCGAATGTCTAAGATACCATTCACAAAGAATAATAAGGATATACAAATATCCACAACTTGATTATTGAAAGGTTTTGCAATCAATCCAATGATAATACCACAAAGAATGTTTAAAATTCCAATAAAAATATACATACCTATCTCCTTATGTCCAAATATACTAAAATAAATATAAATGTCAAATCGAGAATGATGTTATAATAGATGCATGCTGATTAATGTATATGTAGAATACAATCGCCTACGCAATACTTTTACTTACTCTTGTGAGCAAGATGTTGAAGTTGGATGTAGAGTCCGTGTTGAATTTAACAATCGAACGCTTGTAGGATTTGTCGAAGAAATTGAGGTAGAAAGCGATTTTAAAAATATTAAACCTGTTATTGAAGTCATAGATGAAAAGCCTTTATTGAATAACGAATTAAAGTTATTGGCAAATTATATGGCTGATTTTTATGCGAGTTCGAAAGTGACTTGTTATAAAACAATGCTTCCACCAGCTTTGCGTCCTTCTAGTAAGCATTCAAAAATCATCTATGAAGATTATGCGGTTTTAAAAGAGTCGAATGAAACATTGACTTCTCGTCAAAAAGAAGTGCTTGAAATGTTTAATTATCCATGTAAGATGAGTGAACTTAGAAAAGTAAGTCCATCTATCACAAAGGTTTTACTAGAAAAGGGCTATATAGGGATTGAAAAAAGAATTAAAGATTCAAATACGCATGTAACGAGTATTTCAGATGTACAACATGAATTGACTATCGAACAAAAAGATGCGATTTCTAAGATCACAAGTACAGAAAAGATGGTATCACTGCTTCATGGTGTAACGGGATCTGGTAAAACCGAAGTCTTTTTACAATTGGCACAAAATGTATTGGATCAAGGAAAACAAGTTCTATTTCTTGTTCCTGAAATTGGTTTGACGCCGATGATGATACAAAGAGTGCAGGCGCGTTTCAAACAAAAGATTGCGATCTATCATTCAGGGTTGAATGCACAGGAAAAATTAGAACAATATAATTTAGTAAAAGATCATAAAGTTGATATTGTGGTTGGAACGCGTAGTGCTTGTTTTATGCCGTTTTCTTCTTTAGGTTTGATTTTAATGGATGAAGAACATGATTCAAGCTACAAACAAGACAATACACCACGCTATCATACGCGAGATATTGTTTTATTTCGTGCGGCTTATCATAAGTGTAAAGTTATCTTGGCAAGTGCGACGCCTTCATTAGAATCGTACGCAAGAGCTTATAAGAATGTATATGAATTGATTGAACTGAAAAATCGTATTCATGAAATGCCAAAAATTTGTTTGGTGGATATGAAAAAGGAAAGAGTGACAACTGGCCTATCTGAAACTTTACTTCAAGCTATTCACAAGCGGCTTTCTAAAAAAGAACAAGTGATCTTACTTTTAAATCGAAGAGGGTATCTTCCTGTTGTTCGTTGTAGCGATTGTGGACACGTTCGTATATGTCCAGATTGTGGGGTAGCCTTAACGTATCATAAAAATCAAAACGCCTTAGTTTGTCATTGTTGTGGAAGGCAATTTAAATTTATGGAAGAATGTCCAAGCTGTCATTCTAAGAACTATTTTAAGGCCGGTATGGGTACAGAGCGATTGGAAGAACAGATTGTTGAAATTTTTAAAGATCATCATGTCGTTCGTATGGATGCGGATAGTACGCGAAAAAAGAATGCGCATGAAAAGTTGTTACAAGAATTTGAAGAGTCTGGCGATCTATTAATTGGTACGCAAATGGTCGCAAAAGGACTTGATTTTGAAAGAGTGACTTTAGTTGGAATTTTAAATGCAGATGCCACGCTTTGTCGTAATGACTATAGAGCAAGTGAAACGGCTTATGAAATGTTAGAACAGGCAAGTGGAAGAAGTGGTCGAGGAAAATTAAAAGGTGAAGTTATGATTCAGACTTTTGATCCCGATCATTTTGTGATGCAATGTGTAAAGATGCATGATTATAAAAGGTTCTTTAATCAAGAAATGCGATATCGCCACCTAGGTATGTATCCACCTTATGTATATTTATGTACTTTAATCTTTACACATTTCGATTTTAATGAAGCTTATAAACAGGCTAGTGCTGCGAAAGAATATTTTTCTTCTTTGCGTGTTTTAGGGCCCATTGAAATTCGTATGCAACAAAAAAAACATCGTGTTCGTTTGATTTTAAAATCAAAGGATGACAAGTTACTACATGAACTTGTTCAGAATTATTTAGATGAAACAAAACAGATTGTGGATGTGAATATGCATCCGATTATGATGGAGGAATAGAATGCGAAAGTGGATATGGAAAGCTTTGGATGAAGTGGTAAATAAAGAAGTATATTCCAATTTATATTTAAGAAATCACTTGCATGAAGTGGATGAAAAAGATCGTGCTTTAGCAACAAGAATCTTTTATGGTACGATTCAAAATTATCGATATTGTAAAGCGTGTTGGTCAAAGTATGTGAAGAATGAATTAAATCCAAAAATGGATGTATTACTTACAATGAGTACATATCAATTGTTGTTTTTGGATAAAGTACCAAGCTATGCGATTGTTAATGATGCGGTCAATATCGCAAAAAAAATCAATATGAAATATGCTGGACTTACCAATGCGGTATTACATAAGGTAAAACCTATCGAAACCGATAATATGGCTTTAAAATATTCTTTGCCAGATTGGCTATACAAGATGTGGACAAGTCAATATGGTCAAGAAAAAGCGCTTGTTATGGCTAGTGCTAGTGTGAATATTTTGCCAATGTACGTTCGCCGAAATGTGTTGAATACAAACGAATCGGATTTTGATTTGGATATGTTTGTTCGTGTTCAAGATCCATTGTACATCTATAAAGGAAATGATTATTTTCATCATGGCTACTATCAAAAAGGCTATATGAGCGCACAAGATGAGGGGAGTTTTGAAATTGCGAAGTTTGTAGATCCGCAAGAAAATGAAAGAATTTTAGATTGTTGTGCGGCTCCAGGGACAAAAAGTATGGCCATGGCTGAAATGATGCATAATAAAGGGCATATTGATGCGTACGATTTACATGCACATCGTAAAGATTTGATTGAAAATGATGCCAAACGATTAGGAATTGATATTATACATGCCGGTGTTCAAGATGCGACTGAATTTAAAAGCTCTAATATGTATGATCGTATCTTATGTGATGTTCCTTGTTCAGGTTATGGTGTACTATCTAGAAAACCAGATATTAAATTACATATGGTACCTGAAGATATGGATACATTGATTCCTTTACAATATTCTATTCTGAATAATGTATGTCAATATGTAAAGGTTGAAGGAACTTTAGTTTATTCAACTTGTACAATGAATAAAAAAGAGAATGAAAAACAGATTGAGAAGTTTTTGAAGGCGCATAAAGAGTTTAGTTTAGTAGAAGAAAAAACAATCTTTAGTAACGCTACACAAGATGGCTTCTATATGGCAAAACTAGTGCGTAAATGATATAATGAACGGTGGAAATTGAGGTGCTATTTTGGAAAGTTTATACAATTTAAATTATGATCAAATGTGCGAATATGCATTGGATCATGGATGGAAATCTTATCGTGGACATCAAATTTTTCAATGGTTATATCGTAACCGCGTATTTGATATTGATGAAATGACAAATGTATCAAAGGAAACAAGAGAAATCTTGAAGAAAGATTTTATTGTGAATCCTTTAGAATTAATAAAAAAACAAGTTTCACATGATGGAACGACAAAATTCTTGTTTAAAACAAGTGATGGAGCCCTATTAGAAAGTGTTATGATGGTCTTTGACTATGGAAGAAGTGTATGTGTTTCGAGTCAAGTTGGATGTAATATGGGTTGTGCATTTTGTGCAAGTGGGCTTACAAAGAAAAAAAGAGATTTGACAAGTGGAGAAATGGTTGCCCAAGTTATGTATGTTCAAAAAGAATTGGATAAAGATAACTTACGCCTATCGCACATTGTTGTCATGGGAACAGGCGAGCCATTTGATAACTATGACAATGTTATGAATTTTTTAGCTACGGTAAATCATGATCGTGGCTTGGGTATTGGCTCAAGACATATCACAATTTCGACTTGTGGAATTGTGCCTAGAATCTTGGATTTTGCCAATGAGCATACCCAATACAATTTAGCCATCAGTTTACATGCACCAAATGATGAATTGCGTGATCAATTGATGCCAGTCAACCATGCATATCCATTAAAGGAATTGATGGAAGCAATTCAATATTATGGTAAGGAAAATAATCGTCGTTTGACATTTGAATATATTTTATTAAAGGGTGTCAATGATCATCCTGAACATGCCAAACAATTATCGAAGCTTTTACATGGAATGAATGCCTATGTAAATTTGATTCCATATAATGCGGTTGATGAAAAAGGCTTCAAATCGGTTACACATGATGAGGCGATGGTATTCTATGATTTGTTGATGAAAAATCATGTGCGTTGCACAATTCGAAAAGAGCATGGTAATGATATTGATGCAGCTTGTGGTCAGTTAAGAATTAAGGAAATAAAAAAGGAAGGAATTTAAGTCGATGAAAGTTTTTGCGAATACGAATGTAGGTCTTGTAAGAAAATTAAATGAAGATGATTATTGCATTGTCCACAATGACAATGATGAATGGATGGCCATCGTCTGTGATGGTATTGGTGGGGCAAAAGCCGGAGAAGTGGCAAGTCATACAGCGGTCATGACGATGTATGAGGCATTTATGAAGGCTCCTAAATTTAATAAAGATCGACAGGTGGACAATTGGATTCGTGAAAATTTAAATCAGGCGAATGATTTTATTTATTCAAAAAGTTTAAAAAACCCAAACGAGAGAGGTATGGGAACAACCGCTGTTGGTGTAATTGTAGCTAAAATTGGAACCTTTATTTTCAATGTAGGAGATTCAAGAATCTATGCCGATTATAATGGGGAATTGATTCAAATGAGTGAAGATCATAGTGTAATTGCCCAACTTTTAAAGGAAGGCAAAATCACAAGTGAAGAGGCAAAAACACATCCTAAAAAAAATACATTGACAAATGCACTTGGTGTATGGCATGTGTTCCGTATTGATATCAATAAGATTGAAAATACATATAACTATTTATTGATCTCAAGTGATGGGCTTCATGGATATGTGGAAAAGAAAGTAATTTCAGATATTGTGCATGATGAAAGTCTTTCTTTACAGGAAAAAGTGGATACATTGATCGCAAGAGCCAACCAATCGGGTGGTTATGACAATTGTTCAATTATCTTAATGGAGAATGATGGAGAACAATAATATGATGATGGAACAGATAGCGAATCGTTATGAAATCTTGTCTTTGATTGGACAAGGTGGTATGGCGGATGTCTATAAGGCAAAAGATACAATTTTAAATCGTATTGTCGCAATCAAAGTTCTACGTGATAAATTAAGTCAAGATGCGATGGCACTTGTTCGTTTTCAACGTGAGGCAAGTGCAGCAAGTCGACTATCCCACCCCAATGTAGTGGATATATATGATGTTGGTGAATACGAAGGTATGCACTATATTGTTATGGAATTTATTCGTGGAAGAACATTGAAAGAATTGATTGCACAGCGTGGTGCCTTAGATGTCGATGAGGCCATAGGCATTATGAAACAATTGGTGAGTGCTATAAATCATGCGCATGAACATAAAATTATTCATCGTGACATAAAACCACAAAATGTTTTAGTTAAAGATGATGGAACCATAAAAATCACTGATTTTGGGATTGCGGTAGCCAATGGATCTGTACAATTAACTTTTAACAATACAGTCATGGGTTCAGCACACTACTTAGCTCCTGAAACAACACAGGGAAAAGAGCCCAACGAACAAGTCGATATATATTCTTTGGGAATTGTATTCTATGAATTATTAACAGGCAAAGTTCCTTTTACAGGAAAAACACCAACGGAAATCGCAATTAAGCATTTGCGTAAGCCAATACCATATGTTCGTGACTTTAACCCGAATATTCCGCAATCGGTAGAGAATATTATTTTAAAGGCGACGGCTAAAAATCTATCCGATCGTTATGTTTCTTGTAAAGAAATGCTTTATGATTTGATTCATTGCATGGATGATGAATACCGTAATATGAAACGTATCAAAGTGGATCAAGATCAAACAAGTGAATTGTTGAAATTTGATAATGGTCATCTTGATTTTGAGGATGAAGAGCCTGCAAAGGTGGAAAAGAAACAAAGAAATTGGATTCCTGCTTTAATGATTTCAGCCGCTGTAATTATTGGAATCGTTGTATTAGTACTTGTCGCAAGTATTACAGGAATCATTCGAATTAGTGGATTTTTAGGCTATCAAACGATGCCAGATGTGATTGGACAAAGTCAAGAAGATGCGATCGATTTGTTGCAGGATGCGCATTTTAATACTTCCAAAGTCACATATGTCTATAGGGCAAATGATAAATATGAAAAGGGAAAAATCATTAAGTCTTCCCATAAAAAGGGTGAAGTTATTTTAAATGATACTAAGATCGTTTTAACTGTATCTAAAGGTGCAACCTATTTAGTACCTGATTTTACAGATGGAACGTATGTGGATGCTGAATATGAATTGGAAAAGAATTGTCCGAATGTAAATATTGTCGTGGAATACAAGGGTAAGAAAGATTTGGATCCGGGTATTGTGTTGAAACAAAAGGGCTTAACTCCAGGAACTCGAATGGATCCGGACAGTAAAAAAACAATAACATTCGTCGTAAGTACATATCCTTCTATTGTGATTCCGTCGGATTTGATTGGAAAAGATGTATTAGATGCCAAAGATGAATTGAATGATCTAGGCATTGCGGCTGTTTTAAGTAAAATTTCAGATGGTTCAGGAAGTAATAAAGTAATTAGTGTCTCACCAGATGTAGGGACAGAATATGTACAGGAAGGAACAAACAGTGTTGTTACACTGTATTATGATTAATATGCAGCAGGGAAGAATTATAAAAATTATTTCGAATCAATATACGATTCAAAATGAAAAAGAAGAAATTATTGCCAAACCAAGAGGTAAAATGCGCCAGCAACAAACGCCTGTTGTAGGGGATTTTGTAGAATATGAAAAGATTGAAGATTCGTATCGCATTCATAAAGTGTTGCCACGAACAAATCGTCTTTTAAGACCGGCCATTGCCAATGTCGATCAGGCATTGATTGTCACAAGTTTAAAAGATCCAGATTACTCATGTCATCTTTTAAATCGTTTGATTTTCTTGGTAGGCCTAGCTGGAGTAAAACCGGTGATTTGTGTGACAAAACTCGATTTGTTAGAGGATCCTGAAGAAATCTTGGCGGATTTAGAAAAATACAAAAAGGCTGGATATGATGTGGTATTCTCAAATCCAGGTAGTGATGATAGAGAATTGCAGGAAATTTTAAATGGTAAAGTATCCGTATTATGTGGTCAATCTGGAGCGGGTAAGAGTAGTTTATTGAATCGCTTAAATCCGGATTTTGAATTGCAGACACAAGCTATCTCAAAAGCTTTAGGACGTGGTAAACATACAACACGCTATTGCCAATTACATCCAGTATGTGATGGATTAGTGGCGGATACGCCAGGTTTTTCAAGCTTAGATTTTACTAGATTAGATACATCCCATTTAGATGCGTGTATTCTTGATTTTAAACCTTATATTCATACGTGTCGATTTAAAGACTGTAAGCATTTAAATGAACCGGATTGTAGCATTAAAGAAGCGGTCAATAAAGGTGAAATCAACGCGTCAATCTATGAGGATTATAAAAATATAATGGAAGAAAGAGGTAAGAAACTATGAATGAAATTGTAATTGCACCTTCAATTTTATCTTTGGATTATTCCAATGTGAGTGCGCAACTTGAAGAGTTAAAGGCATCCAAGGCGAAATGGTTACACTTTGATGTGATGGATGGTCATTTTGTACCAAACTTAACTTTTGGACCTGATATTTTAAAAGGCTTTAAAAAGGCTTGTCCATTATTTATGGATGTGCATTTGATGGTTGAAGATCCCAAAACGTATGCACCAATTTTCATTCAAAATGGAGCGGATTTAGTCACATTCCATACAGAAGCTTTAGATAATGATTTAAGTCGTATTCAAGGCTTATTGGATGAAATTCATAATTTGGGGGCAAAAGGCGGTATTGTGGTTAAGCCAAATACAGCGATCGAACCTTTTGAAAGTGTATTAAAATCTTGTGATTTAGTTTTAGTTATGAGTGTAGAGCCTGGCTTTGGTGGTCAAAAATTCATGGCAGACATGCTTAAAAAGGTAGAGTGGTTAAAAGAGAAACGTGAAGAATTAAATCTGTCCTATCGCATTGAAATAGATGGTGGTATTAATCAAGATACATATAAATCTGCATTGGATGCAGGTTGTGATACATTGGTTGCGGGAAGCTACGTATTTAAAAATGATATTACTAAAACCATTGAAGGTATGCTTGCATAAATATGACTTGTGCTGTTTTGATTACCCCACTCGTTGATGTTGTACCTATTATTGAAGGTTGTGATTATATTGGCGTAGATGCGGGGGCATTAAAAATTATAGATCAAGGTCTTCCTATTAAAATGGCTGTTGGAGACTTTGATTCTTTAAACGAAGAAGATTTAAAACGAATTACGTGCCCGATTGAAAGACATCCAATCATGAAAGATGAAACGGATTCAGAACTTGCGATTCGATTATGTAAAGATTATGATACGATCTATTTGTATGGTGGAATACAGGGCAGAATCGATCATACAATTGCCAATATTCGTTTGGCTATGTATCGTTTTAATAATTTGGTTTTGATGGATGAACATCAAAAGATATCTGTTATGAATGTAGGGGAGTATGAAATTGATAATACGTATCGGCATATTTCATTCTATCCAATTTTAGAAGGTGTGCTTTCTTTATCTGGATTTTTATATCCACTACAATCTAGACGTATTCATATTGAGGAAATATATACAACAAGTAATTCTTTGGTTGAAGATAAAGGCATTGTTCGTATAGAAGAGGGGCGCTTTCTTTGTGTACAATCCAATTGGAGGTAGTCTATGTTTTATGATGTAGCTATGAACTTTGTGATTGGAACCATTTTAATGGTGGCTGGAGCTATCATGCTGTGTATTCCAAATCGCGTTTTCACATGGATCTTAGTTGTTTCCATTCTGTTTTTATTTGCGAACGGAGTTGCTTTATTTATTCGATTTTTTAAAAATAAAAAGAACAAAGACTTTTTCTTTTCAATCTTATCGTTTGCGTTTATGTTTTTCTTGATGAACTTTCGTTATATTCCACAATGGATCTTGCGAGTGAATTTTGGTGGGTATTGTATTCTTTGTGGTTCGGCTTGTTTTATTCAACTTGTGATTGATAAAATCAATCATTTTAAAGGGAAGTTCTTTAACTTTGTGTTTACCATTATTTATATTTTATTTGGTTTTTATCTTCTTTTGAATCCGAATTTTCATACGGATCTTTTAATGCAGGCATTTGGAATCTATTTTATGATTCTAGGCTTACGTTATTTAGGCGATGGATATGTGGGAATTAATCCTCTTACAAAATATAAGTGGAAACGTAAAGTAAGAATCACGCTTCCTGCTTTTTTGTGTGCCTTTGTGCCCGATGCTGCATTAGCGAGTATTAACCATTATTTAGAAGAAGGCAAACCAGAAGATTTAAATACGTATAAAATGGAGGATCCTGTTCGTTTAAAAGTGATTGTACATGTGGGGCCTAAAGGTTTTCAAAAGGTAGGGCACATTTGTTTTTCATATGACAATATTGTATATAGTTATGGCAATTATGATAGTGACTCCTTTCGTTTGAATCAAACAATTGGTGATGGTATCTTTTTTACGGTGCCTTTAGAGAAATATATTCCGAATATGATTTCGGCTGAAAATAATTCGATTTTTGAGTATGGTATTTTGACAACGCCTACACAAAATGCATTCATAGAAAAGGAAATTGAAAAGATTCGTTTAAATGGCTATCGTTGGTATACTAAAATAGAAAAAGAAGATGGCTATGATCATTTTAGTCAGTATGAAATGGATTATCCGAGTCGTCTTCATTATCGTACGGGAGCTAAATTATATAAGGTAAAGAGTGGTAAATTTCATATTTATTGGGCTTTAGGTGATAATTGTGCTTCTTTTACAGATTTAGTTTTAGGAACACTTGGTGCAGATGTATTAAGTATACGTGGGATCATTAGTCCAGGAACGTATTTGGATTGGCTTCAAAAAGAATATTTAAAGAAAAATAGTCCAATTGTATCTAGGTGTATATATACAAAAGAAACGGTGGAACAATAGATGAATGGATATTTTTATGTATTAACGACAATTGATATTTTCGTTCTTTGTTTCATGTGCGTGTTGACGCGATTAAGCGAATCATTAAATAAAAAACAAAAGCGAGGGTTTCTTTTTGCGTTTGGATTCATTGCGTTTATTTCTATATTAGAAGTCATTACCTTAAAAGTGGATGGTTTACCAGTTCGTTATCGTTGGATCAATATTATATCGAATTATCTTGGTTTTGGACTTACACCATCTGTTTGTATTTGTTTGGTGTATGTATTGGATAAAAAGACAAGGCTTAGGTGGGAATTTAAATTGGCAATTTTATGCGAAATTATCTATCTTTTGGTTCTTGCGATATCGATTCCGTCTGGACTTGTATTTTCAGTGAGTAAAGAAAATATATATTCTCGTGGACCTTGTTTCTTTATTTATATTTTTGCGTATTTCTTAGGTATATTGTATTTATCTTTATCTACAATCTTAGTTTCTAAGCAATTTCAAAATCGAAGTAAGGCTTTGATTTATCCGTTGATTATCTTCTTGGCTGCAGAAACCATTATTCAAATCATGGTTCCTAATCTTCATGTGAGTTGGCTTTGTGTTACATTACTTTCTGTACTTTATTTTATATATTGTAGTGAAATGTGGAATCAATTGGATAGTTTAACGGGATTATTGAATCAGAATAGTTTCTTGAATCGTAGTCATGAAATGAATTATACAAATGGAATGTTGATCGTGTTTGATGTGGATGATTTTAAACATGTCAATGATGTGTATGGACATGTCAAAGGAGATCTTTGTCTAAGCATCATTGCCAACTGTATTAAGAAAGCTTATGCCAAATATGGATATTGTTACCGAATTGGTGGCGATGAGTTTTGTGTATTATTAAAAAATTGTCGTAATGAAGAATCGTGTTCTATACAATTTGATCATTTGATGAAATCCAAACAAAGAAAATATAAATATTTACCTTCCGTAGCTTATGGTTCTGCCTTATTGTTGACAGGAGATATTGTGAGTGTTAAGGATTTGGCAGATCAAAATATGTATCTAAATAAGAAGAGGAATAAAGAAAAAGAACAGTGATCAATAAAAAATCATTGTTCTTTTAAGATATAAGCCAAGTGATCCAATCTACAAGCCATGAAATGAAATTCGATCCTTTCTTGATTTCTTTATCATATTCTTTAGCTTGTATCATTTCTTCTTTTGAAAAACCTTTTTGTGTTAAATCCTCTATTTCTTTTTGAGTTAGGCCTTGATTTAGTAATTCATTATTATCTTGTTTGTTCATTTTCTTTACCTCTTATGAATGGCTATTATCTTTACGATATTGCAATGGAGAAGTATGAGTGGCCTTTTTAAAGGCTTGTGCAAAATAAGATTGACTTGTAAAACCAACAATATATGCGATTTCTGAAATTTGTAGGTTGGTTGTAGACAACAAAAGTTTAGCTTCTTCTAAACGTTTTTGAATCATATAGTTAATGGGAGAAATGCCTTTATATTGTTTAAAGGCATGTACAATGTGGTATTTGTTTAAGAATGTGAGTTCACTTAATATATCGAGTGTGATGTCTTCTTTGAAGTGTGCATCAATATATTTTTCAATTAAGACGCAATCTTTATTGGCTTTATTGATTGGTGAAGATTTTAAGTTGATGTTTGCGCGTCGCATGAGGTTGATCAATAAAACTTCAAGTAGGTTTTGACAAAGAGATTGGTATTCTGTATCTTTTGTCTTTACTTCAAATAGGATTGTTTTCAAATAAAATAAAACTTCATGTTTATATTCACAATAATTGGCAATACTACAACCTTGTTCTTCATCTTCTTCTTTTGAAAAGTAAGTGACACCTTCAATTCCCATGACAATATATTCGAAGTTTACATTTTCAATACCACGTTCTGTATGAGAAACTAAAGGATTGACTATAACTAGATCATCTTCTTTGACAGGATAGTTTTTATTATCTAGACTTAGTAGTCCATGACCTCTTGTCACATAGAACATTTCTGTATATAAGTGTGTATGCAGAGTGGAATTCCATTCATGATCAAATTTAGATTCTGTTATATATAAAAGCTTTGGGCGTGCTTTATTAAAGTCTACTTGATCGATTTGAAAGCGTTGTGTACTCATATAAACACCTCTTTTTGTATAATTATATAATGTTTTCATTTATTTATCAATTTTGTTCATAAATTCATCGAATCGCAATATATCTAAAATATCGAGCTATATTTTTATAATAAAGCGCTTACAAATAAGCTATACTTTGATTGTCAAAAGAGGTTCATACGAATTTTATGAGGAGGTAAAGTATGAAAAAAGTTATAACTGCTGGGTTATCATTTGCGATGGCTGCTTCAATGTTAGCAGGATGTTCAAGTAAACCAGCTGAAAATTCGGATTCTGGAGATAAACGAGTATTAAAATTTGATTCGTTCTCTGGTGGAAATGGTGAAAAAGTGTTTACAAAGTTAGCAAAGGCTTTCGAAAAAGTAAATCCAGATGTAGATGTACAATTGCGTTTTGAAAAAGAATTGCCGGATGTATTAAATAAAGAAAATGCGAAGGGTGAATATTCAGATGTTGTTTATTATAATTTAGGACAGCCTTCTGGATATACGGAAACTCAATTAAATACACACGAAGTATTAGATATCTCTGATGTTGTTGAAGAAGTAGGTATGGATGAAAACTATGCGAATAGTAGTATCGTACAATATTATGGGGATGGAAAATCTTATTTAATGCCACTTAAAACAACACCTGCTGGATTCTTCTATAATACAGAATTAGTTGGAGAAGGAAAGAAATATGATCTTCCAACAACTTGGGATGAATTCTGGGCTTTAGGTGATCAAGCTAAACAAGATGGTATTTCATTATTTACATATCCAACAAATGGTTACTTTGATAATACATTAAATGCATTGTTGAAAGAAACTGGTGGAGAAGAATTATTATCAAACGTATTAAATTATGACAAGGATGCTTGGAATACAGATGGTGCTAAACAAACTATCGATATTTTAACTAAATTAGTAAGTCCTGATTATTTATATTCGGATACAGTATCTAATGCCAATGCGAAAGATGGATTCACAATGAACCAACAGGCAGTTATTGATGGAAAAGCATTATTCATGCCTAATGGTGACTGGGTAGTGAATGAAATGGCAGATACAACGCCTGAAGATTATCACTGGGGATTACTTCCATTGCCTGCATTAGAAAAAGATGGTGAACGTTTCGTTGGATCTATGACTGAACAAGTGTGGATTCCTGCTCAAGCTAAAAACGTAGATGATGCGAAAGCATTCTTGAAGTTTATCTATTCTGAAGAAGGCGTTAAGATCATGGCTGAAGGTGGAAACATTGTTCCAACAGATACTATGTCTGATACAATTGCAGCTATGGAAGATGGATATACAAAAGAATTCTTCTCAGTATATGATAATGCTTCTGCAGCTTTAGGTGCATTTGCTCCTTATAACACAGATAACTTACCAGATTTCGATCGTGCTGCTACAGTATTTGGTTCAATCGACTCTTTAGCAACAGGTGAATTAAGTGCAAAAGATTATCAAACTAAATTATCAGATGCTTGGGCTAAATTAGCAAAAAATAAAGCCGTAACTGAATAATTAAAAAAGTATATTTTAACATAAAGCGATGAGCATATTATTGCTCGTCGCTTTTTAAAAGATGGGAGGTAACTCATGAATAAAAAGAAAGCACAAAATCGTTTCGTATTTGCGTGTCTAGCACCCGCAGTTATTTTAGTTGTCATTTTTATGGTCATTCCAACGATTGATGTATTTAAGACGGCATTCTTTAAAAAGAGCAACTTCGTAAGTGATGCCACTTTTGCAGGTTTATTTAACTTTAAGGTTCTTTTTAACGATATGCGTTTTATTGAGGCTATGCAAAATACAATTTTATATGTTGTATTGATCACAATCATCACTTTGGTGTTGGCAGTCTTATTTGCGACCCTATTAACTCGTGAAGAATTTGTAGGAAAGAATTTCTTCCGCGTGATTTTCTATATTCCAAATATTTTGAGTATTGTAGTTATCGCAGGTATTTTCTCAGCCATTTATCAACCAACCAATGGTATTTTGAACTCATTCTTAGGTATGATTGGTCTAGAATCTTTACAAAGACAATGGATGGGAAATCCAGCTATTATTAACTATTCTATTATTGGTGCATTAGTTTGGCAGGCCATTGGATATTATATGGTTATGTATATGTCGAGTATGACAAGTATTCCAGAAAATTTATATGAAGCAGCAAGTTTAGAAGGGGCTAGTAAAGTAAAACAATTTTTTATGATTACTTTACCATTGATTTGGGATAACATTCGTACAACTTTGACTTTCTTCGTTATTTCTACAATTAACTTATCCTTCATGTTTGTGCAGTTGACAAGTGAAGGAAACTTAGGAAGTGAAGTGGCATTGAACTATATGTATAACAATGCGTTTGCGGGTAAATATGGATTTGGTATGGCAATCGGAGTTTGTATCTTCGTATTCTCATTTGCGTTATCCGCTATTATAAATAAAGTCACAGAACGTGATGTATTGCAGTATTAGGAGGATGAAATATGAAGAAGCGTAATTTTCCTTTATATAAAATCTTTGTTTATGTAGCATTGATTACGTTGGCTATTTCGATTATTGTACCGATCGCATGGGTTTTCCTTGCATCTTTAAAATCGCAACTCGAATTGGTAAGTGGCAATCCATTTGATTTTCCAAAACAAATGTTATGGTCAAACTTTGCGGATGCCTTTGTGAAGGCAAGAATGGGTGATTATTTGTTGAATACGATCATCGTAACCGCATTATCCTTAGTTATCTTGTTGGTGGTTGCTCTTCCTGCATCGTATGTATTAGCTCGCTTTGATTTTGTTGGAAAGAAATTCTTTAACGGATTGTTTATGGCCGGACTATTTGTCAACGTGAATTACATCGTATTACCTATTTTCTTGATGTTATTTAATGCCGATATCAAGCTTGGTGTCGATTTTTTCTTGAATAGTAAATTCTGGCTATCTGTCGTTTATGCAGCAACAGCCTTGCCATTTACGATTTATTTGTTGACAGGTTATTTCAAAACGTTGCCAAAAGCTTATGAAGAAGCAGCTCGTATTGATGGTTGTGGCTATTTCAAGACTATGACTAAAATTATGATTCCAATGGCTAGACCTAGTATTATTACTGTTATTTTATTTCAGTTTTTAGCATTCTGGAACGAATATATTATCGCATTTACATTTATGGATAAAGATAATGCGACTTTGGCAGTTGGCGTTAAATATTTGATGGCCGATGCAAAATCTCAAGCGAATTTTGGCGTTATGTATGCTGGATTGGTAATTGTTATGATTCCAACACTGATTCTTTATATTTGTGTTCAAAAGAAGATTACACAAGGTATGAGCATTGGTGGAATGAAAGAGTAAGAGGTGTCTAGTATGAGAGATGATAATAAAGTAATGAATATAGTTATGATTATTTTATTCTTTGTGTTTTTAGGACTAATCATTTGGGCACAAAAGACAGTGAGTGTTCGTAATTTAATGATTGAAATTGTTGGATTGACGGGTTTGCTTACATTGTTGTTTTTATACAACAAGAAACATAAATAGGAGGATGAAGTATGGCAGAATTATCATTGCAGCATGTTGATAAAATATATGACAACAATGTTCAGGCTGTATTTGACTTTAATTTAGATGTAAAAGATAAAGAATTTATTGTGTTTGTAGGACCTAGTGGATGTGGTAAGTCTACAACACTTCGTATGATTGCTGGTTTAGAAGAAATTAGTGCTGGTGATTTCTATATTGATGGAAAAAGAATGAATGATGTGGAACCAAAAGATCGTGATATTGCGATGGTATTCCAATCTTATGCCTTATATCCACATATGAGTGTATATGAGAATATGGCTTTTGGTTTAAAACTTCGTAAGTTTAGCAAGGAAGAAATAGATAAACGTGTACATGAAGCGGCACGTATTTTGGAAATCGAACCTTATTTGGATCGTAAACCAAAGGCATTATCGGGTGGACAAAGACAACGTGTTGCATTAGGACGTGCGATTGTACGTAATGCGAAAGTATTCTTGATGGATGAACCACTTTCAAACCTAGATGCTAAATTGCGTGTTCAAATGCGTTCTGAAATCATTCAGCTACATGAAAGAATTGGCGCTACTACAATTTATGTTACACACGATCAAACAGAAGCTATGACAATGGCGGATCGTATTGTTGTTATGAAGGGTGGATATATTCAACAGATTGGTTCACCTAAAGAAATTTATAATAATCCCGCAAATCTATTTGTGGCAGGATTCTTGGGCGCTCCAGCTACAAACTTTATTAAAGGTACATATCAAGATGGATTCTTTATTGTGAATGATATGAAGATTGATATTCCTTTGATGTATCGCGAAAAACTTTCTAGCTATCAAGGTAAGGAAATCATCATGGGTATTCGTCCAGAAGATTTACATGGAGAAGGCATTGTTGCCGATACGTATCCAAGTGCAAACTTTGATTTTGAAATTGAAGTGGCTGAATTATTAGGACATGAATATATTTTACATGGTTCTTTGAATGGGCAAAAAATGTGTGCAAAAGTAAATTCTCGTTTAGAACCAGAAGCACATACAACAATTAAATTGACTATGGATTTATCAAAAGTGCATTTCTTTGATTTAGAAACAGAAAATAGAATTGACTAGTTTAGGAGAAAATAAAAATGATTGAAACAGGCAGAGTAACTGTACCAACAGATGTTGATGTGATTGATGCGACAATTGAAATCATTCATCGATGGAAAGCCGATGCGATTCGTGACTGTGATGGAACGGATATGCCGGAAGAATTGCGTAAAATGGACATCAAACAATATGCGACTTATTATACAACAAGAAAAGATAATGCGTGGGCTAAGGCCAATCCGGATGAAATCCAACAAATGTATTTGATGAGTGATTTTGTGACGGCTCGTGATACAGAATTAAAGATTCAAATCATGCAGCATTTCTATTCAGATCAATTAAAGCCAAACACCAAAGACAATCATAGATGGTGGGAAGTGATTGATCGTACTACAGATGAAGTCGTCACAAATTGGGATTATGATGAAAAAACGATGGAAGTCATCATTCATGATACCATTCCATATCATGCGTATACTGTAAGCTTTTTAGCTTTTGTAATTTGGGACCCAGTACATATGTATAATGCCCTAACAAACGATTGGAAAGATGAAGAGCATCAGATGACGTATGATGTTAGACAGCCTAAAACACAAAAGTATGTTTTAGATAAATTCAGAAAATTCTGTGAAGAAAGAGATGATGTGGATGTTGTTCGTTTTACAACATTCTTCCACCAGTTTACTTTACAATTCGATGAGTTTGCGCGTGAAAAATTTGTAGATTGGTTTGGATATAGTGCATCTGTATCTCCATACATTTTGGAACAGTTTGAAAAAGAAGTAGGTTATCCATTTAGAGCGGAATATATTATCAACAAAGGATTCAATAATTCCACTTTCTGTGTACCTACGAAAGAATATCGTGATTTTATGGATTTCCAACAACGTGAAGTAAGTAAACTCGCTAAGAAATTTGTCGATATTTGTCATGAATATGGAAAAGAAGCCATGATGTTTTTAGGCGATCACTGGATTGGTACAGAGCCATTTGGTAAATATTTTGAATCGATTGGTTTGGATGCGGTTGTAGGATCGGTTGGTTCAGGAACAACACTTCGTTTGATTTCAGATATCAAGGGTGTTAAATATACAGAAGGAAGATTCTTACCTTATTTCTTCCCAGATGTTTTCCATGAAAATGGAGATCCTTTAAAAGAAGCTAAAGTGAATTGGGTTACAGCAAGAAGAGCCATCTTGCGAAGTCCAGTGGATCGAATTGGGTATGGTGGATATTTAAAACTTGCGTTGGATTTTCCAGAATTCATTGATTATATTGAAAAGGTTTGTGATGAATTCCGTACTTTATATTCACATGTAAATCAACAAGTTCCACATAACTTATTAAAAGTGGGTGTTATCAATAGTTGGGGTGAACTTCGTCGTTGGGGAACGCATTTAGTTCATCATGCGATTTGGTATAAACAAATTTATTCATACACTGGTGTTATGGAAGCATTGAGTGGATTCCCGTTTGATGTTCGCTTTATTAGTTTTGATGATATTCGCAAAGATCCATCCATTTTAGCGGATATGGATGTTGTGATGAATGTTGGTTCTGCCTATACAAGTTTTAGTGGTGGTGCAGAATTTGATGAAACAATCATTACAGCACTTCGTCGCTATGTTGATCAAGGTGGTGGATTCATCGGTGTTGGTGAGCCAACAGCTATAAATCGTAATGGTAAATATTTTACATTATATGATGTATTAGGTGTGGATAAAGAATTAGGATTCACAATGCATACAGATAAGTATAATTGGGAAGTGCATCCAAATCATTTTATTACGGAACAATTAGAGCATGAAGACTGGGGAGAATGCATAAATAATGTATATGCACTACCTGGTACAGAAATCTTGGCTGAAAAAGATCTGCATGTAAATCTAGCTGTGAATGAATATGGAAAAGGGCGCGGTGTGTATATGAATGGTCTTCCTTTTAGTTTTGAAAATGTACGACTCTTATATCGTGCCATCTTCTTTGCGGCACATAAGGAAGATGAGATGAAGCGTTGGTATTCAGAGAACTATAATGTAGATGTCAATGTATATCCTTCTACAAATAGTTTCTGTGTTGTAAATAATACATACGAACCTCAAACTACAACAATTTATAAGGGTGATGGTTCTAGTTTTGAAGTTGAATTAGCAGAATGCGAAATTCAATGGTTTGAAATCTAATAATATCCTGTAAAAGTAAATAGAGCCAAGCTAAAAGTGCAGATTTTCTCTGCACTTTTAGCCTATTGTGGATGGTATAATAGGATTGTAAGGGTGATAAATTTTATGGATAGTCTTATTTTTGACGAGAAAAAGAAAGAATTTACTGTATTGGATGGAAGTTTAGGTAAGTATTCGTTTTATGATGTTGTTTCAAGTCAAATTGTATATGAAGACGCAAAGTATAAAGATAAATCACCTATGTTTTCTCATAAGGTGTTAGTAAGTACTTTGAATTTGAGTATTTTTATTGAAATGAAAAAAATATATGTGGGTATTGAAATTCAATTATTAAATGGAAATAAGGTATATGTATATATTTCGAAATCTCCAGTCATTCAACATAATTTTCAATTCAAACAAGACTTGAAGGTTGCCAAATGTTTGAATGAAAAATTAAAAGAATTTTATAAATAGAAAAAAAGAAGAGTTTATCTCTTCTTTTTTATCTTATGCATAATTTTTTTAAGGATCCTAATTATCTAAAATTAAATAGCGTTTTGTTTCTTCAATGTTTTTAATGTTCTAGCTGAAACACGGATAGTTTGAGGTTTTCCGTCAACTACAACACGAACTTTTTGAAGATTCACGTTCCATTTACGGCGAGAAGCACGCATTGAGTGAGAACGTTTATTTCCAGATAAAGGACCTTTTCCAGATACTGCACATACTCTTGACATCTTAATGTCCTCCTTTTTCTTTCATTTACGCAATCGCTTAACTATAATACCATTAACAAGCCTGTATTTCAAGTCCTGAATTAAAATTTGTTAGGAATTCAATAGAATGTTATAATGATAGTGTTTTGAAAAGAGGAGTAGATAGAATGTTGAATTCGAATTATATATGGATTATTGGAATGTGTTTAATCACACTCGTTATTATGTTAGTCATCATGCCTGGATTGATTGATTATTTACATAAAATCAAATTTGGACAGACGGAAAGAGAAGAGGGCTTGGCAAGCCATAAAAAGAAAAATGGTACGCCGACTATGGGTGGCTTAGCCTTTATTATTGTGCCTACACTTGTGTATGTGATTGGTTCTTTCTTTACACCATTCAAATTAGATATGAACACAATGATTATTTTATTGGCCTTTGTAGGATATGGCGTTGTTGGATTTATTGATGATTATATTATTGTAGTTCAAAAGAACAATGAAGGATTAAAACCAGCGCATAAGTTTTTACTTCAATCTATTTTAGCCGTTGTATTTTTCTTCTTGTACCGAACGAATTCAACGACAGATATTTGGATTCCTATTTTTGATGTCACAATCAATTTATCATGGTTCTACTTTATTTTAGTTTTCTTAATGTTTACAGCGGAAACCAATGCCGTTAACTTAACGGATGGTTTGGATGGATTATGTGCAGGTCAAATGGTGATTGCATTAGTTCCTTTTGCGATTTTCGCATTCATTCAAGACTTAAATAATGTGGCATGTTTGATTTGTATGGTTATCTTTGCGTTACTAGGCTATTTAAAATTCAATAAGCATCCAGCTAAGATCTTTATGGGTGATACTGGATCTTTAGCACTAGGTGGCTTTATAGCGGCCATCGCAATGGTTTTAAAACAAGAAATCCTTTTGATTGTGATTGGATTTGTGTTTGTGGCAGAGGTTTTAAGTGTAATTATACAGGTTACGTATTATAAAAAAACACATAAGAGAATCTTTAAGATGGCGCCTTTACATCACCATTTTGAAATGTGTGGCTGGTCTGAAGAAAAGGTTGTAACTCGCTTTAGACTTGTAGGTGTGATCTTAGCTATTCTTGGGCTTGTTTTGGGGGTAATGTAGAATGGAAACTGTATTAGTTATTGGCGCGGCTCGTAGTGGTATTGCGGTAAGTAAATTATTATTAAAGAATGGGTATCACGTGATTTTAACAGATTCTAATAAAGTGAATGAAAAGAGTGAATTAGAATCATTGGGTATTGAAGTATATGATGAAGGTCATCCAGATTGTTTAAAAGAAAAAAAATATGCGTTTATTGTAAAGAATCCTGGAATCCCTTATCGTGTTCCTTTCGTTCATTATTTTGTGGAACAAAACGCAAAAATCTATACGGAAATTGAAGGGGCATATCGTTATGCGAAAAACTTTGATTATGCGGCTGTTACAGGTACGGATGGAAAGACAACGGTAACAACTTTATTATTTGAGATGTTGAATCGTCAAAAGAAGAGTTTAGTTGCCGGAAACATTGGTACGCCTTTGTGTGAATTGGCTTTAGAATATACCGATACAAATTATAATGTAGCCTTGGAATTGAGTAATTTTCAATTGTTAGGAATTGAAACATTTAGACCACATGTATCGACTGTCACAAATCTAGCGCCAGATCACTTAGATTATATGGATAGTCTAGAGGCTTATTATGAAAGTAAGATGCGTATTTATGAAAACACAAATGCGGATGATTATTTTATTCGTAATGTGGATGATGAAAATGTTGTGAAGTATGCGCAAAATATTCCTTGTCAGGTGATTGATTTTTCTTTGAAGAGAAAAGATGTGGATTTATATAAAGATGATCAATATGCCTATTATAAAGATGTGCAATTGTTTAAATTATCGGATTTAAAAATTGTTGGAGAATTCAATTGTGGGAATGCGATGATGGCAAGTTGTATGGCTTACTTAATGGGTGTTTCCCTATTTAATATTCAAGAAGTAATTCGTGAATTTAGTGGTGTAGAACATCGTATTGAATATGTGGATACAATCGATAATGTGCGTTTCTATAATGATTCAAAGGCAACAAATACACATGCGGCTTGTGCTGGATTATCCGCTTTTGAAAAGAATGTGATTTTACTTTGTGGTGGTAAAGATAAACATATTTCTTTTGATGATTTGAAACAATATGATGCGGTTGTTAAGAAATGTATTTCTTTTGGTCAAACAAAAGATAAATTTAAAGATATTTTTTCGAATCAAGTGAGTGTTGAAACAATGAGGGATGCGTTTGAAAAGGCTGTGTTGTTTGCGAAACCTGGTGATATTGTCTTGTTGTGTCCTGCATGTTCTAGTTTTGATCAATTTAAAAATTATGAGATTCGTGGAGAAATCTTTAAAGAGATGGTTCATGATTATGCATCAAAAAGGAATGAAGAATGATAGATATTATTAAAACAATCTTTTTAGGTATCCTTCAAGGAATTACCGAATGGTTACCTATTTCTTCAACAGGACATTTGATTTTATTTTCGAGCATATGGCCTTTAGAGCCGGCTAAATTTTTTGAAGTGTTCAAAGTTGTCATTCAATTTGGTAGTATTTTGGCTGTTTTAGTTTTGTATGAGCAAAAATTGAATCCGTTTGATTCAAGAAAATCAGCAAAGAAGAAGAAACAGACATTGCAACTGTGGTCAAAGGTGATTGTGGGAGTAATTCCTTGTGCCATCATTGGTTTATTATTGGATAATATCATTGAGGATTATTTATCAAAGAATATTGTGATTGCGATCACTTTGATTCTATATGGAATGATCTTTATTTTCGTAGAAAAACATCCAAAGAAAGAAAAGGTTCAAACCATTGAGCGACTGGACTATAAATCGGCTTTAAAGATTGGTTGTTTTCAATGTTTGGCTTTAATTCCAGGTACATCAAGATCTGGAGCCACGATTTTGGGCGGTTTATATTGTGGTTGTTCAAGAACGGTCGCAAGTGAATTTTCCTTCTTTTTAGCCATTCCTGTTATGTTTGGTGCGAGTCTATTAAAAGTCATCAAATATTTGATGAAGGTTGGGTTGTTTAGTTTTGGACAATTATTCTTATTGTTGTTAGGTACTTTTGTAGCTTTTGTGGTCAGCTTATTTGCGATAAAAGCTTTATTAAATTATGTAAAGAATCATGATTTTACTGTTTTTGGATGGTATCGCATTATTCTTGGTATTTTTGTGATTTTATTTTTCTATATATTATAAGAGGTAAGTATGAATAGATTTGATTTGCATATGCATTCTTGTTATTCGAGCGATGGACAATTCACACCAAAAGAATTGATTGAAATCGCTAAAGATAAAGGTTTAAAGACCATTGCGCTTAGTGATCATGATTGTATTAGTGGTGTAAAAGAAATGATTCGCTTAGGAAATGAAGTTGGAATTGAAGTGATTCCAGCTATTGAGTGTTCAACAAGCATTGGATATACAGATGTGCATTTACTTGGGTATGGTATTGATTTAGATAATGATTATTTTCAAAATTTATTAGAAAAAACGCAAGTAAAGTCTAGAAATGCATTTTCAACTCGTTGTGATCGATTGCGTGCAAAATATGGGGTTGAAATTGATGAAGAGGCGATATTAAAAGAGGCGAATGGTAAAAATCCTTGGTTTGTGATGTGTACACATATGTTTAATGATCCTCGTTATCAAGATATTCCTGATTTTAAGGATTATATTCCTGGCGGTAAAAGAAGTGATCCGGCTCCTGTTAATTTCTTTTGGGATAAATGTCAATATGGATCGGACTTGTTTGTATATGTACCTATGCCTGATTTTGTCGAATCGGTTCAAAAGATTCATGAGGCTGGTGGACTCGCTATTGTTGCACATCCTTTTACAACGTTTTATAAAAACGATGAGATGTTGAAAATCTTATTGGATTCGGGAGTGGATGGTATTGAAGCTTATAGTAATTATCATACGCCAGAACAGAATGTATATTATGAAAATCTTGCCAAAGAACATCATTTATTGATTACTTGTGGAAGTGACTTTCATGGGGAGAAAAAGCCAAGTATTCAAATGGGTGAGTATGGTTTAAATTCAGATGGTTCTTTATGGTTAGAACAATTTAAGGAAAAATTAAAGGCAGCTAGATAATCTAGCTGCCTACATTGTTAATAAGAATGTAAATAGAATACAATAGCTTAATAGATTGTTTGAACGGCTTGCTCTAAATAGGGATTGGTGTCCCATTTCTGTAATGGCACAAAATTTATCTACAGCTTGAATGATCCATCCAACACTTGTGTTTGGATGACTTGTCTTTAGTGGCCACATGTGATGTAAAATGGCATCATCAATGGTTGGATTGGTTACTGTAATATTTTTTGCGTTTTCTAGAGCAATGATTGGATGAATCTTGGCGTGATTTCCTTCTAAGTGACGCTTGTCATTGGTTTTCCAATCATAGTAATATAGGTCATGTAAAAGACCAGCACGGGCTGCACTATAGGCGTCGAGTCCGAATTTTCTACAAATCAAAAATGAATAATAGGAAACATTCAATGAATGTTGAAAGCGGGATGTAGCTAAGTGTTGGCTGCATTTTTTTAAATCTTGAACTTCTTTTGTATCAATTAAATCTGAAATTGTTTCAAAATAATCATATGCGATATTTGTATCTAATGTTTTTAAATTAATTCTAGATAGAATAGCTTTTTCCATTTTTTGACCTCACTAGAAAAGAATATAGCACATATAAATAATAGATACAACTATTTCTTTTAAACCTAGTGATATGATATAATTAGTTGAAGGAGGCAATTATTATGGTAATTTTATATACTTCTCCAGGTTGTGCGAGTTGCCGTAAGGCAAAACAATGGTTAAAAGACAACCAAATTGAATTTATTGAAAAAAATATTTTTACTTCATTATTGAAGGAAAGTGAAATTAAATATTTATTGTCGCGATGTGAAAATGGAACGGAAGATATTATTTCGGTTCGTTCAAAAGCATTTCAGGCTTTAAAAAAGGATATTGATGATTATTCAATGAAAGAACTTGTATCTTTGATTCAGGAAAATCCGTCGATTTTAAAAAGACCGATTCTTTTATCTGAAAAAAGTCTTGTGGTTGGATATGATGATGATGAGATCACGACAATGATGCCAGCTCAATTAAGAACGGTTGTCGACAATGCATGTACAGATGCTTGTCCAAATTATTCAGTTTGTGGTAAGTGTAGAGAACAGGCAAGTATGAACTAGAGGAATCTAGTTCTTTTTTTTCGTTTTCAAACGAAACACAAACGAAATGCAGTTGATGTATTTCGTTTAAATAGATATACTTAGAATATAAAGATGTTTAGGAGGTGCCTTATGGATTATATATCTTGTGAATCTGCTGCTAAAAAGATGGGCGTATCGGCTCGTAGAATTCAACAGATGTGTAAACAAAAAGAAATAGTTGGCGCGATAAAGGATGGACGCAATTGGCTGATTCCTGATAATGCGATTTTAAGTCCAAAAAAGCCATTACCAATAGGTGTTTCTGATTTTAAGTCGGCAACTACGAATTATTACTATGTAGATAAGACTTTATTGATTCGTGATTTTTTGAATGCGATACCGATGGTGTCTCTTTTCACGCGTCCTAGGCGTTTTGGGAAAACATTAAATATGGATATGCTACGTGTGTTTTTCGAAAAAACATCGGATAATACATCTATTTATTTTAAAGATAAGTATATATGGCAGTGTGGGGATTACTATACAAAACATCAAGGTCAATATCCTGTGATATTCTTGTCTTTTAAAGATGTTAAATGTTCGAGTTGGCAAGAGACTTTTCAAAAAATTAGTAAATTGATTTCTCTAGAATTTATGCGTCATGATGAATTGGAAAGTAGTTTTGTACTAAGCTCATACGAAAAAGAACAGTATCATCGTTTTGCGAGTGAAAATATAAATGAGGTTGATTGTCAAATGGGGCTTCAACTTTTATCTTTATTACTTCACAAACATTATAATAAAGAGTGTGTCATTATTGTTGATGAATATGATACGCCCATTCAACAAGGTCATCTTTGTGATTTTTATAATGAAATTGTTGATTTTATGCGCAATTTTTTTTCGGGTGGAATAAAAGACAATCCACATTTGGCTTTTGGTTTTTTAACAGGTATTTTAAAAGAAAGCATTTTTAGTGGAATGAACAATTTAAAAACGAACTCCATATTAGATAATAGTTATAGTTCTTATTTTGGTTTCACAAATGAAGAAGTCAAAGACATGCTTGCATATTATGAATATGAAGATAAATACCAAGAAATCTTGGAATGGTATGATGGATATCGTTTTGGAAATACCGAGATATTTAATCCTTGGTCTGTGATCAATTATATTTCGGATCAATGTTTTCCAAAAGCTTTTTGGCAATCAACGGGTAGTAATGATATTATTGGTGAAATTATTGGAACTGCAACACCTGGAATTACTGAGAATTTATATAAATTATTTTGTGGAAATACAATCACAACTTATGTAGATACAAGTGTAATATATCCTGAGGTTCAAAACAATCCTTATAGTATATATAGTTTCTTATTGGTTGCGGGTTATCTAAAGGTGGCGGCGATATATCCGCAAAATGATGGAAATTATATGTGTGATGTGGCTATTCCTAATAAAGAAATTTTATATGTATATGAAAAAGAAGTGCTGAATCGCACAAATCAAAATAATGTTTCAATTTCAATTCATCAGGCTATCTTTTCTAAAGATACACGTAAACTGCAGTCGTTATTGGAGGATTTTATGTTAAAAAGTATATCAACGATGGATGGGGCTAATGAAGCATTCTATCACGGAATGATGCTTGGATTATGTGCTGTACTAGGAAGTCAATATAAGGTAAGATCAAATAGGGAATCAGGACTAGGTCGGTTTGATATTGAATTATTGCCGATGGTGCAGGGAATACCTGGATTTATCTTTGAGTTTAAACATACGAAAGATATAAATGCTGATTTAGATTCACTGGCTAATAGTGCACTTAAACAGATTGAAGATATGAAATATGATACAGAATTAAAGGATTTTGGAGTTAAAAATATTGTAAAGATTGGTATTGCGTTTAGACAAAAAAGTGCGGTTGTTAAGCGTGGATAAACCTATTGGTGAAAACTGATAGGTTTTTATTTGTGAAAATTTAAAAAAAACTATCACTTTGTAATTTTGTATGTTATAATAGTTTACACATGTAAACGGTTACAAAAGGAGGTAAAGTATTATGGATAAAAAATATGTCTATGAATTTAATGAAGGCGATGAAACAATGCGTGAATTGTTAGGTGGAAAAGGTGCTAATTTAGCTGGAATGTCTAAACTTGGAATGCCTGTACCTTATGGATTCACAATTACTACAGAAGCTTGTAACCAATATTATGAAGATAATGAAACTATCAATGATGGTATTAAAGCTCAAATTATGGAGTATCTAGATTTATTAGAAAAGAAATCTGGAAAGAAATTAGGGGATGAAGCCAATCCTTTATTAGTATCTGTTCGTTCAGGTGCACGTGCGAGTATGCCTGGTATGATGGATACTATTTTAAATTTAGGTATGAACAAAACAGTTGCAGAAACTGTGGCTAACTTAACTAATAATGAGCGTTTTGCATATGATTCATATCGTCGTTTTATTCAAATGTATTCAGATGTTGTAATGGGGTTGAGTAAAAAGCGTTTTGAAGAGATCATTGATGAAGTAAAGGCTGAAAGAGGCATTACGGATGATTTAGATTTAAATGCAGAGGATATGAAAAAGTTGGTAGAATTGTTTAAGGCATTCTACAAAAATGAATTAAAATCAGAATTCCCTGAAGAACCTAAAGAACAATTGATGGGTGCTATTGAGGCTGTATTCCGTTCTTGGAACAATCCTCGTGCTATCTATTATCGTAAGATGAATGATATTCCATCAAGCTGGGGAACTGCAGTTAACGTACAGATGATGGTATTTGGTAATATGGGTAATGATTGTGGTACGGGTGTTGCCTTTACGCGTAATCCAAGTACTGGTGAGAATATATTATATGGTGAATTCTTAATGAATGCACAAGGTGAAGATGTTGTTGCGGGTATTCGTACACCTCAAAAAATCGATCAATTAAAAGAAGTAGCTCCTGGAGCATATGATGATTTTGTTGCGATTACTAAAAAATTGGAAACTCACTATCGCAATATGCAAGATATGGAATTTACAATTGAAAAAGGTAAATTGTTCATGTTGCAGACACGTAATGGTAAACGTACAGCACAAGCTGCATTAAAGATTGCGTGCGACATGGTGGATGAAGGTATGATTACTACGGATGAAGCCTTAATGATGGTAGAACCTAAACAATTGGATTCATTACTTCACCCAATGTTTGATGCAGATGAATTAAAGAAAGCCGAGCCAATTGCTTCAGCACTTCCAGCAAGTCCTGGTGCTGCTTGTGGACAAATTGTATTTAGTGCCGAAGAAGCAATCCAAGAAGCAAGTCGTAATCACAAAGTCATCTTAGTTCGTTTAGAAACAAGTCCAGAAGATATTGAAGGTATGCACGTATCTCAAGGTATCTTAACTGTACGTGGTGGTATGACAAGTCATGCTGCTGTAGTAGCTCGTGGTATGGGTACTTGCTGCGTAAGTGGTTGTGGCGATATCAATATGCATGATGATGAAGGATATTTTGAAATTGATGGTGTGAAATATCACCGTGGAGATTGGATCAGTTTGGATGGTTCTACAGGGAATATCTATGGTAGTGCTATTAAAACCGTTCCTGCAAGTATTTCAGGAGACTTTGAACGCTTCATGAATTGGGCGGATGAAAGACGTACATTAAAAGTTCGTACAAATGCAGATACACCACATGACGCAAAACAAGCACATGAATTTGGTGCGCAAGGTATTGGTTTAGTTCGTACGGAACACATGTTCTTTGAAGGAGATCGTATTAAAGCAGTTCGTGAAATGATTGTTTCTAAAACAGCAGCTCAAAGACGTGTCGCATTAGAAAAAATCTTGCCTATGCAAAGAAGTGACTTTGAAGGAATCTATGAAGCTATGCAAGGATTACCAGTGACAATTCGTTACTTGGATCCACCTTTACATGAATTCTTGCCAACAAACTCTTATGATATTACACAATTAGCTAAAGATATGCACATTGGTTTGGATGAATTGAAATCTGTTATTTCTAGCTTACACGAATTCAACCCTATGATGGGTCATCGTGGATGTCGTTTGGCTATTTCTTATCCAGAAATTGCTGAAATGCAGACAACGGCAGTGATTCAGGCTGCTTTAGCTGTTAATGAAAGACACCCAGATTGGAAGATTGAACCAGAAATTATGATCCCATTGGTTGGTGATGTTGCAGAGCTTCGCTATGTTAAAAAGGTTGTATGTGATGTAGCTGACAAATTGATTCAAGAATCCGAATTCGATATGAAATATCATGTAGGTACAATGATTGAAATTCCTCGTGCTGCCTTATTGGCGGATGAGATCGCTAAAGAAGCTGAATTCTTCTCATTTGGTACAAATGACTTGACGCAGATGACATTTGGCTTCTCAAGAGATGATGCGGGGGGATTCTTACAAGATTACTATGACAAGAAGATTTTCGAACAAGATCCATTTGCACACTTAGATCAAAGAGGTGTTGGAAAACTTGTTAAGATGGCTACAGAGCTTGGAAGAAGTACTCGTCCAAATATTAAATTAGGTATTTGTGGAGAACATGGTGGTGATCCAGCAAGTATTGAATTCTGTCATAGAGTTGGATTGAACTACGTTTCTTGTTCACCATATCGTGTACCAATCGCTAGACTTGCTGCTGCACAGGCTGCTATTAAATTCGATAAATAAAACACTTAGGAGTTGATGAATTTCAACTCCTTTTTATAATACGTGTTGTTTAGTGTTATTTTTTACAAAATATTCGTGTAATTTTCAGTGCATTTTTATCTTTTTTTTTACTCTAAACTACAGGAATATCTGATAATGAATCATTAAGATGAAACTGATATAAACAGTAATTTTGAATTGATTGATTTCAACTTCTTTTAGTATACTGATTTTGAGGTGTTGAATCATGGATTATGTATATGTCACAAAAGAAAATATAGAACAAGAACACATTTGTTGTGCTATTAGTAGTAATTCAGATGTTCAAGTAAGATCAAAGAAAGACTGGTTGTGTGATCGTTTTGATGATGGGCTTGTCTTTATTAAATCGAGTGTAAGAGGAAAATGCTTTATTGAATATATTCCTGCAAAGAATGCATGGATTCCAATCGATGCCAAGAATTATATGTATATAGATTGTTTATGGGTGTCTGGATTTTTAAAGGGTCATGGCTATTCAAGTCAATTATTAAATACGTGTATTGAGGATAGTAAGAAGAAAGGAATGGATGGAATTTGTATCTTATCTAGTAAAAAGAAAATGCCGTATCTTGCAGATCCTAAGTTTTTAACCTATAAAGGTTTTAAAATCTCTGATGAAGCGAGGAATGGAATACAACTGTGGTATTTAGCTTTTAATGATTCGGATGCACCTAAATTTAAATCTTGTGCGAAAGAATGTCATATCGAAGAGTTTGGTTTTGTCTTACATTATACAAGCCAATGTCCTTTTAATGCGAAGTATGTTCCGATTATAGAGAATGTTTCAAAAGAACAAAATATAGAATTTAAAGCGATTCATCTAGATACAAAAGAAAAGGCGCAAAATGCGCCAACTCCTATCACTACCTATGCCTTATTCTATAATGGTGATTATATAACGAATGATGTGATGAATGAGAAGAAGTTTTTAAAGTTAGTTGAGAAGCTAAAATAGTCACTAATTATCTTGAGACATGATGGTTTTGAATAATAGATATATCAAGTAGATTGTATTTAGTGCAAATGGAACAATCAGATTGGTACTAATAAGGCTTGCAAAAAATAGAATGTGGGATAAGGAATATTCTTCTCCACTAACAATGACATATGGAGATAGTGCCATAGTTAAAAAGATCAGAAAATAGATAGCTAAAATGACTAAGAAATGATTTTTGTATTGTTTCATAATGAAATTCCTCCTTGATTTCATATTAGCAGATTTGACTTGCACTTTGTATTGTTTTGTACTAAAATTTTAAATGTAGTAAATAAATCTGGGGAGCTATTGCTGAGAGGAAGTACGACTTCGACCCATTAAACCTGACGGATAATGCCGGCGTAGGAAGTATAGTTGTTTTTTTGACCTGTCTTTTTACGTTGCAGGTCTTTTTATTTTATTGCCTTACTGTAGGGGAGCGCCTAGAGTATAGAAAACAAGCGAGGGAGCCTGAATTAACAGGATGAGAGAGGACTGTTTGTCTAATACCGAAACCACAGATGGTTTTTTGCGTGTTTTCTAGGCCATCTGTGTCTATAGGAGGTAGTATTTATGAATAAACACAATTACTTATTAAGCTTAGTCTTTTTTTCAATGATGGTAGCTGTTGGAGTGGTCATTTCACCAATTTTGCGTGTTGAAGGAATGTGTCCTATGGCACACCTTATTAATATCACGATGGCTGTATTTATGGGGCCTTGGTATTCATTTCTTTGTGCTTTAGCTATTGGTTTAATTCGTATGACAGTTATGGGAATTCCACCATTGGCTTTAACTGGCGCTATTTTTGGAGCTACATTATCTGGAATCTTATATCGTGTTAGTAAAGGAAAGATTTGGGCTGCCGTACTTGGTGAAGTCATTGGTACAGGTTTAATTGGTTCTGTTCTTTCATATCCAGTAATGACATATTTATGGGGTAGAACGGGACTTACTTGGATGTTCTATGTGCCTAGCTTTTTAATGGGTACAATTATTGGTGGAAGTATTGCGTATGTTTTATTGAAGTCAATGTCTCGTAGTGGAATCCTAGAAAATATTCAAAGAAAGTTAGGAGTGCAAAAATTTGTTGAAACAAACGAATAATTTGATTCACTGTATCACAAATCCGATTTCAATTAATGATTGTGCAAATCTTATATTAGCTTTGGGGGCGAAGCCGATTATGGCTTGTCATCCGGATGAAGTTGAATCGATTACTTTAAATTCAAGTGCTTTGGCATTAAATTTAGGTAACTTTGATGATATAAGAGCTAAATCTATGATGATTAGTGCCAAATGTGCTAAAGAAAATAAAATTCCATTTATTTTAGATTTGGTTGGAGTGGCTTGTTCAACGCTTCGATTGAATTATGCTAAAGAACTGGTTTCTGTAGCTTGTCCAACCGTTATTAAGGGTAATATTAGTGAATGTAAAGCTTTTTATGGAATGACAAGTCATGCGCATGGTGTAGATGCGGATATTCAAGATGAAGAGGATATCTATGAAAGTTGTAAGTGGCTAAAAGAGATGGCTTTACATCTCGGTTGTGTTGTGGTTTGTAGTGGTAAGATTGATGTTATTACTGATGGTAAAGAGGTCAATCTCATTTCAAATGGTTGTGACATGCTTTCAAGAATCACTGGGACTGGATGTATGTTAAATGTCGCAATTGCGACATTTTTAGCTAGTTATTCTCCATTATTGGCTTGTATTAAGGCAACTTGTTATTATGAGGTAGCTGCTGAAAAAACAGAATGCTCTGGTCCTGGAACTTTCCATATGCATTTTATGGATGAGATCTATAAGCTTACTAATTTTGATGAATCTTTGTTTAAAATTGAGGTGTTAGGATGAAAAAAGTAGATTATACATTATATTTTATTACCAATTCAGATGGCTATGATGAAGAAACATTTTTACGTAAAGTAAAAGGAGCTTGCTTGGGTGGAGCAACCATCATTCAGCTTCGTGAAAAGAATAAATCAACATTGGAATATTATGAATTGGCATTAAAGGTAAAAAATATAACGGATGCCTATAACATCCCATTAATTATTGATGATCGAATTGATGTCGCAATGGCTGTAGGATGTGGTGTTCATTTAGGAAGTGAAGATATGCCAATTTCACAAGCTCGTAAAATTATGGGTGAAGATTGCATTATTGGAGCTACCGCAAAAACCGTAGAAGTTGCCAAAAATGCAGAGGCCGATGGTGCTGACTATTTGGGTTGTGGTGCCATTTATCCGACAAAGACGCATGTAAAGACAAAGATTACAAGTGTTGAAACACTAAATGATATTTGTGCAGCTGTTAATATTCCGGTTTGTGCGATTGGAGGATTAAATAAAGATAATCTTTCTGTTTTAGAAAAGAGTCCTATTCAAGGTGTTTGTGTTGTATCGGCTATTATGGATGCGGATGATACAAAAAAGGCGGCTGAAGAGCTTAAAAAATCGATTCAAAAGATTGTGGCATAACAAATGCCACTTTTATTTTTGTAAAATATAACCTAAAATAGTAAATATGAGGAAAAGAAAAATTTTAATACTTTCAATCACCATTGTTGCGGTGGCCCTGATTCTAGAAACTTGCATATTGCAGTATGTGAATGATAAGAATGCGCAAACAACTTCCAATGTGTTATTAGATCGAGTGATTGCGGTTATAGATAAGAATGAGTCGATTGAAAGTGAATTCGTAAAATCTTTAAAAGATGATTATATTGTTCGTGCAAAGGCCATATCTTATATTGTGGATGCTAAGCCGGAAGTGGAATATGATGTCGATGAACTTCAAAAGATTGCAGGCTTAATGTCTGTGGATGAAATTCATTTTATTGATGATACGGGAACAATCTATTCGGGTTCGTTACCTAAATATTTTGGATATAGTTTTGATTCAGGTGAACAAATGGCTTTCTTTAAACAAATGTTAAATAATAAAGATTTAACATTATGCCAGGATGTCACGCCAAATACAGCAGAAGCTAAAGAGATGATGTATGCGATTACTTGGAATGAAGCGAAAACGCATATGGTGCAAGTGGGGATTACGCCAAAGCGTCTATTAAAGGAATTGAAGCGAAACCAAATTTCTAATGTTGTTGCCGATATGCCTGTGTATAAGGGTATGGAAATTTTTGTCGTAAATACGAAAACGAAAAAAATTGAGGGTGCTACAAATCGTACAAAGATTGGAAATACATTAACGAATGTAAATGCATCATCTAAGATGCAAAGAATCGTATTGAATCATAAAAAATGTAAATGTATATCTCGAAAACATGGCAATTATTTGGTTGCCGTAACTATGGAAGAATCTGTAAATTCTTCAAGTAATATTGTTGCGATATTGATTGTTGGTATTTATTTGACTTTAGCTTCATGCTTGCTTGTTTTAATGCTTTCTAGAGTATTAAAAGAGAAGTATGAAAAAGAAAAGTATATGTATACTTCAAACACGGATGAATTGACGAAATGTTTCAATCGACGTGCCTATGATTCGGATATGGAAAAGTTAGATTTAAATACGGAATGGGCTTATATATCTTTAGACTTAAATGGTTTAAAACAAGCCAATGATTCACTAGGACATAGTGCAGGGGATGAACTGATTTGTGCGGCTAGTAACTGCATGAAGTTTGCGTTTGCCTCTTATGGAAAAATATATCGTATTGGTGGAGATGAATTTGTCGTATTGATTCAAGAATCCGTATCGGATATAGATTCTATATTACAAGTATTTGATACGACTATTCATGATTGGCATGGTAAGTACTCAAATTCGATGTCAGTATCGTATGGTGTCGTCAAGTCTTCTGAACAAGATTTTGATTCGGTTCAAGAAATAAGTAAGTTAGCCGATGAAAGAATGTATCAGAATAAAAAGGATTATTATACAACGAGTGGTAATGATCGAAGAAGCTATAACGTATAGGCGTTTGGCTTCTTTTTCTTTTTACAAATACTCGTACTATAATAAACATAGATTAAAGAGAGGGTCTGGACTTGAGGGATTCTAGAAAAATCTAGAAACGGAGAAAAAAAAGAAATGAAAAGTGTATTGTTAGACAAAGTATTAGAATGGAGGGATGTCGTGGTTGTTGATTTTGAAAATTATCAATGTATACCAACGGATTTATTAAATGAAGATTATGTATATTATTTGTTTTGTGGTGCAACGACTGCAAAATGTGCCAATGCATATAAAGAGATGTTGAATGCTTATGATATAAATATTATCGAAACTAAGCATGTAGGAACTAATTTTGTAGATAATCGTATTTCAATGTATATTGGGTATATATTTGGGAAGTACAGTCCAAGACAAGTTATACTTGTATCCAATGATATTGATTATTATGAAATGTACATGGATTTAAAAAGTCATGGTTACCCAATCATATATAGAGAGCCATCTTTAACTTGTAAAGAAGCTATTCGAAGACAATCGGATTATTTATTGGGTAATCCAATGTCAAAACCGAATACACAAAATTCTTCAAATAAAGAAGCTGATGTTTTAAAGGAATTAACTTCTTTTAATCAAAAGGCGAATTTAATTTTAAAGAAAATAGAAGAATCAAAACAACCGGATGATATTAAAAGTATAGTTGAAAAGATTATGGAATTGAATAAAGGTGATCCTGTTGTAGCATCTTCAAGGATGACGCATTATTTAAGAAAGAAAATGAGGATGAATAAAACTGAAACGAATAAAACACTAAATCAAATTCATGCGAAATATGTTGAATTGGTTGAAACAAGAGGAAAGGAAAAGTTCTATAAGATACTTCTATAATGAAACGTAAATATTTTAAAGTGATGGCGAATTTATAGTTTAAGGAATTGTTAGAACACAATATAATGTAACTGTAAAAAGCAAAACAAAGCTTTTTATATATCACGATGAGCAGGCATCGTTAAAAATTGTATTCGTAAGGAGGAATTCAAGCTCCTTCCCTAAATCCACTAACAAGAGGTAGATTTGAATAAGGGTATCTTGTAAAGCCAGAGGATGTCTTTAATCCTCAATTGAGTCCGTGCTACCTACATCATGCACGAAAGCCTGACAATCAGGAGAATAAACCTGCAATATGAAAAGGGATTGTGGTGAGTATTAAAACTTTTTGCAATCCCTTTTTGAATCACATATAGCAGAATATATATGTGAATGACTAATCATTGTGCTTTCTAAGATTAATTTCATTCTTTTTAACATTATCACGAATGACTTTGATATCTTCTGGATTTTTTAAATAATGAACTTTGCGGTGACAATTAGGACATAATGCAGTCACATTATCTATACTATCTTTTCCGCCTTCACTTAAAGGAATAATATGGTGAGATTCTAAAAATGGTTTTCCATCAACAATAAATGGAGCGCTTTTACCACATAATTCACAAACACCATTAGCTCGTGTTTTTGCATATTTTGCAATAATAGGGTTTCTAATATATGTCTTTTTTAAAGTTGTAATTTCACTAACATCACCTGAGATAGTATCTGCTAAAGAAATTAATTTTAAAGGAGAAATGGTTTCAACTTTTTTGTTAGTTTCTTCTTGTAGTGTGTTAATTTCATTTTCACTTAAGTAATTTGGAGTGATAAGTTTAAGTGGAAATTTCCATACTTTTCTTGGATTACCTGTTGCATCTAATTCTTCTTTTAAAAATGGATCTCCAGTTAATTCTACAATACCTCTATATTTGTATACTTGTTCTTGAAACACTTCAAACAAGTATACAGTAATGCCATTGGTTTTGGATTCAGCTAATGTTTTATTTTGTGCAAAATTAATATCTTGATCACCATTTTGTCCCATTCCGGTATAGTAAAGTGTATCTTCTTTCCAATAATCGCTATAAAGTCGATCGATACTAGAATGAAAAGAGATTAAAACGAGCGCATTTTTAGTATTTGATTTTCGCATACCACCCATATTTCCAACTCGGAAGATGGTAGTGATCTGCTCATTTGTATAGTTTTCACCAATAATTAATTGATCTTGTACTTCGTCACGACGTTTTTGTAAAAATTCTAGAACTACGTCAGGGTCATATAACTTTTTTCTTGGACTAACTTCTGTAAATGGTAATCCTTCTTTAATTAATCTGTAAAGTGTAGCTCTAGAAATTTTTACATGTTTAAGTAATTCGTTAGTGGTTAATAGCATAAAATAGACCTCATTTGTCTCAGTGAAATATATCACGCACCCTAATGTTAACAAAAGAAATGATGTTTGTCAATACAAAATAAGACAAAGCGCTGAGACAACGTAAATTATTATCGTTCCATTAGGATAGATCGAAGGTTATTGTCTTTAGATATACCGGTGATAATGCAATATTCAATTTTGTGTAGATTAATCATAGATATAAGACTTATTATTTTTGGTTGATTGATACGATACAAGAATCAATATGAAAATGGTTTTAAAATACATCATTAAGAGTATCCATTACCATCAAGTTAATTTAGTTAAATTGATAACAATGCAGAATGTCATTTTGTTGAAATTTGATGATTAAAAAAAATAATTGGATATGATAGAATTCAAATATAAATAGAAGATTCATATTGGTATACGCATTTATATAACGATTTAATAGGTTTAGTAAGAGGAGGTTAAATTAATTATGGTATATTGTTTTACTTATGGAAATAAATTTACAATTAATTTTCCCATGAATGTTAATATAGGACAAAATTTAATTACTAAAATGGAAAATGCAGGCTATATATATAATGGTTGTATTTTTAATTGTCAATCTTGGGTTGCAGATAAAAATTTTAAGACCATTGAGGTTAGAAATGAAATACTTGCTAAATTTAACGGAGGAAATACAGTGATGAGAAGGACGTTTACTAGAAATTATGCATTAAAGCTAAAAATTAAAGATATTATTAATGCGGATGAAGGACAACTCAATCAATGGATAGGTGTATTGAAAACTTATGTTAATGAGGTTATGAATGAAGATAACTCATCACATGTTGGAAATGCTGTTAGTGTCAGTCAAGAATCTGCTTGGATGGACTGTTTCAAGTTTATACAATCAAATCTTTGGTACTATGTCAAGAAAAAGGACTCATAAAATAGATAAATTTTAAATTCTAATGTTTTGAATAATAATTATTCTCATATTGATTTGGTGATTCATAACCGCAATGGCTATGGATTCGTATTGTGTTGTAGAATGTTTCAATATATTCGAAACACAAATCATATGCAT
>OLNK01000107.1_pt1 | contig 123762 bp, 97 predicted proteins | sample 1672791 | NCBI WGS metagenome assembly OLNK01 (sample SAMEA3136724, study PRJEB25190) | human gut metagenome | biome: human gut; feature: human-associated habitat; material: faeces | place: Austria | collected 2013 | reverse complement strand
TGTTCGATTTGCTATAGCGATTCTTTTTTATACGGGTACTTTATCGGGGGATTACATTTGAAGAAGCTATATCTCTTTTTGAGCGGATAAAAGACTAGGTTGTCGGCGCTCCCGTTAAAGGTCGGTTTATTGAATCATTGTTCATCGGACCGACCAACTGGGATGAGATGCACGTTTTTATGAATATCTGCTTACAGAAAGGAGAAGATGAAGCTATTAGTGAGTTTCTCGGGAAGAGTTTCTCTGTATATGGCAAATCTGTCACCTATATCAAGCCGGATCTTCCCAAGTGGGATGTAACAGTACTGGATGATTGGGAGAAGACAATATATAATTAAGAGGTAGCTTATTCGGCTACCTCTTTTTCTGCCGGAACTAAAGGGGAACAGTTTTCTCGGTTTACAACTATATCACGCATCTTGGGTTTATCATTAAAGTTACGCGAAATGTTTCTTATTAAATCGCTATAATTATCCGAATCATTTTCTTGTTGCCAGTAGTAAACCTTAATAGAAGCACAATTATCATGTTCAAATAAAGTGTTGAGTAAAGTTCTGTCAGAGTTGCCACAAGAATGTCCCATTATAAATACTTGATATATCCCGGATTCTATAAACTCCAATAACCTTCTGTAATTTCTTGTTTCATGATAGTTTATGGATTTTATATTCTCCAAGAAATTATTATCCTGTAACTCTTCTATTTTCTTATATGTATTATCTAACTCATCCCCATATCCAAAAATCATAGGATTTGCCTTATTGTAAAGTTCCCCATGAATATTAATTATCTCATTATTATTCTCTTCATCAAGATATAATTTTTGGGCAGTATTCGTATAATTAAAATTTAAGAATACTATCTGCGTTGGAATGCAATACTTCTTTTTAAAATGATCGCTCTCTAGTTTATTTTTAAGATGCATCCTATAAGCTTCAACTGTAGAACAGAAAGGATTTGGTTCTGCCATAACTCTTCCAAAAACTTCCATTTCATTGCCAGATTGATCTATATCTTTTAATATAGAATCTAAATACTGTTGCTGTTTCTTTAATGCAACATCATTTAATTCAATCAGACTATTCACTGATTCAATTATCGATGCATGTTGAGTGACAGAGCTTTTTGATATCTCATACAAATACTTTTCGAGTAGATTTTTTATTGCTCCAAATTCAATATTTAGTTTCTTAACTTTCTGACTCCGTTCTTGAGCATTTTCCTCTAAACTAAGTTTTTTCAATGCATCATAATATTCATTTTCTATATCTACCCAATTTACAAGAGAACATTGATGAGATATACGCTCAAAAAAACGATTTTCAAACTTTAAATGAACTGTTACTGGTGTATTAGGGTCATTATTATACTCATCAATTAGTGTGTACAATTTCTCTAATAGGGTGCCTTTTTTGCATGGAAAGGAGCTTTTATTAATTTCTGTCTTACCATATTTTTTCTCAAAGGCAACAAACTCGTCCTTATAGTTACCAAAATAATCCATTCCTCCCCAGTTTTCTTTCAGCCATTGGTCATATCCCCCAAATACCTTTTCTGTTACATTATTCCAATAGTCATCTATAAAATCCCGATATCCAGTTTTAAGATTATGTGCCATATCAAATCCGTTACCGATAATTATAATTCTATTCATGTCGAAGATTTATTTAAATTAACTACAAATTTTATAATTCCTATGCAGAGTTGTGTTCGCTTTTCTTCTGCTATAATATTTCTATTTTGATGTCTTACTGCTATCTTCAAACCGTATATCATTATATTGATTTAAATAAGATGTTCGATTATTTGTAAGCACTTTCAATTGCCAAATAATGTCATCATATGCATCTTGTCCATAATGGTGAAAAACAAAACTTTTACTACGGCAATCCTTTTTCGTTTGATTTTTAAAAAAATCATCAAAATAGGAATGATCTGTTTCTCCTAATGAATAACCAAAAAATATAATTTTATCTGCATTCTCTAAAATTTGAGGTAATCCTCTTACTTTTTGACATTTATTGTGAGATTTATATAAAAAGACATGTTGCCGTTCTAACTCAAAATTATCTTGTACTCCAAAAACAATATCTTTTTTCAATGAACCATGTATTTGTAGAATTTCATTCTTTGTAGAATAGCCAGGCGATTCGAACATAATAGTCTTTTTAACAAAATTCGTGTAGTTGAAATTAACAACATAATATGGCTTTCTTTCTCTTATTATATCTTTGATGAGTTTGTACGCAACAGAGTTAGCTACTTTCTCATTAGGATATTCGATATTCTCAACTTCTTTCAAATAATTTTTCAAGGCCAAACATAGGCTATTAAAATCTTGTCTAAATGCATCCTGAATGTTATTGATGTTCGTATCTCCCCTCAATGTTTTGGGGATTTCATCAATTATTTTAGCCCCTGAACTCATTATTCTAGCATAGCTACCCAATTCTTTTTCTAAATCTATCCAGTTTTCTCTATAACATGACTTTTTATAATTCAAATATTTGGCTAATAAATTGTTCTCTTTTGTGAGTAAATCATTAAAGTTTTCACTTCCCATAAACTCTTTATAAGAAGTAGACATGCCTATATTCTTATCAAATCCATTTCCTATTACTAAAACTGTCTTATAATCATCTAATTTATCCATCTGATTACTTATTGTGATATTTGAAACAAAAAATTGAATTAATATTATATTGAGAATAAATATTCTTGAAAATTAAAAAGCCCCGACCATTCAGCCAAGGCAAATCCCGTCGTCACGGGTAGAAATAAATGATTCCCGGGACAAAGGTACTACTTATTTCTACCGATGTATATAAAATGAGAAATTATTTCTATTCTATCGAACTTTTCAGATTCTTATTAGTAATAGTAGATAAAGGACAAAAGAAAGCCCCGACTACACTTAGTCGAGGCTCATTCTTTTTGGAGTAAATAACGTATTATCTCCCGATCTCGAAAACTAGCAAATTTTCACCGTAGAGAGATGATATAACAGACATCCACGTCTGTACACAAATGTACTAATTATAAATGAGATAAGCAAAAGAAAATACCCCTACTTTCACAAGCAGAGGTATTACAAAGTTTTTTTATTATGAATCTTAGTGTTATTTTTTAGTAGTTATTTCTTTCGACAGATTAGCCAGACAATTATAATGATCAAACCTATAATCATGCCTATAGCTATTTCTCCGACTTGTAGCTTAACAGATTGCCACCAGGAAAGTTCACGTTCAACCGGGAATGGCACCTGCACTTCCTTCTGCTTCTCACTAAAAAGAGAATCATACTTTGCCTGCAACACAGAGTAATCATGTGACAGTTCCTTGTACCAGTCACGGTACCTATACAATTCGGTCCGGATAACGTTTCCGGATTCATCGACTATGATTACAGTAGAGTCCTTTATTACAACTGAGTCTTTCCGAATCGTTTGTTCTTTGATTACAACCGAATCTCTCGTTATTACCGAATCTTTTAGTTGTATCTTTGTCTCTACTGGAATATACTGAGGACTCCGGCAGGATGACAACCATATTCCCGACATAAGGAAGATGGTTAGAATGTAGATTAGCCGTTTCATGGTCGGATCACTGTATTACGTAAGAAGTTGGTAAACTCAGAACGTACATCAAAACAGGGGCACGCTTTGATATATTCTGCCGGCTCTACTTCGCCGCTGCTATCTAGATCCGGCGAAGTATCACGATGCCCGAGCACTTCAATAATAGGATACTCTTTACAGAGCTTCGCTACCAATTCGCGCAGTGTAGCCCTTTGAGCAGAAGTACGTGTATCTGCCGGCTTTCCTGATGCGTCCAGACCGCCGATATAGCAAATGCCAATGGAATGTCTATTGTAGGACGATTTACTAAATCCTTTGGTATTACAATGCGCTCCGTCAATGTTTAATGCCCGCCCATTCTCTACCATTCCATCAAGGTCAATGACAAAGTTGTAACCAATCTGATTGAATCCCCGTGCCCGGTGCATTCGGTCAATGTCCTTTGCACGTAAATCTTGCCCGGCACGTGTTGCTGAGCAATGGATGATAATAGCATCAATGTTTTTCACTTTGCACCTCCTTTTTGTAGATAGTTCGTTAAATAGGGAATGTTTTTTATAAACTCAACGCTCAGCACATAATGCAGGAAAGCTACTACCTTGTAACCATTGCTAGAGTTAGGGAGAATTTCTTTGATATTCCTCAGAATATTTACCCCGTAGAAATAGAAAACGCTATACGTAATAAATGAGACACATTGAAGTGCACCTTCCGGATTGCCTTTGTGTTCACCAATAAAATAGATACAACTAACTAAGGCAAAGAAAATAGTTGCTTCTACGATACATCTCCAAGCCTTTTTAAAGGAAAAGCTTTCATGATTGATAAGGAGTGCAGTAAGCAGCCCACAAATGAAATTGAGGGCAAATACAGCAATAAGGCTTTTGATTTCCCCAGAGATAGGATTGAGATAAGCAGCTATACCAGTAACCAATCCAATAAGTAAGTTTTTGAAATAATCCATAATCATATATCTAAAATATTAATACTTCATTTCAATACCTCTCTACAATCATCAATAGCGGTCTGGAATACCTGTTTTATTTTCTCGGGAGTCAGCCCATGATCCTCATGTAGAGAAAAGCCAGTCACCCCGTTTTTCGATATATTAAAGAATCCGACAACTGTTTCATCATTAGAAATTTCAGCTGTGACATCTTTTATCGCCTCAGTGCCGCGAGTTGACATCCTGTACTTGATCTTCACGGTTTCCGTAACCTTTGTTACGCCCGTACTGTTTGTTGCAGTAACATTCATTCTTTGCTTCCTCCTTCAATTAATTCGTTAATTTGCCCGAAAGCACCAGCGGTAAATACATCTGCACAAATCTCTTTTAAGAGAGTAGCATCTTCCGTTGTAATATCAAGTATTCCTCGATTATTGATAATCTGCTGAAGCATATTGTAGGCACGTAGTTTTTTAGACATATCCATGCCTAATTGAGGATTCATGCCTGCAGCATAAAGCGCTTCTGAAACCATATCACGGAGAAACTGCTTTTGTTCCTTACCATTGATTACTTTAATAGCTTCATCACCTTTAAAATCAAGTAGAAGCCTGTTTAAATTGATTCTCATAATTATTATATATTAATCTATTGATACTAATAATCCTTTTCTAAATTTCATGTTATTACCAAAATCAAAATCTATTCCTCGGTAATAGTTAATTCCACCATTTGCATCTCTAGATGTGATGCAGCCGTAATTATCTGCTAAGCATAATTCACTTGATAATGTTCCTTTCACGTAAACACCTCCATCAAAGAAGCCGGCATACGTTGTACTTGCTAGTGGATAGCTTCTGTCTGATGCATTTAGATTTCTGGAGGCATAAATACAAGCTCCACCAAAATTAGAACCAATGGCAGCGACCCCAAAACGTCCATCCGTTTCTGCATTGAAAGTAACGTTGACAACACCTTCCTTTGAAGTACCAGAACCTAGCTTCAAGCTACGAGATGTTCCACCGAAGTATCCTGAGCGTGTCCATACAAGACGACCGCCTTCGATAGTAAAACCGCCAATAAACCCGGAATCAGCATCTATTCTACGGACTTTTATCAAGTCAGTATTTAGGTAACCGCCTACCACAATGGTAGTGCCTAATTTAGCATATTCAACTGCATCCTCAAATGCCAACTTACCTAATCCGTCTCTATCAATCTTGGAGTTAATTACTCCCTGCAGATCACTATGAAGCGCAGTAATAGTAACAGCACCTTCCAGATTGATCTTAGATGAATGGATTGTTGTTGCTCCGGCCGCCTGGTTGATATAAGATATAAGCGTATTACCATTTTCCAGCTCCTTAGAAGCGTATATCTTGTTACCGTCTGCCGTGGTAATCCATCCGGCTGTATCAATACGTTGTGTAATGCTATCTACACGTGTTACTTGTGCGGATATTCTATCGCTCAGTATATCTAATTCTGCCTTGTTATCGTCGGCGAACTGTTTGAGCGCATCCTGTATTGATTGATTAGCTGCTTCGACGGCTGTATTGAAACTGGCTAAAGTTGAGTTAAAGAGAGCGAATTTATCATCAACGTTTTTTTTCTCCGCAGTAGTGGTCTGCCCGTCAGCAATAGCAACGTTGATTGCTGCGAGGAGATTGTCGATAGCCCCAAAGAGAGAGATTTTAGCATTGAGTAGGTTAGTCTTAGCAACACCAACCAAGTATGTATTTACATACAGCTTATTGTATGTAGCTTCTACAGAGGCTTTCGTGTTCTTGACTGTATTGATATATTTCTCAATAGCTTTAGCTTCTGCTTCTGATATAATACCGTCGGCAAACGCACCGTCTACATATTCATGTAAATCACTAACATCACCGTTTACTTTTTCAGCGGCTTTTGCGGCATCCGCCGCATTCTGTAACGCTTCCAGTGCTTTTTTCATAGCATCATCGGCGAAAGACTTTAACTTGTCCTGTATGGACTTATTAGCTTCTTCGACAGCAGTATTAAAGTCAGCATAAGCACTGTTGAAGCTTGCAAACTGTGTATCAACAGCCTGTTTTTCGTCTGGAGTAGTAAGCTTGTCTGCAATGGCGGTATTTATTGCATTTATCAATCTTTCTATGGACCCCATCAGCGTAACCTTTGCATTAAGCAGGTTTGTTTTTGCGACTCCGGTTAAGTATGTATTTGCATATAGTTTGTTGTATGTCGCTTCTACAGCTGCTTTCGCATTGTTTACTGTGTTGATGTACTTTTCGATAGCACTAGCTTCCGCCTCGGATATTACACCGTCAGCAAATGCGCCATCTACATAATTATTTAGATTGGAAACTGCATTGTTTGCTTCACTGGCACTCTTGGCTGCCGCATTGGCTGCTTCCATAGCAGCAGCGGCCTCTCTTAATGCTTCTTCTGAATAACCTTTCAAGGCATCGTGTATCGCTTTATTGGCTGTTTCTACGGCGGCGATGAAGTCGGCATACGCAGAATTAAACAAGACATACTTATCATCAACGTCTTTCTTTTCTGCAACAGTTGTCTGTCCATCCGCAATAGCATCATTGATAGACTTGATAAGATTCTCAATGCTTCCCATCAACGTAACTTTAGCATTAAGTAATCCCGATTTGGCCGTTCCTGAGAGATAAGGGTTCACATACAGTTTGTTGTATGTTGCTTCTACAGCTGCTTTCGCATTATTTACTGTGTTGATGTACTTTTCGATAGCCTTAGCTTCTGCCTCAGTAATAATACCGTCAGCAAATGCACCGTCGATATAATCATGCAGACCTCCAACAGCATCGTTTGCATCAGCTGCAGACTTCTGAATAGAATCAATCAGATCACTAACTTCAAGCCATTCCTCCAAATTTTCTAATCCGGAGGATCCTGCCTTAATTTGAATATTTCCACCTATTTCACTTTTAACCAGGTCGAAGTATGTCTTTCCATCCGGAGAGATGATCCGTTCTGTCGTTACGCGGCCCGGCAGAATCTCAGTGAATCCATATAACTCAACGAAGCTGCGCTCACCTTCATACTCACTGTTTAGGATGCCGGTTAGTAGGTGATAATATCCTGCTATCTGTTCCATTTTGATAGCTGTTTCACTAAGAAGGAATGTGCCGGTCTGATTCTCCTTGCTGCATACAGCATACAGATAATATTTCTTCTCTGGGGCAATAAGCGCCGGAGAATTATATTCAGCCATATCCCAAAATTTGTATTCGCTAGCTTTGTGTTCAGACGACACAGCTTTTATCCCTAGCGTCATGTGTTGGATAATGCCGGCAGGCGAATGTAGAACCTTTGTATTGATATTGTAAGTAATGTTATGAGATACTTGTACCGGGACCGCTTTTGATCTGACAAAGCGGAACTGCAAACTTTCATCACCTACAAGTAACTGCATCGTTTGTATCGTGATGGGGTTGATTGATCCGGAGAAGTTCAATAAAGCATCTTCAAGCATAGACATAGTTTCCTTTGCATCACGAAAACGGCGCTTGGTAAATCGCAAAGAATCTTTATACTTGATATCTACGTCAACTTCATTTGTCTCGATTTTATCTAGTTCGCTGGTTACGGACGTACCAACTGGATCATTTGATAATTCTATTTCCGGAGAATAGGGATTGTTCACATAACGCTTGATTCCTATCATACGAATAAGCGAACCTTCCGGATGAAATTGGCTATCGGAGAAGTTTACATAACCGCCTAATACAATTTTACCGCCTATCTTTAGCCAGCGTTTCTTTGCCCAGATACCGTCCAAGGTCCCGGTAAAAGTGAATTGCTTATCTTCATGCTCAAAGAGATATTTAGCAGCTTCCTTGAATACTTCCCAGCTCGCACCTGTCTGCTCTTCATCATTACAGATATATGAGTTCGGTAACTGAATGCCAAATACTGCGTAAGTATCGCCTGTCTTAGGATGCCAAACATCATATTCCGGCATAGTGATACCGTCGATCTCCTGTGGAACTATTTCAAAACGTCTACCTGCTTTCTCTATTTCTCCATCCTCTTTAAGAATGGGCTCATGGATATACTTGACTTCAAACTCTTTGCCTGTCAGTATACCTGTTTGGAAGATGACGGTCATGGTCTCTCCGGCTATCAGACATTTCTTAAAATCAAGATCGTTAGGTATATCGCTATCTACAAAATCATAGAAGTTAGTCTCCTTATTAACCTCGATAACAGAACTAACAGTACCAATACGAGAAGGATAGATTGCAGTGCAGTCTAGACTATCCTCTTTACCTGTAACTAAGGTCTTGTCAGCACGCATGACACTGGTTCCGTCTGCATCAGTTATATACGTTCTACCTTCATAATGAAGGGGCTTAGATTTGGGTAGTAACAGATATTTAGCTCCGTATGTCGAGTAGTTGATATTTCGATCAGAAGTTTCTACTAGGACAATTTCGGGCGGTATATCTCCGGATTCCCGACCAACACCAACCTTGAAACCATGGCCTTTACCATAAGACAGCTTCAAAGGATTATTCTTGTTATATTCAACTTTACGAAGATGAACCGTCTTTCCAGTAATCTGCCATTCCGTTTCATACGTATCTGCAAGTTGATTAAGGGCATCAAGAATATATGTGTGATTATAGTTGATAACTTTATCTGTTCCTTCGATGCAATCACCGACTTTCCAGCCCATATCACGACGATTTAGGTTCTCGACGAGTAATCGTAGGTGTTCATGTGCTTTAGCTGTATATGCGAATTTGATGCTGTTATCTGCAATGTGACGAACTTTCCACATCATAGCATCCGCTTTAGCTGTTTCAAGGATAAGTGTATATTCAAAGTTGCGCTCACCTTTCTTCTTGAAATTACTATCTTTTTTGAGAGAATAACGCTTTCCGTAAAAGTCGCACCAAGTTCCGACCGGTATTTCTAAGTATCCCGGATAGGAAAAATACAAATTAAGTGTATCCTCTGCCATAATCGCCTCGTAAGAGTAACTTTCGTCCTTTACATCGAGTTTTATTTCCTTGCTACCATTATATAGAATTATCATATTGTCTGATTAGAATTATAATCTAAAATATAATCAGGTATGTGTTTTTAATGCTATTCAAATAATAGTTTTTCCGGATAACCTACTGTGTAATCATACTCTTCAATCTGCGACACGATATACATCTTTTTTATAGCTGCAAGATGCAGCTGTGTCACATTATAGCAGTCGAGGGCATATAATTCTAGAGAATTTAACATTGCTAATGCGTTAAGAATAGGAATAGTATACTTCACACCATCGAACCACAACACTGTTTCGGTCCTTCCCATGTCTTGTTCTATTGAAATGGAGTTCTTCAAACCAACTCGAGTATCCTTATCAAGCCACATTTCTTTCCCACTCAAAGTAAACGAATTAACCGCCTTTGACTTGTCATACAGCAAGATACGATTTACCTTCATTTCTTTTATTTCATCAATAGAATACTCATGCTCTACCAAAATGGGAACACCATTATCACCTTCGTAAATTTCTTTTCCTTCAGACTGACCTTCTAACAAATCATTGTAATAGTCGTCCTCAATTTCTACCGAACCCTCAATTGGTTCATCGTAAAATCCTTGTTTCCAGTATTTCATAATACATTCATTTAGTTATTTGTTTATATAAAATTAGTTCTCTTGGAACTACGTACGCAAAATCTGACTTTTCAAATGTTGGAACTAAGTCACTTGGACAAAACGGTTATTATAAGTTTCCTGACGGGCTAATGATTCAATGGGGAAAAAAGACGAGTGGCACTTACTCTGGAACAATATATTTCCCCTCTTCATTCTATGACACAAATTATTCTCTGCACTTGACTTGTAATAATGGAAATACAGGTAACGATTCATCGTGGATAGCTAACTATACTTCTGTTTCAACTAGTTCTTTTGGATATAATAATAAATATCAGCAAGCTGCCAATGCAGGTTGTAATACAGCCTCTTTCTATTGGTTTGCTATTGGTCGTTGGAAATAAGGTTACTTCCAACGACCAATAGCAAACCAATAGAATGCAATACTAAATCCTCCAGCATCAGTATCAACATTTTGATAAACGGAATCCATTACAAAATAAGATGCAATTTTATTAAAGACATCAAAAGAATATATGTAATTACTATGTACTTTTCTGGTTCCAGTTAATAGAATAGTGTAATTACTATCATAAAAGGTCGTATTAAGATACACGGTTTTACCTATCCCGGAAGTACTTGAGTACCCCCATTGAATAAGCAGGCCATCATCATATTTACGATAACCGTTTTGTCCAAGTGATTTGACTCCGATATTAGAGAAATCTTTCAAAGCATACGTAGTTCCAAGAGAACTTAGTACACCCTTTTCCGCATCTGTCATAAACTTCTTATTTGTCACTTCTGTTATGTCTGAAGCAGAATGTGAATGTGATGCAGCAGCATAACTTCCCTTAGGCTGATAAGTTGAGTCATGATTATGATTCCCTTCAGCTTTACCATTCCATGTACTTTTTTCCGTATCAGTTACAAAGCGGTGAGTAGCATCCGGAGTCACTTCAGTGGCGACATGGCTATGTGAACTTGCCGCATAACTACCTTTTACTTGATAAACAGAATCGTGATTATGGCTGCCGGCAGCCTTACTGTTCCATGTGCTTTTTTCAGAGTCAGATACGAATCTATGTGTTGAATCAGGCGTAATATCAGCTGCTGCATGAGTATGTGATGCGTCAGCATAATTACCGAGTGGCTGATAATCTGCATCGTGGTTATGATTAGAAGGAGAGGCCCCAACTTCGCTTGCAGTGTAACTCGGTTTATTTGTAGCCTTCGCCCATGACGGCACGTCGCTGGCAGGCATCGAAGTTGGGAAATCGCTGATATCCGCTTTCTTATGAGTGTGCGCTTTTGGTGTACGGGTATCGGACAGGCGAGCATCGTTACCTTCGCATACAGTACCGGCAGCCGTACCAAAATCTTTATTAAAAGCCGCTTTTTTAGTAAATACAGGTTCATAAGTACCCGCATGATTGTGGTTCGACGGGGATGCACCAACTTCACTAGCTGTGTAACTGGGTTTATTTACAGCCTTCGCCCAAGCGGGCACATCGCTAGCAGGCATCGAAGTAGGAAAGTCACTGATCTCAGACTTTTTGTGAGTATGTGCTTTCGGGGTACGGGCATCGCTTAACCGGGCATCATTTCCCTCGCATACGGTTCCGGCAGCAGTGCCTAGATTCTTATTAAAAGCAGAGTTCTTTGTAAATGCAGGTTCATAGGTCCCGGTGTGATTATGATTAGAAGGAGAAGCTCCGACTTCGCTTGCCGTATAACTCGGTTTGCTTGCGGCCTTCGCCCAAGCGGGCACATCGCTTGCCGGCATTGAAGTTGGGAAATCGCTAATATCCGCTTTCTTATGTGAGTGAGCTAATGGAGTTCTTGCATTGCTTAACCGGGCGTCGTTACCCTCGCATACAGTCCCGGCAGTCGTACCGAAATTCTTGTTAAAGGCGGTAAGTTTAGTGATTATCAGTTCATATCTGCTATCATGGTTATGGGAGTCCAAAGCAGCTTTTAGGGCTTTTCCTTGTTCTGCAGAAAGCACTTTGCTAGTTCCTCCAGTAGTCAGATTATTAACGATATCAGTTATATTGAGTTTTTTCCCTAACTCTGTTGCCATGGTAGCAGCAAAATTCGGATCATTATTAAGGGCGTTCGCCAATTCGATTAGCGTATCGAGAGCGTCCGGAGCACCGGCCACGAGCGCATCAACCGCAGCTTTCACTTTTGCATCAACTCCTGAAACTGCATTGTTAGCAGCCAGTGCAGCAGCATTCGCGTCATCAGTAGCCTTCTTTGCTAAACCTGTCTGTGTTACAGATGCATTTTTAGCTGCATTTGCATCGTCAGTGGCCTTCTTTGCAAGAGCAGTTTGGGCTTCTGAAGCTGTTTTAGCAGCATTGGCACCTGCCGCTGCAGTATTAGCAGCTTCTTTTGCAGCATTGACACTACCAGCCGCAGTATTAGCCGCGTCTGTAGCTTTCTTCGCTAGAGCTGTCTGTTCAACAGACGCATTTTTAGCTGCATTTGCATCATCTGTTAATTGCTTGACAATAGCAATCTGTCCGGTGGCTTCATTTGTTGCTTGTGTCATTTCCTGCACAATACCGGCATACTCTGACTTACGTTTAGATTCCGCCTCTACACGTCCTGTTTCAGCATTCACACGTTTTGTCTCATTTGATCCGCGAGTGCCTTCCGCTGTTTTACGGGCATCTTCATTCTGCGTTCTTTTGTCTTCTTCGGATGCCCGGGAAGTTTCGGCCGTGGCACGGGAAGTTTCAGCAGCCTTTCTTTTGTTTTCCTCCGACACCCGGCCTGTTTCCGCAGACTTACGAGATGTTTCGGCAGATACGCGTTCGGATTCAACGGTGACTCTAGCGGTCTCGGCTGCCACACGGGAAGTTTCATTCGTTCCCCTTGTGACTTCGGCTTCCTTCCGTTTATCTTCTGCTGTAACACGACCTGATTCGGCAGTAGAACGAGTCGTTTCAGCTGTTTTGCGCTTATCTTCTTCCTTCACACGTTCCGATTCAGCAGAAGAACGTCCGCTTTCGGCTGTTTTACGAGCTTCTTCATTGCTTTTGCGTGTTTGTTCGTCAGAGACACGTTTATTTTCTGTGTCCACACGACTGGTTTCAGCCGTAACACGCTTTCCTTCTGCGGTTGCGCGAGCAGTTTCAGCCGTTTTACGGGCATCCTCATTCTGTATTCTTGTATTCTCAGCAGTAGAACGTCCAGATTCAGCCGTTTTACGAGCATCCTCATTTGTTTTGCGTGTTTGTTCTTCGGATGCCCGGGTAGTTTCAGCCGTTTTACGTGCATTCTCAGCCGTAACACGATCGGATTCAACTTTCACCCTAGCGGCTTCGGCGATCTTGCGTACATCTTCATCGGATACCCTAGTTTCTTCTGCGGATGATCGTGCTATTTCTGCATTATTACGATCTGTTTCAGCATTCATGCGTTTTGTCTCATTTGAACTGCGAGTACTTTCAGCCGTTTTTCGTGCCTCTTCATTCTGCTTTCTGATATTTTCTGCAGAGGAACGAGCTGTTTCAGTTGAGACGCGTGCTTCTTCTATAGCTACCCGTTTTCCTTCTGCGGTAACTCTAGCAGACTCGGCAGACTTGCGAGCTGTTTCAGAGGATAGGCGTTCGGCTTCTGCCGTGCCTCTGGTAGTCTCAGCATTCTTTCTCGTTTGTTCATTAGACTCACGTGTGCCTTCGGCTGTTACTCGCTTACCCTCTGCGGTTACACGATTACTTTCAGCAGAGGAACGTCCAGTTTCGGCGCTCTTACGTGCATTCTCATTAGTGATGCGCACTGATTCAGCTGCTTCACGGGCCTGTTCTTCTCTTGAACGTCCTGTTTCAGCTGTCTGCCTTGATTGCTCGGAAGCGTTACGACGAGACTCAGCAGTTTCACGAGCTGATTCATTCCCTTCAACGGTAGCCTCTAATTGCCGCATATCGGTAGTAGCGGTTTTGGCATCGCTCGTAGCTTTGAGCATATTATCTAAAGCTGTCTGAATCTTCTCTAGCCCGAATTTTAGACTTGTCTTGACACCGCTTACTATTCGGTATCCAATAGTGTAGAAGCCTTTCATGTCGCTGGCTTCGTTCATTTCTGATATTCTTTTCTTTTTTAATGGCATGGCTTCTATACTTTTTCTATTTTCACTTTTCCGCGATTGACAAACACAGATAATTTATTATCAGTAATATGTTCACAAAGAGACATATCTGATAATGTACAAGTTGCTATACAATCACAAACTTTATAAAGGGAACATTTGTGACATTTGAATCCTTCCAGGTCCCATTGTACCGCCTCATGATATTCTCCTTTAATTACGATTCCATTCATTTCTTTTTCATCCATGGTCTCTTCAATTTAAGTCAATATAAAACTCTCCGTCCTCTGTTATAATAAACTCACCCGCCTCGGATGCAAGCAGGAAGTCTGTTTCTCCAATCCGGAAGCTAGTAAATACGAGCTTCAAGGTAAATTCCCACCATACACCGTTATTCAGAGTAAAACTGTTTGTCTGACAGCTCTTATAATAGCAGGGATAGCTTTCACTCCACTCGTCACAATAAAATATACGTTCCGCATCGGAATACTCATATCCTTCATCATCTGTCTTTAAATATAGCTTTGTCAAGTCATGAAGTAGAGCATCACGATTGCGCCAGAATGTTTCGATCGTCTTAGCTCGCATTGCGCATTTTATAGCTACATTTTTAGTTTGAAACTTTACGGCATTCCCGTCGTAGATGGCTCCGTCCTGGTACTTGAAATTTTGCAGCAGATTCTTCTTTACCGCAGGAGTTTTCAGTATCTCTGCTGTACTGCCTTTCAATACTACTACACCATAGTCGGTCAGATCTTTACCGTCAAGCTCATAGCCCTTTGGAAATGGGAGTTCACTATCGTTAATAGGTTCTTGATACTCATAGTTGGCTTCACGGGGAAAGTCATTTGTAAGAGTGAACTTAGCGACTTCAATACCCGCATTGATTACATAACTGTTTTGAGAAGACATACGTAGGGTGTATGTTCTGTTAATAAGTGGAAAACGAAATTCATGATAACTCAGGTCCGAGAGCTTATCAATTAGTCCGCCAATGCCCATACTGCCTATATACGCAAATTCAATGCTTATATCACTTGTATTTAGGGCAATATTAGAAAGATCAAATTCTTGTCCGTCTTCTTCCGGCCAGTCGTTTTTTTCCGGTTCTTTGATAGCAGGGAAGGCTACAAGATTATTGTAACTTCCCTTTGTAACGCATATCCCTAAACTGGTATATGCGTCTATTCCATCTATGTAAAATTGTCCTGTCATCGCTTCAATGTTATGCCTTTAGTGTTCAATGTGTCAATCCCCATTCTGATAGATTCTATAGCCTTCTCAATAGCTTCAAGGCGTGCCGTATGACTACTTATGTCTGACAGGTAAGTAATGACAAGATCGCTATGTTTCATCATTTCACCTATATTCTTGTCCATGCTGGATAGGTATACAAGCTTCTCAATGATCTTATCTGTACTCAATTGTATTTGCTTGACTCCTTCGTTTATTGAATATGTGTGAGAAGTCATAACAGTAAATGCACCATCCAGTTTATCTGCAGAGTCCTGCGACATGGAGGCAAAACCTTTCTTTGATGCTTCACGCTCATCGTCATCTTTGTTCCAGCCATACATTTCAGCCAACGCATCTCGTTTGGCTTTCATATCATCAGAAATCTGCTGACCTTCCGCTTTTAAAGCATTATATTCTTCTTCGGTTACTCCATCATCCATGGCGTCATAAAACTTCTTCCTCCAAGCTGTTAATCGGTCCATATAGTCTTCTTTGAGCATGGAATTAAGAATAGCATTTCTCATGTATTCCTCGAAGTTATCTGCGAAATCAGCACTATCGGCATCCATATCTGTAAGCAGATCCTGAAAGTCTGAACGAAGTCCGTCTATATCAATGAGAGTAGCATCGGTGATCTTCTGCTCGACAACCTCTGCAACCTGGGTAACACCATCCACTATCTGATCCGCGAATTTTTGAGTGTCAGAGTCAAGTTGTGACCAGAAGATCCCAGCATTTTCTTGAAGTTTTGCAAGTTGTTCATCTGTCAAATCAAACAGACCGGCCATGCGTCCGCCCATTTTGTCTTTAAATTCATCGACGCTCATACCTAGCGTATCTGCCGCTTGCTTCCACCCCTCCATGGACATATCTTCCACTTCAGTATATCCCTTTGAATGTGACTTGCCGGATGCACCAGAGTTCAAGTATTGTTTACCTAAAACACGTGCATTCTCATTCTGTAGCCTTATCAGTTCAATAGCTTTATTATAAGCAGCATTCGCATTGTCTCCGGTAAGAGTTTCAGCTAATTTCAGTTGTTTCTCTATCACTCTATCAAGAATGTTGATATAGGATTCATAAGCTTCTTTAGCTTTCTCATACTTTTCTGTTGTGTCATCTTTGCCGAACAGGTCGAAGATTTTCATTGCTATCTGCATAGCTGCACCGATGATGGCGAGAATGACAGATGCTTTTTCAACCGCTTTGATTGCAGTTGATGCTGTTGTGGATGCCGTTTCTACGCCATTCATCGCCGTCATGGCGAAGGTGCCGATATTGCCAATGATACTTATAATTTCACCGGCTTGTCCGCCGATAGCTGAACCTAGATCTTTTAAAGCGTCACCGAGTTCTCCGATAACGCTTGCCACTTTCCTTTCAGCAGCTTGTACTTTTGCGCTGGCTTTCGTCGTTTTGTCTTTTGCCTCATTGTAGTTATCCGTTTTCTCCTTCACCTTATCCAATGCCTGTGCTTCGGTCAGATATGCTTTGGTAGAGTCGATCTTTCCGGTCTTGGGATTATACTTCGATGATTTGACACCATTCTCAATCATGGCACCACCTTTTACTGCTTCCGCTTGAGCTCTAGCATTCTCTAATTCGATTTGCGCTCTAGCCAGTTCTTCTTCCGCTTCTGCAAGTTCCTTTTTCTTATCTGACAATGATTGAAAAGGGTTACGGGAATCCAATTCATCCATGATCGATTGAATAGTACTAGTATATTCGCGAAGTTGATCGGGGGATAGTACACGGGCAGCCTCCCCCTTAGCATTCTCTAGCTGAGAAAGAAGTGAGTTCAATGTTTCAGAAGATGTTTCTTTCAAATTCTCAAAGGCACGAACGTATTCCGGAGATTCTTTCAGCTTATTATAGTCCATATTCATAAGTTCCATACCCTTATCTTTCGTAGCTTGGGTGATGGAACGATCAATCTGTTCTACCTGTTCTGTATTTCCGTCCTTTTCTGCCTGTTTGCGCTGTTCTTGAAGAGTAGCAATATCTTCGTTGAACTTTCGTTCAATCGCAAGCCGTTGATCTGTATAGTCCTGATACTGATTCAACAAATCAGATAGATCATCTCCACGATTGTACTTTGTATCAGAAGTCGCAGCGGCTTCCTTTGCAACGTTGTCGAACATGGCAAACAGTTTCTTCGTTGACTCAGAATTGATGAAAGCACTTGTATTAAAAGTCTTCTTCTTGTTTTCCGGATTAGCTTCAAAAGCAGAGCGAGCTTTTTCAATTTCTTGTAATTTCTTATCTTCTGCTTCACGCTCAATAGCCTGCAATTCTAGTTTGTGATTAAGCTCTCTTTGTTTAAGGACCTTTTCACTACTTTCTTTGAGTTTGTTTATTTCAATCTGTTCGAGTTCATTTGCTGAATCGATCTTGATTCGTTCCTGTTCGCGTGTTTGCTTATCGAGCAGGAGCTTGTATTTTTCCTGCTCCTCACGTAACTTTTGCGTTTTATCGTCCTGTTTGGAAGATGAGTCATAGACTTTTAATTCTTTCTCAGCTTCTTTCAATTTCTTGGCATTTTCTTTATAGGACTTTACCACAGCGGAGTCTATACCCTTGAAATTTCCGGCATCCATCAATTTCTTTTGTGCCGAAGCGATTGAATCTAGTGCTTTTGTAGCATCGTCTTTCTGCTTCGTCCAAAAAGCCTTATTTTGCGTAGTAGCTTTTTCATGAGCTTCTTTTTGAGTTTGCACTAGCGCTTTATTGGATTTTGAATGAATATCAACAGCTTTGTTAACTTCATCCTGCCACATTTTTACTTCATTTTTGGCCGTATCCATATCCTTTTTTGAGTCGTTCAGTGAGCTTAAGGACACTCCGGGGGTATCTTTCAAGTTATCATACGTTTTTTCTGATTGTGACAACGCCTTTTGTTTTAGAACAAGTTGTGTTTTAGCTATAATAACATTTCTTCTTGCTTCTGCTTCTGCTATTTTGTTAGTTAGTTCCAAATCATCCATATCTTTCAGCTTCTTCAAATCCATATCCTTAAAAACGGATTTCATTAAGCGCTGTAATTGAAGCAAGGCTTTATGCCTTTCAAAAGTGGCAGCTGCATCGTTTTTGGCAACGGACACAAGATCTTGAATTTGATTCCTATAATCTTCTGCCCTCTGTTTACTTTCCTTTATGGTAGCATTGAATCGCTTTTGAGCTTTTTCGGCAGCGGTCGTAGCCGTGGCACACTTGTAAACAGCATATCCAAGCCCTGCGAATGCTACAGCAACTGCAATATATGGATTAGTCAACATTGTAGCAACATTATTCAGTTGAGCGATTGTTTGAGCCTTTAAAGCTTTGGTTAAAAGAATACGGGCAGATGTGTTCTTGGCAATCATGGTAGCTTCAATGGCATACATACCTTTGGTTAATACAAGGTTGGCCGCTTCAATAGCACGCTGTTTATTAACAATAGCCGTAACTGTTGCATATACTTGTTTAGCAGTACTTACAGCAAGAATACCTCCTTTGTATCCTGCAAGGGCAGTCGTGACGACAACTATTAAGGCGCCTATATCTTTCAATGCCTCTTGAACACTACCATCTTTAAAGGCTTCATTCATCGATTGTGCTGCACTGGATATCTCTTTTAAGATTTCCTGTCCTAATGGGCGAAGTGCGGCTGTTATGTTATTCCCCAGTAGCTTCATTTGATTCTCAGCAGAAGAAGCCATTTCTTTAAAAGCTGCTTCTGCCGCGCCTGTGGCATTTTGCATTTCTTCCAGATGTCTGGCAGCCTCTTTGACATTTATACCGGTTAACCCGAGAACTGCATTAACAGCTTCAACTTCCGGCACTAGTTCACGCAATTTAGATTCTGAACCACCGGCCTGCCTGGCAACCTCTGCCAAAGCTTCTTGATAGGTTCTGTTATCAAATGCACCATCACCAAGTACCTTAGAAACTGCAATAATGGAAGCACGTATCTGTGTCATAGCTTGTGCCGTTGGAGTACCTTGTTTGGTAAGTGTAGCTACAGCAGCCAATACTTGATCTGTTTCGACACCATAGCTGGCAGCAATGGGGGCAACTTGCGCGATACTCTTACCTAATTCACCAAACGATGTCTTACCAAGCTTGACAGTTGTAAATAATTGGTCTGATATTTTTTCTGCTTCTGAAACATCAAGCTTATAGGCATTCAATAGGGTAGTGATACCGTCTGCTGCCGTAGCCGTATCGGTAACTCCACCGATAGCAGCTTTAGCCGATACTTCCAGAACCTTCATACCATCTGCACCATCATGGCCGGCAGATACAATCTGATACAATGCTTTAGCCGCATCATTCGCAAGTACTGGAACCTCACGGGTTATCTCCATAACCTGATTCATATAATCCGTTAAGCTCCCCTTTATCCCACTTGAAAGAGTAGCAACTTCTTTCATACTTTGCTGGAACTGCTTTTCAAAGTCGTATGCACCTTTGGCGGCCTGGGCAAATGCAATGCCCGCACTTATACCAATCCCACCGAATACATCAAAAGAAGTGATCTCACCGGCCATCGCCTTGATAATTCCTATCGCTTCTCGGCGCCCGGAATATAACCCCGAGTTGTCTATTCCTGTCGCAAAATATAACGCTCCGTCTTTATTTTGAATACCCATAGCATTTATTCTTAAAATATAAAGAGAAGCTAAAATTTGGCTATTTCGAGAAGAATAAGCATCTTTGCAATGTTCTTCGACCAAGGAACAATTTTTATATTAACATGTTGGGGAGTTGATAAGCCTGCAAATCAAAAGATAGGCTATCAATTCCCTTTGCTACATAGTCCCAACATGTTGTGTAAAGATTATGTTCCTTGGTCGGAATAAAAGGGGAAAGATAGCCTTTTCTTATAATATATAAACCAAACATTCATTAGCACCATGACCAAGGAAAATGAACGAAAAAACGGAGTGAATAGCGTTCTCCGGAAGAAAGAACTACAGGAAGCTTTTCAAAGAGGCCTAAGCCTCGGACTCAAAAAAGGAAGAATTGAAGGGATGATCACTTACCAATCCCGCATTATCCAAAATTTGGAAAGGGATAATGTCGAAATAACAAAGATGATGGATAGCGTAGATGCTGAGATAAAAAGGGGATATTAAAAAATCCCCTATATCTTCACAGATACAAGGGACCACAATACTCTAAACCAATTTAATAAAAAAAACAGTTAACCTAATATATAAACACAACAGCAAATTACTTAACCCTTGACCTTACCGGCTATATCGTTATACTTCTTTATCCTGATCGTCTTACTAGGATCATCAAAAGAGGGTAGTTCTACCCATTCATAATCTCTACCTTCAACTTTCCCGTCTTCATCAGTCGTCTTATTACGCTCTCTCATTACAAATGAGTACTCCTGCAGCAATGTTTCTATCAATCCATAGCTACTATCCAACGTCTGATTAAACGTTAATCCTAGAGCTTCTTTTACGATCACTAGGAATCTGCTTTGGTTGCATCCTTCCAACTTTGCAAATTCTTCTGAGCGGCTATTATCTCCGTCTCTCGTAATGGGCTCACGTTCCGAAGCATCGTGATAGAGGTGCAAAAAGGGTGATACCCTATGCGATATATGATTGCATTAAACAGGATCCGTATATCCTCCCATGTCGTATTGTCCGCGAGAGCATTCTTGAACCATTCCGGAGGATCACTAGGCTTATTGTGAATCCCGAGGCAGACGATGTCAAAAAGCAATCCTCCGTATTTATTCATCAGTTCCGGAAAGTCTGCATTGAGTTCTCCGTCCTTCACAATCATCTTATCAAGATCTTCTTTCTCGACTTCAAGAAGGAAAGGGCGTATCCGAAACCATGTCCGGACGGTGACAGGCTTTATAACAATGCAGTTTCCGGGGTCCTTTCCTTTAGGAATAGAATCCCGGTTAGTAAATTCGAATGGAATTTTGACAGCCTGATCCGTAACGGATTCAGACTCTTGCTGAAATAAATTCTTTATACTCATAATTTCATCAAGGAGCCTAGCCCGTTGTACTTCCGGGCAATACTTCCGGTTATTTGCAACTAACCTTCAATACTTTCAGCTCCATCCTTCAATAGTTTGTTTCTGTAGGCGGAATCGAACCGCCAGTCTCTACATAATCAATGTAGCGCTCTAACCAACTGAGCTATACAGAACCGTTATTTATTTTTTCGCACCACTTGGAGCAGCTTCTCCGCCTTCGACATTCGCAGCATTCGCTGGGGCTTCTCCGCCTCCGGCAATAGTAACTACTTCGCGCATGAAAGCGGTCTGTCTCTTACCGTCTGCAGTAACAGCAGCTTGCATATATACACGAACAAGCAACAACTCTGCTTGCTCTGATCCGGGAGCCTGTGAAATCTTTGAGGCGATCTTGCCATTTACGATGGTATAAACGACCTTCTTACCGTCTTTAGGTAATGTTTCACACTGGAACGTTTTAGAGATAGAAGGAGTACTAAGAGGCTTTTTCCAGATATTTTTTCCTCCTGTTGTATCCACTTCACCGCCTGCTAGTTCTTTAAGAACCTCATTTGATGGAGTAGGGATGGAGAACTCGACATAATCTGTCGTATCTTTCACCAGTTCAACATAAAAAGGTTCTTCACTACCTTCTACTTCAATCTTCACTTCCTTTGGATCTGCAAAGTTAAATGCAACGCTTCCTTTGGTCGGAAGGGGATAATCTTTGAGATCTGCACCGGGAACGCCGTCACCGACTGTTCCAAATTTAATTCCACCTACGCCCATAGCGATAGGTCTAGCTTCTCCTGCCATAATTATTGATCTATTAAAATTTCTAATCTGATATTTGTACAAGCAAAGCCTTCTTTCAGGTCCGGCATTGGAACGTTCCAGAGGACTGTTACTTCTTTACATACACCGTCATTACTATTGATTAAATCAAGCGATTTCCTTACCTTACGCTTTAATTCTTTCATTCGTTGACGTTTTAACATACCATTTTCATCACTCCAAGGAACAAAGATGTTGATATTAACAGGCACTTTATTGATGAAGTCGAGCTCATTCAATTGCAGATGATTGATAACGATGTGTTCATTAGTAAAGCCGGCTTCCGACTTATCCTTGTAAATCATAACATGGGTGCCCGCAGCGGCCACAGCATCATAAACTATATCTACAGCGTCGAATTCATCCATAATCAAATCTTGCTAAAAATTGACTTCAATGTATCTCTTAGATACTTCTCACATTGCGTATTAGCTCCTGAAACAACCTCATACCCTTTAGCTTCCACGGCTGCCGCATACTCCATTCCTGCAACACCAACCAACACATAACCGCCAGTATATGATAGTGAGACTTCTTCTGCAAGCCTGCGACCTTTGTACTTACCGGTTGCCTTATCAGTCCCTTTGTCACCTTCCTTAAAGTTTTCTGTAACCACTTCTCCGTCTTTGGCTATTATATATCCAATAGAGCTTCGAAGATTGCCCGTTTGGTCTTTATATGAACCACTCCGGCGGGCTACTTCGATAAACTTTTCACCTCCTGCCTGCAGGAATACAAGCATCTTATCTTCTGCTTTACTTTGAAAGCGATCAAACCATTTTTCCAATTCATCATAAGTGAATAGGGGAGTCATACCGTTTCTCATACGTTGATAATTGAATGTGATTGATAAAGTTCCCAACAGATAACAGGTACATCAATGCCCTTTGATTCGACTTTCAAACGCAAAAACTTACTACCGGCCGGTGGCTGCATTTTGGTATAGAAATAGCCATGTACTTGCGCTTCATCACCAGCCGAATTACGCTTGAGAACGATTCTTCCATCGCTTACTGGGTCATAACGTCCGGAGACAGATATTTCAACTGGTATTCCCGGAACCAATTCACCGTCAACAACCTGCCCTTTAGCAGACATAGTGACTATCGCTGTATGTGGGTATCGTTTTACCATCTGCTACCTGCCCTTCCTTTGATAATGATTCGCTTGCCAAGTTTAGCCGCCTTCTCCGGCTCCCCGTTTTCTATATACAGCTGCTTTGCAGTCTGAATATAGAAAGAACGGGGATGAGTGATAGAAAGCTTGTTTTCACTGAAATCCGGTGAGTTTACCATCATGGCATACATATCAGCGACACAAAGACCGACCAGCTTCATGCTTTCAGTAGTACATTCTGCTTCGGGGTTGATACCCCGCTTAATGAAGACTACCTTATCTAAGAAGCCTTCCATATCCTCAATAGATGGATATTCTAGTATTGTTTCTCTGATTGTTGCCATAACTATTTACTCTTCGTCTTCTGCTTCTAAGTTTTCTTTCTCAACTTCCTGACCTAAGAATTTAGCAGGGATATTGTCTGTTCCTTCTGTAGCTTCATCGGCTGCCCATGCTTTACCGTCAGCTTTCAGAATGTACATCGCTTCCGGATCATTAACTACCGGCCATGCGTTTGCCTCTCCTTTGGTCCATTCTTTGAATGGCTCTTCGGTTGACCACTTGGTGATAAGAGTAAAGTCCTTTTTCACCATTAGCGCTTTCTTTCTTAGACTCTCAGAGTCTTCTGCTGCAATTGGTCCGTGTTGGATGTCACCTACACGCAAATCCTCTAAGAAACAGATACGTTTGCGAACCCACGGACAGATAGTAGTACGACTATGGTTCTTATCTTCGATACGTAGCGCCGGATTGATTGTGATAATCTGGCATGGGTTTTCTTGCTCTGCAAGATATTCATTAATCACTTTCTTTGTGATAACGACCTTGGACGTTTGATTGATCCAGCCTTTAATCTTATCAATAGTTGCTTTCTGCTTTTTCAGCAAAGAGAACTCGGTAGTAAGCATAATAATATAGCGAAGAGACACACCTTCCCTAGCTGCATCGGCCAGTACATTTTCAATATCTTGGAGGCCGTCAGCAGTAGTAGCGGTAGCCCAATCTACGGAAGATACCTTTTTGTTGGCAGCAGGCATACCCACACCGACAAATTCTGTAGTCACAATGCCGTTGTTGTTTGAAGAAGACAAATTGATTCCGCCACGTGACATCATCTGCATACAAGCCCATTCCACACGTCCACGCACACCATTATGAACGAAATCTGTATCTTTAAACCCTAAGTTAAGCAGTTCTAATTGAGCGGCATCTCCCTGGGCATCGCGTTGTAACTGCTTGTATTCTTGATATTCACTTTCAGTCATCGAGCGCTTAATAGCGGTCTTAGGAATATCACCAGACATTTTACCGATCACTTCACGCGTTTTCTCCGGTGCAGATGCATCGAAAGAAATAACGTCAGCGATAACCGGAGCGCCTTTTTCACCAACCAATGTTTCCCACTTCAATGAAGTAACTCTCTTCACACCAAAGAAATTCGGGTAATACATCGGCTTCACATGACGGGAGTTGAGACGTGCCGCCATGTTTTTCTTGTTAATTTGCTTGATTAAGCTTCTTTCCATAATGATTTATGAATTAATAGATTATACAAAACGAATGAGAGGCATAAGCTTCTTCAAATCAGCATCAAGAGGGAATGGCATATTTCGTTCCTCAATAGTACCTCTTACCATCAATCCGCAAGATTGATTAGCAACAGTCAGATCAACTTTAGCCATCGTAATCACCACCTCAGATATTTCTACTGTAGCCTCGGCAGAACCGGCATCAGCTTTTGCTTTTACAGCGACCAATACCATATCTTTGGCCATCGCACCAATGGCAGCCGCCAGCGTAATAGAGTCATAAGCAGCATTACTCTTGTCGATAGCGGTAATTTTATCGGATGCTCCATCAAATTTTCCACCGGCAGTCACGAAATCACCAATTGCGAACAGATGATTTTTAGCTACTTTGATGACTTTTCCCGCTGCTTCTACAGCCTCCAGCACTTTTGCTGTCTTGATGATATGCCAACCACCGTTTTCATCGCGTCCTGCGATGCAGTAAGGTGGCAACTCATCTAATGGCTGTCCGTCAAACAGGGCCTTTCTCAAATCAGCACGGGCAATAGTGCCACCGCCGACAACATCCTCCAACATCTTAATGATGGCGGGATGGTACTGAAATTCTTTTTCTTTTTTTAAATACATGATACAATAAAATTTAGTTATTACTCAATACCAAGACTAGCGACACCACTGGATTCACCAACTCCTTCTTCTTTATTCATGATATCCAGCCACTCTTTTTCACTACGGTCTTTTACCTGTGATTGTGGGGTGTAGTTACCATTTTCGATTTCATCTGTCACAGCGGACTGGCGAATTTCAGCATACTCTTCTGTCAATTCCTTAATCTGATCTTCGACAGATATTTCAGAATTTACGTCGATACGCTTGAACCACTTTTCTGGTAATTTTGCGTTATCAAAGAGAACCTTAGCTGAAGCCTGTTTGCTGGATGTTGTAATATTCCCAGTTAAGGTGGTAACGCTATTGGCTAACTCTGATATTTGTTTTTGTTGAGCCTTGAATAGTTTCATCAAAGAGGCGGGAACACCTTCGAGATCTTCTTCTTCATTTTCTTCATTCTCTTCTGATTCTGTCATTTTCTTGGTCTTTTTAACTGGTTTGATTGGCTTACCGTCCTTCAGACCATTATTCTTCTCATATTCAGCGATAGCGTCCTTTTTCGCTTTTTCTACTGGGGATGTATCTTCAAGATCAGGAAGAATATTGTCTTTGAATAAGGCAACATAAGTAGCAATATCTTCTTCTTTTTCGATTTTGAAAAGTTTCTGGACCTTAGAGGCGTACTTTTCGTTTACACCTGCGGCTTTCAAGCCCTTCTTAATAGCATCAATGATTGTCATAACGATTTTCTATTAAAATATAAGGGGAGTAATTTTTTCCTTCCCTTATATTTTATTCCAGAATCAATGAGTATATTTGCAATATGGATAAGAAGAAAGAATATAAGGAGAAAGCTAAGATCCTCGCTCTACAGAATGGATTTGATCAGGTTTCCTATTATGGAGAGTGGAAGGGCTACTTGGTATATACAGCATCCCGGAAAGAAGACAAGGAATGCTGCATTGGATATCCTCAATTTATTCTTGTGAAAGATGATGCTGCACATCTTGCACCATATACACAATCGCCGGATATAATGGGAATGGCTCCTATGCCCAAAGACTATACAGGTTCATTCTTATAACTTTCTCACTATTCTATCGATAATATCTGTGTTTACCAATAGATTGTCTACACGCAATACATTTACTCCATACTTAAGACTTATATCTTTGGATATAACTTTCCAATCGCCCAAACGACCGATTTGTGGATCATAAATACGGATTGAACCGTTTTCTAACCTATCAACAGTAATAATATGTCCACCTTTTCCGTCTTTCCACATAAAGTCAATGTGATACCTGCCGGCTTCTTTGGTTAACTCGTTCAATTCTTTATTCAATTGAGTGAGAGTCTTGCTTTTAATATCAAGTCCAGATACATATTGTCCACCTGCCTGTTTCTTCTCAGGTGTCTGCATCGTTTCCGGATCAATCCAGGCCCAGTTAGTTTTTCCAGAGAGTTCATAAGGAATGTTCCCTTCTTTTTTAAGGTTAGGTAGTGCTGTTACATCATATCCACGTCTTCTCAATTCATTAGCAACTACGCATGACTGACAGTTTACACTGAATTCTCTTCCTTCTCCATAACCGATGTTTCCTCTCAGTTCATTTGCTTCTTCGAAGGTCATATCTTCACCTCTCTTTATGCCGATTTTTTGCTCAATCTTACTCTGATTGAAGTTTCTTACAAACCGGTCGTCCCATCTTTTTTGAATATCATTTTTCTCAGCATCGGTCTTGATGCGCTTTGTTCTTGATACTTTTATGACTTCGGGTGTAGTAGGCTGGGGAGTTCTCTCTCTTTGCAAATCTCCTTCTTTGCTAAAGTTATCCTTATACCAAAAAGCGGATTGCACCCCATTTTTATTCTCGTCAACAAAATCCTTTGCTGTTTTGGGAATATCTGTTATAACTTGTTCTTGCGGAACTGTATCGTTTAGCAGGAAATCAGCAAAGTTGTCCGGTTCCATCGTGATCGGAGTAGCAAAACAGATACAGAAAGGATGAAAACCTATAAACTTGAACGTTTTCGGATATTTACCTACCATTGCATCACATATCTTGCATGGTCCGCGATTATTTGCAGAGCGGTGTATCTCGATGCCTAATATAAAATCCTGTTTACTCCAACGTTCATAGTCAGCGGTACGATAAGACATATTGGTAGATGTAGCTGTAAGACGTAATGCGTTCATCTTTGAACTACGATATATACCTTGTCCTGGGTGATAGTTCTTCATAGGTTGGGACATAACAAGTTTCCCTTCTTTATCCTTTACCCGGCGAAATCGTTTGTCCGGCTCATTTAGGATTTGCCTAAGATCTTGACTTATCCGTGAAGAACTTCTACCAACAGATAGACCTGTCTGTAAATAATACTCGAGTTGTGTTTTTGTCTGATCCGCAAGATTCCACACCATTGGAGACAGATTATTGCCGCGTGCATCAAACCCTTTCCTAAGTTGAGAGAGTGCGTCTTTGTTTGTAGCAAACATTCCTTGCTTCCTTACAGAATCAATAGCCATGCCTTTGATGTATTCTGATATAAAATCCTCATTCTTCATTTCAGAGCGCTTCCATGCGTCTATGTTGAAGGCTGTAAGATTCGTGAGAAGAAGAGACTGTAACTTATCCAACTCCCGATCCACACATTTTTCGACAACTTGATTACGTAACCATACATTATCGCTACTACGATTTGCCCATTGTTGGAGAAATGGGGTAATAGACAGAATAAATCGATTAAAGATATTGGCCACTTCGCTTTGCTGAGCCAATATCTTTTGTATATGCTGCTTGTCGTAGAATGTTAGTCCTTTCATTGATATATCGGTCCTAGCGGATTGTTATTGACTGAAGCTGCTTGTTCTTCCTGTTTCATTTTCTCAATTTCCTCTTTTACATTCTGAGTATAAGGAGAACGTGCGGTAAGTGTTTCCTGGCTATTGATTGGTTTCCCACCTCCGGCTGTTGATAGATTCTGTAAGTCTTCTGCTAAATTCTTCGGGAGAATAGAGCCGAAAGACACCTCAAAATAATTATTCATTATAGCATTGGAATTTTTGATATGTGATATATTCGCCATGCCTGCTTGTACAATAGCCACACATCGTTGTACTACCGGTCCGAAGATTTCCATTTGTTCCGTAGCCTTAATTTTTGCATCAATGGTCATAAACTCACGGGAGACGCCTGATAGGTCACCTATGCCAATAAGATTGTCAAACGACAAATCAGGACATGATGCACCAGAGAATATTTCGTGGCGTTCATTACTAATCTCTTCCTTTTGTGAATCTATGGACTGTTGCCATGATAGGTATTCAGCATCACCATGATACGCAGTGCCGGTATCAGGGTCAACTTCCATAGAAAAGTTTAATTCTTTCCCTACTGTATCTTTTGATGGGAGATTCGACAAACCGAAAGATTTTAGCATTGGGTCGCCGAAGTAGTCGTTAGTATCTGACATTCTAGAGATCCGCATTTCATAATGGTCCATGAGTAAAGCGACATCTTCCCAGTCCGGTTGATCTACCTCTGCATATACTACAGGGATTTTGCCGAATAGGTTCTTATCTGACTTGATTTCCCACTGGCCCCCCTTATTTATAGCTGTGATAACTTTGTCTGAGGTGTATATTTTGACACACTCGTAGGTAGAGTAGTCAATCTTGGTTGTGAACTTATGAATGAAAGCATCCATATCATCATCATCGTCAAAATGTGGATAGAACTCATAAGTAACGTTATCATCCTTTGGCAAAGAGAGTATCTTGGCTTTCAGTTCCGGGACTTTTTTCCCATTTACAACTTTGTTTACAGGGTAAAATACAATAGCGGCTTTTGTTTCTGACAACACCTTACGGGCAAAGCTCATAAGTACTGACTTCATTTTGAGTTTGCGGACAAATATCTTTTTGAAATCCTCCAAGCTTGCATCATCTGTATTATCTGCTGTGATGGTCATATCTCCGCCAAATAAAAAAGCTGCTGCTGTGCGAACAATCTTCTTTGGGATATTGGTCACTATTTTGGCAACAGGAACAGTTTTATCCTCTAATCGTTTAGGCTCCATTTTACCCGTTTGGGTATTCAATTCTTCTTCTGTTTCAGAATAGACAGCTACTGTCTTAGGTTCACGGAAACCAACGGATGTAGTGCGACGGTTACGCTTACCATTATACTCTTCTAAATATTCCCGTGGCTCACGATTTTCTATGGTGTCCACGCAAAGATCACTTACAATCCTTCCAAAGTCGTCTTGAACTAAAATTTCACTAATTGATGGCATATACTTTTCTCTTAAAATATAAACCAGACAAAATATACTCTAATAATTAACAAGGGGACGTTGACAATTTGTCAGCATCCCCCTGCCACTGTAAAGTAAAGTACTTTAAATACCATGCCTAACGTCTTCTTCATCAGATTTTTCCAAAGCTCTTTTATATCCCCAGAAACTTTCTTGGTCCATACCATCCATATATTCCTGTTCTAATTTTAATATAAAAGCATTTCTTGCCGCTTCTGACAATAGAGCTAAAGTTTTATCAGCATAGACACATTTAATAAAGATTTTATCCCCTTCTTGGGTAACTTCATAATAATTACCACTTTCTCCTTGACTAGCAGCATTTGCTAATTCATAAATTTCATTGTAATCTTCCAGATCTACTCCGTGAAGAAAATCATTAAAATCTGTTGTAGACATAATATTAGTTTTAAAATTAATACTTTATTGTAGATTACAAAAAGTGTACCACAAAGAGTTATCCACGTCCCACTTTACGAGTCGAAGTTTTAAGCTTCAAACCTAATGATTCTGCGAACTCTGCAAGGATTGTCATGCCGTCCGGTGCATCGTCATGAGCGTTATCTCCTTCACGTTTGTAACTGGTAAGCGCTTTCATGAAACGGCCGTAGTCTGATCCTTTAGAGTATTCTGATTCATCAAGAAAAGCGCAATGTTTCTTTATCCAGCCAGCTTTCATGATGATACGTGTTGGCTTATGTTGTGTTGTAGGACGAGCCTGTATAGTACAAGTCTTCTTTTCTTCTATTACCAGTTTGCGAACATGAATAGCGAATATACGTCCACCATTATTTGATTCAATACGCATCTGGTCGCATTCGGTATCAATAACCATTTGTGCCAAGCGTGGCTCTGTTACTTCTACAGGATCCTTTGTGAAAAGAACATCCGTGATGAAGTATTTCGGTCCGAATACCTTTGCAAATGGTGCACAGAAATCATCATCGCCCTTATCAGCTGTATCACAAGCACCAAGTACACCATCAGGTTTCTTTCCTACAATATCAGCACTCTTGAAGCGCATGAGAGAGGATTTAGGGAATAGCAAACCTTTGGCTTCGAACGGCTCCTGCATATACTCGGCCATCCAGATACTTTCATCCGTTTCAGAACGTAGTTCCCGATAATACTCTGTTGTATGTACGTCAGCGCAGAACGTTTCATCGTTTTCATCTAGTGCAGCGATACGAATGATTTCATTGTATTTGCCGGCTTCTTCCAAACGTCCGAGGACATCACTAGATGACCAACGTGTACCAATATCAATCATACAGCAGCTTCCTTCAATACGGGAGTCGTGCGTACCTTGCTTCCATGACCATACCTTCTCATTGTTGTTGTCAGATAGTGCATCCTCCAGACTCTTGTACAAGTCGTCTGTCATGGCGAGCATAGATGCACCGAATCCGATCACAGTACCGCCGACACCGCCACCGAAGTAGCTTACCTGCCGAGCGCCTTCTACATTCCAGCCTTTGACATTCTGTTTATCTCCTTTTAGGTGAATCTCAGTAAATATCTCACGATAACGTTTTGATTTGACAATATCGCGGGTATCATAAGAGAGCTTGTTGTATAACGTGTCAGAACAACAGTTACGCATTACAGATTCTTCGGGAAAGTGTCCATACATCCAAGCGATGAAAAGAGAAGATATATATGACTTTCCGGCACGTGGTGGCATGCTGACAGCAAGACGGTAGATTATACCCGCAGAATACGAGCTGTACACACGCATGAACGCTTCAGCGACCTTTTTTAGGAACAGACGTTTAGAGAAAAACTTCGGATCATAGTACAAACAGAATGCCCAAAAGTCTTTCTTTGCTATTCGTTTGCGGAGTATGGTAGCAGCTTTCGCCTTACGAATCAATATTTCTCTTTTACTTTTCTTCTTTACCATCAATAATAGCCTGTAACTGTTCGTCACTCAATCCTTCCAGTTCATCACCAAGATTCACATTTGCATCAACTTCTTTCTTGTCACGCCATTTCTCCGGCTGCCGGTTCTTCAACCAAAATATTGCAGCCGTTGTATCAGGAGGATAGTGCTCAATGTATTCTTTTGAATCAGTTATTTTTCCCTCTGTCGCAGCAAACTTTGTTGCTTTACAATTATAGCCAATCGCACGGTTATAAAGACGGTATGCCACATTGGCATCCGCGATATTTTTCCCTTTTTTTAGGGACTCAAGAAATTCGGGATAGTCTTTTTTCCATTTGTTCAAGGTCTGCTCAGAAACAGAGAAAAAATCGGCAAGCTCTTTATCTGTTGCGCCAAGCAGACAAAGCTTTAACGCTTGATTGGCATATTCTTTTTGATATGCTGATTTGCGTCCTCTTTTTTTCTTTTCAGATTCATCTTTCGCTTGTGTCATTAGTTACAGATATTTTCTTTGGATATGGTTTAGACATTGATTTAATCGTTTTCATACATCTTTTATCAAGAGGAAATACATATTTTATCTTTGTTTCTCCTTTGATTACTTCAGCTTTTGGATCTACATGCTCACGTAACCAATCAATGGTTGAAGTGCCATATTTTGAGTTGATTGAACGCCTGTGTGTCAATTTACCATTCAACATGATTCCACGCTCTGATGCAAACTCTCCTAAGTAATACCAATTTGTCGCTTGATAGATTGTTCCGATGTGGCCTTGGTTACGATCCGCATAACTGACAACAAGCCTAACAGCAGGAGCATCTATCTTTAGTAGCTTCAGTGCCATGGCCAATGCTTGAGAGGTACATTCCTGCTTCCCGTTAAGAGCAACCCTGACAAGTTCCATCACCTGTCCCTGCACCATGCTGAAACTGGAGGCTATGAACTGATTTGCACCGTTCGAAAAAAGGATTACACCACACCATTCTCCATCAGAATTGAAAACGGAGTACCCGAGTCTTGCCTGAGGAACAGCATGTGCATAATGAAAATGTAAACATGCATATTTTGAAGCTTGATATGATGCTTTTTCTAGTCTCATAATTCCCCACCTCCAAAGACATAACTTGCCCCATCAAATTTCTCTATCAATGGCTTCATTTCTTTTTCAAATAATTCGGCCTGCTTCATGTCAGTGAATGCAATTTTTATATATGGAGGATCTTTACGGCGAGGAGCAGTCAGATCTTCTGGTATTTTAGAATCAACATCTTCTGTCAATGAATCAATTTCATCACTAAGTAATCCCCAATCAGGCAGATTTACTTCAAAGTCTTCTACAAGTAATGAGAAATCAAATGATGATGTATCAGATGTACGATTGTCCGCAAAAGAGAGAAGCTTTCTTTTTTCGTCATCAGTAGCTAAATCTACACGTTTAATTGCAATCAGCTCATTCCCGTCTGATTCGATAATGCGGACTTTTAATCCAAGAGCTTGCGCTTGCTCATATACACCATTACCGGATATGATTACATCATCCCGGTCGACCACAATTGATCGACCGGCACCACATTCAACCAAACTCTTGTTGATTAATTGTTTGTTTTCTTCCCCATGAATACGATAATTGTGAGGGTCATATTTAATATTTTCATTATCCATAGCAGGTTTTATTCTAAAATATAGATTCTCCTGCTATATTTTCTCTTATTACACTTCTCAGTCTTATTTTTAGATAATAATTTTTCTATTAAGATAATCAACTATATTATTAATCTGACCAAAGATTAATGATGAAGCTAGTGCTTCTGCATCCCAACCTGATATGTCAAAGTCTATAATTTGATCACCATCAAAACAATTATAAATAGAAGTATACCGTTGAAAATCTCCAATACCTCTTGCTATTTCTCTATAATACGCAACTTCTATCTTGTTTTTTTGAACTTCAAAAATAATTTTCTTATCAAACATAGGAGCTAAAGTCCAGTACTTACCTATTATCTTCACAAACTCATCAAAAGCAGGTTCTATATCAACATCAGTGAAGCTAAATCCAAATGCTTTCAATAAAGCTAACAACTTTGTAAAGTCTGAACTGGATGTTATATATTTTCCTGCAAATCTTTGATTTAATTTTATATTTTGGATTCTTATTAAATAATTAGCTTTAACTGTACGTTCCTTTATTATACGTAAATTGCTTTCTACAGTTTTTCCATCATCCATTGATGAAATAATGATATCTGATAGTATGTCACTAATTTGGGGGTATTTTTCTAAATCCTTATCCAATAGAATATTAGTGATATACCATTTCAATTTGTCCTTTAAAGAATAGATATATTCTTTACTGTTTGAGAATTTGCTTATATAACCTGTAAAATCAGTATTATCTCCATAAACATGGGCATATATCTTCTTGATATTATTAATATCGCAGACAGTGACTATTTTATCTAAGCAGAATTTGTTATCACCGCATGTTTTATCAACCCCATATCTATCGAAATGAGCAGAGAAAACATTGAGTATTCTAAAAATATGAGCAGGATCTATTCTGTCAAGATCTTCTATAATCAAAACAACTTTTTTAGTAGGATTTAGCTTTCTATATTCGCATATTATATCGTGTATCAATTGAGAAATACTATCAAATTCATATATTGATCCTTTTAGTGAATCAAATTTGGTGATATATAATTCTGATGTCTTATCAACTGACTTAAATTGTTCTTTATATTTATCAAACTTGTCTTTTATGTTTTTTATTTTTTTGATAACACTACTTATACTTATATCCACTCCGTAAACGTTGATTTTGGGTATCAAGTCTATAACATCTAAAATTGCGTCTTCTGATTTATTCATAAAATAAGAATAAATTAACGATGCATTACTTAACTCTATTTCATTAATGTTGATATCTTTATTCGATAGTAGCCTAATCAATATATCTCTTTTTATTAGTTCAAAGATATCTTTATTGTCCATTACCTGATAATTTACAGGATATATTGGAATGAACAGATATTCATCTGAATATTCTTTTATAAAGCTACTAATGAAGTAGCTTTTCCCATCGCCGAATTTTGCTGATAATATACATCTTGAATTAGCATCAAGATATTGTTTAAAGTCCTTAAGATAAGGTTCTATTGGAATCATATTTTCTTCTGTAGCCATGTCTTTGTTATTTTTTTACCAAAAGTAATAATATTGCAAATTAGAACAATGAACTTCCATTAATTTTCTTTCTAATAAGTTCCTGCACTCCGTTATAAATTTCATATAGTTGTTTCAATGTCTCCGGACCTTCCCAGTCGGAAAAATTACCGTCTTGAAAGAAATGGAACTCAAAGACACGGGCTGCTACTGGACCTAAATCAAGGCTTTCAAATGTCTCTCTTACTAAATGCAGCTTCTCTAATATCTCAGCATTTCTATCCTCCGGTTCATCTGAGCTATCTTCAATATCCAGTCTCGTGTAATCTACGTTATCATCCGCAGGCAGGGGCTTGTATCTACTCCTATACTGTGAAGTAGGAGAGGATGCATTCAGCTTTATCATCTTCAAAACAAAGAAATCAAGCTCTGTATAGCCATTTTTTCTTGTTTCAAGTAGTTTGTCCAGTAACCTGTTTTTCTTTTGGAGGAGCGAACAAATGACCTCATTTAGGACATCTGTCGCTTCATCAGGAATACCTGCAAGCCCACAATGATACAAGGAGTAATCAAGCCAGCGCTCGTAGCGCTTAGTTATGTAATTATTTACTGCTTCACTTGCCATAAATTTAATTTTTAAAATTAAGTATGACATAGCAAAGAGAATTCTTTAGTGTTTCAGTAACTTACAAATAACAAATGCCGGATTTTTCTTCAAAATCCGGCTCAACACCATTCTATTGCAAAGATAGAAAAAATCTTGAAAAGAAAATTAATTCAGCGATTATTTTAAAAAGGCAATGGACCTTCATCTTTAATTTGATTTTCTTTAGAGGATGGCGCTTTAGTTTTAGAAATTGAAGAAGAACCAAACATCGTGCCGATTGGTTCACCAGGCATGGGAATGCACATGTCTTCCTCTAGATTTGAAAAGCGGCAGAACTCGCCTTTGAATCGCAATAATATTTCACCTACTGCACCGTTACGATGCTTAGCAATGATTATTTCTGCCATACCTCGCATATCGTTTCCTCGATCATCTTGAAAATTTTTATAATATTCTGGTCGATGTAGAAAAAGAATCAAGTCAGAATCATCGCATAATGTACCACTATCACGTAAATCTATTAACTGTGGACGTTTAGCATCAATTCCCTCACGAGATTCAATTGCCCGATTTAATTGCGATGTAATAATAATAGGAATATTCAACTCTTTTGCTAAAGATTTTAATCTTCTTGTGAAGTAATTAATTTCCGAATATCTATTTTCAGTATATTTGACATCATTATATAACAATTGAACATAGTCAATAGCAATCAACTTAACACCCTTTTCTTTTACTAAATAATGTGCCTTATTGCACAAAACATCCATTTTCATAAGTGGTGAGTCATCCACATAAAGAGGAGCGTCCTGCAAATCTTTCAGTTTATAATCCAATTGTTGCCACTCATAACAGGCAAGCTGTCCGCTCTTGATTTTTTCACTCGGAATTTCGCAGACATTGGTGATAAGACGATTGACTAACTGCACATTATTCATTTCAAGAGAAAACAAAGCGACTGGAATCCTGAAGTTAACCGCCATATTTCTTAGCATAGATATAATAAATGCTGTTTTTCCCATTGCAGGACGTGCTCCTATAGTAATCAAATCACCATTCTGCCAGCCAGATGTCATTTTATCCAATCTAGTGAATCCACTTTCCAAACCGCTCAAACCATCAGTTCGTGTAGCTGCCTTCTGAATTAGTTTATAGGCTTCATCAATCACGGGGTTAATCTGAATACAATCATGTTCCGTATTTAATGAGGATATATCAGTTAGCTTTCCTCTGATTTCCGAGATTAAATCTTCTACATCTTGGGTTTCATCGAATACTTTTAAGCGAATATCTGTTGCAAGTGCAAGTAATTGGCGGGATATATACTTTTGTGCAATGATTCGGGCATGATACTGCGTTTGAGACGATGATGCTACTTTGCTGCTCAAGTGAATTATATAAGATGTTCCTCCAATTTTATCTAATTCACCTTGTTTGCTAAGTTGCTCCTTTACAGTTAGAATATCTATCGGCATTTGATTAACCGCAAGGACAATAATTGCAGCATATATCAGTTGATGTCGATGTTCATAAAAAGATTCTGGACAAAGAATATCACTTATTAACGCATAAGCCTTTTTGTCAGTCATTAATGTACCCAATACTGCTTTTTCTAATTCAGATGCGTAAAGAAGGTTCATATTAAATTGATTATCATCTTCTTGTTGCTGTTTTTTTTCTTTCATGTTTTTTGTTTTTTTATAATAATTCTCAAAGATACAATTATCTCCGACTTTTACCTCCGATTTCCACAACATTAAACATTTCGTTAACTCGATCGGCAATATATTCTCCATATTTTAAATGGATCTCTTCCGGGAGTAAATTGGTCGTTACGAATGTTATACAACCTCTTCTGTTGTCGTATCTCATTTGAAGTATGTACTGTATCACATCCATTTCTGTCCCATAGTACTTAACTTTTGGTTCTCTACCAACTTCATCAAGGCCGATAGCCATGCCATTGGAACCATCATATTTCAAAATTCCATCAATTCCTTTTTGACAATATTGGTTTGTCACAAATGATGCCGATTCTATAGGAAAGCCTCCTGATGGATAATATCCATTTGGGGCTAGCCCATTACTGCGTCTATCATACGTTTGTATAATTTTTAATATTGTAGATTTGCCAGTACCTACCGGACCATATAGCCATAATCCCTTATCGCGATCTAATTTTTTAGACCCTCTGATAAGATACAAAAACAACTCGTTCATCAGTTCACGATTGCTTTCGTTAACACTGAATTTTGAACATGCTGATAGACAACACTCACGGAATAAGGCTGCGGAATTCTTCAATGTAATGGGGTCATAGCTTGATTGTCCGCACTTCAACATCTGTTTCTGGATTTGTATTTGTTTTCTTACTTTTTCCATCTTTTTTGTTGTTAAGTTCAAATTTCAACCATCGGGCAAAGTGCGACATCGCATCTTTTGGCGATTTTGTCGTTTCACCCTCATTTTGCAGTTTCATAAAGAACAGCTTCAAACACTCGTAAAAGGCTTCTAGCGTGAAATCAGGATTTCCAGAAGAACGAGTGTTCATTGTTACTGTTTCCGCCCATGATCGGTTCGATTTAAGTTCGGTATAACAATCGTCCAAAGACTTGTCGAAAAAACTATCAGCCGGAAATAGTTCTCCCACGCGTAAGGGAGATATTGTCTTATTGTCTTTAGTCTTATCTTTAATGTTAACCGTTTTATTTACCCTTTTGCTTACCTCTTTACTTACCTTTTTACTTACCGTTTTACTTACGTCAAGTAAGTAATAAACTGGCGATTTTGCATTCTTTTTACCCGATTCGAAAGTTATTAAACCTTTTTGCTGCAATCTGTTCCTAACTTCAATGACGGTCTTTTCTGATATACCGGTTGCGAGGACGATAGTCTTGTTGGGATGTTCAAACGGATTCTGCCAACCCCGAATATTGCACTCATTCAATAAGTAAAAGTACAAAAACACTTCGTTCGAGCTAAATTCTACACTTCGATTCATCTTCCAAAATTGGTTTATATATTCTATATAGGTCATTGTATGCTATGCCGTCAGTTTCTGACGTATTAAGTTCATATTCTTTTTTACGAGACCAATAATGCGTTCATGATACTCGGTATCTTGGTTGCAAGCTCCACGAGATTGGACAATACTGAATGTCTTCAAATTGACCTCTATAGTCTCAATATGCTTCTTTCCAATTCGAGCAGAAAGAATGAGTGAGTCTTTTTTCTTATAATATTCATTCGAAAAAACGCAATGGTGCATAATTTCACCCTCCTGTTGAAACTCTTCAAGGTTTTTTAGTGGTATCACAACTATTTTACCGTCCGATAGCTTCAAATCGAAGAATTTCGATTTTTCTTTTATATAGTTTTCAGCAGCCTTTTTAAGTTTAAGTAGGCGTTGCATATCCTTTGCCTTGCGTTCTTTTTCATCATCACGTTTCTTTCTCGCCACATACAAATCATGGGCTTTTTTTAGATTCTTAGGACAAACGTAATGAGCGTTATGCAGATCTTTATGATAATGATCTAGTAGTTCCAGATAATCAAACCACATCGAAACATCTTTTATCCGATATTTATTACGAAGACAAATTTTTATAGACGGCCAATACATATCAATCTTGTAACGGTGTCCCTCTAAATAATCTACTAATTCATAACGTCTTGCCTTTAGCAGTGTTTCAGTCTTGGGAGAATGAGGAATTGTATTAGCGGCAGTAAGAAACGATATACCGCGTAACTTACAATCTATCCCCATTCGAATATACTTAGGTCTAAAGACGGAGCCCGGATGATATCGCTCACAATAAATATCATTATTATAATTGTAATAATGCGAACCGACAACCTTATTCCGTATCTCCAGTTCTCCACACCAGCCACTGAATCCCGTATTATTGGCAAGAGCTACTACTTCCCGGTTACCATCGTCTTTTATCCAATGTTGCAGTATCTCCCGAATATAATAACGAGGCTCTGTTTCTTCCCGGTAATAAGCAACCAATTCAAAACTACGGATGACTTGGAACTCTTCACAAATTTCCGCTTTGCCAATAAACATTGTCTGTTTATTGATACGCTTCCTCGACTGTTCTATCTTCAAGGAGGTCCCACAATGAGGACAAATTGCCCGTTTACGCTTTACAATTTCCGGAGAGAAGCGCTGTCCGCACTCCATGCAGATAACACGTGATTTGGTTGCATATCCTCTATGTTCCAAACATTCAACCTTTGCCCAGTCAATCATCAACCCCTCAATATTAGGCAGCTGGCTACTTAAATTAGCAACTCTAAGCTGTAATTTCGTTCTTGGTCTCATAAGTCTTCAAATAATAAAAATTGTCCGGAAGGTATTTCTGTTTTCTTCCCTTTACGCTTATTGGGGGAAGAAGCCGGTTTTTTAGTTTCCGGATGTTCTGTAGCTACTTCTTTTTTCACACTCACAGCTGATACTTTATAATTGGTTTGCTTATTAACTTTGATATCATCTTCATCGTAGTAATGGACCGCCATTCCGAATACTATGTCATTATCCATCCCGCATCCTTTTACTCCAGAACTTATCGTGCTACTTTCTTTGAGAGCCTCGCCCATAATGTAGGCGAGACATTCATCAATATTCTTATTCTCTTTTCTATAGGCAATAGCAAACAGTTCATCAGACTTTGCCCGATTATCCAAGTAAGATTGAATGGTCTGTTTGAATGAATTTTGTTTTTCCATATTAATAATTGATTGATAAAGGCATTAGTAGATAAGTAAGGCTACGAACTTCTTCATCGCAACGGGTAAAGATTGAGGCTTTCGACGGATCGCTCATGGTGATAGCAATATCTTCCGAAGGAATGCTGTTTACCATCTCTATCAAAAAACTGCTCTTGAAACCTATTTCAATATCACAGCCTGACTGTAGGCTGATCGTTTCTTCCGCAGACTTAGAAAAGTCTAAATCATGAGCTGCTATTTTAAGAGAACTGGAATCGAATTTGAGTACCACCAGAGATGAGTTGCTGTCACAGAAGACAGATACACGCTTTAGAGCTGAGACTATATCGGCTTTCTTTAATACTGCACGATTGGGCTGTTTTTGAGGGATAACGGCACGATAGTTAGGGTACCGGCCTTCAATCATACGGCAGACTAACCGGTATGAATCAAACTCAAATAAAATATTAGTCTGATTTACCGATATTTCTACTTCCATGCAATCTTCCGGAACAATATTAGAAAGGATTTTAGCAAACTTGCTTGGCAGGATAAAGGCCGCCCGTTCCTTGCGCGTATAAGCGGATGGATTTTCAATCATTGCTAGACGGGTACCATCTGTTGCGACAAATGACATTGAATCTAAACCAATATCAAAATAGACACCATTTAATACCGGACGGAGCTCATCATTGGCACTACAGATCAAGACTTGCCTTATTCCGTATAATAAGTCATTACCTGAAACAAGAAATGGGCTGGCAGTGTCATCCGTGTTCATGGATGGGTATTGATCACCTTTTTCAAGTGGTATTGAAAACCTGCCATTGGCATACTTGACAATCAATTCTTTTTCAAGGATGGATATAGTCAATGGCTGTTCGGGGATTTCTTTTAATCCGTCGAGTAATGTCTTGGCGTTAGCCATGAAAGAATAATTGATGAAGTCGGCAGCGCCATCTACATTTGTAGAGATGCGTCCACCTTCTTCCCCTGCTGTCACTAGAATAAGACCATATTCATCAACGACAAACAAAAAGTTGTCATAAGCTGGTAATGTGTTTTTAGGCTGTATGATTCGCCCGATTGATTTCAGCTTATCTAATAAAGCTGTTTTTGAAACTGTAATTTCCATGCGTCATTGTTTTGCGGCGCATAGCGTAAAGATGAGATGAGTTTCAGTAATAAGAGCTATTAAAGCATATATATGCAATAAAAGCCGGACAAACCTATTGTTTTATCCAGCTCAACACCATTCTGTTTGCAAATATATAGAGAGTTTTTGTATTTGCAAACGTTTCAGTCTTTTTTTTCTTCTTTTTTCTGCAATAAATCCAATACAGCGCGATTTGCCTTATCACAAATACTATAATCTATATCAATGTAGATATCGGCCATCTTATAGTCGTTATTTACATGACCGAGGGAGAAGTCAATATCTGCCTTCGGTACTCCGGCCTTGTTTCTTGCCAAGCTGGCCCAGCTGTGGCGGGCCCAGTTTGTGGTGACCTTGAAGTCTAGTTTTAAGTTCATACAAATGTCTTTCAGTCCATTATTGATTGCTCGCATGAAATTATTCAAGCTACAGTAGTTAGTATGAAAGTAGGAGAGGAAATAACCCTCTGTGTATTTATCAAGTAGGATGCGAAGCTCCGGTTCGATCTTGACGGAAAGTGGTATCTGTTCGTGATTCTTTTCCGTATTCGTTTTAGATCGCGTGTACTCCAGTCTTCCGCGGCGTTCGCACGAAATACTATATAGGTCGTTAATATTGACTCCCATCATGTAGAACATCATCATAAAGACATCACGTGCCATATTGGTACGTTTCTTGTCAGATTGGAAATCCCTAATCTTCAATAGAGTGTTGATGTCTATATTCTTTCGTTTCCTCCGGTACTCCGGTATCTCAGCCTTTTTGAACGGATCGCCTGGGATCCTTATAATATCAAAGTCCTCATTGTTGTAATAGAGCTTGGCTTTGTTATACAATGCTCTCAGTCCTCTAAGGTAATGGCTTATTGTGCCCGGTTCTAAAGGAATGCCGGCGGGCCCGGAGTGATATAAGTCTTTGATCATCTTATTTAGCAGAAATGAGGTGATTAGCTTAATATCTATCTTCTTTCTTTTTGTGTACCAACATAGTGTATCAATGGAAGAGCTATACCATTCGGCTGTTTTCTTCTTTTTCGTCTGAATTACTATGTTTTGGGCGAACTCTACGAAGTCTATAAACTCGGCGTCAGGAGCTAGGGATTTCTCTATTTCTTCTTTTAAATCCTTGCATGACATGAATTGAGTTCTTTCTTGCCCTAACTTTAAGTATTCTCTCCGGATTTTCTGTATATAAGCATTTATTTCATACTCTATCATTTCGCCGTTTGTAACGTTTGGCAGGATCCGTCCGGAGTCATCCATGTTTCCGGGTTGGATATAGTAGCTGGTGGCTATATACTGAGATTCTCTATTATGATAGATTCTAATTTTTATATTGGATGTTCCATCCTGTTTTATATGTCTTCCAGTTTGGAAAACGATCGCTTTAAATGTTGCCATACTGTTTTAATGTTTTTTAAAGGTTTAAAATCGCATTAAACAGCTTGAATCGGGGGAAATTGATGGGAAACCGCTTTAATTTCCACTAAATAGGTGCAAATAGAGAAACCTGTTCAAAGATAGTTCAAAGAATTATCCCCTTTATTTGCCCCAAAATGGGGGCTAATTAAGTCTATTTTGCACCAATGAAAAAAGCCGATACAAACTGTATCAGCTCAACACCATTCAATTTTTCTTAACTTGAAATTTTCGTCGGGGTAGCGGGATTCGAACCCACGACCCCCTGCTCCCAAAGCAGGTGCGCTAACCGGACTGCGCTACACCCCGAAAAAATTTGAACTTAATAACCCTCTTTTTTGTAGTCGGGGTAGCGGGATTCGAACCCACGACCCCCTGCTCCCAAAGCAGGTGCGCTAACCGGACTGCGCTACACCCCGCTACTTTTAAAGGGTTGTTCTTTTCAAAAGCGGTGCAAAGATAGGGAGTATTTTTTAATTATCAATAACTAAATGAATGTTTTTTATTGATTAAATTACAATCGACTGAAATTCATCTGTTTGCAAGTCAACTTTTTTTCTTGGCAGAAATAAGAAGCATCATTGGACGCCGAAGTTCGTCTTGCATTTCCGGAATAGTATCCAGCATCATTTCACTCGGTTGGGGCTCTATCAATTCACAAATTTCAAATCCGGTCTGAAGAAGACTATTAATATATGTAGTTAAAGTCTTATGATACTTCACGACTTCTTCTCCTAAAAAAACAGCAGTACGTTTGCCTTCACTGAAGTAGCGGTCTACAGGCCAGTGAGCACGTTTTCCATCCTGGTCGTAATACCAATCCTGATTACCATAGGCTGTGAATATCGGATGCTCTACTGAAAAAACAAAAGAACCTCCTGCTGTGAGGCAGCTGTTGACTTTACGGCATATATTAATAAAAGATTCCAGATAATGAAAGGTCAAGGAACTGATTACGATATCATAAGTATCCGGTTGAAAGTCGAAATCCTCGATTGCCATACATTTATATTCGATGAGTGGTGAAGAATTTCTTTTTTGAGCTTCTTCCAGCATCTTCCCGGAAATATCAATTCCTGTAACACACTTTGCTCCATGTTCGATGGCATAGATACAGTGCCAGCCAAATCCGCAGCCTAAGTCCAGTACTCTCTTGTCTGTAAAGTCTGGTAGCATTTTCTGTAATATATGCCATTCTCCGGCACCTTGCAATCCTTCTACAGAGCGTGACATTTGAGCATATTGGCTGAAGAAGTGCTCATCGTCATATTTATTTTCTTTCATAACTTCAATGAGGTTCATATTAGATGGGCAAATATATGCATTTATGTGATATTGGGACGAATTAACTGAAAATAAAATCAGATAGGATGAACCATCTTTTGCTGTTTTCTGTTTTCAAAGTAGAAAACTAAAAATAAAAAAGCCATATGAAAACGGAAAAACAAAAAGAAACGAATGAAAAGGAAGTTCATTTGTTAGAACAAAAAGGATATGAAAGAATGGTCAATGAGATTGTTCCGGTACAACAAGCGGAAACTTACCGTAAACCGACCCAGAAAGCGGTAAAAGATGCTGTAAAGGAGTTGAATCCTGATACAAATAGTTTGGGTAGCAGAGGATGATTGAGTCCTCTGCTATTTTAAGTAGACGATCAGCAGGCATAATGAATATTCGGGCTATACCAGACTCAGATTAGTCTATTCGTTTAGTGAAAAAACGATCATTCTGAAAAAAAGAATATTTAAACAGGGAGGAAGGGCTATAATTACATCTGTCATAAGCTAAGAATCAATAAACGCCTGCATCTTTAAATAGGAAAGTACATAATTTCATTAATTGTCTGATATACTGATCGACTTGAACTGTTCTTTCCCTTGTTGCTAATCATTAAGCTGGATGAATGGCTTAATGATAATCATTATGCTACTTCTTGCCTTGCTTATAATTCTAATAAATCAGATGAAAACAAGCACTGAATCGCCTTTTTATCTCTTTCGCATCAAGGAAAAATAAGTTCCTCGGTGAGCAAGGTAGCGTTGGTTTAAAACCAACGAGGTGTTCCTTTTAAACCAATAAGTGTTTTGTACATACGAAAAGATGTATATATTATGCCGTTTTATGCAATATCAGGCTGCGTTTTCGCATATTATTGCATTTATTTATGCAGTTTATTTTCTGGTTTGTTGCTTTTGGTACAATAATTTTGGGACGTAATCTTAAGAATAGCACATCAAGATGTAAATATCAAAGGCTCTTATTTAGGAAAAGTAAGGATAAAACTGCTTCCTTTACCCACTTCCGACTTAACATTAATACTTCCTTCATGCAAAGTCATGATTTGCTTGCATAAACTTAATCCGATCCCCGAACCGGATGTTTTGGTGGTAAAGAAAGGAACAAATATTTTATCCAGCACATCGGGCAGAATACCTTCTCCATTATCAGATATCGTTAATGTCGTATTTCCGGCAGAAAGTTTTCTTGCTTTTACCTGAATCTTCTTATCTGATTTCCGACTGCATGCTTCACGGGCATTTTTCAGCAGATTAATAAGAATCTGTTCTATTTGTGTTCGGTCCACATTTAATTTCAGTTCGGGCGAGGGAACCTCAAACTGAAACTCTTCTTCCGGAAATAATTTCTTTAAATCCGTGAATAATTCCGCAATAGAAATTTGTGTACGAATAGGAGCAGGGATTCGTGTGAGCCGGCGATAGTTCTCTACAAATTCCAGTAATCCTTTGCTTCTTCTGTGAATGGTCTGCATGGCTTGCAGCATAACAGAATATTCTTTTTCTCCCAGTTGACTGGGGATCCCTCTCTCGCTTAATGTTTCCGAAAGAGAAATGATTGGTGTGATAGAGTTCATGATTTCATGAGTCAGCACGCGTATCAGCTTTTGCCAGGCTTCCATTTCATTGCGTTCCAATACAGAATGAATGTTTTTTAAACTGATTAACTGCTGTTCTCTACCTTGAGTGGCAAATGTAGTGCGTGATATGGCCATTTCCAGCACAGTGCTATTTTGTTCGATACGGATGACGGGGGTGTCATGGGCAACAGAAGCCTTTAGCAATGTTTCCGGCAATTGTGATATTTGTCCTAAGTGGATAACGGCCGCCTGATTCATCCATTCTATATGTCCGGCTTTATCGACAACAAGCACTGCCGTATCAACTTTGTTCAATAAGTTCTCGTAGTATTGGTGCTTGATCTCTTCTGCCAGCAATCTTCCCCGAAAATCTTTTAAAGTATCCGAAAGTTCTTCCGCCCATTCATTCATTATTTTGTTTTTGAAAGGTGGATGGAAAGTTTGCATCATGTCATTATAGCGGAGGCCGTCTGTCAGTCGTCGCAATAGGGCAATTTGTTTGAACTGCATACGGTAAAGATGTATAGCCGTGGTTATCAGCAATATAATGCAGATAGTAGTGCTGAACCATAACTGCTTTTGAAATAACAGGTAGCTACTGATAGAAAACAATATTATCAGTAAGATATGTAAAATCACTCTGAATGCAAATCGTCTCATAAGCCTAGTTTTTCAAGTTTGCGATATAAGGCAAAGCGGGTAATGCCTAAATAGTCGGCAGCACGTGAGATATTCCCTTCACTAAGTTTCATTGCTTTTTCAATGGTTTGCCGTTCCAGTTGTTCAAGGTTCAAAACAATTTCTTCTTCCTTTTTTTGCTTGGGGGTGACGTGGAACTGGAAGTTTTCGGGTTTTAACAAAGAACCGTCTCCCAATATTACGACACGTTCCATTGTATGTTGCAACTCCCGTACATTGCCCGGCCACGTATATTTCAATAACTTATTTTTGGCTTCCCGTGTCAAGCCACGCATTTCTTTTTTATATTTGCGTACATAACGGTCCAGAAAATATTCGGCAAGCAGAATGATATCATTCCCACGTTCGCGGAGCGGGGGAATATGTATTTCAATTGTGTTAATACGATAGAGTAAGTCCTGACGGAAACTTCCTTCATCCACCATACGGCGAATATCCGCATTCGTTGCGCAAATCAGACGAACATCAATAGGCACGGCCTGTGTGCTTCCTAAGCGGCTGATCTGCCGTTTTTCGATCGCAGTGAGCAGCTTCGATTGCATGGGAAGCGAAAGATTACCGATTTCATCAAGGAATAAAGTACCATTGGTGGCAACTTCCATCCGTCCGGCTTTTGACTTTTTAGCATCGGTGAAAGCTCCTTTTTCAAATCCGAACAGTTCACTTTCGAAAAGTTGTTCGGGGATACTTCCCAGGTCGATGGTGACAAAAGGTTTGCCGTATCGGGGGGAACAGCGGTATAACAGTCGGGCAATCACGTCTTTTCCCGTTCCGTTTTCTCCCAAAATCAGAATGTTGGCATCTGTACTGCTAAGTTTGTTTATGGTTGCGAATACTTCCTGCATGACCGGAGATTCTCCGATAATGTCCCCTTCCGGAGAACTTTGTCCGCTGAGTGCTTCTACTTGCTCTTTTAAGATGTTTACCTCCCGTTGAGATTGGCGCAGACGCATACCGGAGGTGAGAGTAGCCAGCAATTTCTCCTTCTCCCAAGGTTTGGGGATAAAATCTGTTGCACCGGCTTTAATGGCCCGTACAGCTTTATCTGTATCCGCATATGCAGTCATGAAGATGACAATAGCTTGCGGATCAATCTGCAAAATCTGCTTCAGACTTTCAAAACCTTCCTGACCGCTAATTGCATCACGGCTGAAATTCATATCTAATAAGATAAGATCGGGCTGAAAGGTAGTCATAAAATGCTCAATCCGGTCGGGAGTGGTAGCTACCTTTATCTTTTCCGTATAGGGTTCGAGTAGTAGATTGAGGGCAAAGAGCACATCTTCGTTATCATCTACAATGAGTATCTTTCCTAGTTTGTTGACTTCATCCATAGGGTATGGGGTATATGATTCGTTACTTATCCTAAAGTTTTAATGCAAGGGCAAAGATATGGATAATAATCATGTGTTGTATGTGCGATTGCGCACTAAATTTGTGCGTATTTGCACGCTGCTTGTAATAGTGTGGTAAATGTAAATAGCTGAATTATAATGAAATATAAGAATGGCACAGGTTTTGAATAGTAAATAACAAATAAATCTAAGAATGAATCTGAAAATACTCTATATAACACTCGGAATCCTGTCGACTGAACTGCTGGCTGCTCAAAATCAAACAATGGAGATGTCGTTGGAGCAGGTGGTGAAAATAGCCCGTCTGGAATCACCTGATGCACAGACTGCACGACATAGTTTTCGTTCGGCTTACTGGAACTACAAATATTATCGGGCTAACTATTTGCCATCTTTGAGTTTGTCATCCGATCCTAATCTGAATCGTGCCATCAATAAGATTACAATGGGGGACGGTTCCGTTAAGTTTGTCGAGCAAAATCTGTTGAATACCGATCTGACTTTGAACCTGTCGCAGAATATTCCCTGGACCGGAGGTTCTCTTTTTCTCGAAACATCTGCGCAACGTATGGACTTGTTCAGCGAACATAAATACTCATGGCAAACTTCTCCTGTCATGATAGGATATCGCCAGTCGCTTTTTGGTTATAATAGTCTGAAATGGGATAAACGTATAGAACCGGTACGCTATCAGGAAGCCAAGAAAAGTTATGTGGAAACACTGGAACTTGTTTCCGCCAATGCAATTAATAAATTCTTCGCTTTGGCTACCGCTCAAAGTAATTACGATATTGCTTTTTTCAATTATACAAATGCCGACACGCTCTATCGTTACGCTCAGGGGCGCTACAATATAGGCACGATCACAGAGAATGAAATGCTGCAGTTAGAATTGAATCGTCTGACCGAAGAAACAAATCGTATGAATGCCCGTATAGAAATGGATAATTGCATGCAGGAACTTCGTTCTTATCTGGGCATTCAGGAAGATCGGGAACTTCGTGTGCGTATCAACTCCCAAGTGCCGGATTTCAGTGTCAATCTGGATGAAGCATTGGCATTGGCATACGAAAATAGTCCGGATATACAGACGATGAAACGAAGAAAACTGGAAAGCGAGAGTGCTGTGGCAAGAGCCCGTGCCAATGCGGGGCTGAAAGCAGATATTTATCTCCGTTTCGGACTGACGCAGACTGCCGAAAAGTTGCCGGATGCTTATCGGAATCTGTTAGACCAGCAATATGTAAGTCTGAGTATCGCTCTTCCTATTTTAGATTGGGGAAGAGGGAAAGGACAAGTGCGGGTAGCCCGTTCCAATCGTGATCTAGTATATACGCAAGTGGAGCAAAATCGGACGGATTTTGAATTGAATGTCCGCAAACTGGTGAAACAATTTAATCTGCAAACACAACGGGTACGTATCGCTGCCCGTACAGATGAAACGGCTCAACGAAGAAATGAAGTTGCCCGCAAACTTTATATACTGGGAAAATCCACTATCCTTGATCTGAATGCTTCCATTGCCGAGAAAGATAGTGCCCGCCGTAATTACGTATCGGCTTTGTACAATTATTGGAGCTTATATTACACACTTCGAAGTATGACACTTTACGATTTTGAACGGAATATGCTATTGACAGAAGATTACAATCTTCTTATAGAATAGCAACTTACTTAGCTTTAATAAATAAAAATATAAAATACCTGATAAAGTCATGGATATAAAATTAGAAAAGAAACCTTGGTACATTCGATACAGATACTATCTGATAGGCGGACTTTTGTTTGCTGCCTTTCTGATTTATGTAATTGTTCTGTCATTAGGCCCCCGAAAATTACGTATTGATGCCGAAAATATTCAGATAGCGGAAGTGAAAGAGGATAATTTTATGGAATATGTAGATGTGGAGGGACTGATTCAGCCTATACTGACTATCAAAATCAATACCCGCGAAGCGGGAAGCGTTGAAAGCATCGTTGGTGAGGAAGGGAGTCTGCTCCATCAGGGGGATACCATTATCGTCCTTTCCAATCCAGACCTGCTTCGCAGCATTGAAGACCAGCGTGACGAATGGGAAAAGCAAATGATTACCTATCAGGAACAGGAGATTGAGATGGAACAGAAAAGTCTTAATCTGAAGCAGCAGGCTCTGACGAATAATTATGAACTGGAACGACTGAAAAAGAGCATTGCCCTTGATCGGGAAGAGTTTCAGATGGGAGTAAAGAGTAAGGCTCAACTACAAGTAGCCGAAGATGAATATAACTACAAACTAAAAAACGCGGCATTGCAACAAGAAAGCCTGCGACATGATTCGGCTGTTACGATGATTCGTAAAGAACTGATTCGCAATGACCGTGAACGGGAGCGCAAGAAATATGAACGTACTCATGAGCGATTGAATAACCTGGTGGTGACGGCTCCTATAAAAGGGCAACTAAGCTTTGTCAGGGTTACTCCGGGGCAGCAGGTTTCTTCCGGCGAAAGCATTGCCGAAATAAAGGTACTCGATCAGTATAAGATACATACTTCGCTAAGCGAATATTACATTGACAGGATCACTACCGGACTGCCTGCTACCGTCAATTATCAGGGAAAGAAATATCCGCTGAAAATAACGAAAGTCGTCCCTGAAGTAAAAGACCGTATGTTTGATGTCGATCTTGTCTTTACCGGCGATATGCCCGATAATGTCAGAGTTGGCAAAAGCTTCCGTGTACAGATTGAATTAGGTCAGCCGGAACGGGCGCTTATTATTCCACGGGGTAATTTCTATCAGTCTACAGGAGGACAATGGATTTACAAAGTGAATGCTTCGAAGACAAAAGCAATCCGTGTACCATTAAGTATTGGGCGGCAGAATCCGCAGCAGTACGAAATTACGGAAGGTTTGCAGACGGGAGATTGGGTAATTACGACAGGATATGATACCTTTGGCGATGCAGAGGAGTTGATATTGAAATAAGGAATATATAATATTATGAAGATAATACGGTTGGTAATTTATTAAGGAACCGATTTATTTCTCATAAAAACGAATAAACACAATAACTTTTAAATATTACAATTATGATCAAGACAATTAATTTACAGAAGATTTTCAAGACCGAAGAAGTGGAAACTTGGGCGTTGAATAATGTAAGTATCGAGGTGAAGCAAGGAGAGTTCGTTGCCATTATGGGACCTTCCGGTTGTGGAAAGTCAACATTGCTCAATATTCTTGGGTTATTGGACAATCCGACAGGAGGGGAATATTACCTCAATGGAACAGAAGTTTCCAAGTACACAGAGTCACAGCGTACCAGCCTTCGTAAAGGAGTGATCGGTTTCGTCTTTCAAAGCTTCAATCTGATAGATGAATTGAATGTTTATGAAAATATTGAATTGCCTTTGCTTTACATGGGTATCTCAGCTTCCGAACGTAAAAAGAGAGTGGAGACTGCTATGGAACGAATGGCTATCACACATCGCAGCAAACACTTCCCGCAACAACTTTCCGGAGGTCAGCAGCAGCGTGTTGCTATTGCCCGTGCAGTAGTTGCCAATCCTAAGTTGATCCTGGCCGATGAGCCTACCGGTAATCTGGACTCAAAGAACGGTAAAGAAGTGATGGGGCTATTGAGTGAACTAAATAAGGAAGGAACCACTATTGTGATGGTAACACATTCACAGCACGATGCCGGTTATGCCGACCGTATCATTAATTTGTTTGACGGACAGGTAGTAACGGAAGTCAGTATGTAATATATTCATAAAGTACCATGATTAAACACTATTTGAAAGTAGCCTTTCGCAATTTGGTAAAGTACAAGACACAGAGCCTTGTCAGTATCATTGGATTAGCTGTTGGTTTCACTTGTTTTGCGCTGTCTGTCTTATGGATTCGTTATGAAATGACTTACGATACTTTCCATAACGGAGCCGACCGTATCTATATGGTACGTGCGCATTATACTGATTCCCCTGGTAGTACATCCAATGTTACTCCTTACCCTTTGGCAAACTATTTACAGGAGAAAATGCCGGAGATAGAAGCTACTGCTTCCACTTCCATATATCGGGATATGAAATTCCGTATGGGAGATAATGAACAGGAGGTAGTAATGGCTACAGCAGATTCTGTTTTCATGAACTTTTTCAATATACGGCTGCTGAAAGGAACAGTCAACTTCCTGAAAGAAAATGATCCGGAAATCGCCATTACGGAAGAGTTTGCCCGAAAGCTTTTTGGCAGTGAAGAGGATGCTTTGGGGAAAGAAGTAGAACTGAGCGGACGTCCCCGTAAGATAGGCGCCATTGTGAGCGGATGGTCCCGTCATTCCAATATACCGTATAGTGTATTGAGTTCGGCAAGGCGCTATCCACGCTGGAGTAGTAAGGGAGAACAACTGTTTATCCGTGTTCGCGCAGGAGTGGATAGGGATACTTTTCAAAAGAAGATGGAAGACATTGATATCTTGGATATTCCCAAAGAGAGCGAACTTGTGAAGCTTCTGATCACGCCCATTTCGGCTTTGCGTTATTCGGATTATGTTTCTAAAGTAGAGGTAGTTATCTCCTTCAGTTATATTTTCTATTTCTCTTTAGCAGGCGGATTGGTCATTATTTGTTCCTTATTCAATTACCTGACGCTTTATATCAGTCGGCTTTGCATGCGTAGTAGTGAAATGGCGCTTCGTAAAGTAAATGGTGCAAGTAATACATCTTTATCGGTGCAGTTTGCCATTGAACTGTTGTTGATTCTATGTATCGCCCTGTTATGCGGACTGTTGATGATAGAGGTGAGTCTGTCCGGCTTCCTGAACTTCACACAGATAGAGGCCAGTGTATATTATGGAGAGATCATTGCATATCTTTTGATTGTAATCATTCTGTCTTTCCTGTTTGCACAGATGCCTTTATCTTATTTTCGCCGTCGGACATTGCAGGAAGCGATAAAAGGAAAAGTGGTAGCTACCAGACCTTATTTGTTTCGTAAGATAGGAATTATCATGCAGTTAGTTGTCAGTCTTGCTTTTATCTTCTGTGCGGCTGTTATGATGAAGCAACTCTATTTTCTGAAAAATACGGACTTAGGAATGGAACGTCATAATGTCGGTAATGTAGCCTTATGGAATGGTGATATTAAGCAATGGTCGGCGAAGATAGCTACTTTGCCCATGGTGACAGAGGCTTTACCCCCTTCGTATTTCCCGATTATTCCTACAGGACCGATGATGTATGTCGAAATAAACAACTGGGATGATTCGTCGAAAGCGGTTGAAGAACCTTTAACAGTTGGTATGATGCCTGCTAAAGAAGAATTCTTTGAATTCTATAAATTGAATTTATTGGAAGGCGAGTTTATATCGGACAAGAATCAAGAAAATGAAGTAGTGATAGATGAAAATACATGCCGTAAATTTGGATGGAAACGGGCTTTGGGCAAAAGTTTCTATCATGAATATAATGGTCAGCGTAGCCTATATAAGGTTGTCGGAGTAGTCAGGAACTTTAGCTATCGTTCTCCTACGAGTGAACCGGGACTGATTGCTTTTCAGCATCCTAAAGCGCAAGATTATCTGTTGAATCGTGCCAGCATTCTGTTTAAATTTAGAGAGGGCACGTGGAATGAATGTCGTGCGACCATAGAGAAACTGTACAGAGAGGAATTTCCGAATGCGTATATGCGATTGTTTAATGAAGAAGAGGAATATAACAAGTACCTCCGCTCCGAAGATGCACTGATGAAATTATTGAGTTTTGTATCATTGGTTTGCGTCATTATTTCTGTATTCGGAGTTTTCTCATTGGTAACGCTGTCTTGTGAACAGCGTCAGAAAGAGATTGCTATACGTAAGGTGAACGGAGCGCAAATCCATCATATCCTGCAGATGTTCTTCCAGGAATATTTATTGTTATTGATCATAGCTGCCGTTATTGCATTCCCCACAGGATATGTTGTAATGAGGAGATGGATCGACAGCTACGTGAGACAAACATCGATAGATGGCTGGGTATATATAAGTATCTTTGTTGTGATAGCTATTATTCTTTTGCTTAGCATCATTTGGAGAGTATGGAAAGCTGCCCGGCAGAATCCGGCAGAAATTATCAAGAGTGAATAACATAAACACAATGTCATGATATATCATTATTTAAAAATAGCTTTTCGCAATCTGATCAAGTACAAGACGCAGAGTATTGTAAGTATAGTCGGCTTGGCAATTGGTTTCACCTGTTTTGCATTGTCTGCCCTATGGATACGTTATGAAATGACATACGATACGTTTCATGAAGGGGCGGAGCGCATCTACTTGGCAGGTAATAAATTTGATTTGCAGGGAGACGGATTTTCTTATTATTCATCCAGTTTGTTGGCTGATTATATAAAGAAAAACTGTCCGGAGGTGGAGAGTGCTTGCCATATATATAATGGAGGTATAACTTCCATTGAACATGAGAAGAATGTATATCATACATACCAGTTGGAAGTTGATTCTAACTTTATTTCAATGTTTAATATCATTACGATAGATGGCGATAATCGTTTGAGACTGGGGGATAAACAAATTGCCATTACGGATAAAACCGCCCAAAAAATATTCGGAGAAGAATCCCCGATAGGCAAACAATTGCTATTTCCTGACAGAGGAAATGCTGAAATGACGATTGTCGCAGTAGTAAAATCATGGGAAGGACATTCCATGTATCCTTTTGATATTTTGTTACCATATAAAGATCGAGATCCGGATTGGGGAAGACAGCAATGCCATACTCTTTTCCGTATCTATCCGAATAGTGATGTAGAAGCTGTAGAGAAGAGACTGGCGAAATATAAAATACAACTGGACTCATATAGCCCGGTTATATCTACTCCTATAGCTCTGTTATCAACATTGAGGAGTACTCATCCGAGGGAGGATATCAATGTCAAATTGAATCATGTTCGTCTTTTTGCTTGCATTGGAGCTTTGGTTATTATTTGCGGATTATGTAACTATTTAACAATGCTCGTAACCCGTATCCGAATGCGCAAGCGCGAATTGGCACTACGAAAGGTGAATGGAGCCTCCAATGGCAATCTTCTTTCATTACTCCTTTCAGAATTGATCTTGTTGCTTGTGCTGTCATTAGGCTTGGGAATCATGATGATAGAGTTAATTCTGCCTGTTTTTAAGGAGTTGTCGCAAATCGATGAGAGTACTTCATTCTTTTATAGTGAAGTGTTTGTATATATATTATTATTGTTACTGATAACAATGGGTTTTGCAGCTATACTTGTGCGCTATGTCAACAAGCGGACATTGCTCGATAGTATCAATCACAAATCAAATCTTCATCTTTCCGGCTGGTTTTATAAAGGCAGCATTTTATTCCAGCTTTTTATAAGTATCGGTTTTGTGTTCTGCACTTTGGTCATGATGAAGCAACTCAATTTTCTGCAAAATTCCAAAGAATTGGGATTGGAGAAACATAATGTGGGAGCCATTCTTTCTATTTATGGATTTGAAAATACCCCTTTCAAAGAGATACTAAAGCAGATGCCTGATGTAACAGAATGTTTATGTGGTTTTTCCAGTCCTATTCCTAAATCGTCATTTTCTTCTTATGAATTGAGGGAATGGGAAGGACAGACTGATAAAGAACAACGAATCAAATTAGAGAATGAAACAATCAATCAGGATTATGTTGATTTCTTTCAGATAGACGTTATAGAAGGTGATATGTTGGATGAAAAAGACGGACAAGGAGTAGTGGTAATCAATGAAGCTGCCGTAAAAGCTTTCGGATGGTCTCAACCGATAGGTAAAAAGGTATATCTGAATGAAGTTTGCACAGTGAAAGGTGTTATCAGAGATATATATTATAATGCCCCGATTTATCCAGTGATTCCGGCTGTATTCTTTTTGCCGAAGGATAATCCGGGCAACGGAAACAGAGGGCCTTTTCTTTTTAAATTTAAAGAAGGTACATGGAATAAAGTATACCAAAAACTGCAGGAAGAGGCGCATAAGGACAATATGGATGCGGTATTGGACTTGATAAATATGGAAGATACCTACAATGAATACATGAAGTCAGAAAACACATTAAGCAAGTTATTGAGTGTTGTTTCTCTTATCTGCATCGTGATTGCCGTATTTGGCATATTCTCCTTAGTGACTTTATCATGCGAACAGCGTCGAAAGGAGATTGCCATTCGGAAGGTAAACGGTGCAAGTGTTAAAGTTATTTTGAACTTATTCTTTAAAGAGTATTTGCTTCTGCTTATCGTTGCGTCATTCATCGCTTTTCCATTAGGATATGCCATTATGAAGCACTGGCTTGAAGGATATGTAAAACAGACTTCGATAAACATCTGGATATATGCAGGAATATTTGTAGCAATGCTTCTTATTATTTTTATAAGTATTATCTGGAGAGTTTGGAGAGCTGCCCGACAGAATCCGGCAGAGGTAATTAAGAGTGAATAAAATAATAAATAATATACGATGATACGACACTACTTAAAAATAGCTTTTCGCAATTTGATAAAATACAAAACGCAAACTATAATAAGTATTATAGGATTATCTGTCGGATTTACCTGTTTTGCTCTTTCTACGTTTTGGATACATTATGAGATGACTTATGATGCCTTTCTAAAAGGATCGGAGAGAACTTACATATTATATAAAGAATCAGTATTAGAGAATTCCGGTTTCGATACTTCGTCTCCATACCCTTTATCTACTTATTTGAAACGAGACTTTCCGGAAATAGAAGCAGCGTGTGCTTTGACGAGATGGCAAAATGTAGAAATCTCAGTGGAAGGACAGTCACCTTTGGAAGGTATTGAGATAGGAGCAGATTCTTGTTTTATGAATATGTTTGATATTTCTGTTGTATCGGGGAATACGGATTTTATGCACTCGGATGAGAAAATAGCCTTAACAAAGGATATGGCGATGCGTCTGTTCGGTTCAACGGATATTTTAGGACAGAAAGTGAACTTAAGAGGTAGCTCTCAGACTGTATGTGCAATTCTTGATGGTTTGGAAGATCATAGCAATCTGTCATTCGGCTTTTGGACAGAAGGTGCTTATTTTAGTAGTTGGACCGAAGACTGGCAGAATTCAGGCTTCATGACAATTCTCAGATTCCATAAGAAAGTGGATCTTCAACTTTTTCAGAAGAAGCTTAATGAATATGCTCAGGAAAAAGAGAAGGAAAATATATTTATTGGGAAATATCGATTGATGCCAATCACAGGTTATTATTATTCAGCTCTAAATACAGAAAGGACAGTCGAGTTTTATTACCTGATTCTTTTTGCGGTAGTAGGCGGATTAGTTATATTGTGCTCTCTTTTCAACTATTTTTCTTTATTCTTTGCCCGTATGCGTATGCGTGTCAGAGAGTTGGAACTGAGAAAAGTGTGTGGCTCTTCTCATATGGGACTATTTATATTACTTTCCGTTGAATACTTGTTGATATTGTTATTGTCAGGATTACTAGGAATGACTTTTATTGAACTTTTTCTATCAGTATTCAAGGAAGTGTCAAATATCAGTGGAAATATTTACGTAGAATCTTTCTTCTATCTGGGAGGAGTTGCCATTACTTCCTTAATTTTATTTCTACCGTTTATTATAAAGAAGAATTATCATTCCCAAAAGACAGTCGGAAAAGCTTTGTACCGTAAAATCAGTGTCGTGCTTCAACTGATAATTAGTATTCTTTTTATATTCTCAGTAAGCGTCATTATGAGACAGCTTTTTTTCCTGAATAATGTTGATTTAGGTTGGGAGAGAAAGAATATAGCAGTTTTTCAATATCTGTATCCGAATGATTCTTTTAGTGCCATAGCGGATAAAGTAGAACAGATGCCATGTACCAGGGAGGTACTGAAAGGAAATTATGGCTTATTGCTTCAGGGAGTAAGAATTTCATGGCGGATAACAGACTGGGATGGAAAGCAAAGTAGCACAGATCAGACAAATTTGGAATGTCTGGCAGAAAATGAAGAAATAATGCGATTTTATCATTTAAAGCTACTGAAAGGAGAAATGCTGAAAAAAGATGATGTTGATAAGATTGTAATCAATGAGACTGCCGTTAAATCTTTGGATATGCATGATCCAATAGGAAAAAAAATATACCAGGGAAAAGACAGGTATGCGTATACCATTGTCGGAGTCATTAAAGACTTTCATACCAGCCCACCTACAATTCCTGTAAAACCGATAGCTTTTATAGGTCAGAATAACGAACTCTCTGACAGAAAGCAGATTATAGTCAAATATCATGAAGGGCAATGGCAAGAGCTAAAGCAGAAAACCGAGGATCTATTTGCCAAAGAATATCCGGGAGTTGAATATGTATTGACCAATATAGAGGAACATTATAATGAATATTTAAAATCAGAATACATTCTTCTTAAATTATTAGGCTTTGTAAGTATAGTCTGCGTGATTATCTCTATTTTGGGTATTTACTCTTTGGTGACACTGACTTGCGAACAGCGATCCAAAGAAATTGCTATTCGTAAAGTGAATGGAGCTATAATTCGGGATATTCTGATTCTGTTCCTGAAAGAATACCTGATATTATTGATCGCAGCGTCCCTCATAGCTTTCCCAATAGGTTATATAGCTATGAAACATTGGTTGGAAAGCTATGTAGAACGGACAGAGATAAGCGCCTGGATGTATGGAGCTATTTTTATCATTGTAGGGCTTATTATATTCTTCAGTATTATAGGCAGAGTATGGAAAGCTGCCCGACAGAATCCGGCGGAAGTAATCAAAAGTGAATAACATCCTTAGTATAAAAGCAATATGAAGAACCAATTATCTGCTATCAGGACTTTATCCCGTTTCAGAATATACACGATGATCAATATTATCGGGCTTGCAGTCAGTGTGGCTGCAACGTTGATAATTGTACGCTATATCCATCAGGAGATAACAGTTGACCATTTCTGTAAGGACCTGGACCGATTGTACTTGCTGACTATTCAAAGGAGTAATGGCAGCATTTCGATCACAGATAATACAGACAGGAATAATGATCCTAATTTTATAGACCCTTTAAAGAATCCGGAAGTAGAAGCATATTCTTATAGTGTTTCTTTTGACGATGATTATATTGTAGTCGATAATCACCGTTACCGGGCCAATGTTTTGGTAACTGATAGCTTGCTTTTGCAGTTGATGGACTATCCGATAGTTTCGGGAATTAAAACTATTCAGAAACCGGATGATGCAATTATTACCCGGAAATATGCCCGGCATATTTTTGGTGACGAAGACCCGATAGGGAAACAATTAACTTCATCGTCAGGTTCTGTACTTACCATTCGTGGCATTGTGGATGAACCGAGTACCAAGGCTTCTTTACAATTCGACCTGATAGCTCCGGTGAATCAGGGGAAATATACAGACTGGAGTCGGATGGGATTCTGCATGGTCCGGTTGACAAACGGAACAGACCTGAAAAAGTATAATGAAAAGATTTCCAAGCCGCAGTCATTAATATGTTACAGTCATTCTCCCATACAGTACGGGCTTACTCCCTTGAAAGGATTGTATTTCAATAAGATTGTCGAACCTTCGGCAGCTTCTTTTTTGCGGGGGAATATCAATCATGTGACGATTCTGACTGTAGTGGCTTGTATGCTGCTGTTGGTGGGAGTCTTCAATTTTATCAATATCTACACGGTTATCGTTCTAAAGCGGGCACGTGAGTTTGGTGTAAAAAAAGTATATGGTGCGAGCGGCTTTCAGATATTTATCCAGATTTATGTAGAGAATATATATATGGTGGCAGCCGCCTTGCTTATCATCTGGATGCTGATCGAAACTTCAGCCGGGATATTCGCCTCGGTATATGCAATTCCTGTAAAACCGGATATCATTTTTGATCTGTCGCTGTCTCTCATTTTATTATTCGTATTGCCGTTGGTGACGTCTGTCTTTCCTTTCTTACGTTACAACTATTCTTCTCCGATCACTTCTTTGCGTTCTGTAAATGCCGGAGGAAATTCAATTGTTTCCCGTGCAATATTCTTGTTTATTCAATATGTCATTACGTTCAGTCTGATAGTAGTCGCATTGTTTTTTGTTCGCCAGTTGTACACAATGCTGAATGCGGATTTAGGATATCAGGCAAAGAATATCATTTCATGCCAGTTCCTGTCATTCGAGACACAAAACAGAAGATATGCAAATGATGAAGAATGGCAGAAAGAACGTGACTTGGAGCGGCATAAGGTACAGGTTATTAAACAGAAGATGGACGCATGCCCTTTATTCATTTCATGGGGATATGGGGAAGCACCTATCAATCTGGAACCATACGTCAATGTGGAGAGTAACGGAGAGAAACATAAAATGGCTATCATATATGTTAATAATAATTACATGAATATGTTTGGCCTGAAGCTGAAAGAAGGAAGAACGTGGAATGATAAAGACCAGTTTGCCCAATATAAAATGATGATAAATGAAACAGCCAGAAAGCTCTTCCGGATAAAAGATATTAATGAAGCTTCACTGCAAACCGAATCCCGTCTATGGTGGAGTGTGGGGACAGATGAGAGTAAAAATCCTGCTTATCAGGTAGTAGGTGTGATAGAAGACTTCCGGACCGGACACTTATCTATGGGGGATGCACCACTGGCTATTCTGTATGATGAAGGAGAAAACCCTACCGAACCTTTAATGGCTAAAATAGCCGAAGGTAAACGCAAGGAAGCCATTCAATTCTTGAAGGAACTACACAACGAAGTAATGGGTGAGGGGGAGTTCAATTACTCCTTCGTCGAAGATGAAGTTGAAAAACTGTACGATGATGACAAGAGAACAACCCACATCTACGTCACCTTTGCCGGACTGGCTATCTGCGTTTCCTGCCTCGGATTGTTCGGGCTGTCATTGTATGACATTCGCCAGCGCTACAGGGAGATTGCATTGCGTAAAGTGAACGGAGCTACCGGCAAACAGATCGCTTTGTTATTGGTCAGGAAGTATCTTTATATTTTGGGAGCCGCCTTTGCTGTCGCTATTCCTTTGGTCTATTATATTATTAATGACTATACCAAAGACTTTGCGGTGAAAGCTCCGATAGGAGCAGGGATTTTTGTGACAGGCTTCATCCTTACCTTGCTTATCTCACTGGGTACATTACTCTGGCAGGTACGCAAAGCTGTCCGCATCAATCCGGCATTGATCATGAAGAACGAATAAGATTAAAAACGACTAAGATTACAACGAATGGAACGAACTGCTATGGAAAACCTCGTACTATTAAAACTTATATTCAGAAACTGGTGGCGCAATAGACTTTTTGCGGTCATCTCTTTGGTCAGTCTTGTGGTCGGTATTTCCTGTACCAATCTTCTGATCTCGTTTGTCATCCATGAATATACGATAGAAGGGGAAAATCCAAAGAAGGACCGTATCCTGCGCCTGACTCAGCGACTGCCATCCATGCAGAGCACCGGACAAGTATCATTTGTCTATGGAGGATCGGTTGCCGGAATGATAGCTCCGTTTCCGGAGATTGAATCTTATCTCCGGCTGACCGAGAAGGAGGCAACTCATATTGAAATAGAGAACCAGCGCTTTCCTCAACAGGTCATTGTTGAGGCCGACAGTTCTTTCTGCCGTTTTTTCCCGTACCAGATATTGTTCGGCAATATGAAAGAAGCCTTGACCAAGCCGGACTGTATTGCTTTGAGTGAAGAAAAGGCCATGCAATACTTCGGGAAGTTCGATTGTATCGGGCGAGAACTTTCTGTGGTATATGGAGATAAAGTTGAAATGAAAAAGGTATCTGCCATATATAAGTTTTATGCGCAGTCAGCACTCCGTATTGATTTGCTTGGTAATTCTCAGAACCTGCAGGAAGAAGGAACTTCCTGTATGATTCTTCTCAAAGAAAAGACTGACGTGTCAGCCTTTTGCGAGCGTTTTGAGTCAACAGAACTGCCTACAGTGACAGGTCCCGGTTATTATAAACTCCAGACATTACAAGAATCCTACTTTGACACAAAACTGGCTGATTCCGTGAAAACATTCAGTCATCGGCAGATCGCTTTGTTGAGTATCGGTTTATTATCAGCTTTTCTTGTCTTATTCATCGCTTGCTTCAATTACGTAAACCTAAGCTTTTCGCGCCTGCTGAAACAAGTAAACATGATTCATGTAGAGACATTGATGGGAGCTTCCCATTCATATATTTGCCGGCAACTTTTTATTGATACATTCCTTACCGTATTTATTGCTTTCATCCTTTCCATTCTTGTAATGGGGGACATACTTTCTCTTTTCAATTATTTCTTTGATGCCCGTCTGACTTTCGGTTTCATTCTTTCATGGAAAGTCTTTCCATTTATTCTTCTGTTTGTTTCTCTTTTGGCCATTATACCGGCCACCTATATGACGAAGAAACTGAACCGCATTTCTATCAGCGGATATCGGCAATTTTTTCAAGGGAGAAAAAGAAGAAGACTGGTAGCGACCCTTGTAGGCGTGCAAATGGTTATCTCCATCGGATTGATGACTGCCTTTATGATGATACGTACGCAACTTTCAACCATAGAAGAGCAGGGTGAACGCTTTAAAGGAATTTTAATCTTAGGTAATGAGGGGACTGCCCTGACCGTCCCTTTGTATAATGACATTAAAAACCTGCCCGGTATCCAAACTGCCCTGTTATCCAAAGGGCGGATAACGAGTCCTTTTAATATCATCATTCCACTAAACAGGAACGGGCAGGAAGTAATGGTAAATAAAGTTTTATTGACCGAGAACTATGAACTGCTGGACTTATTCAACATAGAACTTCTCGAACCGGAACGAACGAAGGATTTATTTTCCAAGGTAGCCCATCCGGTAGTTGTTAATGAAGCCTTTGTGCAGTTTTTTGTGCCGGCAGGAGAAGACCCGGTGGGGCAGGCCTTAAGCAAATATGCGCAGGACAACGCCGGTGAAGGAACTATTATTGGTGTATGCAAAGATTTCAGACTGACTTCTTTCAACTCTGCCATTACTCCGATGCAGATCATTCTTCAAGAGATTCCGGTTGATCAGGCAACCTACCTGTCTTGTCGTATAGATGAGAGCAGACGCAATGAGATAGTAAAAAATCTCCGGTTGCTGTGGGAGAAACACGAGCCGGGACATTCTTTTGTTTACATAGACGCCTATCAGCAATATATATCCAACAATACAGATATGGTGAATTTCTCCCGATTATTACTGGCTTATGCTATAATCAGTTTGTTCCTGACCCTTTTTGGTATCTTTGGAATTACATGGTATGCGGTAGAACAACGAAAAAGAGAAATTGCGATTCGTAAAGTACACGGTGCCTCTTCCCGCCAAATTCTATTGTTGTTGAACCGTCCGTTCTTCTATTATATTCTGATAGCCGATGTGATCGCTGTCCCTATCGTATATGTCTTGATGAAACGGTGGAGGGAACAGTTTGTGTATCCTGCGAATTGGGGAATAGAAGTATTTATAGTACCTGTCGTTTTATTAATGCTTGTAACTTTTGTCACAGTTGTCCTTAACGGATATCATACGGCATTAAGTAATCCGGCTGAGACTATTAAAACGGAATGATCACTATGAATATGTAGTTCTTCAGTATCCAGTTTCTAAGAAGATAAAACGTTCTTCCTTTGCCGTTGACTTTGAAGCTTAATCAACCGTTGGAAAAACAGGAAAGGTGGCATCGGACAAAATAAAAAGCTACTCTCTTTGGGGGGAAGAGAGTAGCTTAACTTCAAGATGCACTATAGAGTGCACTTGCTATAAAATACCTATCGAATGCTCATGTGTCAGTTAATAATAGTGCCCTTGACATCTAGTTCTCTGATAGCAGCGACAGTACTGTTTCCTCCGTCATCGGGAATCGTGAGTCTGATGTAACGTGCTTTGATCGATTTTACATAATATTCCAGGGCGGCATCCTGATTCGTGAATCCGAATCTGCCGATAGGAGTCCAGTTCACGTTATCTTCACTAGCTGCAAACTCGACCACTTTGATAGGATTGTTTGAACCTCTGCCGCGCGGAAGCAATTCCACCTGTGCTATTTGTATGTTTTGCTTCATATCTATCACAATATCATACGGTAGCGGGTCGCTTCCACCTTGCCATTTGGCATGCCAGAATGTTTCAGTGTCTCCGTCTATCAGACATTTGGCTAATCCATTGCCGGCTCCTTCTCCCGAAGCTTCCTGTGTCGTAAAGGACAGAACTTCCCAGCCGCTCTTTGATATTTTCGTTCCTTCTTTTATGATGCAGAATCCTGTGTAGGTGTCTTTATCCGCACGGATAGTGGCATCGGAAGTAACTTCGCCTATTTGTACAGGAAGCATATAATTTCCCGGAAGAATGTTATCTTTCAGCTTGTAACTGACTGTGGTCTGATCAACTCCCTGAGACAATGACGGGGATTCGGGTTTGGTATAGCACTCTGCCGGCAGAAGACTGAAATAAGTCTGATTGGCACTGTTGTACGTATCTACTACCGACTGGTTGTTGACTAAAGTACAGTTGATGTTCCATTTATTGCTAAAAGGTACTCCAATGGTAATCGGCAACTCTTTTACATTGTCGACATTGATTTCCTGTATACCATCGTTTATGATAGTTACAATGGGTTCGGAAACTTTAAATCCCAGTAGGAGGGTGGAACGGTCGGGGTTCAACTTCTCTCCTGTAGTGCTTGCTTTGAGTGGGAGAATGTATTGAACATTGTCATAGCCGCACAACGCATGAATCTTTGTCGGGTCGTATACGATAGTGCCTTTTGCCAGTCTGTCACCGGCAGATACGTTAACCGTTGTGTTAGTCATTTGATAACAATCTTCCGGAAGTATCTGGTAACTGGTTCCGTCGGCAGTATTGAGTGAGTCGAGCAGGCTTTTGTCTACGGTGAAGGTGACGGTACTGTTATTCAGTTCCAGTCCTCCGTGTTGTATCCATAAGTCAGCATTGTATTTTTCTCCTACATTATACGATTGCAGAATAGTCAGTCCGTTTTCAGACAATGACAAAATCCCTTCGGATGTATTGCTCGTATCAAAGGTTTCATCACAACCGATAATAGAGAGAGTGATGCAACCTGATATTAGTATATAACTTATTTTTCTCATAATGCTCATTGATTTATTGTGCTTATACAATTACCATCCCGGATTCTGGACGAGGTTTTGTGTCTTTCTCATTTCGTGATCCGGTATTGGCTGTAAGTACATCTTTCTGTTGAATACAATTTTTTCAGTTTCCACTACGCGGTTGAACTCTTCGGTATCATTGATAGTTCCCCGAACATTCATACCGTGTGCATATCCGTTCTGGCGTCCTTCACCGTCTTTGTCGGCAATCATCCAGCGGCGTACATCGAAATAACGTTGACCTTCCGTTGCCAGTTCAATCTGACGTTCGCGCTGAATGGCTGCTCTTTGCAATTCTTTATTACCTACGATACCGGGATTCAGTATTTCTACTTTCGGCAAGCCTGCCCGTTCGCGTACGAGGTTCAGATAAGTCAGTACGCGTGAGTCGCTCGGATTTACTTCGTTGGCAACTTCTGCATATATCAGATAGAAATCCGCCAGACGGAAGATTATGGAAGGACGGTTCTGACTAGCTACACCCGGACTGGTCTTGCTGATTGACCGGTTGAAGCGCTTGAAAAGCATATATCCGGTTGTAGTGGCTTGTCCTTCTTGAACGCCTGCATTACCTCCATTGTAGAACTGGACTTGTTTGCAGGTGACAGGCCATTGGCGTCCGTTGAAGAAGACAGTGTTGTAGAAACGTGCTTCACGATTCAGATAGCGGTTACTGACTGTTACGTTGGTGTAGTTCTTAGAGTATTTTCCGTCATTCTTATCCTTGTAAGTTCCATAACCATCTTCTTTATAAAGTGTTGATTTCGGCAGATAGTCGGTTTCCTTGATAGGAAGTCCGTCGTTCATATAGAAGGCATCTACGAGTTCTTGCGTTACTCCGGTCGAACCCAAACCGTTCTTTTCGCAGCGAGGAACGATTCTTCGGTCGAATGCGTCACCGTCAAGTCCTCCCCAGTCGTTGTTGGCGGTGCCCCAGATGATTTCTTTATTGTATTTCTGAAAGAGGTTGTAAACGGAGGCATCTACGTCTAGAATCTGTTCACCGGTGCTGCTTGTTGTATATTCTTTATACAGTTCGTAGCGGTTTCCGGTTTCTGCGTAATCGATGAAATCTTTGCAGGCGTTTAATGCAGTATTCCATTTGTTGTCATCACGATCCGGGAAGAGTCTTGTACCGTCTGGGTTGGTCAGAGACAGCGCTTCTCTGTATCCCCCGTTGAGAAGGGGGCTGGCTGCATATAGCCACAATTTGGCACGTACGGCCAAAGCGACACCTTTGGTTGGCCATGCGCGGTAAGATTCATTTTCGTGCATCGGTTCCTGTGGCAGTTCATTAGCTACTTCACGTAGTTCCTGATCAATATACGTGATAACTTCATCTACCGTATTTCTGGGAACATCCTGAGTCTCTGTCGCCTCGTATACCTTATCTTTTACGAGGATAATAGGACCGTATTGTTCCAATAGCAGATAATTGTAAAATGCACGCATGAAGCGTACGTTGGCACGCATCTCATTCAGTTCGTCTTCTTCCAGTCTGTCGCCTTGCGTACCGCTGGTTGTAATCACATGAGCTTTCTCTAGGAAAATGTTAGCCTGCCGGATGTATTTATAGCAGTCGCCATAGCGGTGAAAACCAGCGGTCGCCGCATTCTTGTCCGAGTTGTTGGCCTTGGCAGCATTTCCATAACCTACTACTAGTTCATCGCAGATTGCAGCCCACGGATTTTTAAAGGCTCCTACATTCAGGCTGTTTATTCCCGAATAATCGGGGATTCCTGCAAAGACATTGGCATACCATCGTTTGGTATAGGCTACGTTTTCAAATATTTGATCTGTATTTTGCAAGCCTCCTGACATCTGGTCCGAAACAGCCAGATAATCACATGAACTGACGGAGAAGAATAATCCCATCAGCAACATATATATGTGACTTTTACTTTTCATATTTTTATCTTTTATGGTTTTTAGAATGTGAAATCAAGACCGATTGTATAGGTTCGCGGCAGCGGATAGTTAAGTCCGGCATTCGCATTTCCGGCTTCCGGATCGAAATATTTGATATGATCCCATACTGCCAGGTTATATCCCATCAGATAGATACGGGCAGCTTCGAAGCCGATCTTGCTTAAGAATTTCTTAGGTATCTGATAGCCGATTTCTATATTCTTCAATCGGAGGAAAGAGCCATCGCGCAGCCACCATGTACTGGCAACGCGGTTATTAGCATTGTTCGCATTGCTCTTGTGCAGACGGGGAATAATTACATCCTGGCTCGGATTGTTCTCTGTCCAGCGGTTTAATGCAAAGGTACGATAGTTGGATTGGTCGACACCCCATGAGAACGGATACCATCCTTCGGAAGTCTTTCCACCCAATAATACAGAAGTGTTTCCTGCTCCCTGAAAGAAGATGCTGGCGTAGATTCCTTTATATTCGGCATTTAAACCGAATCCGTAGATAATTTCCGGAGTTTCCGGATGACCGATTCCTCTTACACGGTCATAAGAGTCGATGATTCCGTCTCCATTGACGTCGGTATATTTGATGTCACCGGGACCAAGGAGTCCGCCTAAGGTTGGTTGTGGAATTTCCGAATGGAGTTTATAAGTCTTCAGACCGTTAGCGTTAGTGCTTACGGTAAAGTCGTCTTCGGTATAAAGTCGTTCTGCGATGTAATAGAGGTTATCTTTATCACTGACACGTTTGCCCGTAATAGCCTGGTAATCATACTTTGGAGGAAGTTCATCATATTCCAGAATTTTATTTCGGGTGAATGTGAATGTACCTCTTGCGCTAAGTTTTACCTTGCCTATATTTTGATGAGCGTTCACAGACATGTCAACACCTCTGTTGCGAACCTTACCGAAGTTTTGCCACGGATCGTCTCTCAGACCGCCAAGCTGGGGAACAGTCTGACGTTGCAGCAGAATCTGGCTTCTGGTAGAATCGAAGTAATCAAAGATAACTTCAAGACGGTTGTCAAACAAGCCGATATCGAAACCGTAGTTTTGTTTGTCTTCTACTTCCCATCCCAAGTAAGGAGCTGCAAAACGTCCTTCTATGATACCGTTGCCGATACCGTTCAGACCGCCTCCGGTATCATTGTAACCTTGCGTAAAACCTCCAGCATCCATTTTGTAGGTCGGACGGTACAAGAAACGGGTTCCTCCTGTATTGTCGTTACCGGCACGTCCGACAGAGGCTCTTAATTTGAGTTTGGGGACATACTTTTTGATCACTTCCGGGTAGAAAGACTCATTGGAAATGTAGTAGGCGAGACCTACTGCCGGGAAGAAACCGAAACGGTTGCCCGAAGCAAATGCTTCTGAACCGGTGTATCCGAAGTTGCCTTCAATGAAATAGCGTCCACCGTAACCGTAAGTTAAACGTCCTACCAGACCTTGCTTACGATAGGGAAGTGCTACATTGTGATATTGGGTTTCCTTTTGCATGTACAATAGCATGGCACCCACTTCGTGCTGGTCGAACGTACGTTTATAGTTGATGGCAGCATCTATGTAAATCTTCTTGGTTGCGCTTGTCGCACTATTCTTAGGGTCCTGCAATTCAGGGTTTCCGGATACGACTGTGGCAAATAATAGATTGCCGTTTTCATCGCGTCCCGTAGCATGATATCTTGTCGGATTATATTCACGGCGAACGATCATTTCACTATCATAGTCATAACTTGCGTTCAGGCGTACAGACAAACCTTTGGTGATAAAATCCAGTTTCTGGTCTACATAAACTTTGGATTGAATGGCAGTACGGTATTCTTTGGCGTATCCGGAGTTCATCAATAAGTTGTACGGGTTGCGCATGTTAGCGTCACGTTCCTGTGAGTAGGTTGAAACAGTACCATCACTGTACACAGCCGGAAATGTATAAGGAGGAGTAATCAGCATGGAACGGAATATATTGGCAGTTCCTGTTCCCGGATAATTATTAACCAGATACTGAAGTGCGAGGTCAACTCCTACAGTTGTAGTGCTTGATACGTTCATATCAATATTTGAACGAAGATTGATACGGTCGATGCCGATGTTTGTATTATATTGTTTGGTAGGACTTCCTTTGAAAATACCACTTTCGTTGTAATATGCTGCCGAAACAAAGTATTTTGCTTTTTCTGTACCTCCACGTACATTCAAGGTATATCTGTGTGTGAATGTGTTTTTACGTAACATTTTGTCGATCCAGTTGGTATTTGGATATAGGTCCGGATCGTCATTGTTCCGGTAATGTGCAATTAAGTCATCCGAAAACTGCGGTAATTCCCCATCATTATGGAGTGCTTCGTTGAACAGGTCCAGATAGTCGGCCGAACCAACGAACTCGGGAAGACGGGTGGGGGAAGAAATGGTGTGTTCTGTCTTGAATGAAATCTTTGCCTTCTCTACACGTCCGCGTTTGGTAGTGACAAGTACTACACCATTGGCTCCCTCGGCACCATAAATGGCTGTTGCAGCGGCATCCTTCAAAACCGAAAACGTTTCGATTTCGTCGGGTTCAATATCACTCATGCTTCTGGGTACACCGTCCACAAGTACCAGCGGAGATGTACCACCCGCAAAGGTACTTACACCTCGAATCCAAAACTCTGCGTTATCATATCCGGGTTCACCCGAACGTTGTACTGCAATCAAACCGGCGACTTGTCCGGCAAGACTGTTATTCAGGCTTCGCGAAGGGACAACTATATCCTTTGGTTTGATGGAACTCATAGAAACGACTACGCTTTCCTTTTTCTGCTGTCCGTAGCCGACTACTACAACTTCGTCCAGCGCTTTGGAGTCTTCGTTCAGCATCACATTGATGTTGCGGCGCCCTTTTACTTTTATTTCTTCGGTTACGTATCCAAGATATGATACTTGCAAAATTGCATTGTCGGAAGGAACCATAATCTGATAACGTCCTTCCACATCGGTTATTGCTCCGACGTTTGATTGTCCTTTTACTACAACATTGGCTCCGATGATAGATTCTCCTTTGCTGTCTGTTACTACACCTGTTATTTTAATCTTATTTTGTTGCGTTGTTTCTGAACTCTCTATGCCATTCATCGGCTTTTCCGCATTGCCGGCATTTATGAGTGGAGAAAAACATAAAGAAAAGAACAGAACACCGATTCGCGCGGTTGTGTGCACTTTGTTTGAAGTAAATAAAATGTTTTTCATAATTTTGATTTTAAAATAATAACTAGTTTACCGGTTTTGTTTGTAAACGATAGGGATGGTAAATCATAATACTGTAATATTTCCATAGGCATTGATTGTGTGTTGATTTTTGATTAAAAATTAGGTTGTGAAATATAGAATTTAGTAAACTCTAAGGCGGTATAAGTTCATGGAGAACTTGGTGGGATGAGTATTATGAGTACATATTAATTTCAAATACCTCCTGAAATATTACTTTATCAGAATTATAAAAGGAAAAGATAGGGTAAACGAAGAAATAACTTTTAAAAAAAGCATCAATTTATAGCGTATTTCTGAAAAATATAACTATTTTTGTCGCCAACAAAGCAAATAGAATCATTCAATATTTGTAAACCTTAAATTTTCAAAAGATGAAAGCTTATTTTTCTAAAATCTGCTACCAAGTTCTCCATGAACTTATCTGAATATATCCTTAATTTGTCTATTATTTATTTGATTATTAATATATTGTGTGTTTGATCGGAATGAGCGTAAAATAGTATTTAACATATTCCTGTTTTGTCTGTTTTATCCTTATTTTACGTTTTGTATAATTATATATGTATCATTATTTTGTAATGAGCATGTGCCGGTATAGAAAAACTTTTAATGCCTTATTTCAATTAATTTTAAGCAGGTTCATGGGAAAAACAATTTTAAAAATTACCTTTGCAATATTCTAAGTTTTATCTCAAATAAAAAGCATATGAACAAAATGAGAGTTTTTTTATTGTTTGCTGTTTTGGTTGGTGTGATAAGTGCTTGTCAATCAAAGAGCGAACAGACTGCGGGACAAGAGCAGGATACTATGGATGATAGTCTGGCTGTTGCTCCTACAGAAGATGAGAAAACAATCTTCGGGGTAGTAGAAGATGCTTCGATGAATAATTTTATGTTGGTTACTTCGAAAGGAGATACAGTGTTCGTCAGTACGATGGATCAGGAACCTAGTGAAGTCGGTGGCTTCGAACTGGGAGACACCGTACAGGTGAATTACATAGAAGAAGAGGAAGAGCCGGGATCGAATACGATACCAACTGCAAAGAAAGTGATTGTAGTAGGGAAGAAGGCGGACCGGACTAATGACTAATTAATAATCTAATCAGAACTACAGAATGAAAAAGAAAATGTTGGCAGCAACTCTGTTGATGGGTTTATTGGCTGCATGTGGAGGTAACTCTGCCTCAATTGTTGGCTCGTGGGTAGAACCTGTGCCGGGATTGGAAGGACAAGTACAAGGTATTAAGATGGAAGAAGGAGGCGTTGCTTCTTCTGTCAATATGGCTACTTTGGTTTATGAAAGCTGGAAACAGGAAGGAACTAAACTGATTCTGACAGGAAAAAGTATCGGTAATGGCCAGACGATTGAATTTGTGGATACGATGGATATCAAGAGACTGACGGCTGATTCTTTGGTTCTGGATAACCAAGGAATGGAAATTCGTTACGCAAAGCAGAAGTAATTTGTTTGCTGTAGAATTAAAAAAGCTACTTTCCTGATGATTTGTCTTTCGGAAAGTAGCTTTTTTTATAGCTTTTCAGAGATGCTGCTTACAAAAGGTCTAAAGCTTTGAAAGCTTTCACTAACTTTTCTACAGCACTGTCTATTTGTTCTTTGGTGTGAGTAGCCATCAATGCCACGCGTACCAATGTGTCTTGCGGAGCACATGCCGGCGGAATAACCGGATTGATGAATACACCTTCGTCGAAAGCTAACTTAGTAACCATGAAAGTCTTCTCCGTATCGCGTACATAAAGAGGAATGATAGGAGACTCAGTGGCACCGATCTCGAAGCCTGCTTCACGGAAACGTCTCAGAGCATAGTTGGTTGCTTCCCACAGAGCGTTCAGTCTTTCCGGTTCATTCTGGATGATATGAAGCGCTTCCAGAGCAGCTGCTGTTGCAGCCGGAGTGTTGGATGCACTGAAAATATAAGTACGTGCATTGTGTCGCAGCCAGTTGATGATGGAAGAATCAGCAGCGATAAAACCGCCGATAGAGGCCAGTGACTTACTGAAAGTACCCATGATCAGGTCTACTTCGTGTGTCAGACCGAAATGGTCGCATACACCACGTCCCTGTTTTCCGAATACACCCAAACCGTGAGCTTCGTCTACCATGATAGTAGCATTGTATTTATGTTTCAGGCGAACGATTTCGGGTAGGTTTGCCAAGTCGCCTTCCATAGAGAATACACCGTCTACTATGATCAGTTTCACTGAATCCGGATTGCACTTCTGAAGTTGCTTTTCCAGATCCGCCATATCGTTGTGCTTATATTTTAATTGCTGTGAGAAGGAGAGACGACGGCCATCTACAATAGAGGCATGGTCACGGTCATCACATATTATATAATCATTTCGGTCGGTCAGGCATGAGATAACTCCGGAATTAACCGTAAAACCGGTAGAGAAGCAAAGTGCTTCATCCTTGCCAACAAAGGCTGCCAGTTCTTTTTCAAGTTGAACATGAAGATCGAGCGTACCATTCAGAAAACGTGAACCGGCACAACCGGAACCGTATTTGCGCATGGCTTTGATACCTGCTTCAATCACTCTTTCATCTCCCGTAAGGCCAGTGTATGCATTGGACCCGAACATTAACACATGTTGTCCGCCCATTTCTACTTCTGTACCCTGCTTTCCCTCAATCTCACGGAAATATGGGTAAACGCCCTGTGCCATAAATTTCTGTGGCAGGTCGTACTTAGCTAACTTCTCTTGTAATAATCCCATGAATTATAATTTATTATACTCATACTCAGATCATTCGCTGATGATCTAATTTCCTTTTATCTTAACAAGTGTTTAAAACAGGGGGCAAAGATAACAAAATTTGCTTTTATCTGTTCTTTTTAAAAGAAAAAAGTTGCTCCCATGAGATTAGAAACCTCTAATAGATCAAAATTTAATATATTTGTATTACTTTTGTCGTCTACAATTGACAAAGATTAGCATGAACGAAAGAATGAAAAGAATAATATTCGTCGTCAATCCTATTTCGGGAACACAAAGTAAAGAATTGATTCTTAACTTGCTGGATGAAAAAATTGATAAGGCGAGATACACTTGGGAAGTAGTGTATACGGAAAGAGCCGGTCATGCAGTAGAGATAGCTGCCAAAGCTGCGGAAGAGAAAGCTGACGTCGTTGTGGCTATCGGGGGGGACGGAACAATTAATGAAATAGCTCGTTCGCTGGTACATACTGATACCGCATTGGGAATTATTCCCTGCGGATCGGGGAATGGACTGGCGCGGCATCTGCACATACCTATGGAACCTAAGAAGGCACTGGAAGTGCTCAATGAGGGATGCTTGGATACCATAGATTATGGTAAGATTAATGGTACGGACTTTTTCTGTACCTGTGGAGTAGGGTTTGATGCATTTGTCAGTTTGAAATTTGCTCATGCCGGAAAGCGCGGACTATTGACTTATCTCGAAAAGACGTTGCAGGAAAGTCTTAAATATCAGCCCGAAACATATGAACTGGAAACGGAAAACGGAGTCAGCAAGTATAAAGCTTTCCTTATTGCCTGCGGAAATGCGTCACAATATGGAAACAATGCATATATAGCTCCACAAGCCACATTGACGGATGGTTTGCTGGATGTGACCATCCTCGAGCCTTTTACCGTTTTGGATGTACCCTCTCTTGCTTTCCAGTTATTTAATAAAACTATTGATCAGAACAGCCGGATCAAGACATTCCGTTGTAAGAAGTTGTGTATTCGACGGGCTGTGCCGGGAGTCGTGCATTTTGATGGTGACCCGATGGAGACGGAGGCGGATGTAAATATCGAACTTATTAAAAGCGGATTACGCGTAGTTGTGCCGAAGACAGAAGAAAAAGATGCGGCCAACGTTCTTCAAAGAGCACAGGAATATGTGAACGGAATAAAACTGATTAATGAGGCGATTGTGGACAATATAACAGATAAAAACAAGAAAATATTGAAAAAGCTGACAAAGAAAGTCTGAAATAAATGCCGATTTCTGATTTATTGTGTACTTTTGCAAGCTACTTAACGAAAAATATCATAAATATTAGAAAATATGTTCAGAACGCACACATGTGGAGAACTGAGAATCTCCGATGTTAATAAACAAATCACGCTGTCTGGATGGGTACAGCGCAGCCGTAAAATGGGAGGTATGACTTTCATTGACCTTCGCGACCGTTACGGTATTACCCAGTTGGTTTTTAATGAAGAAATTAATGCTGAACTTTGCGACCGTGCCAATAAACTGGGTCGTGAATTCGTGATTCAGATCACAGGAACAGTGAATGAGCGTTTCAGCAAGAATGCAAACATCCCTACCGGAGATATTGAAATTATCGTTTCCGAACTGAACGTTCTGAACACCGCCATGACTCCTCCGTTTACAATTGAGGATAATACGGACGGTGGTGATGATATCCGTATGAAATACCGTTATCTGGATTTGCGTCGTAATGCCGTACGCTCTAATTTGGAATTACGTCATAAGATGACAATCGAAGTACGCAAGTATCTTGATAGCTTGGGCTTTATAGAGGTAGAAACTCCTGTACTGATCGGTTCTACTCCGGAAGGTGCACGTGACTTCGTGGTACCTTCACGCATGAATCCGGGACAATTCTATGCACTTCCGCAATCTCCGCAGACACTGAAACAGTTACTGATGGTTTCCGGTTTCGACCGTTATTTCCAGATTGCAAAATGTTTCCGTGACGAAGACTTGCGTGCCGACCGTCAACCGGAATTTACACAGATTGACTGTGAAATGAGTTTCGTAGAACAGGAAGACATCATTTCTACTTTCGAAGGAATGGCCAAACATCTGTTCAAGACTCTTCGGGGTGTTGAACTGACCGAACCGTTCCAGCGTATGCCTTGGGCTGATGCCATGAAATATTATGGCAGCGACAAACCGGATTTGCGTTTCGGCATGAAGTTCGTTGAACTGATGGACATCATGAAAGGTCATGGTTTCTCTGTATTCGATAATGCCGCATACGTTGGCGGTATCTGTGCGGAAGGGGCTGCAACTTATACCCGTAAACAACTCGATGCCTTGACTGAATTCGTCAAGAAACCGCAGATTGGTGCGAAAGGTATGGTGTATGCTCGTGTAGAAGCAGACGGTACGGTGAAATCAAGTGTAGACAAATTCTATACACAGGAAGTGCTGCAACAGATGAAGGAAGCATTTGGCGCTAAACCGGGTGATTTGATTCTGATTCTTTCCGGTGACGACGTGATGAAAACACGTAAGCAACTTTGTGAACTCCGTTTGGAAATGGGTTCCCAATTGGGATTGCGTGATAAGAATAAGTTTGTTTGCCTTTGGGTGATTGACTTCCCAATGTTCGAATGGAGTGAGGAAGAAGGCCGTCTGATGGCTATGCACCATCCGTTTACACATCCGAAAGAAGAAGACATTCCATTGCTGGATACTGACCCGGCTGCTGTGCGTGCCGATGCTTATGATATGGTTGTCAACGGCGTGGAAGTCGGTGGAGGATCTATCCGTATTCACGATGCCCAGTTGCAAGCCAGAATGTTCGAAATTCTAGGTTTCACACCGGAGAAGGCACAGGCTCAGTTTGGCTTCCTGATGAATGCCTTCAAGTATGGTGCACCTCCTCACGGTGGTTTGGCATACGGTCTTGACCGTTGGGTGTCTCTTTTCGCCGGTCTGGATTCTATCCGTGACTGTATCGCATTCCCCAAAAATAACTCAGGGCGCGATGTAATGTTGGATGCACCGTCTGAAATTGATCAGACTCAACTTGACGAACTCAACCTGATCGTTGATATCAAAGAAAATAAGTAAACGATGAACAAATATCGTTCTCTTTATAATACCACCCTGTCACTCATAATTAATTTATTATTAGTGATGGGGTGCTTTATTCTCTGTCGTGTCATCTTTCTGATAGAAAATTTGAAGGCTTTTTCCGATCTTTCAGCCGGACGAATCTGGAGAATGTTCGAGGGAGGATTCCTTTTTGATACTTCTGCCATTCTTTATACGAATCTTCTGTATATTTTCCTAATGCTGATTCCGCTTCATTATAAGGAAAATGTAATATATCAGAAGATTACAAAGGGGATTTTTGTGACAACCAACCTGATTGTCATTATTATGAACCTGATGGATACGGTTTATTTCCAATATACCCATCGAAGAACGACTGCGTCCGTATTCAGCGAATTTAAGAATGAAGGGAATCTGGGAGGTATTATAGGGACAGAATTATTGAATCACTGGTATCTGACGTTGTTTGCCATTGCTTTTGGTTATGCTTTATTTAAGTTGTATCGTAAGCCGAAGCCGGTAAAGGTAGAGCGTATGCCAGTTTATTATACGGTTCATTTGCTTACTTTGGGGCTTGGAGTGTACTTGTGTATCGGCGGAATGCGTGGCGGATTTACCGGCATGGTGCGTCCAATCACAATCAGCAACGCCAATAAGTATGTAGACCGGCCGATGGAGACGGGGATCGTACTGAATACCCCTTTTTCTATCTTCCGCACGTTTGGAAAGACCTCATTTGCCATACCTCAGTATTTCGATAAAGAGAAGATGGAAGCTTTGTACACGCCGGTGCATATGCCTGCGGATAGTGTGCAATTCAGGCCGTTGAATGTGGTTGTTTTTATTCTGGAGAGCTTTAGTAAAGAGAATAGCGGCTTTCTGAATGAAGAACTGGACAATGGAACCTATAAGGGATATATGCCTTTCCTTGATTCGTTGATGGCTGAAGGTCTGACTTTTAAATATTCATTCTCTAATGGTATGAAGAGTATCGACGGAATGCCTTCCGTATTGTCGGGTATCCCGATGTTTATAGAACCGTTCTTTCTGACACCATCTTCTTTGAACACGGTATCCAGTATAGGCGGGGAGTTGGGCAAAAAAGGATATTACACCGCTTTCTTCCACGGGGCGGACAATGGCTCTATGGGATTTGAAGCTTTTGCACGTACGGCAGGGTACACCAATTACTTTGGTCGTACGGAATATAATGAGGCTAATCCGGGTAACAAGGATTTTGATGGGCATTGGGGAATTTGGGATGAGAAATTCTTCCAGTTCTTTGGCAATACTTTATCCGGTTTTCAGCAGCCTTTTGCAGCTGCGTTGTTCAGCCTTTCTTCCCACCATCCGTTTGCAGTTCCAGCAGAATACGAAGGCGTTTTTCCGAAAGGGAATAAAGCTATTCGTCAGTGCATCGGATACACGGATCATGCTTTGAAGTTGTTCTTTGAAAAGGTTTCGAAAGAACCGTGGTATAAAAATACGCTGTTCGTATTTACAGCAGATCATACCAACTCACCGGAACGTCCGGAGTATGAGACGGAAAGCGGGTTGTTCTCTGTTCCTGTAGTGTTTTATCAGCCGGGAAGTAATTTGAAAGGTTTCCGTAAAGATGTGATAGCACAACAAATTGATATTATGCCTACTGTATTGGGGTATTTAGGGTATGACAAACCATTTGTTTCCTTTGGGTGTGATTTATTGAATACGCCTGCTGAGGATACGTATGCCGTAAATTATATCAATGGAATATATCAATTCTTTAAAGGTGACTATTTATTGCAGTTTGATGGCCGGAACGCCGTAGCCATGTATGCGTTTAAAACGGATAAGTTGCTGGAACATAATCTTCTGGGTCAGATTGATGTGCAACAGTCGATGGAAGATGAACTGAAAGCAATCATTCAGCAGTACATGATACGAATGAATAACGACGAACTTGTTGTGAAATGAAAGAATCAGTGCGCATATTTCGCTTTATAGTAATCGGAACGATGAATGCTTTGATCATGGCCCTTGTTGTGTGGCTGATGATGAGAGAAATGTCATTCGAAGGTGACTATATGGTGGCTAATGTAACTGCGTATATTATAGCCCAGATTCATAACTTTATCTGGTGCAAGTATTGGATATTCCCCGTAGAAAAAAGAAAGAACAATGTCTGGAAACAGATACTATTCTTCTGTTCTGCTTTCGGGGTTGCTTACACTGCGCAGTTTTTATTCCTTATTTTGTTGGTAGAAGGTCTGGATGTTAATGAATATCTGGCCCAGTTCCTTGGATTGTTTATTTACGGAGCTGCCAACTTTATTGCTAATAAGAAGATTACTTTCCAATAAAAAAGGATATAATACGGAGGTCCACAAGAGTTGCTATTCAGGCTTTTCTCTTGTGGACCTCTTGTATTATTTCTATCGGTGATTAATTGTGATTCTGCTCGCTAATCCAAAAAACGTTTGGTGAGTCCGTCATATTCATCAATTCGACGGTCACGGAGAAAGGGCCACCAGCGGCGGACGTTCTCCGAACGTTCCATGTCTATTTCAACTACCATGTTTTCAGGATGATCGTTGCTTGCCTGTGCCAAAAACTCTCCTTGCGGTCCGGCTACGAAACTATTTCCCCAAAACTGTATGCCGTTCGTTTGACCGGAAGGGTCGGGCTCGTGCCCTACACGGTTGACAGAGATAACCGGAAGACCGTTTGCCACTGCATGAGCACGTTGGGAGATTATCCACGCATTGAGCTGGCGGGCTTTTTCGTCGTCCGTATCGCTGCTTTCCCAGCCGATGGCGGTAGGATAAATTAGAAGTTCAGCCCCTTTCAGAGCCATCAGACGGGCAGCTTCCGGGTACCATTGATCCCAGCATACCAGTACTCCCAGTTTGCCTAAGGATGTCTGGATCGGTTCGAAACCGATATCTCCGGGGGTGAAATAAAACTTTTCGTAATAGGCAGGATCATCGGGAATGTGCATTTTCCGATATTTTCCGGCAATACTTCCGTCGCGGTCGAAAACGACAGCTGTGTTATGATATAGGCCCGGTGCGCGTTTTTCAAAGAGTGAAGCAACAAGCACTACCTTATTAGCCGCTGCCAGTTCGGAGTAGAAACCTGTAGATGGTCCTGGGATAGGCTCGGCAAGGTCAAACAGATTCGTATTTTCTGTCTGGCAGAAATAAAGTGAATTGTGCAACTCCTGCAGCACGATCAGTTGTGCTCCGTGAGCAGCACAGGCTTCAATGCTTTTAGCGAGGTTCATCAGGTTGACCCGAATATCTGCGGTATTGGATTGTTGGATTAATCCTACTTTTATCTTTTTCATGATGAATAATTATTTAATATGCTACTGAAATGTCCGTTATTGGATAACACCTGACGGATACTGCATGGTGACGCAATGCAGAGAACCGTGTTGCTTGATTAATGCCCGGCAATCAATACCGATGACCTGATGTTTAGGAAATGCTTGTTGTAATACTTCTCCCGCTTTCTGGTCATTATCCGGCTGTTGATAGGTGGGGTAAAGAATTGCATCATTCATAATCAGAAAATTGGCATAGGTAGCAGGCAGTCGTTCACCGTCTTCTTCTACCTTGTCTGCCATTGGCAAAGCCAGCAGGCGATAGGGCTCTCCTGCCAATGTGCGGAATGTTTTTAATTGTACCTCCATGGCATGCAGTGCTTCATAATGTTCGTCTTCGGTATTGTCGCATTTCACGTAGGCAATGGTGTCGGTGGAACAGAAGCGTGCCAAGGTGTCGATATGACTGTCGGTATCATCGCCGGCCAGATAACCGTGATCCAGCCAGAGGACTTTCTGCAGGTGGAAAGTTGATTTGAGATATTCTTCTATTTCTACTTGATTCAGTTTCCCGTTCCGGTGGGGGGAGAGCAGGCATTCGGTGGTGGTAAGCAGTGTCCCCATACCGTCGCTTTCGATGGAACCTCCTTCGAGAACGAAGTCAAGACAGTCTATATACTGGCCTTTCAGCGCTCCGGCTTTTACAGCCTGTCCGGTAATCAGATTATCCAGTTCGGAGGCGAACTTCAATCCCCAGCCGTTGAATGTGAAGTCGAGCAGGGAAGGGTTGCCGGTATCTATCATGGTGATAGCTCCGTGGTCGCGTGCCCATGTATCGTTTGTCTCACATCTCAGAAAGCGGACATTGTCCATGTTTACGGTAGCCACTATCTGTTTCTTTACTTCTTCGGGCTCGGGAGTCACGATTAATAATAACTCACGTTTGGCTATTTCTCTGGCTATATTGACAAAACATTCTTGTACTTCTTTCAGCATATATGCCCAATCTGTACCGGCATGCGGCCATGTCAACTGTATGCCGCTTTGCAGATCCCATTCGGCAGGCAGGTGAGGAGCTCTCATTTCTACCTGTACAGTCATATTCTTTCCAAAGTTCAATTGCAAATCTTTTTCCGAGCCACTGGGGCTGGGAAGTCCAACCATGATTCCCATCAGATTATATTATATTTAGTTATAAAATCAGTTTATAAAATGAGCAGGTACCAGTCTTTTGACACATACCTTATGCTTTGGTTTCCTGTTTCGGCTTCCGGTCAAAGAATGGATTCTTTGAAGAGGCGCTCACCGGAATAGCCATAACCATTTTGCAGTTTTTCAGCCAATTGAGGCGTTGTGCTGCCAATCCGGCAGAGAACATGACACGGGTATCTACACGCATATCGGCTGCTGTGGCACAAGCGGAGCCGATGGCGATGCCAACGTCAATACTGTTCAATGCACAGGGGACGTCTTCCGTGCGTCCGGCACATGTCGCAAATCCGCAATGTCCGCAATTCAAACCTTGTGCCTGTTCGCGTGTTCCTATCAATACAACACATTCGGCACTCAAGATGTTGTCGGCATCCCGAAGGAAAAACTTCATTCCGTGTTCTTCTACCATAGCTATCATTTTGTCCGACAACAGTTTAATATCTTCATCGGTAATCAAGGCCACTTCAATGATATCAATCCCTTTTCCTTTCGGAGCAGTGCGTGCGGCGGTCATCATTTGGCGTGCTACCTGTAATATATGCTCATGACGGGCATCTCTTTCGTTCAGTATCATAACTTTTCTCGAATTAATTAGTGAGGCAAAGATAACGTTTTTCAAGAAAATACTACCTTTGCCGGAAAGAAAGAATTGAAAACGCCATGCTACATATCAACAATGCTTGTATCGCTTTTGGGACAGAAGTACTTTTTTCCGGATTAAATCTGAATCTGGAGAGGGGGAAAACCGCCTGTATTGTAGGGCAGTCCGGCTGTGGAAAGACCTCATTGCTAAATGCGGTGATGGGCTTTGTGCCGTTAAAGGAGGGGACCATAAAAGTAGGAGATACCTTGTTGGATAAATCAACTATAGATATAATCCGGCGGCAAATTGCATGGATTCCACAAGAACTGGCCTTGCCTTTTGAATGGGTAAAGGAAATGGTGGCTCTTCCGTTTGATCTGAAAGTAAATCGTTCCGTTCCTTTTTCGGAAGAAAGGCTCTATGAATATTTTGATGATCTGGGGCTGGAACATGATTTGTATACTAAAAGGGTGAATGAAGTCTCAGGCGGACAACGTCAGCGTATCATGCTGGCAGTGGCTGCGATGCTCAACAAACCTTTGATCATTATTGATGAACCGACATCAGCGTTGGATGCCGGGTCAACAGACAAAGTGCTGGCTTTCTTCAGGCGGCAGGCAGAGAAAGGGGCGGCTGTGTTAGCTGTATCACATGATAAAGACTTTGCTTCGGGCTGTCATTATTTAATAGAACTATAAACGATATTTAATACTAGCATAAAGGGAATTTATTTTGGGAACCATCGATATTTCATATTATAATTTATTTATTGGCTTGCTATTGCTTGCCATTCCGTTCTTTTATCTTTGGAAGTTCAAGACGGGTTTGCTGAAACCTGCCGTGATAGGTACGCTTCGAATGATTATCCAGCTATTTTTTATCGGTATATATCTGAAGTATCTTTTCTTGTGGAATAATCCCTGGATTAATTTCCTTTGGGTGATTATCATGATATTTGTTGCCGGACAAACAGCGTTGGTACGTACTCAACTGAAACGGAGCATCTTGCTGATACCGATTTCTATAGGTTTTTTGTGCAGTGTAGTAGTGGTTGGATTGTACTTTATCGGTGTTGTCCTCCAGTTAGATAACATTTTCAGTGCTCAGTATTTTATTCCAATATTCGGCATTTTAATGGGGAATATGCTTTCAAGTAATGTGATTGCATTGAATACTTATTATAGCGGACTGAAGCGGGAACAACAATTATACCGTTATTTATTAGGAAATGGAGCTACACGCCAGGAAGCTCAGGCACCATTTATAAAACAGGCCATCATCAAGTCATTCAGTCCTTTGATTGCGAATATTGCAGTGATGGGATTGGTGGCTCTGCCGGGTACGATGATCGGACAAATTTTGGGAGGAAGCAGTCCGAATGTGGCAATCAAATATCAGATGATGATTATGGTTATTACCTTCACGGCTTCCATGCTGTCACTGATGATTACTATTTCACTGGCTTCCCGAAGATCATTTGATGCATACGGGAAGTTATTGGAAGTAACGAAAGAAACGAAGAAATGACTGTTACTGACCGGATATTCCAAAATGTGGCGGAACTGTCTGTTCCGAATTTTTTCATTACTGTAGAGTTCTCGGTAATGGGAAATGAAATGCCGGAACATATCGAATCTTTCGTTTTGGAAAAATATCAAGCTATTCTTCATGGCGCAAACGGACGCAAATTTGTCTATACAGAAGGAGGGTGGCGTCTTTTTTTCACTTTCTTTCCTACAGACAAAGTGGTAGATGAACGGTATGCACTAAAGAATAAGGTGCAGATGAAGTTTCACAAATAAATATTTCTTCCATTCAGGAAAGAGATCCGGTGAGTTATTGCATAGCTTGCAGTTTCTCCCTCATACAGCGAAGCTGAACGAATTGTTCTCCTGTTTGTATATACCCGCCTTCCAACATTCGTTTTGAAATTTGGAATTTATCAAGATGATGGAGTATGTACTTTTCCACACCTGATGATTGCTTTTTGGTGAAAGACAGGAAGTCAACCTTTCCATTTTCGTGAATAAATACTTTCGCTTTAATCGTACGGAGCCCCGAATCTTTGCAATGTTTGGCTTCTGCTTTATCTATCCAAAAGATAGCTGTAGCTTTTACGGTATCTACCATACAAGTTTCTGTATTATCAACGCTCATGTTTTCATTGATTGACTCATCGGAATTCTGATTCTGTTTCATTTGGCAGGAAACAGCCAGAATAATTACTAAACAGCAGGATAGAATTGTTTTCATCGTGTTCTAATTTTAAGGATATGCGACAAATTTACTAAAAAAACGATAAGATGGGAGCTTATTCCTATTTTATTTGCTATATTTGCAACCAAATTTTCTCTAAATAATGAAAATTAAGGAAATAGTAAGCGCCCTTGAACGATTCGCGCCTCTGCCATTGCAAGACGGTTTTGATAATGCCGGCCTGCAAATCGGATTGACAGATGCGGAAGCAACAGGGGCTTTGTTGTGTCTTGACGTTACTGAAGCTATCTTAGATGAAGCTATCGCGTTGGGGTATAACCTCGTCATATCGCATCATCCTTTGATATTTAAAGGTTATAAATCCATTACTGGCAAAGATTATGTGGAACGCTGTATGCTGAAAGCAATAAAAAATGATATTGTGATCTATTCAGCACACACTAATCTTGATAATGCACAGGGAGGGGTAAATTATAAGATAGCCGAAAAAATCGGATTGAAACATCTGAAAGTGCTTGAACCAAAAGAAAATAGCCTGATGAAGCTGGTGACTTTTGTCCCCATTGCTCAGGCGGATATTGTAAGGAACGCACTTTTTGCTGCCGGTTGCGGTAATATTGGTAACTATGATTCATGTAGTTACAATCTGGAAGGGGAAGGGACATTCCGTGCCAAAGAAGGAACACATCCTTTCTGTGGAGTGATTGGAGAACTCCACCGGGAAGGAGAGGTGAGAATTGAAACAATTCTTCCTGCATTCAAAAAGTCGGAAGTAGTCAGGGCACTATTGTCTGTTCATCCTTATGAGGAACCTGCATTCGACTTGTATCCGCTACAAAATGAGTGGGCACAGGCAGGATCGGGAATCGTTGGCGAACTGGAAGAGCCGGAAACGGAGATGGAATTCTTGAAACGTATAAAGAAAACGTTTGAAGTAGAGTGTCTGCGTCATAACAAACTGACAGGGAGAGAAATACAGACAGTGGCATTGTGCGGAGGTGCCGGAGCATTTTTGCTTCCACAGGCAATCCGGTCGGGAGCCGATGTTTTTATTACAGGTGAGATTAAGTATCATGATTATTTTGGTCACGAAGGAGATATCCTGATGGCAGAAATCGGTCATTACGAAAGCGAACAATATACAAAAGAAATTTTTTATTCCATAATCCGGGATTTATTTCCTAATTTTGCGCTCCAATTGAGTAAAATAAATACGAATCCCATAAAATATTTGTAAGTAAAATGGCTAGAGAAGCAAAAAAAGATCCGAATGAGTTGACGGTGGAACAGAAGTTGAAAACACTGTTCCAGCTGCAAACTATGTTGTCTAAGATTGATGAAATCAAGACATTGAGAGGTGAACTTCCATTGGAAGTGCAGGACCTTGAAGATGAAATCGCTGGTTTGAGTACCCGTATCGACAAGATCAAAGCTGAAGTGGATGAACTGAAATCTGCTATTGCAGGTAAGAGAGTAGAAATTGAAACGGCAAAAGCTTCAGTAGAAAAATATAAGTCACAACAAGACAACGTCCGCAACAACCGTGAATATGATTTCTTGACGAAGGAAATTGAATTCCAGAGCCTGGAAATCGAACTTTGCGAAAAAAGAATCAAAGAATTCAGTGCGGACAGAGAAGAAAAAGAAGCTGAAGTAGTAAAGAATGAACAAATACTCAGCGAAAGACAAAAAGACCTCGAACAGAAGAAGGGCGAACTGGATGAAATTATCTCTGAAACTAAACAGGAAGAAGAGAAGCTAAGAGATAAAGCCAAAGATCTGGAAACTAAGATTGAACCGCGTTTGTTGCAGTCATTCAAACGTATCCGTAAGAACTCCCGCAATGGATTGGGCGTTGTATATGTACAACGTGACGCGTGCGGTGGTTGCTTTAACAAGATTCCGCCTCAGAGACAGTTGGACATCCGTTCCCGTAAGAAAGTGATCGTTTGCGAATATTGCGGACGTATTATGATCGACCCGGAATTGGCTGGTGTACAAATTGAGCATAAAGTAGAGGAAGCTCCGGCTACTACTACCAAAAGAGCAATCAGAAGAAAAACTGCTGAATAAGGTACCATATTTGAATATGTATTCGAAAGCCTCGCATTATTGCGGGGCTTTTTTTATTTCTTCTAACTTTACTACCCCTTTAAACAAACCTAACCTTGAATTGTTATCTTTTCATTTCATAAAAACCTGAACCGAATATGAATGTACGAGCGTGGAGCGTATCGCTCCTTTTGTTTCTTTCAACTGTAACTGCGGTTGGACAGACAGTGAACCGCTATTTGAATACTCCTCTTCCTAAAGAATGGGAAGAGAGTGGAGAAGTGTTTCAACAGACTCTTCCGGTGGACGACCACTGGTGGAAGTCTTTTCAGGACACCAGACTGGACTCTTTGATTGCTTTGGCAGTAGATCGCAATTATTCCGTAGCGATGGCAATTAATCGTATAGCTGCTGCACGTGCCAATCTTTGGGCAGAACGTGGAAATTTCTTTCCATCTATCGGACTGAATGCTGGATGGACCCGACAGGAAACCAGTGGAAATACCAGTACCTTACCTCAGTCTACAGATCATTATTACGATGCTGCACTCAGTATGAGTTGGGAAATCGATGTCTTCGGCAGTATCCGTAAACGGGTAAAGGCGCAGAAAGAAAACTTTGCCGCCAGCAAAGAGGAATATGCGGCGGTTATGGTTTCTCTGGCATCAGAGGTAGCCTCAGCTTATATTAACCTGCGGGAATTGCAGCAGGAACTTGAAGTGGTAAATAAGAATGTAGCTTCTCAGGAAGAAGTTTTGAAAATCACGGAAGTACGGTATAATACCGGACTTGTTGCCAAGCTGGATGTGGCACAGGCCAAATCCGTTTTATACAGTACTAAAGCCTCTATACCACAATTAGAGGCAGGTATCAATCAATATATTACGACACTGGCTGTTTTGCTGGGTATGTATCCGCAAGAAATACGTCCTGTATTGGAAACTACTGGAACATTACCTGATTATATGGAACCGATCGGAGTAGGTATGCCGGTTGATTTATTACTGAGAAGACCGGATGTACGAAGTGCGGAGAGAAGTGTGAATGCCCAAGCTGCATTACTTGGCGCTTCCAAGTCCGATTGGCTGCCGAAGATCTTTCTGAAAGGTTCGTTTGGCTATGCAGCCCGTGATTTGAATGATCTGGTGAAAAGTAAAAGTATGACCTATGAGATTGCTCCGTCATTGAGTTGGACTATTTTTAGTGGAGGACAATTAGTGAATGCAACAAGACTGGCTAAGGCACAGTTGGATGAATCTATCAATCAATTTAATCAGACAGTTCTGACTGCGGTACAGGAAACGGATAACGCCATGAACTCCTACCGGAACTCGATCAAGCAGATTGTAGCTTTGAGGGAAGTGCGTAATCAAGGTGTCGAAACTCTGAAACTTTCACTGGAACTTTATAAACAAGGGCTTTCTCCTTTTCAGAATGTGCTTGATGCACAACGGTCTTTGTTATCTTATGAGAATCAACTGGTACAGGCGCAGGGTAGCTCGTTACTGCAACTGATAAGTCTTTATAAAGCGCTGGGAGGCGGTTGGAGAGAATAAAAGAATCTATAAATAAAATATAACCTAACGGATATGAAAAAACTAATGTATATTTTTCTTGTGTTGTCGGTATTGACTGGTTGCAAGGAGAAAAAAGACGCCGGAGCAATGAAGGGAATGCCGACTCTGGCAATTAGCGTAGCGAAACCTATAGTGAAGGACATCACTTTGACGAAAGATTATCCGGGCTATCTGACAACGGAGAAAACTGTAAATCTTGTGGCCAGAGTGAACGGAACATTACAGTCTGTCTCTTACGCACCGGGCGGACGGGTAAAAAAAGGGCAGTTGCTGTTTGTAATAGAACCTACCTTATATAATGATAAGGTGGCACAAGCGGAAGCTGAACTGAAAACTGCTCAGGCACAATTGGAATATGCCCGTAATAATTATAGCCGTATGAAGGAGGCTGTGAAAAGTGATGCTGTGAGTCAGATACAGGTGTTGCAGTCGGAATCGTCTGTGACAGAAGGAGTAGCAGCTGTCAGCAATGCGGAAGCTGCTTTGAGTACAGCGCGTACAAATTTAGGATATTGTTATGTTCGTGCCCCTTTTGACGGGACAATCAGCAAGTCGACAGTGGATGTCGGCAGTTATGTCGGTGGTTCTTTGCAGCCGGTTACGCTGGCTACTATTTATAAGGACGATCAGATGTATGCGTATTTTAATGTTGCTGATAATCAATGGCTGGAGATGTCGATGAACAATCAGCAGCCAACGAAGGATCTTCCGAAAAAGATCATGGTTCAGCTGGGGAAAGAAGGTACCGAATCCTATCCGGCAACACTGGATTATCTGTCACCGAACGTAGACTTGAATACAGGAACTCTGATGGTACGTGCCAATTTTGATAATCCGCAGGGAGTACTGAAGAGTGGATTGTACGTCAGCATTACCTTACCTTATGGAGAGGCCGATCATGCAATTCTTGTGAAAGAGGCTTCCATCGGAACCGATCAGCTCGGTAAATTCCTGTATGCCGTCAATGATTCGGACATAGTACACTATCGGCATATTGAAATAGGACAACTGATTAATGATACCTTACGGCAGGTGTTGGGAGGACTCTCACCACAGGAACGATATGTTACAGAAGCTCTGATGAAGGTCAGAGATGGAATGAAGATAAAGCCGATACCCTGATGCGGTCGGCTTGTTGGTTATCTTCAGACGATGCAGGTAACTGTTTGTCCTTATATAAATATTAATCGTAAACTTATATATTATGTTTTCTAAGTTTTTCATTAACCGACCAATTTTTGCTACCGTACTTGCCCTGCTCATTGTGGTAGCCGGTTTGGTCGCACTTAATATATTGCCTGTGGCGCAATTTCCGGAGATTACACCTCCGACGGTTCAGGTATCGGCTGTCTATCCCGGTGCGAATGCTGAAACTGTAGCCCAAACGGTAGGACTCCCCATCGAACAGCAGGTGAATGGGGTGGACGGTATGCTCTATATGTCTTCAAATTCTTCCTCTTCGGGAGCATATTCTCTGACAATTACATTTGCTGTCGGTACAGATATCGATATGGCTACTGTACAAGTCCAGAATAGGGTAAGTGTTGCTCAATCATCCTTGCCGGAACCGGTAGTGGTACAGGGGGTGACTGTGCAGAAACAGTCTTCGAACATTGTCATGTTCCTGACAATGACTTCGAAAGACTCTGTCTACAACAGTCTCTATCTGACTAACTATGCCAAATTGAATTTGGTCGATCAGTTATCACGTGTGCCTGGCGTAGGAGCTGTTAATGTCATGGGAGCAGGTGATTATTCCATGCGTATCTGGCTGGATCCTGAAGCCATGCGTATCCGGAACATTTCTCCGGCACAAGTATATCAGTCCATTCAGTCTCAGAATATGGAAGTGTCCGCCGGCTATATCGGTCAACCGATCGGACAGGACAATAAAAATGCCTTTCAATATACACTTAATGTACAGGGGCGACTTACTTCTCCGGAGCAATTCGGGAATATTATCATTCGTCGGGAACAGGATGGGGCAATGCTTCGCCTGAAAGATATTGCGCGAATAGATTTGGGGTCTGCTTCTTATAGTGTAGTATCACGATTGAAGGGGATGCCTACCGCAGCGATTGCTATCTATCAGCAGCCGGGCTCCAATTCGCTGGACGTTTCAAAAGGAGTGAAGGCTAAGATGGAGGAACTGGCGACCAGTTTTCCTACAGGAGTAGCCTATAACGTAACTTTGGATACAACGGATGTAATTCATGCTTCTATTGATGAAGTAATGGTGACATTTTTTGAGACAACGCTGCTGGTAGTACTGGTTATTTTCCTGTTTTTGCAGAACTGGAGAGCGGTTATTATTCCTTGTATCACAATTCCTGTATCGCTGATCGGTACATTGGCAGTTATGGCGGCATTTGGTTTTTCGATCAATACGCTGACTCTGTTCGGATTGATTCTGGCAGTTGCCATTGTAGTGGATGATGCTATTGTGGTGGTTGAGAATGCTTCAAGATTGCTGGAGACCGGACAATATTCAACTCGTGAAGCAGTCACAAAAGCTATGGGGGAAATTACGGGGCCGATTGTCGGAGTGGTGCTTGTTTTGCTTGCCGTGTTTATTCCGACGATGATGATCAGCGGTATTTCGGGGCAGTTGTATAAGCAGTTTGCACTGACAATTGCTGCTTCTACCGTATTAAGCGGTTTTAACTCACTGACACTGACACCTGCTCTTTGTGCTCTATTCCTCAAAAAGAGCAAACCGTCTAACTTCTTTATATACAAAGGATTTAATAAAGCGTATGATAAGACGCAGGGAGTCTACGATAGTACGGTGAAATGGTTGCTTCAACGTCCGCTTATCTCTTTTGTATCTTTTGCTATTCTGACAGTGATTGCCGTAATACTCTTTATGCGTTGGCCGTCGACATTTATTCCGGATGAAGATGATGGTTATTTTATTGCAGTTGTTCAGCTTCCTCCGGCAGCCAGCCTGGAACGTACACAAGCTGTCGGGGATAAAATCAATGCTATTTTGGATTCTTATCCGGAAGTGGAGAATTACATTGGAATCACTGGTTTCTCCGTGATGGGCGGAGGTGAGCAAAGTAACTCCGCAACCTATTTTGTTGTCCTGAAAAACTGGGACGAAAGGAAAGGGAAGGAGCATACGGCTGCTGCCGTTGTCGACCGTTTTAATGGCGAAGCGTATATGGAGATACAGGCAGGACAAGCATTTGCTATGGTTCCTCCGGCTATTCCAGGATTGGGTGCTTCCGGTGGCTTGCAACTTCAATTGGAAGACCGGAGGAATCTGGGACCGACAGAAATGCAGCAGGCTATTGACGCATTGCTTGCTTCTTCTCATTCCAAACCGGCCTTAGCTTCTGTATCCAGTCAGTATCAGGCAAATGTCCCTCAATATTTTCTGAATATCGATCGTGATAAGGTGCAATTTATGGGCATTGCTCTGAATGATGTATTTTCTACATTAAGCTATTATATGGGGGCGGCATACGTTAATGATTTCGTTGAATTCGGTCATATTTATCAGGTGAAGATCGAAGCGCGTGATCAGGCACAACGCGTCATTGATGATGTCTTAAAACTCAGTGTGGCTAATTCGGCAGGAGAGATGGTCCCCCTTTCTTCTTTTACCAAAGTGGAAGAGCAGTTGGGACAGGATCAGATCAATCGTTACAATATGTATTCAACAGCTGCCTTGACTTGTAATGTAGCGCCCGGAAGCAGTTCCGGACAGGCTATTCAAGAAATGGAAACTTTGTTTAAAGAACAGCTGGGAGATGAATTTGGCTATGAATGGACGTCAGTTGCCTATCAGGAAACACAGGCGGGAAATACGACCACCATTGTTCTGGTCATGGCCTTGATTGTAGCATTCCTTGTTTTGGCTGCGCAATATGAAAGCTGGACCAGTCCGGTGGCTGCCGTGATAGGTTTGCCGGTGGCCTTGTTGGGAGCAATGATAGGATGTATGATAATGGGAACTCCGGTCAGCGTATATACACAAATTGGTATTATCCTGCTTGTTGCACTTTCGGCAAAGAATGGTATTCTGATTGTAGAGTTTGCCCGTGATTTCCGTGCTGAAGGAAACTCAATTCGTGAGGCTGCATACGAAGCAGGACATGTCCGCTTACGTCCGATCTTGATGACTTCTTTTGCTTTTGTATTGGGAGTAATGCCTTTGCTGTTTGCTACTGGGGCTGGTGCGCAGAGCCGTATAGCGTTGGGTACTGCGGTTGTTTTCGGTATGGCGATGAATACTTTATTAGCGACAGTCTATATTCCTAATTTCTATGAATTGATGCAGAAACTGCAAGAGAAGTTTAGCAGGAAGAAAAATGATGATGTGAAAAAAAATACGGATATGTAAAAATAGAATATCGATTGAAAAGCTTTCGGAGACAAGAAAAAGATGGTGTCACTATGTGCTTGGGATACTTACACTATGTGTGTGGTATAGTGTAAGTATCCTGACCTTATAGTGACATTATCTTTATAGCGCGTTATAATCGGGAATATCCTGAAGAAAGGTATAGCTCTGATGGGCGTAATCCATCCGGCAACAATAATGCTGCATTCCATTACTTACTATCAGATAGTCAACTTTCAATACCATATTATAGCGGGTTATCTGATCGAATACCGCTTGTGTGATCTCGATGTGCGGAGCTTTGTATTCTACGATCATTCGTGCTGAAAGGTCTCTCCGGTAAAGTACTGTATCACATCTTTTAGTTGTGCCGTTCAGCTTAACCATTACTTCGTTAGCAAGGAGTGCGTTCGGATATCCTTTGTGCGCAATAAGAAAGTGAACAAAGTGTTGCCGTACCCATTCTTCCGGGGTAAGTGCGACATATCGTTTGCGAATCACGTCGAAAATTACATTTTTTCCGTTTCGTACGTTTATTTTAGTGTCGAATACTGGTAGGTTTAACGATAACATTTATTATTTTTGTAAGTTAAATAACGGTTTCCATTATTGGAACCACAAATTTAATAGATAATTATGAAAACGAAAGAAGAAATCGTAGCTAATTGGCTGCCCCGTTACACAAAACGTAACCTGGAAGATTTTGGAGAGTATATTCTGTTGACTAACTTCAACAAGTACGTAGAGATTTTCGCAAATCAGTTTGATGTTCCTATTTTGGGTAGAGATGCCAATATGATTTCCGCTACAGCCGAAGGCATTACAATGATCAATTTCGGTATGGGAAGCCCTAATGCCGCTATTATCATGGATTTATTAGGAGCTATTCATCCGAAAGCCTGCTTATTTTTAGGTAAATGTGGTGGTATCGACAAGAAAAATCAAATTGGCGATTTAATCCTTCCTATTGCCGCTATTCGTGGTGAAGGAACATCCAATGATTATTTTCCACCTGAAGTTCCCGCTTTGCCTGCATTTATGTTGCAGCGTGCTGTTTCTTCGTCCATTCGTGACTATGGCCGTGATTATTGGACGGGTACTGTCTACACCACCAATCGCCGTATTTGGGAGCATGACGAAGCATTCAAGGAGTATCTGAAAAAGACACGTGCGATGGCGGTTGATATGGAAACGGCCACTTTGTTCAGCTGTGGCTTTGCCAATCATATTCCGACAGGAGCATTGTTATTGGTATCTGACCAGCCTATGACTCCGGATGGAGTGAAAACTGATAAAAGCGATAATCTGGTTACCAAGAACTATGTAGAAGAGCATGTTGAGATTGGTATCGCTTCTCTGCGTATGATTATTGATGCAAAGAAAACTGTAAAACACTTGAAATTCGACTGGTAACTGCCGGTCTTTCTAAAAAATATATATGGCAAAACAAGAGCTGACCTGTGATGACATCCTCAAAGAACTGAGGGCAAAGCAGTATCGTCCCATCTACTATTTGATGGGAGAAGAATCGTATTATATCGATTTGATTGCCGATTACATTACTGATAATGTCTTGAACGAAACGGAAAAAGAGTTCAACCTGACTGTAGTGTACGGTGCTGATGTGGATGTAGCGACAATCATAAATGCTGCCAAACGCTATCCTATGATGTCCGAACACCAAGTGGTGGTAGTCAAAGAAGCGCAAGCGGTCCGGAACATCGAAGAATTATCGTACTATCTTCAGAAACCGCTTCATTCCACTATTTTGGTGATATGCCATAAGCATGGATCATTGGATCGTAGGAAAAAGTTGGCAGCTGAAGTAGAAAAGACTGGTGTTTTGTTCGAGTCTAAGAAGATAAAAGATGCCCAGCTTCCGGCCTTTATTGCTTCCTACATGAAGAGAAAAGGAATAGATATGGAACCTAAGGCAACAGCTATGCTGGCTGATTTTGTCGGCTCGGATTTAAGTCGTTTGACAGGTGAATTAGAAAAGCTGATTATCACTTTGCCTACGGGACAGAAATGTGTAACTCCCGAACAAATTGAGAAGAACATAGGCATAAGCAAAGATTATAATAACTTTGAATTGCGGAGTGCTCTGGTTGAAAAAGACATTCTGAAAGCAAATAAAATAATAAAATACTTTGAGGAAAATCCCAAAACGAATCCAATTCAAATGACATTGTCTTTATTGTTCAGCTTTTATTCAAACTTGATGTTAGCATATTATGCGCCTGATAAATCGGAGCAGGGTATTGCTAATATGCTAGGGCTAAGAACTACTTGGCAAGCTCGGGATTACTCAATTGCGATGCGCAAATATAGTGGAGTAAAGACAATGCAGATTGTTGGTGAAATACGATATGCCGATGCAAAATCAAAAGGAGTGAAAAATAGTTCAATGTCTGACGGAGATATTCTTCGTGAATTAGTGTTTAAAATTTTGCATTAGGAAAACTGAATACTCTAAATAAACAAAAGGCATATACTTTTACTGTAAAACAGATTAAGTATATGCCTTCTTTATATACTGCAAATTAGTTGTGTCAGACTCATAACCAAATCTTCTTTTATAGACGAATATTTTACAATGGATCTGTTGTTCTCTTTTTCCTGACTTTTATGAATGGAAAGGAATTTGAAGATCTTTTGCTTCTCTTCTTTAAGTTCAATTTTGGTAATTTCTCTCTTTTCTAGTTTTTGAGGTTATGTTATATTCATTTTCAAAATTGAAAAAATCTGATTTAATTCAGACTATAAATATAGAATGGCAAATCATATTAGCATAAATGGTTTTGCATAAATTGGAAGGATCATCTTTCTTTTCCTGAATTGATAAAATGTCATTTTGATAATTTGTGGGATAATTGGGATATTTTGCTGTTATTTTTCTAGTTGATCTTAATTTGGGTATTGATGAAATAGGTGTAATTTATTATAATACAGGTGTTTAATTCAATTTTAGAGCTTCTAGAATTGAAAAAAAACAATTGATCGACTGAATGTGCGGAAATATGGCAAGGATTTACGATTTGCGAGGTACTTCAGAAGAAAATGTAAAAGAAGATTTGAAGAGTTCTCAATATACATAAGTAAATAATGCATTTTATTCCTTGATTTATTGTTTTTGCAACTATTGATATTTACGTTTGTGTAATCATGCCTGTTTGTTTGTGAAGTTTATATCTGTGAATAGATTACAAATGTGATCAAGCCGACTGAATTACAAAAGTATACTGATTGTTTTACAGTAGTAATATACAGTTTATAAATGTAATAGGGGAGTGGTTAACAATTTGTTTTTTATATGTTATGTCATTGTATACCATATAAATATACTCTAATATTGAATTATAGCTCTAAAATTACTGTTTGAGTGAAGCATCTTTTTGTGAATATTGTATTTACTTATTTATTATCTGTATATATAATGTTGTAAATCAATATAATATATTGTTTTATTAAATCTAAAATATCATTGTAATTTATGTTTTATTTTGTGTTTTACAAACATATTAGTCTAATTGTGATAATGATCACACATTTGTAATATTGTTATTTTTGTACTTGTAATTTGCATTTGTGATTTGTAATATTTACCTTTGTATATCCGTAGTGGTTATTAGTATTTTTGTGAAACCAACGTTTAATACATACAATTGTAACAAGAAAGAAGCTGTATGGAGATAAAAGACAGAATTAGAATGATAATGGAGAGAGAAAAAGTTCCTCCAAGAGTTTTTGCTGAGACAATTGGAGTCCAGCAATCTACTCTCTCGCATATTTTGAATGATCGGAATAAACCAAGCTTGGAGGTTGTAATGAAGGTACATCAGACCTATAATTATGTAAATCTTGAATGGTTGCTTTATGGTAAAGGCGAAATGATAGCATCTGCAGAAGATGCTTCTGCAGTTTCTTCCAATGGAGATTATCAGCCTTCTTTGTTTGATGAGAATCCTGTAAATCCGTCCAAAGAGACGATTAATCCGGAAAATCGCAAGGAAATGGCATTAAGAACAGCCGAAAATGCACCTAAAGAGATTGTAAAACAGGAGATTAGGTACATAGAAAAGCCTGCCAGAAAAATCACTGAAATAAGAATATTCTTTGATGATAATACTTATGAAACCTTTCGACCTGAAAAATGAGAGGTAAAATCGGTGGTTTGAGCAAATTCCTGTATCTTTGCACCGGAATACGAATTTATACTTTTATATCCATACATGAAGAAATTTATTTTAGATCTGACAGTTACTGAGAATATCAGATTGAATGCAAACTATGTATTGCTGAAATTGACTTCTCAGTCATTGCTGCCCGAGATGTTGCCGGGGCAGTTTGCCGAACTTCGGGTGGACGGTTCATCTACTACATTTTTACGCCGTCCTATTTCTATTAATTTTGTAGACAAGCGACAAAACGAAGTGTGGTTCCTTATTCAGTTGATTGGAGACGGAACAAGACGTTTAGCAGAAGTAAATTCGGGCGATGTGATCAACGTAGTACTTCCTTTGGGGAATGGCTATACAATGCCTCAAAAGCCTTCTGATAAGCTTTTGCTTGTGGGCGGAGGTGTCGGAACAGCCCCTATGTTATATTTAGGTGAACAATTGGCGAAAAATGGTCATAAACCTACCTTCCTTTTAGGGGCTCGTAGCAATAAAGACTTGTTGCAGTTGGAAGAATTTGCTAAATATGGAGAGGTATATACTACTACAGAAGACGGAAGTCACGGAGAAAAAGGATACGTCACCCAGCATTCTATATTAAATCAGGTACATTTTGAGCAGATTTATACTTGTGGTCCTAAACCGATGATGATGGCTGTGGCAAAATATGCCAAAAGTAATCAGATAGAATGTGAAGTTTCTTTGGAAAATACAATGGCTTGTGGAATTGGAGCATGTCTCTGTTGTGTGGAAAATACGACAGAAGGACATTTGTGTGTATGTAAAGAAGGTCCTGTTTTTAATATAAATAAACTACTATGGCAGATTTAAGTGTAAACATTGGTGAATTGCAGATGAAGAACCCGGTGATGACTGCATCTGGTACATTTGGATATGGTGAAGAGTTCTCGGATTTCATTGATATAGCGCGAATAGGCGGTATTATTGTAAAAGGCACTACTCTTCACAAACGTGAAGGTAACCCATATCCTCGTATGGCAGAGACTCCTTCCGGTATGTTAAACGCTGTAGGACTGCAAAATAAGGGAGTTGACTACTTTGTGGAACAGATATATCCTCGTATAAAAGACATTCAAACGAATATGATTGTAAACGTGTCGGGGTCTGCTATTGAGGATTATGTGAAAACTGCAGAGATCATTAATGAACTTGACAAAATTCCTGCTATAGAACTAAATATCTCGTGCCCTAATGTAAAGCAAGGAGGTATGGCTTTTGGTGTGTCAGCAAAAGGTGCTTCTGAAGTAGTAAAAGCGGTACGTGCAGCTTACAAAAAGACACTTATAGTTAAACTCTCTCCGAACGTTACTGATATCACAGAAATTGCCCGTGCAGCAGAAGAAAGTGGTGCGGATAGTGTATCATTAATCAATACATTGCTGGGAATGGCTATTGATGCGGAACGTAAACGTCCTATTCTGTCAACTGTGACAGGAGGAATGTCCGGTGCTGCTGTGAAACCGATTGCCTTGCGTATGGTTTGGCAAGTTGCAAAGGCGGTAAATATTCCTGTCATAGGCTTGGGAGGTATTATGAACTGGAAAGATGCTGTTGAGTTCATGCTTGCCGGTGCTTCTGCGATCCAGATTGGTACGGCAAATTTTATAGATCCGGCTGTTACAATCAAAGTTGAAGATGGTATAAATAATTACTTGGAAAGACACGGATGTAAGTCAGTAAAAGAAATTATTGGTGCGCTTGAGGTATAATTGAAAACATACAATAACCCTTCGCATATAATACGAAAGAAAAATGCTATTTTACTTTTTAAGTATACTGAATAAAATCAGTACCGGAATGATAGATGAAAAGAGATTCCCAGTGCGAAGAGTAAAATAACAGATTTGTCTTTCTTATAGAACATAAATAAAAACGACGGTGAAAATTCTCATATTTTTCACCGTCGTTTTTATTTACATATATTTTTAGTCTTCCAGTAAGTCAGGGCGAAGTTTTTTGGTTCGTTCTAAAGATTGCTGTAGCTCCCATTCTTTTATTTTTGCTTCATGCCCGGATAACAAAATATCGGGTACTTTCCAGCCTTTATAGTCGGCAGGACGAGTATATACAGGTGCCGCCAACAGATTATCCTGAAAAGAATCAGAAAGTGCCGACTGTTCATCTGAAATCACTCCGGGGATGATACGGACAATTGCGTCCGCCATGACTGCTGCTGCCAGTTCGCCTCCTGTCAGCACATAATCTCCGATACTGATTTCTTTGGTGATCAGGTGTTCACGGATACGATAATCAATACCTTTGAAATGTCCGCAAAGGATAATCAGGTTTTGGGCCAAAGAAAGGCTGTTGGCCATTGGCTGATTGAACTGTTCTCCGTCGGGGGTCGTAAAAATCACTTCATCATAGTCGCGTTCAGCCTTCAGAGCGTTAATGCAGCGTTCGATAGGCTCTATCTTCATGACCATGCCGGCGAATCCGCCAAAAGGATAATCATCGACACGACGATATTTGTCTTCGGTATAATCGCGCAGATTGTGGATATGTATTTCTGCAAGTCCCTTATCCTGAGCTCGTTTCATGATGGAACAATTGAAGAAGCCTTCAATCATCTCGGGTAAAACTGTTATAATGTCAATACGCATAATCTTTATAATTTTTCGCAAAAGTACAAATATTCAAAGATAAACCTGTATTTTTGCCTTAAACAATCGAAGAAATATGGATATAAAGGAAAAAATAGAGGAATTGCGTGCTGAACTTCATCGGCATAACTATAATTATTACGTTTTGAATGCTCCCGAAATTTCAGATAAGGAGTTTGATGATAAGATGCGTGAACTCCAGGATCTGGAGCTGGCACATCCGGAATATAAAGATGAAAATTCGCCCACTATGCGTGTCGGCAGTGACATTAGCAAGAATTTCACGCAGGTTGCGCATAAATACCCTATGTTGTCTTTGGCAAATACATACTCTGAAAGCGAAGTTACAGATTTTTATGAGCGTGTACGAAAAGCGTTGAATGAGGATTTTGAGATTTGCTGTGAGATGAAATATGATGGTACTTCCATTTCTCTGACCTACGAAGATGGAAAACTGGTTCGTGCCGTTACACGCGGAGATGGAGAAAAGGGCGATGATGTGACAGATAATGTAAAGACAATCCGTTCTATTCCACTTGTGCTCCATGGTGACAATTATCCTTCTTCTTTTGAGATTCGTGGGGAAATTCTTATGCCCTGGGAAGTATTTGAGGAGTTGAACCGCGAAAAAGAAGCACGTGAGGAGCCACTTTTCGCTAATCCGAGAAATGCAGCCTCAGGAACATTGAAGCTTCAGAATTCTTCTATTGTAGCTTCTCGCAAGCTGGATGCGTATTTATATTATCTTTTGGGAGATAATCTGCCTTGTGACGGACATTATGAAAATCTTCAGGAAGCCGCAAAATGGGGATTTAAAATCTCTGATTTGACGCGTAAATGCCAGACGTTGGAAGAGGTTTTTGAATTTATCAATCATTGGGATGTAGAACGAAAGAATCTGCCTGTAGCTACTGATGGAATCGTCTTGAAGGTAAATAGTCTGAGACAACAAAAGAATCTTGGTTTTACGGCGAAATCACCCAGATGGGCAATTGCCTATAAATTTCAGGCAGAACGTGCATTGACACGATTGAATATGGTAACTTATCAGGTAGGCAGAACAGGCGCTGTAACTCCTGTTGCCAACTTAGATGCTGTTCAGCTATCCGGAACGATTGTCAAACGTGCTTCATTGCATAATGCGGATATTATTGAAGGGCTTGATTTGCATATCGGAGATATGGTTTATGTAGAAAAAGGTGGCGAGATCATTCCTAAAATTACAGGAGTGGATAAAGATGCCCGTAGCTTTATGCTTGGTGAGAAGGTCAGGTTTATTACCAATTGCCCCGAATGTGGCAGCAAATTAATTAGATATGAAGGCGAAGCTGCCCATTATTGTCCTAATGAAACTGCATGTCCCCCTCAGATTAAAGGTAGAATAGAGCATTTTATTAGTCGGAAAGCCATGAATATTGATGGGTTGGGTCCTGAAACGGTGGATATGTTCTATCGTTTAGGATTGATTCATAATACGGCGGATTTGTATGAATTGAAAGCCGATGATATCAAAGGGTTGGATCGTATGGGAGAAAAATCTGCTGAGAATATTATTACGGGGATTGAGCAGAGTAAGACAGTTCCTTTTGAACGCGTCATCTTTGCTTTGGGAATTCGGTTTGTTGGCGAGACGGTAGCAAAGAAAATAGCCAAGTCGTTCGGAGACATTGACGAGCTGCAACAGGCTGACCTTGAAAAGCTGATAAGTATCGATGAAATCGGGGAAAAAATAGCGCGAAGCATTCTTCTGTATTTCTCAAATGAGTCTAACCGAGAGTTAGTTGGCAGGTTAAAAGAGGCTGGGTTACAGCTCTATCGTACAGAAGAAGATATGAGTGGATATACGGATAAATTAGCCGGTCAGTCTATTGTGATCAGCGGCGTATTTACGCATCATTCACGGGACGAATATAAAGACCTTATTGAGAAAAATGGCGGTAAGAATGTGGGAAGTATCTCTGCTAAGACCAGTTTTATCCTTGCCGGTGACAATATGGGGCCAGCCAAACTGGAAAAAGCAAAAAAACTTGGAGTAACCATACTAAGCGAGGACGAATTTCTGAAACTTATATCGTAAGATATGAAAAATATTCGTACTTTTGCGCCTAATAAAATTAGAGATTATAATTAAAACTCATGATACAGACTAAATTGAAAGGAATGGGGGTAGCACTGATTACTCCTTTCAAAGAGGATGAAAGCGTTGATTATGATGCGTTGATGCGTTTGGTAGACTATCTATTGCAGAATAATGCGGATTTCTTGTGTGTGCTGGGGACTACAGCCGAAACACCGACTCTTACCGAGGAAGAGAAGAAAACCATCAAAAAGATGGTGATTGACCGCGTTAACGGAAGAATTCCTATTTTGCTGGGTGTAGGCGGTAACAATACACGCGCAATAGTAGAAACATTGAAAAATGACGATTTTACAGGAGTTGACGCTATATTGTCTGTAGTGCCATATTATAATAAGCCATCGCAAGAGGGAATTTATCAGCATTATAAAGCCATATCGGAAGCTACGGAACTTCCTATCGTGCTATATAATGTGCCGGGGCGTACAGGAGTAAATATGACTGCTGAGACAACCTTGCGCATTGCCCGTAATTTTAGTAATGTAATCGCTATTAAAGAAGCTTCCGGTAATATTACTCAAATGGATGACATTATCAAGAATAAACCGGATAATTTCAATGTTATTTCCGGTGATGATGGTATTACTTTTCCATTAATAACCTTGGGAGCTGTTGGAGTGATCTCTGTAATCGGCAATGCTTTCCCGCGTGAATTCAGTCGTATGACACGTTTGGCGCTTCAAGGTGATTTTGCTAATGCACTCACTATTCATCATCGATTTACTGAGCTATTTGATCTTTTGTTTGTGGATGGAAATCCGGCAGGAGTAAAATCTATGCTGAATGCAATGGGGATGATTGAAAATAAACTTCGATTGCCGTTGGTTCCGACTCGAATTACGACATTTGAGGCAATACGTAAAGTCTTGAACGAACTGAATATTAAATGCTGATCTGATATACTGAGAAGTATCGATTCTCCATACATTTTATAAATAGGTATTCCTCCTTCACCTTTTTGTCATGTCTCCCATGAACAGGCAGATACAAGGTGAAGGGGGATTTTTTTAGTTCTTTCTATTTTTTTGCTATTAGCATAATTTGATTAGCTAATAGCAAAATCCGATAACCTAATAGCATATTTGATAACCTAATGTAGTATAAAAGTGAAACGCTTTTCCTTCATCCTGTATCTACTTGTTTATAGTGCTTTCGAGCAAAAGGTGAAGATGAAAGTGCATGTTTCAACATACGTTGCCATGCACTCTTTAAACTTCCCAATGTTTGAAAATAAACTTCTTGATGTTTGAAAATAACTATTAAAGTGTTTTTATAAAACATCCTATTGATTGTACATAATTATACGGTCGTTTGATGTAAAATATCGGACTGGGCCGAAATGACCGCTCGATTTAGATAACACAATCGCTTGATTTATGCAAAAGTTGCAGTCATTTGTGGTAAAACGACCGTTTAATTTTCTTTCTCGTGATGCCGGATTTCTTCGATGGAATGGGGTAAAAAACAAAATCCTCCACAAAAAATGCAGAGGATTTTGGTGATCGCGACAGGATTCAAACCTGTAACCGGCTGATCCGTAGTCAGCTACTCTATTCAGTTGAGCTACGCGACCTTGTTAAATGTTGGTAGAAGTGACCGCGACAGGATTCAAACCTGTAACCGGCTGATCCGTAGTCAGCTACTCTATTCAGTTGAGCTACGCGGCCATTCTGTTAATTCAAAAAAGTGATCGCGACAGGATTCAAACCTGTAACCGGCTGATCCGTAGTCAGCTACTCTATTCAGTTGAGCTACGCGACCATTGTTTCGTTTTAACGGGTGCAAAGATACGTACTTTTCCCGAATTAGCAAGCATTCGGCGACTTTTTTTTGTAGAAAATTATTCGATGAAACGGTAATTAAACAGTTGGAAACCGATACTTAACCCGACATTCCACTCCCTTCTCGGTGAGCTATAATGATTTACATAAGCAGAGATGTCTCCGAACGGTAATTGACACACAACAGAAATTTCTCCTAAATATTCGAATTTAGAGAAGGCTTTTCCATAATATGCCTTATTTAATGAGTTTCTTTCAATCGGATATATAGGCATAAAACCATAAAATTCACCTCGCAGATGGAACATTTGATTGAGGCGATAGATGGGACGAATGCCGGCTCCCACAAATTGATTGGCGCGGAAAGCTTCATTATAGGTGAGTTTGCTATGTAGAGTAGGTGAAAACTCACCTGCTTGCATCATAGTCGCCGTATAATTCTCGGAAAAGTTCTTGGAAGCGTACAAAGCTTTTAAATACCATCCCAAAACCCAGTGTTCGCTCATTGTATGGTATTTTTCTTTCATATATGATAATTGCAGCCAGGAATGGTGTTCTTTATTTATTTGAACTCCTTTGGTCTCTTCACCGGGATAGAATCTTTCCCGTCCCATGAATATCTGTGCAACAAGAGCTTCTTTGTAGCCTTGTGTCGGGTATTGCCGTGAATTAAGCGTACTTCCATTGAAGCTGATAGAGCCGCCGAATAAATCATAACGGCTTCTGTCGAATCTGTCTTTCTCAAAATCGATGATATTTCTCTGGAAATATTTGTCTTCTATTCTGGCGATCCCTATTCCAAACTCAGCTCGTTTGCTTAAAAGAAAAGGTAGTCCGACCTGAAGTTTAAGGAAGCGTTCGTCTTTCTGATTAAATGCTGGCTTGTCATTCCTGGAAAATAACTTGTCTTTCTTAAAATAGTCGAAAGTAGTAATAGATGCGATAAAGCGGTAAGAGGTCGGGATCGCAGTAGAAAAGTCGATCTTAGCCATGAATTGCGCATTATTATAGACTTTCCCGAGTTGACCGTCAAAAAGAAATTCTTTCGCATAGTAATTTAAATCCTGATAGCTGAGACCGAGATAAATTTGGTTCGAGTTGGATGTGGAAATATTCCCACCTAATCGTACGGCAAAATTATTCTCCAGTTTGACTTTTAAATGCAGGTCATATGTTTCATCCTCCGGATTGTATACGGCATGCGGGATGATCTCGGAAATCATGTTGTCTGAAAGCAGCCGGAAATAGCCTTCTTTCAAGTTTTCGTAAGTGAATTCCTTATTGTCAGAGCTATGAAATTCTTTTTTAATATATGCCTGTTGTTGGGGATTGGCTCCATCAATAATGATGTTTTTAAAGCGTAATTCCGGATAGTTGCTTCGGTATACCATTCTTCTCAAACGTATATTATCCAAATTAACCCTCCTTTGTATACGGCTTTTTATAGAATCCATCATGCTTATGGTTCGGTTATATCCGATATCATGCAATTCATCTATTCGCTGGAAATCCATCAAGCTGACATTGTCATATTTGAATGTCATCAGAATACCCATTGAATCCGGAATAGAATAATCGGTTTTTTGCATGACCATGTTTTCTATCTGGCTCATGAGGTCATTTTCCTTGGGTTTGGTGGGGTTTGTAGATACCACACTTCCAATTATAATATCCGGATGAAAATCGTCTCTCATAACGTCTGTTGGGAAATTATTGTAGATTCCTCCGTCATATGCCAGCACATTGTCAATCTCTATAGGCTTAAACATAAAGGGAAAGCTCATGGAAGCTCGGACGGCATCTCCCAAATCTCCGTTTCTCATTACGAGTTGCTTTTTATTGTAGACATCAGAAGCTATGCATCGGAAAGGAACGAATAACTTGTCGAAATCGCCTTTACACGAAGCTGTAGCGCGTGCATACAAATCTACAAAAACCAGATTCATCTGTATGGGATTTACTACGCTTGTGGGCAGAAATTGTGGTTTGAAGTTTTTTAATGAGTCTTTGAATGAGAAACGGATATTAAAAAACTCCGGTGTCGGGACATTTTTCTTGAAGTGGTATACGTATTTCTCTTCTATTTGTCCTGAATACCATCTTTTAAAGTCCTCTGACTTCAATAATTCTTCCATATCATCAGGAGAATACCCCATCGCATAAAGAGAGCCGATAATGGCCCCCATGGAAGTTCCTGTAATATAATCGATAGGAATGTTATTTTCTTCTAAGGCGCGAATGATGCCGATGTGTGTCAATCCTTTGGCACCGCCACCACTTAAGACAAGACCTACTTTTTGGGCGCAGACAGTCGGCATGAATAACCATATAGCAATTAACACTAAAAGTATTTTTCTCATAACCCAAATCAAACAATTGAAGTATTTATCATTTAGTGTTCAAATATATGCAATACTTTCCAATTTATCGATATTTTAGCGTTCGTTTTATGATGAAAAAAGAGCATTGCAACACGTTTTAGTGTTGAATGCTCTTTCATTGATTTATGTTATAAATAAAGGGGCGGTATTAAATCAGCTCAATACTGCGCTTCACGAAGTTGTTCAGAGCTTCACCTTTTAGCATATTGTTCTGCAATAAAGCCAGGTCGATGAGTTGACGGATTACCTTGTTGTTGCTGGCATATCCTGCAAAGATGCCTTCTTTTTTATTTTTCAGTTCATCCCATTTTTTATCCAGCTCATTCAGTTCATCTTTCTCCGCAGTAGGAATATCTTCTTCCTTCTTGTCCTTTTGGCTGTCTTTTAGTTCGTTGCGACGCTTGCTGACACTATTCATCTCTGTTTGTATAGGAGCTACTTCAGGGTGACAAGCTGCTTCTTCTTCGTCAAGCACTTGCTTGATAAGCTTATGGTCGGAGTTCAGAACCAGATTGAACATATCCGGCATCTCCCCATAGAAGCTCATTCCGGCCTGAATATTTGCCATTTCCTTCATACGACGCATATACTCGCTTTGAGTAATCATCACCGGAGCTGAATTGTCTCCCAATGCCTGTGTCATTACATTGAACTCAACTTTATCCATTTTGGGTAACTGGCTCTTGAAAGCAGTTGTGATAGCTTCTTGCTTTTCTCCTTCCAGTGTCTCGTTTTTCTTGTCTTCTTTGATGATAAGGTTGTCGATCACATCGCTGTCTACACGGGTGAAGCGAGATTTCTCAAACTTCTGTTCCAGCATACTTACCATAGCTACATCTAATTGACCATCCATAAGCAGAACATTGTATCCCTTGTTGGTGGCAGCCTCGATATAACTGAATTGTTCATCTTTATTATTAGCATACAAATAGATCAGATTTCCATCTTTGTCTGTCTGATTATCTTTAATAAGGGTCTGATACTCTTCAAATGTATAATGTTTGTTATCTGTATCGGTGAAAAGGGCGAATTTTTGCGCTTTCTCATAGAAATCCTCTTGAGTAAGCATGCCGTAATTGATAAATATTTTCAAATCATTCCACTTCTCTTCAAACTGTTTGCGGTCGTTCTTGAAAATCGATTGCAGGCGGTCGGAAACTTTCTTCGTGATATAGGTAGAAATCTTCTTCACATTCGAGTCGCTTTGCAAATAAGAACGGGATACATTCAATGGAATATCCGGGGAATCAATAACTCCATGTAATAAAGTCAAGAAGTCCGGTACAATTCCTTCTACGGAATCCGTTACATATACTTGGTTGCAATATAACTGAATCTTATTTTTATTCAGCTCAATATTGCTCTTTACTTTCGGGAAGTAGAGGATACCAGTCAGATGGAACGGATAATCCACATTCAGATGAATCCAAAATAATGGCTCGTCTGACATCGGGTACAACTTGGTATAGAACGACTTATAATCCTCGTCCGACAGTTCGCTCGGCTTACGAGTCCACAAAGGAGTAGTGTCGTTAATAATATTGTCTTCAGTGGTTTCTACCTGTTTTCCATCTTTCCATTCTTTCTTCTTCCCGAATGCAATGGGGACAGGAAGGAAGCTGCAATATTTCTTCAGAAGCTCAGAAACACGTGCTTCTTCGAGGAATTCTTTGCAATCGTCATCGATATATAAGATGATATCTGAACCACGATCTGCCTTATCTACTTCTTCAATAGTGAATTCAGGGCTACCATCGCAAGTCCATTTTATAGCTTGTGCTTCGTCTCTGTAGGATTTGGTGATAATTTCAACCTTTTTTGCAACCATAAAGGCAGAATAGAAGCCTAAACCGAAATGTCCGATGATTGCATTTGCATCATCTTTGTATTTTTCCAGAAAATCATTCGCTCCTGAAAATGCAATCTGATTGATGTACTTTTCTATTTCTTCTGCAGTCAGGCCAATACCACGGTCGGAGATAGTAATAGTGTCTTTACCTAATTCAACGTGAATTGTCAGATCGCCCAGTTCACCTTTAAACTCCCCAATGGAAGCAAGGGTATTTAGTTTCTGAGTGGCATCTACTGCATTAGACACTAATTCGCGAAGAAAAATTTCATGGTCACTGTACAAGAACTTTTTGATGATAGGGAAAATGTTCTCTGTTGTAACCCCAATATTACCTTTTTGCATAATAACGTATATTTTTTTGGTTTATTTATTAGAATGTTTTTAATTGATATTTGTTCAGATAGAGACAAAAAAAATGCCAGACCCTAAGGTCTGACATTCTGGCATATTTTATGACTTATCTTATTTAAGTAATCTTCTTTCAAGATGCAATAACTTTCATCTCCAATTCACCTTTCTCTTTATTCAGAGAGACTTGAATGACATCTTTTTCTTTCAGAGAAGAAGTTATAATGAGTTCTGACAGTCCATCCTCCAAATGGGTTTGAATAGCTCGTTTTAAAGGGCGGGCTCCGAATTGCACATCGTATCCTTTTTCGGCCACGAATCTTTTAGCTTCATCATCAATAACTAGCTTATATCCAATAGATTCAATACGATCATATAGTCCCTTTAGCTCAATATCAATGATTTTCGTGATAGCTTCCAAAGAGAGTTGGTCAAATGTTATGATTTCATCGACACGGTTGATAAATTCGGGCGCGAATGATTTATTTAATGCTTTTTGTATAACACTTCGCGAGAACTCTTTGTCATCCAGACGGCTTTGTGTAGCAAAGCCTACACCACGTCCAAACTCCTTTAACTGGCGGGTACCAATATTGGAAGTCATGATAACAACTGTATTTTTAAAATCAACCATTCTGCCATAACTGTCAGTCAGACGGCCTTCGTCCATCACTTGAAGAAGGAGATTGAACACATCCGGATGTGCTTTTTCGATCTCATCAAGCAAGACGATAGAATAAGGTTTGCGACGTACTTTTTCAGTTAATTGTCCGCCTTCTTCATATCCTACATATCCCGGAGGAGCTCCAACCAGACGTGAGACAGTGAATTTTTCCATAAATTCGCTCATGTCTATACGAATCAGTGCATCGGAAGACCCGAACATATATTTTGCCAATTCTTTGGCTAAATGGGTTTTACCTACACCAGTCGGACCTAAGAACATAAAGGTTCCAATGGGCTTATTGGGATCCTTCAATCCCACACGGCTTCTTAAAATAGCCTTGACCAGTTTCTCTATCGCCGGATCCTGTGCGATTACTTTCGATTGCAGATCCTCCTTCATGCCAGCCAGCTTGATTCCTTCGGCTTGTGCCATACGCTGTACCGGAATGCCGGACATCATAGAAATAACATTGGCAATTTCCTCTGCATCAACAGTCTGTCTATTCTCTTTCAGACTGTTTTCCCATTCTCGTTTCATTTCGTCCAGCTGAAGCGTGAGCTCTTTTTCCTTATCTCGGAAACTGGCAGCGAGTTCAAAATTCTGCGATTTCACAGCTTCATTTTTCTTGCTTTTAGCTTCTTCGATGAGTTTTTCCTGCTCTTCGATTTCCTTGGGTACATTGACGTTGGTCAGATGTACACGTGATCCTGCTTCATCCAAAGCGTCAATAGCTTTATCGGGGAAGTTACGGTCCGTAATATAACGGTCTGTCAACTTGACACAAGCTTCCAATGCTTCATCTGTATAGTTCACGTTATGATGATCTTCATATTTATCCTTGATGTTACGCAGAATCTGAAGAGTTTCGGCAGCAGTAGTGGGTTCCACCATAACTTTTTGGAAACGACGTTCCAAAGCGCCGTCTTTTTCTATATTCTTACGGTATTCATCAAGGGTAGTAGCACCAATACATTGTATTTCGCCGCGTGCCAATGCAGGTTTCAGCATATTGGCTGCATCCATTGAACCGGCTGCAGAACCTGCACCTACAATTGTATGGATCTCATCAATGAACAGGATTACATTCGGATTCCTTTGTAACTCGTTGAGAATGGAACGAATACGCTCTTCAAACTGACCACGATATTTTGTTCCTGCCACAACTGCGGTCATGTCAAGAGCTACTACTCGCTTATCAAACAAGATGCGTGAGACTTTCTTTTGAATAATTCTCAAAGCAAGTCCTTCAACGATTGCTGATTTTCCTACACCAGGTTCACCGATCAGAATCGGATTGTTCTTTTTACGGCGACTTAGGATTTGAGCCAAGCGTTCAATTTCCTTTTCTCTGCCTACTACAGGGTCCAAACGTCCTTCTTCTGCCGCTTTTGTCATATCTGTACCGAAATTGTCAAGTACAGGCGTGTCATTAGCCGGTTTTTTTGAAGCTGTTTGCGCCTGTTGCTGGCGTTCTTCAGAACCGCTTCCACCAGATCGGGGAGAAGACATTTCTTCATCATCATCGTCTTCCGGGAATCCCATGCCGGAATTTACATCCGGTTGCAATGTGGCTTGTTCCAACACTTTCACGTAATTAACGTCATTAGCTTCGAGCACGGAAGCAGCCATATTGTTTCTTTCTCTTAGGATCGCTAACAAAACATGCTCTGTATCAGCTATATTACTTCTCATTCCACGTGCTTCTAAAATACACATTTTTAATATTTTTGCCGCGTCATTAGACAACGGTATCTCTGCATCAGGCAATAGCATATCATCAGCTTCTGTCTTCAGCCGAGCTTCAATCTGCTGCTTTACTGCAGCTAAATTGGTGTTGAGTTTTGACAATATCTCGATAGCTTTTCCTTCACCGTCACGAAGCAATCCCAGAAGTAGGTGCTCAGGTCCGATATGCCTACTCCTCAACCGGTTAGCTTCTTCCTTGCTATAGACGATAATGTCGGAAACTCTTTGTGAGAATTGATTATTCATACTTTTTCCTTTTCTTCTAAGGGGTTATTTACTGGCAAATATACGCATTTAATCAAGTTTGTATTGCATATTTGCTTTATTTCTTATATCTACAAATGGCGTGCCATAAAAACAATGCTTTGTATTATATATATAAGGTATAACAAATACCACTCCCTGTTTTTCACAGATATAGTCTCCTTAATGGTAGTATTTATTCTTTTTCTCATTTCTTTTTCTAATATTAATGGTTAGAAGTCAATCCGTTCCTTGAAATTTTTAATTTTAATAACTAAATATAGACAAACAGACTGTCCTTCAAGCAGAAAAAAACTTTCTTCGGAAAAACTTTCGTATATCGTGGAAAAGTAGTACTTTAGCGTGGTTTTTCACAGACCATACAATGTATAATTAATAATCATTTTAAATGCTTGAACAAGACAGAATTATAAAGATTAACATCGAGGAGGAAATGAAGTCATCGTACATTGACTACTCCATGTCGGTCATTGTTTCACGTGCCCTTCCGGATGTTAGAGATGGATTTAAGCCCGTTCACCGTAGAATTTTATACGGAATGATGGAATTGGGTAATACTTCAGACAAACCTTATAAAAAATCTGCAAGAATTGTGGGTGAAGTACTGGGTAAGTACCATCCGCATGGAGACTCTTCAGTTTATTATGCTATGGTGCGTATGGCTCAGGAATGGGCAATGCGTTATCCTTTAGTAGATGGCCAAGGTAACTTTGGTTCTGTAGATGGTGATAGCCCCGCTGCCATGCGTTATACGGAGGCTCGTCTAAACAAGTTAGGTGAAGCGATGATGGATGACCTGTATAAGGAAACTGTAGACTTCGAACCTAACTTTGATAATACGTTGACAGAGCCGAAGGTGATGCCGACCCGTATTCCTAATCTTTTGGTTAATGGTGCTTCCGGTATTGCGGTAGGTATGGCAACTAATATGCCTCCTCATAATCTTTCGGAAGTAATTGATGCTTGTGAAGCATATATTGATAATCAGGAAATCACAGTAGAGGAACTGATGACTTATGTCAAAGCTCCGGATTTCCCTACAGGTGGTTATATATATGGTATCAGCGGAGTACGTGAAGGATATCTGACAGGTCGTGGACGTGTAGTAATGCGTGCAAAAGCGGAAATTGAAACCGGACAGACACATGATAAAATCGTAGTGACTGAGATCCCTTATAATGTTAATAAGGCTGAACTGATCAAATATATTGCTGATCTTGTTAACGATAAGAGAATAGAAGGTATCTCGAATGCAAACGACGAGTCTGACCGTGACGGTATGCGTATCGTTATCGATGTAAAACGTGATGCTAATGCAAGTGTAGTGCTGAATAAGCTGTATAAGATGACAGCCTTACAGACTTCCTTCGGTGTGAATAATGTTGCATTGGTTCACGGACGTCCTAAGACATTGAATCTGAGAGATATGATTAAATACTTCGTAGAGCACAGGCACGAAGTAGTTATCCGCCGTACTCAGTTCGATCTGCGTAAAGCAAAGGAACGTGCACATATCCTTGAAGGTTTAATCATTGCTTCTGATAATATTGATGAAGTTATTCGTATTATTCGTGCAGCTAAGACTCCAAATGATGCTATTGCAGGTTTGATAGAACGTTTTAATCTGACAGAAATACAGTCACGTGCAATTGTAGAGATGCGTTTGCGTCAGTTGACTGGTCTGATGCAGGATCAGCTTCATGCTGAATACGAAGAAATCATGAAACAGATTGCTTATTTGGAAAGCATTTTGGCTGATGATGAGGTATGTCGTAAGGTGATGAAAGATGAATTATTGGAAGTTAAAGCGAAATATGGTGACGAACGTCGTTCTGAAATCGTTTATTCTTCCGAAGAGTTTAATCCGGAGGACTTCTATGCTGATGATCAGATGATTATCACAATATCTCATATGGGATATATCAAACGTACGCCATTAACAGAATTCCGTGCGCAGAATCGTGGTGGGGTAGGCTCTAAGGGAACAGAAACTCGTGATGCGGACTTTGTAGAGCATATATATCCGGCTACTATGCACAATACCATGATGTTCTTTACACAAAAAGGTAAATGTTATTGGCTGAAAGTTTATGAGATACCAGAAGGAACGAAGAATTCCAAAGGACGTGCTATACAAAACCTGTTAAATATTGACTCTGATGACAGTGTTACTGCATATTTGCGTGTTAAGAGCCTGGATGACACTGAATATATCAATAGTCATTACGTATTATTCTGTACGAAGAAAGGTGTTATCAAGAAGACATTGCTTGAACAATATTCACGCCCGCGTCAGAATGGTGTAAATGCTATTACAATTCGTGAGGATGACAGTGTAATTGAAGTTCGAATGACGAATGGTAATAATGAAATCATTATTGCTAATCGTAATGGTCGGGCTATTCGTTTCCATGAAGCTGCAGTTCGTGTAATGGGACGTACGGCTACAGGTGTACGTGGTATTACATTGGATAATGATGGTCAGGATGAAGTAATAGGAATGATATGTATAAAAGATTTGGAAACAGAATCCGTAATGGTTGTTTCTGAACAGGGATATGGTAAACGCTCTGAAATTGAAGATTATCGTAAGACTAATCGCGGTGGTAAGGGTGTAAAGACCATGAATATTACTGAAAAAACAGGTAAGTTGGTAACAATTAAGTCAGTGACTGATGAGAACGACTTAATGATTATCAATAAATCCGGAATAACTATCCGTCTGAAAGTTGCTGATGTCCGTATTATGGGACGTGCTACTCAAGGTGTTCGTCTGATTAATCTTGAAAAACGTAACGATCAGATTGGTTCTGTATGTAAAGTAATGACAGAAAGTCTTGAGGATGAAGTTCCCGCAGAAGAAGCAGAAGGTACTATTGTCAGTGATCTGACTACTGATCAGGATGTTGACAATGCAGATACTGCTACAGATGTTAATGAAAATAACAACGAAATTGAGGAATAGACATAATATTAATAATTAATCAAACAACAATCATGAAAAGAGTATTATTTTCAATGGTTTTATTGATGGCCGTAAGCTTATCATTCGCTCAAATGAAGAATGTAAAAGAAGCCAAAAGCATTGCCAGTGATGTAAAACCGAATTTTAATCAAGCTGAAAAGCTGATTAATGAAGCCATTAAGAACCCTGAGACCAAGGATCTTCCTGACACATGGGACGTTGCTGGATTTATTCAGAAACGTTTTATTGAAGAAGAACGTGATAAGAAGGGTGTTCTGAAACAGCCGTTTGACACATTGAAGGCATACAACAGCATTTTAAAAATGTTTGAGTATTATACTAAATGTGATGATCTAGCTCAAGTACCTAATGAAAAAGGTAAAATTAAAAACAAATATAGAAAAGCAAATGCTTCAACTATATTGGTTGAACGTCCTAACTTAATTAACGGTGGTATTCAATTCTTTAACCTTGATAAGAATAAGGAAGCTTTGCAATTCTTTGCAACATACGTAGAATCAGCTTCTTATCCTATGTTGGCAGAGCAAAATTTGGCTAAAACAGATACTCTTTTGGCACAAATAGCATATTACGCAACATTGGCTGCTGACAGAGTAGGAGATAAAGATGCAATTATTAAATATGCTCCTGCTGCTTTGGATGACAAAGATGGCGGTAAGTTTGCAATGCAATTGATGGCAGATGCATATAAAGCTAAAGGTGATACTGCAGCATGGGTTAAATCATTGGAAGAAGGTATTTTAAAATTCCCTGGAAATGATTATTTCTTTGCGAATTTGGTAGATTACTATACTAGCTCTAACCAAGCTTCTAAAGCAATGGAATTTGCTGATAGAATGTTGTCTACTGATGCTAATAACAAGTTGTATCTTTATGTGAAAGCGTATCTTTATCATAATATGAAAGAATATGATAAAGCTATTGAGTTCTACAAGAAAGCTATTGCTGCAGATCCTGAATATGCAGAGGCATATTCTAATGTAGGATTAGTGTATTTGATGAAGGCTCAGGATTATGCTGATAAAGCTACAACAGATATCAATGATCCGAAATATGCAGAGGCACAAGCTACAGTGAAGAAATTCTATGAAGAAGCTAAGCCATTCTACGAAAAAGCCAGAGCTTTGAAACCTGATCAGAAAGATTTGTGGTTACAGGGTCTTTACCGTGTTTACTATAATCTGAACATGGGTCCTGAATTTGAAGAAATCGATAAGATGATGAAATAATTATATTCAGTTTTTATAAAAAGACTATCCCAAAATTTAAATTAGGATAGTCTTTTTTGTTTTTACAAATAAAGAAGCTTGAATGATGATTCTGATTTTTTTTTATCAAAATATATAATGATGAATTTCTTTTTGTGAGAAAATGAAAAAGAGGCTATAACCAATTCATTTGGAATGCCTCTTTTGGTTTTAGAGAGAGAAGAGAGAGAAATTAGTTATAAGTATTATCTATTTTTCTATTAAACATAATGATAATTATTCCCTGAACGTAAACAGTTTATTTTCGTTCTTTCTCCATCATCCGTTAATAACAAGCAATGGCGTATCGGAATGGAAAATCATCTTACGAGCGATACTTGGGTTAAATAATCGTGCAAATATATTTCTCTTATAGGAAGTTAATGTTATTATATCAATTTGATTATCTTTGATATATTGATCAAGTCCTTTTAATAGATTATCATTCATTACCACATCATAATGAATTTCAAGCCCGGGATATTGTTTTTGGAAATAGTCTTTGATACCTGCAAGTTTAATTTCATTCCAAGTATCTTTGGATTCAGCCAGATGTATTAATGAGACTGAAAAATGGAAAGATTTCCAAGTGTTGAAAAATGCTTCAAAAGCAATCAAGTCTCTCTGATCAAAATTGGTTAAGAAAGCAATACGTTTTACTTCATTGAATTCTTTGAATGGAGTATTTTCCGGAATTGCTAATACTGCTGTGCGGCTTCGATCAATAATTTCAGCTGTTACACTGCCAATTAAGTCAATGTCTTTCTGGCTTTTTCCACGCGTTCCCATAATGATAACCTTAGGACGCTGCTCCTTGGCATATCTTAAAATTTCTTCTTCTGGAATTCCTTCTCGCAAAATGCAACTATATTTGATATCCGGAAATTCTCCAGATGCAACTTTTTCCTTTATCTTATCAGATAGTGCGTTGAGATCTGAATGGACCTGTTGGATGATTGTTTTAACAGATTCTTCATCTCCGATCTGATAATTGAATACATCGCCATATGGTAATGACGAAGCGTATATCGGTGTAAAGTAAACATGTAATAGAATCACTTCAGAATTCTCAGTTTTAGCCAAATTAAAGCCAAATTCACACGCTTTCATCGAATAACTGGAGAAGTCGACAGGTATTAAAATTTTGTTCGATTTATTATCTACCTTAGGTGTCTTCTCTCCCACTATACTTTCAGATAACCAGGTAGAACTTTCCGTTATTTTTAATGCACGTGGTAGATCACTTTCTTTAATTCGTAGACGTACTCCTGAAGATACAACAGGTTGTATTTGATTTACGTTATGAATGTATGTTTCTATTCCTTCATTTTCGAGGACATTCTTTAGAATCTGAGCTTTTGTATAAGTCAGAATAGCTAAGGTTACTAATTTATCTTCCATAATAATCTGTTTTTGAAGGTGAACAAATAAGAAATCCCAATTGTTTGGGCAATTGGGATTCTTGTTTTATATTTTAAATTTGCATAGGTTCGGTAGCTTGTTCTTTTTGCATACTCATGTTTATTTCATCTAAAATTTTTAGAGCCCGGTCGAGAACAGTTGTGTCATCCAGCATTACAAGCCCGCCATCCGGACCGGGCTCAAGATGTATTCCGACACTTTTTCCTTCCTTGAAATTGTGGCCTCCGAAGAAGTTGCGCACTGTATCTACGTGCAAACCAAGTTCGTCTGCTATTCTATGCATGCTACCGCTAGGCAATGAATCTTTAATTTTACGAAGTTCATTAAACGTTATTGTTCTCATGTCTCATAAATTTAATGGTTAATACTATGTGATTTTTTTATCACGCTATAAACTTAAGCAAAAAAAAAGATAAAACAAATTATTTGCTTATCTTTTTTCCTAAATTCCTAAATTCTGTTTACGAATTTTATATCACTTCAATAGCGGAAGCCGGCACCCATCCTACTTTGCCGTCTTCCAAGCGAATTTCTTTCCATTCTTTCATTGAGTTATCTTTGATACTGACCTTACGTCCCTCATGAAGGATGAACAAACTTGTTCCACTTTCACTCGGAGTGCTGCGAACTGTTACACTAGGATTCATGACGATCGCTTCGCTTCTATTTACTAAACGTTCTTTTTGCTCTGAAGCAAAAAGATTAGAGCATATTACAACAATTAAGAAAACGATACCTGATATAAATCCTCCTTTTTTCAGTATAATCTGCTTGGAGAAAATAAAGAAGTAAAGAGCGATGATAAATAGAATAAAGGAGACAATTCCCCATGTAGCCCATGCGTCTACACTCATACTGTTTATCAAGGCTTTGGCCCATGATACAAAGAAAACTTCCGGAACAGGTTCTACTTTATCTATTGTTTTAGCGCGTGCTACTTCCAGATTGGCACGGATGTCGCTGTTTCCTGGTTTCATAAGCAAAGCACGTTCGTAGTTGAGTACGGCTTTTGCTATTTCTCCAGCTTTGTAGTAACTGTTTCCTAAATTATAGTACACATCTGCAGATTCCCCATTTTTTAATAAGGATTCATATATTTGGATAGCAGTTGCATAATCATCTTTTATATATGCGGAATCTCCTTCGGCTTTTGTTACATCTTCCAATTTCGTATCAGAAAATGTATGTGAACCCGCATGGATAGAATCAGCTTCGGTTGTTTGTATAGAATCAATGCTTTGAGTTCCTTGTCCGAAACAAGTGACTGACATTGATAATAATATAAAAAACAATATTTTTTTCATGACACAATCTCTTCTGGGTTAATGTTTTATTGAATTTTCCATTCTGCTTATCACTTCTATTGAAGAAGAATAAACTTTATCCATTGCCTGATTTTCATCACCTGGAGCGAAACGGGCAAATTCACAATCATTCAATGCATTTAGGAATTCTTTAATTAGTTCTTCACTTACTCCATGGTTTCTCAGCTTCTCTTCAATATTGTCTTTCGACAAACGGGAAACCGGAATACTAAGTTTGTCGCTGATATATCCCCACAATGCTTTCAGTACTTCATCATAGAAGGCATCTTTCTTGTTTTCAGAGAGCAACTTACCGGCTAGTTTCATGCGTTTGGTTGCTACCTTATTAGCTTTCTTTGTTTTCATCTTAGCAACATTGGCATTTGCAGCGGCTTGTTTACGGTAGATGATAAAGAAGATGATGAAGGCTAGAGCAGGAATGATATAGAACAGCCAATAGGTCATTGAGCCATAGAAGAAACTACCCTTAGGTTGGAGAGTAACTTCATTTTGCTTAATGTAACGGATATCTTCACCCAATACTTTCAAGTCTTCTTTATTGGTGAAATTGGCAATCACCTGATCAGCATTTCCTGCACCTTTCTCAACATTGATTACATAGTCTTCCGTTTTCAACGTTTTGTAAGATTTTGAACGGATATCGAAATAGCTGAAAGATACCCCCGGAATTTTATAATTGCCAGCATGTCTTGGAATAGCCAGATACTCAATAACTTTATTTCCTGTTAGACCTTCCTGAGTTAATCTGACTTGGTTGTCCACCTTTGGATCATATACTTCAAAGTCATCTGGAAATTTAATTTCCGGATTAGAAATCAGTTTCAGGTTTCCAGTTCCGGAGATGACTAACTTGATAGTGATAGCATCATTAGTTTTCAGCTCCTTGCTATTGATGGAAGAAGAAATGTTGAACTCTCCCACTCCACCTGAAAAGTTTGCAGGTTTACCAGCAGGAAGCGGATTGACATTAATTGCTATTTTAGGAGTAACGATAGATTTCGGTACTTTAACTACATTGCTTCCACCATTGAAAAATGCATCAAAAGGATCGTCAGATTGTACAGCTTTACCTACCGTCATCTGGAACTGTGCCGGTTCTATAAATAACTTACCCGGTTGCTGGGGAAATAATACAAATTGGCGATAGATTGTCGTATTATAGTTACGTCCTTTATAATGCTCCTGTGTCCATCTTGCATTTGCATTCATTTCAATTTCTTGAGAATGAAATCCTTTAAAGTCAGGCAGTTTGGCATTATTTAATTGCAAGTCATGCTCTCTGGTGTATATTTTATAGGTCAAGACAAATGCTTCCTGCTCGTATACATTCGTTTTACTGGCAGTTGCCGTGATAAATAAATCCTGATTAGATACACTTGTACCAGATGAAGAGCGTGCAGATGAGCTACCGTCATTTTGTCCTCCATTACCAGCCTGGTCTTGTGGCAAAACCTTCACCTTTACGGAGTTTGAAACCATCTGGTTGCCATCAGCTACAATAGAAGCTCCGGGGATTGTATATTCACCGGCAGTATTTGCCATCAATATATAAGTGAATGTAATACTACTTGTAGAGGTGACATTACCATTCATTATCTGTGTACTGCTTTGCTGAGAACGGCTTGGCCCCATCAGGACGTCAAATCCTTTGATAGACGGTGCCTGAAAGTCTTTAACTTTTTGTGTGGTTACTGTATAAGATAGCCTGAATTGATCCCCTACCACCACTACATCGGGAGCGGAAGCAGTGAATGACACCTTGTCGGCAAGCGCTTGGGTGCTATATGCTATCAATGCCATCAATATAACAATCAGTTTTTTCATTGCTTATGAAATTTATATCATCAACTTTTTATTATTACCAATCTTTTTCTAGACGACCGCCCTGAATAACCTTCTGTTGTTTCTTCACTTTGTCCTGTACGTCTTTCTCATCTTGCATTACAGAATTAAGTAACTGCTCAGCATTTTCCTTTGACATCTGATTATCTTGTTTTTCAGGCTTCGGCGGTTGTTGCTGATCCTTTTGATCGTCTTTCTTCTGATCGTTCTGTTTATCTTTGTTTTGGTCCTGTTTCTGGTCTTGTTTCTGCTGCTGATCTTTATTCTGATCCTGATTTTGATCTTGATCCTGCTGATTCTGTTGGTCTTTCAGCATCTTTTGAGCGAGTGCCAGGTTATACCGTGTTTCATGATCTGCAGGATTGTTGCGCAACGACATTTTGTAGGCATCCACAGCTTTTGCATAATCTTTACCAGCTTGAAAAAGCACCCCCATATTATGGTAAATGTGTGCCAATTTCATTTTATCCTTTTCTATTTTGCTGGCAGAATCATATTGCTCCATGGCTTCCTGAAACTTTTGTTGCTGTGAGAGCGTATTTCCCAAATTGTACATGGATACAGCAGATTTAGGATTAACTTCCAAAGCCTTGCGGTAATTAACCTCTGCATCTACGAATACACTATCATTGAACAGACGATTTCCTTTGCGGATATAGTCACGCTCTGCTTTCTGTGCCGAAACACCAACAGCCAATAACAGAAAAGCAGCGAACAGGATATATTTCATTTTTAACATACGCATAGCTTACTTCTTATTAGAGAAAAGATGAACGTTTTTGAATAATGGATTCTTACGATCCAAAATTAACATCTCAGCTAGTAACAATAGTAAAATGATCCATGCAATAGCCTGAAACTGTTCGTTGAAATCCGTATATATTTTCGATTCCACATCAGACTTAGCCATCTTACTTATTTCCTGACTGATAGCCTTTTGAGCAGAATTAGAATTATCTACCCGTACATAGATACCCTTTCCGTCTTTGGCTATTTCTTGACACATGCCCTCATTCAGACGGGTTACAATTACATTACCTTCGCGGTCACGGCGATAATCATTGGTACCTTCTACAGGAATAGGAGCACCTTCGGGCATACCTACTCCCAGCACACTTACCTGAATCCCTTTTTCGGCAGCAGCTTTAGCAGCTTCTACAGCGCCACCTTCATGATTCTCACCATCCGTGATGACAATGATAGCACGTCCCACTCCTTCTTGCGGAGTAAAACTGCGGGTTGCCAGGTTGATTGCCTCTCCGATTGCTGTACCCTGCTTGGAAATCAGCGATGGGCTGATAGATTCCAAAAACATTTTGGCGGAAATATAATCGCTCGTGATCGGTAGCTGGGTAAAAGCATCTCCGGCAAATACGATCATACCGACTTTGTCGTTATCTAATTCATCTACCAATCTGGATATTAATCTCTTGGCTTTTTCCAAACGGCTGGGCTGCACATCCTGCGCCAGCATAGAATTAGATATATCCAGAGCTATAATCACTTCCACCCCTTTACGTTTCACCGTTTCCTGCTTGGAACCAAATTGCGGACGAGCCAGCAATACTGAGAATAAGCCGATAGCGGCAAAGATGAGCCAAAATTTCACATCCGGTCGATATTTAGATACATCCGGCATTAATTGCGCTAACAATTCCGGATCTCCAAAACGTCGGATATTTCTCCGTCTCCTGTAATTGGAATACAAGTAGAAAGCTGCTAAAAACGGTAATAGCAGCAATAAATATAAATATGCAGGTTCTTCAAATCGAAACATCTTCTTCCTATTTTACGTTACAAATCACGATTGACGAAACATTCCTACGGAATTTTCTTGAGTATTGAATTACGCAATAAAACTTCCAGTAGTACACAAAGGAAAGCAGCCAGTGCAAACCAGCGATAGTCTTCTTCCCGTTTGCTATACTCTTTTACGTTCAACTTTGTTTTCTCCAGCTTGTCAATTTCTTCATATACCTCTTTCAGTTTCGAGTTGCTCGTAGCTCTGAAATAGTTACCATCGGTAGTACCGGCAATCTGAGTCAGTGTTTTCTCATCGATTTCCACCGGCATATTGATATACTGTACTGTATTACCGACCGGATAAGGATATGGAGCCATTCCATTCGTACCCACTCCGATGGTATACACACGGATACCGAAACTTTTGGCAATCTCAGCGGCTGTCAATGGCGAAATATCTCCTTTATTATTGGTACCATCCGTCAATAAGATGATAACTTTTGATTTCGCTTTACTGTCTTTCAGGCGGGTTACAGCATTTGCAACTCCCATACCAACAGCTGTACCATCTTCAATAAGGCCACATTTGATATTATGAATCATATCCAGCAATACAGCATGGTCCACAGTCAGCGGGCATTGAGTGAATGTTTCTCCGGCAAACAGAGTGATACCAATATTATCATTCGGGCGTCCGTTAATAAATTCGGCTGCTACATCTTTAGCAGCTTCCAGTCTGTTTGGCTTCAAGTCTTCCGCCAGCATACTGGTAGACACGTCGATAGCCAGCATAATATCAATTCCCTCTATTTCGCTGTTTTGCCACTTATTAGTGCTTTGCGGACGCGCTAATACCACAATAATCAAAGCCAATGCAATGACGCGCAGTATAAATGGAGCATGTAGCAAATAATTCTTATAACTTTTAGGAGTATGCGCATATACCCGTGCATCCGAAATCTGAAGGGTAGCTTCAGTTTTCTTTCGCTTCAAGATATACCATACAATATAAGGTATAAGCAATAATAGCAAAAACAGATATTCAATATTGGCAAAAACCATTTTATTTTCGATTTAACAGTTTACTATTTAGTATTCACACCACATTATGCAAAGAGATCATAAAGCTGCATACCTATATATACAAAAGTACCTATTAATGCTGCTGACAAGAATACAATACCGCAGATTAATAATATTTTAGTACGCAGAGAACGTTTCTCGATAATTGTGATTTCCGTTGGTTGCGGTTTCTGATTCTCCTCTTCCGGTTGCTTTGTTTCGTTGATAAAGTCGATTGCATTAATCAAATTCGCATCATTTTCATTCATTTGCGGATCATGCTTGGCAAATTTTACTAAATCAGCTGTCTGGAAGAGTTCCTTCAAATCTGATATTGCCTCTTTATCGTTCATTTCCAATAACTTATCGATGATTTCAGAAGAAGTCATCTCTAGTGCATTGAATCCGAAACGATCTTTAATATAAGTACGAAGAGTATCTGTCAATTCCGTATAATATGCCTTCGGCTGTCCTTTCTGCCATACTTTCTCATTCTTGATACGTTCGATTTCCTTCATAGCAGCCTGATGTGGCGGCAACTTAGGTTCTACTTTTATCTTACGGATAATCGGTTTGTTATCACGTATACGAATGATCAGATAGATCAATAAGCCGAGTAAAGGCAATGCAAGAAATGAGCAACCGATCAGCCCATACCAGTCTTCCCATGCGAAAGGCGCTTTCATCACCGTTTTCTGTCCGAAGAACTGGTCTGGATGCAATGTGTCAACTGGCATAGAATATACTTTCAATGCCAGAGCTTTCGATCTATATTCTTTGCCATCCACAGTGACAGGCATCGGCGGAAGATAATAGAGAGCTGAGTCAAACGAGGTAACAATGTATTCCTGAGTAATCAGCATTCGTTGGCGATCATTCAGAAATTGTGTATCCGGTTTGGCGGTTTCTATAATTTCTACCCCTCGCACCAGTGTATCGGTATAAGCAGGAAAAACAGCACGTTGTTTGGCGTCCATCGCTACTTGTAATTGTACTTTCGCCTGTTCGCCAATTAATATCTGCAACGAATCTATCTTAGCTTCCACTGTAACAGACTGTGCCACAGTTCTACCTATAGAAAGCAGACATAACAATGCTATCAGAATAATATTTCTATTCATCTTTGATTCCATTAATTTCGTTTGGCAAATAAATTCAACAATGCCTTTACGTAATCCTGATCGGTTCTTACAGATACGGAGTCAACATTACTTTTGGTAAATGTGTCGTTCAATTCGGTCTGCTTGTTTACCCACCAGTCACGGTGTGCCCGGCGTACAGCTTTGGAAGAAGTATCGATCCATTGTTCATGCCCGGTTTCCGCATCTTTTATTCGCATCAGTCCCACCGGAGGAAGATCACTTACTCTCCTATCGTAAACCTGCAATGCTACTACGTCATGTTTTCGGTTGGCAATAGTCAGAGCGTTCTTAAAGTTATCCTGATCGATGAAGTCAGATAGAATAAACGCTGTACAACGTCTTTTCATTACATTGGTCAGATACTCCAATGCGAGACGAATATTTGTACGACGGCTTTCCGGCTGGAAGTCAATCAATTCGCGGATAATATATAGAATGTGTTTACGTCCCTTCTTAGGAGGAATAAACTTTTCTATCCGGTCTGAAAAGAAGATCACACCAATTTTATCGTTGTTTTGTATAGCAGAAAATGCAAGAGTAGCTGCAATTTCCGTTACCATATCCTTCTTCAGTTGTTTAACCGTACCAAATTCCAAACTTCCGGAAACATCGACCATCAACATCACTGTCAGTTCGCGCTCTTCTTCAAACACCTTCACATAAGGTTTGTTGAATCGTGCCGTCACATTCCAGTCGATGTCGCGTATATCGTCGCCGAACTGGTACTCACGGACTTCCGAGAATGACATACCTCTACCTTTGAAAGCCGAATGGTATTGGCCTGCAAAGATATTGTTAGACAGTCCTCGTGTCTTGATTTCAATCTGACGAACCTTTTTTAATATTTCACTTGTTTCCATTTATACAGTAGTTAAAGTAGTAAGTAGTCAGGTAGTTAAGTAAAATACACTTGACTACTTTTACTACATTGCAATATGATAGCAGATTAGGGCACTTCAACTTTGTTCAGAATCTTGCTGATGATTTCGTCCGAAGTCATGTTGTTGGCTTCCGCTTCGTAAGTCAGTCCGATACGGTGGCGAAGAACATCATGCGCAACAGCACGTACATCTTCCGGGATTACATAGCCGCGGCGTTTGATGAAAGCGTATGTGCGGGCAGCCAGTGCCAGATTGATAGAAGCACGAGGTGAACCACCAAATCCGATCATGTCTTTCAGTTCTTTGAGATCGTATTTCTCGGGGAAACGAGTAGCAAATACAATATCTACAATATAACGTTCTATTTTCTCATCCAGATAAACCTGGCGAACCACCTTGCGGGCTTCGATAATTTCTTCCGCTTTCAGGATAGGTTTCACATTGAACTTCTCACCGTTGATATTCTGACGGATAATCAGTTTTTCTTCTTCTAGCTTCGGATAGTCAATCACTACTTTCAGCATGAAACGGTCTACCTGTGCTTCAGGAAGCGGGTAAGTACCTTCTTGTTCAATCGGGTTCTGAGTGGCCAATACTAAGAAAGGTTCCGGCAACATGAATGTTTCCTTACCAATAGTAACCTGACGTTCCTGCATGGCTTCCAGCAAGGCACTCTGTACTTTGGCCGGAGCACGGTTTATTTCATCCGCCAATATGAAGTTGGCAAAGATAGGTCCTCTTTGTACTTTGAAAGATTCATCTTTCTGACTGTAAACCATTGTACCAATAACATCGGCCGGCAATAAGTCGGGAGTGAACTGAATACGGCTATATTTCGCGTCGATCAGGGAAGCGAGTGTTTTGATAGCCAAAGTTTTTGCCAGACCGGGTACACCTTCTAAAAGAACATGTCCGTCGGAAAGCAATCCGATAAGCAGTGATTCAACCAAATGTTTCTGACCAACAATGATTTGGTCCA